>Ga0210403_10004814_pt1 | contig 11568 bp, 12 predicted proteins | sample IncBWC19MmetaG_FD_150863 | JGI IMG/M metagenome (GOLD analysis project Ga0210403, IMG submission 150863) | Forest soil microbial communities from Barre Woods Harvard Forest LTER site, Petersham, Massachusetts, United States - Inc-BW-C-19-M | ecosystem: Environmental > Terrestrial > Soil >... | reverse complement strand
TCGTCTTCCAAAGAGCGGCGACCTGGCGATCAAGCTCAATCATCATTACACGATTGGCGAGATCCTCGAAGGCGACAGTGAGGCTTACAATACCACCGCCGGTAAAGGGTTCAATGAAAACGTCCGGTTTCGCAAGACTTCGAAGCCATGCCCGAAGCTGTGGAACGAGCCACGTCTTGCCGCCTGGATAGCGCAGCGGGCTTCGCTGCGGGATCTGCGCCACGTTGACCACAGAAGCGTCGTGGTCTGTTTCAGCGTTCCAAAATGCTAATTGGCCCATGAGAGTCTATTTTAATAGTTCGTCGATCATATGCGTATCTGGTGGCGCTTCGTTCAGTTTTTCCTGTAATTTTTCCTGAAGCACATCTACAAAATCTTTCATGTCGCCAGCTTCAGATTTCGTGATCTGATCGAGCGCGCTCGTGAACTCACTGTAAACTGTCTTCTTCTTTTTTAGGGCATAGAAATTATTCGCCTTATCAAATTCGAGATCGTAGACGAGCCACGCAATTTCTGCTTTGTCCTGCGGTACTTCTCTGAGCTTGGGAAGGGTGCTAAAAAATCCTGCGTCAAGTGCGACGGCGGTCTTCTTCTTCCAGGTGTGGAGAATACCGCCTTTGAAAATAAGCTGCGGAGCAAGCCGCTTCCTAGACGATGAGAGATAGTCTGGTCCCGGCCAGTACTTTTCGTTCTTCCAATTCATCGCTGCGCGGTGCTCGGGATCTTGCATATAGTATTCAAAAGGCTTTCGGACATTGCCGGAAATATAGACCGCTTGGATCTCAAGCGCGCCGAAATCGGTGATTGCGCCATGATCGTCGTAGGAGACAAGCACGAGATCAATGTTGCCGGCGGATTTGTCGCTCTTGTCCCTGAGTCTGACTTCGGTGAGTGAAGTCCATTTTGTGCCTTTGCGAAAGAAGAACTCGGCAGCGTGGTCCGCGATGATCCAGTCTTGGCGGAACCGGACTGGGCAAGTGATCGCGAGAGTGTCCTTCTCGAAGATGCTGCACACGCCAAGTGGATCGGCTGCTTTGTCCTTGGTGCAATTCGGGACTTTGTTATTGAACGGACAAAGCTTCTTTTCGCGATGGCGGGTAGCATCGTCAGAAAGATTGTCGACCGGAAAGCCAAACACTTCAGCGAGCGGATGCGTTCTTGGTGGCATTTCGACCGAGTGTACCACATCGCTTACCCCGTAAACTTATATCCCAACCCCGGCACCGTCACGATGAGCCGCGGTTGTTTTGAATCCTGTTCCAGCTTGTGGCGCAGGCTGCCGACATGGACATCCACGGTGCGTGTGAAGGTTGCTTCGTTGTAGCCCCAGACTTCCTTGAGCAGCACTTCGCGGGAGAGGGTCGTGCCGGAATGGAGCACGAAGTAGCGGAGCAGTTGGAACTCACGGGCCGAGAGTTGCACCGGCGTCCCATCGCGGGAGACCGTGGTGCCGCGCAGATCGACGCGGATGTTTCCGAATTCGCGGACCTCAGCGGGCGCGGCGGGTTGCGCCAGTCCGCGCCGCAACTGCGCTTCCACGCGCGCCAGCAGCTCCAGCATCTCGAAAGGTTTGACCAGGTAATCATCGGCCCCGATTTTGAGACCCAGGACTTTATCCACGAGCTGGCTGCGGGCCGTGAGCATAATGATCGGAGTCATCATGCCCGCTTTGCGAAGGTCACGGCAGATATCAAAACCATTCTTGTGGGGCAGCATGAGGTCGAGAATGATGAGGTCGTAGCCGCCGTGCAGGGCCATCTGCAGGCCCTGATGGCCGTCGGCGGCGAATTCCGGCTGATAGCCTTCACTCTTCAGCCGATCGCTGAGCGTCATGCGCAGGTCTTCTTCGTCTTCCACCACTAGAATGCGGTTGCTCATGAGGTAACGTTGACGGTGGACTTGGCAGGTTCGCTTTCAGTGGCCGTCAATTTCGCCGCTTGCGCGGTGTCGGCCACCGGAAGATGGATGATGAACGAACTGCCCCGCCCGAGTTCGCTTTCCGCCGTCAGCCGGCCGCCCATGGCTTCGATCAGGGTGCGGGCCAGAGGCAGGCCGAGTCCGGTGCCGTGAATCTGGGCATCGAGGGCGGCAGCGCCACGGAAGAACGGCTCGAAGATCCGGCGGATTTCATCGCGTCCGATCCCCAGCCCATGGTCTTCCACGGCCAGCAGCACTTCACGTTCACCGCTGGCGCCCACTGCCGATGCCGTACGTATCCCCAGCCACCGGCTTTCTCCGCCGTATTTTACGGCATTGGTGATGAGGTTTTGCAGGCACTGCACCAGCGCGTTCAAGTCGGCGCGCACCGCAGGCATATCCGGCTCAAATTGGCGATCAACCGTGAAACGGAAGCCCTTCACCATCTCTGCCGTGCCTTCCAGCGCCGCTTCCACCGCCGGGGCCACTTCCACCGCGCGGATATCCAGCCGCCGCTGAGCATTTTCGTTCGACGCATACAGCAGCACCTGCTCCACCAGTTGCGTGAGCTGGCGGCTCTGTTTCAGGATCGACTGACCATACTGTACGACCCGCTGACGGTCTTCAATTACGCCGTCGGCGATGTTCTCGGCCGCCGACGAGATGACCGCCAGCGGCGTGCGCAGTTCGTGCGAGACGCCAGCGACGAATTCCATTTGCATGCGCGCCAGCCGGCGGGCGCGCTGCGCCCCAATCACAATCAAAGTCATGGTGACGCCCAGCAGCAGCAGCACACCGAAGCTCAGCATCAGGCCGCTGCGGCGATGCTCAGCGACCGCCGCTTCCAGAGAACCATGCTGATGTTGCACCACGATTTCGTATCCGGAAGAATCCGGCGAAAGGCGCAGAGGTTCGAAGTGTACCTGGCGATCAAGAGGGCGCCGGGTTTCCGGTTGCGCGCCCGGCGGACCGAAGAATCCGGGGTCGGGCATGGGTGCGCCACTTCGCCGCGATGGAGCGCCAAACATGGGCATGATGGCATCCATGGGGCGCACGTTGGCGTCACCAAAGCCCGCGGTCGAAGCGTAGACAATCCGCTGGTGAGCGGTAGTGCGTTCGAGCACCGCTACTTCATATTCCTGCTCCTGTTGGCCGAGAAAATATTTCTGCGCCAGCTCCGGGAAGATCTCTCGTTCCAACACATTCCGATTGAGTTGGATGATGATCCATGTGACCGCCATCGTGTGACTTCCTATAGAAGCGGTCAGGACGCGGTGGGCCGGAGAAGCCAGAGCCAGAGTGGATTCATCGATCGCCCATGGAAGAAAGTCATCGACTACCTGGATTCCCATCCCGCTGTGGTGGCCATGGCGATGGGCATGCATTCCCGCCGGCCCTGGCCCCTCGAAATTCTGGGGCGAAAAGACCATCTGCAGATGGTGGCGCAGGTGGTCGAAGTCTGGAGGCCAGGGAACGGATACCGGAGACTTATCAGTGGGGTCCAGGCGCAGCAGATTGTCATTCTTGTTGCTCTGCCATAGATAAACATGCTCCAGCAGCGACGGATGTGCGGCCGTCTGTTGCCAGTGCGCTACCTGCTGGCTGAGCTGCGCGGGGTCGCCGGCATCGGCATCATTGAGGGCTGCCCTGATCTCGATGCACAGCGCTCCCAGTTCGTGCGTGAAATCCTGGCGGAAGCCGATGAGCGAGGTTTGCAGGCCGGCCTTCATCCGCGCTCGCGTGGCATTGCTGACGGCCAGGCTCCAGTGATACTGCATCACCGCCAGCGTCACCAGCACCACGGCCAGCAGCGGCACTGCCGCCCAGGTCATCCAGCGCTCTTTGTTCATCGATCTCATGGATGGGTCAAGGTCATCTGACTATCATTATTATAAGGACGCGGATGCGGATCGGGACATCTGGACACCGGGTAATCGGAACATCGGAAATGCGAGTTTGCTTTGCTTGCCTGCATTTCCGATGTCCCGATTACCCGACTGTCTCGATGTCCCGATCTTCGATGAAGATTTTTATCCTGGCTTCTCGGCCAGCGGCCCGCTGCTTCTCCTATTTCTCGTGCTTCATCTCGTCGTGATGCATGGCCTCACCATGTTCCATATGTCCGTGCATTCCCGGACCAAACTCATGGCCGTGGCTTTCCATCATCTCTTTCATCTTGGCCTGCTGCTCGGGCGTCAAGGATTGCAGCATAGCTGCATGAGACTTGGCTTGAGCGGCGGTCATTTGGCCGGTGAGGTTGCCGATGGTGTTGGCGGCCTGGTCGATGCCCGCGGTATCGTTTTTCTGCACCGCAACTTCCAGGCCCTTGTGGGCAGCGCGTAATTGCTCATGGAAATTCTTTTCGGTTTCCGCGGCGCTGGTCAGCATGGCAATGGCTTGCTGCTGCTGGGCTTCCGTCAGCCCCAGCATCTTGGCCATGTGTTCCACATGGCGCTGGATGTGCGTGGCCTGATCGGGCGCCGCATTGTGATGCTGGGCATAAACGATGGACGCCGTCAACGCCAGCACTGCGAGTATCGAGATAATGGATTTCTTCATAACTGTTCCTTGCTCCCTAGTGACTTGATTTCCTTCCACTCCATAAGACCACAGTTTGACGAAGAGGTGAGTAAAGTGTCAGGCACGCAGGTGTAAAGAGGATGTAAAAACATACGGGAGGGAATTTGTGGGAGACCAAAACTGCACCACCGTCGTTCCGTGAGAAGTTTTTTAATTATTACAAAATATGTAATAATAATAAACATGACCGGTCACGATCTACGTGAAGGCAGAAAGCGACGGGGTTGGACCCAGCAGGAGGCCGCCCGTCGCCTAAGAGTTTCTCAGGGATACCTCTCCATGCTCGAGCGCGAACGGCGAAGCCTTCCCGGAAACATGGCAGGCGCCGTACTCAAGACGTTCGAAGTCTCTCCTTTGGCGTTGCCTTTTCATGGCGAGAGTGCATGGGCGGGCGTCAAACTGGTGGAGGAGTTGTCGGCGCTCGGGTATCCGGGTTTTGCCCGCTCAAGGCGCAGGGCGAACTGGAATCCAGCCGAACTTCTTCTTGCTGCGTTGAGTTGGCCAAATCTGGAGCGGCGCGTGGCCGAAGCCCTGCCCTGGCTCGCGCTCACTTATTACAAAATGGAATGGCGGCTCGTTATACGGAAAGCCAAACTGCACGATCTGCAGAACCGCCTGGGTCTGGTCGTTACGCTGGCACGCAGGCTCACAGAAAGGCAAACGGGTGATTCGTCTGCTCAGTTGATATTGGTCGAAGGCCGTTTGCGTCCATCGATGCTGGCGAAGACCGGGACATTCTGCCATGAAAACATGACACAGGCTGAACGTCGCTGGCTCGTAGAGAACAGCAGTGTTCCAGCGAAGCAATGGAACCTGCTGTCAGACCTTTCGCCGGAGCACTTGCCGCATGCTGAATGGAAATATTGAGCGCGACCGTGAGGATGTCAGATACCTCTGCCGATCAATTCCGTTCGATCTCGCGGTGTTGCGTCGCCGATATCATGCCGAACTTAGGCCCTATATAATCGGGGACCCGAAACGACATGATCTGACTCTGGATCTATGGATTGAAATGCTGGAAGAGGACCGAAAAAGGGCCACCTGAGCATAGCTTTTCTGGCCTTAATCGTTATTCAACTTCCACGGCCCCCTGCACACCATCGATCTTGCTATCATGGTAGCGAGGCTGCCGATCTTGTCTTTTATCAATTCATTCTGTGCGCGGTGCTCGCAGGAGCTGCCCGCGGGCGCGCTTGAATGTGGCCAGTGCCACGCCCTGGTGCATTCCGACACCGTGGATAAGATCGCCGCCCGCGCCCGCGCCTACGAATCCAATGGCGGCTTGCCCATGGCGCGCGAGGAGTGGCTGGGCGCCTTGCGATATCTGCCACCGGAATCCGAACACGCCCGCTGGATCGTCGCCCACGTCCGAGAACTGGGCGCCAGCATTGACTCGGCCCACGGACACACCGGCGCCAGCGCCGGCACATGGGCCAAAAGGCTCGCGCCGCTCGGTCCGCTGGCCCTGCTGGCGGCCAAGTTTAAGGGTTTCTTTTTGCTGCTGGTTAAGTTCAAATCACTCTTCAGCCTGCTGGCTTTTATCGGCTTCTACTGGACAGCCTTCGGATGGAAGTTCGGCGTGGGTTTTGCCGCGCTCATCTTCATTCATGAAATGGGCCATTACGCCGACATCAAACGCCGCGGACTGCCCGCAGAGATGCCGGTCTTCCTGCCCGGTCTGGGCGCCTACGTGAAATGGCAGGCGCTGGGCGTGTCCCTGGAAACCCGGAGCGCCATCAGTCTCGCCGGTCCCATGGCGGGCTTGCTGGCCGCCGGCGCCTGCATGCTGTGGTGGCGAGCCACCGGCAGCGGCGTCGCCATGGCCTTGGGCCACGCCAGCGCCCTGCTCAATGCCCTCAATCTGATTCCCGTCTGGATACTCGATGGCGGCCAGGCCGTCCTCGCGCTCAACCGCTCCGAACGCTTTGTGCTGGTGCTCACTGGAATCAGCCTCTGGTACTTCAGCGGATCCATGATCTTTCTACTGGTTTCCGCCGGCGCCGCCTTCCGCCTGTTCACCAGAGACAATCCGGAACAGCCCAGCATCGCCATCACCGGCTACTTCGTCATGGTGCTCGCCGGGTTGGCCTGGATACTGCTGGCCCTACCGGGCAAAGGTCTGCTGGGCCGGTAAGAGCGATTTGCCACGAATGAACACGAATTAAAAACGGGAAGAGCAAGAGCGATTGGCCGCGAATTCACGCGAATGAACGCGAATTAAAAGCAAAAGAAAGGCAAGAAAGCAAAGAATAAAGACAAGAAGAACAAAGACAAGAAGAACAAAGACAAGACTGGAACCTCCAACGCAGCCCTTCAATTACCCGATTACCAATTACCCGATTACCAATCTCCTATCTTCCTCCCTCCGTGTAGTGAAGCTTCTACTCTGTGCCGGTTGGCTTTTCCGTTTTCGCCCCGTCCAAAAATAATGGAAGAAGTCCTCTCTGCCGGGCAATGGAAGATAGGAGCACGGGCCACTACACCCAGCAGACGAATGGCTGAATCGCCAATTGACGAACAAGAGCTGCTGCGGCAACTTGCCCAGGGCCAAGAGTGGGCTTTTGAGCAGTTTTACCAGCGATTTCAGGGGCCGATTTACCGTTTTACCCTGCACATGAGCGGGAACGCGGCCACCGCTGAAGAGGTCACGCAGGAAGTGTTTATGGTGCTGATCGACAATCCGCGAGGCTACGATCCCGGCAAGGGTAAATTGATCTCGTATCTTTTCGGAGTGGCCCGCAATTTGACCCGGCGCAGTCTGGAACGCATCCGGCTCGACCTGCCGCTGATGGATGAAATCCTGGGAGAAGAAGAAGTAGAAGCGGGAGCAGAAGCGGAAAACGGCTACGCAGGCAATGAGCGCGACGTGCTGACCGAGCTAAGCCGCTCGGAGATGCTCGAGTCTCTGCGCAAGGCGGTCGTCACTCTTCCCGAGCTATACCGTGAAGCCGTGGTCTTGTGTGATCTCGAAGAGATGAGCTATCTACAGGCGGCCGGCGTTCTCGGGTGTTCCCCGGGGACGGTGGCGTCGCGGCTGCACCGGGGCCGCAACCTGCTCAAGGTAAAGCTACAGACCGTATTCAAAGGACAGCCATGCGCGAAGTAAGACAATCCGAAAGCAAGCAAGCCGAAGGCAGACAAGCAGAAGACAAGCAAGCAGAAGACTGGCTGCCGGAAGCCCTGCGCGAACTAGGCGCGACTTCCGCCCGTCAGGCGCCGCTGCACGTGGGCGTGGCCTTGAAAAGCGCTTTTGCGCGCCACCATGCCGCGCGCCAGCGCACCCAGCGGCTGCGCGTCAGCATGGCCGGGGCAGCGATGGCAGCGATGTTGCTGCTGTCCGCCGGAATCGCTCTGTTCATGCGTGGCCCGCAGACGGGCCGTCCGATTGCCAGGCAGCCGGTTGCGCCCGTGCATCCAGCCGCTGCCATCCGGCTGGGTACAGCGCTGGCGACCACGGCATCTAAGGACGCCGTAATTACTTTCTCCCGGCCGCATCCAAGGCTTTCCCGTGCGGACGTGGCCAGCCGGAGTTTCACGGCCATGCCTTCGTATGATCCGCACATGACCAATCATGAAGATCTGCGCGTAGTGCGGCTGCAACTCTCAAGCGAAGCCTTGCGCCGCGTCGGGATCCGCGTCCAGGAAGAGAACGCCGAGCGCCTGATGTTGGCCGATTTCGTTGTAGGCCAGGATGGAACACCGTACGCCTTCCGCCTGGTCGCCACTCAAGTCTCCCAATGAAGTATCCCGTGAAGTACGGCAATGATTTTTATCGTCTAAGGAGAACCTTTATGTTCAAACGCCTCATTCTTTCGGGAGCTGCGCTCTTGCTGGCTTCCGCCATGTTCGCCCAGGTTACGATTGCCGCTCCCCAGTCCGAGGGCAAGAAGTTCATATCGTTTACCGGTGACAAAAGGACCATGTCGTACGACGAACTTCCCGGGCCCGACGCAAATCTCTTCTTCATGGAGATGTCAGGCAGCGACGAATTGGTCATCGGCGCTCCGTATGCCGCCACCGCCGTTACGGAAACGGTCCAGACGCTGGGCGACGGCAACCGCATCGTCCACAAGAACATAACGTCGCTGGCCCGTGACGGCCAGGGACGCACCCGGCGTGAAGAGTCCTTCAGCAACGTCGGCCCACTTTCCGTCGAAGGCCCGAAGACCATCATCATTCGCGACCCGGTGAAGGAAACCACTTTCATTCTGCATCCCGACCGCGGGACCGCCAGGACCCTCAAAATCCGCCAGGCCAGGATCCTGAGCCTGCACGGCCCGGGAGCGGAAGGCGACGCCGTTCGGGACGGCATTTTTTCTTCCAATGTTGTGATCCTGGGAAACAAAATTGCTAAAGCCGAGGCCGAAGCCACAGCCGGAAGCATTGCCCGCCACACGGTGTCCCTGCACGGCAGGGAAGAGGTGGGTGGCGAAGTGAAGCACGAATCCTTGGGCACACAAACGATTGAAGGCGTTTCCTGCGAAGGCAAACGCGAAACCCGCACCATTCCGGCGGGCGCCATCGGCAACGATCGTCCGATTGAAATTGTCTCGGAAACCTGGACCTCGCCCGAACTGCACGCGCTGGTATTGAGAAAACGCAACGACCCGCGCTCGGGCGTCACCACGTACCGCCTCACCAATATCAAGCGCGGTGAACCCGATGCCTCGCTGTTCCAAGCGCCCGAAGGCCCGAAGAGTATCGGGACCGAAAAACCGGGCAAGGACTAATTCCAGAAAGCGACATCGGCCCCGCACGCTGAGTTCGCGCGCGGAAATCCCATCAAAATCCTTGGGGCATCGGCATGGGCCGATGCCCTTTTCGTCAGTGTACTTTCGTCAGTCCCATAGGCGTTGCAGCGATTTAAGGGACTTTGCTAGAGTGCCCCTAGGGCCGATCAGGAGGTGCAATGATGCGATCACGTAAGCTGCAATGGATGTTACGGACCATGCTTTTCATTGCGATCGCGCTTCCATTCCCACTGCGAGCGCAACAGCCACCCGCGGAAAAGCCTAAAGCGGAAGCCTCCAGCGCCCTCGCCAGCAGTGGAAATAATAATAACAATAATGACGCCGCGGCCAAGTCCGCCGGTTCCGCCAAGAACAACACTGCTCTCAAGCCCGAACCGATCTCAGCAGCGGCCCGTCTGGCCGCGGCGCACACGGTTTTCGTAAAGCGCGGCAGCGGCAGTGATATTCCTTACACGGTCATTGGAGAGAGCATTCAGGGCTGGGGACGTTTGATGGTGGTCAATGTACCGGAAAAAGCAGACCTCATTATGGATGTAGAGTCCCCCGAAGACACCAGCGGACTCACCTTCGGCAGTTCGACCCCACCCGTCGGAGCGGCCAAGAAAGTCACACCCACCGGCGAACCCGACCGTGCCAGCTCCACTTGGCTCACCAAGCAGACCGCCGGCGGCGATGTGAAGCTCACCGTACATGACGCGAAATCCGGCAGTGTACTGTGGCGCGCGGTGGAACAGGTAAAGTCGTCAATCCGCAAAACCAGCCGCGAAAACAGCTTGGTGGAAGCTGCGGAGCGCCTGTTTGTAAAATTCCATGATCGCTTGGAACCGCCGCCGGTCTTGGCGCGCTGAGATCCAACGCGACGTTGCGCTCCCCCTGATGTCATTCCGAAGGGCCTGCGCGCATTTTGCGCAGGACCGAGGAACCGGCTCCGCCACGGCGTGAGGTCCACCAAATCATTCCTCGAACCCCATGCATCGTTGACCTCAAAACGCGGCGCATCTGGTTCCTCGGCCCCGGTCGCGCTAAAACCGCACAACCGCGCCCTTCGGAATGACAAAATTGAGAATGTGACGCGAGAAAAGCAGGCCGTTCCGCCAATCTTGTATCCCGCCAACCCTGTTCGCACAGCCTGAACTTCCCCCATCTCTCTCCCCCGATGTTGCTTGCCAGCGTCGTTCTTCGTTCATTGTTAGAATAATCAAGTGACGATGGAACCTATTTCTCACTTCTTCTACTCTGATCGGCTCAAGCTGCAGTTCTGGGACTACGGTATGGACGGCAAGCCCGCCCTGATGCTGGTGCATGGCGGCCTTGACCATGCCCGCAACTGGGACTGGGTGGCCCGCTCGCTGCGGGAGCATTACCACGTCTACGCCCTCGACTTGCGTGGCCACGGCAACAGCGCTTGGGCGCCGGGCGCCCAGTACAACGTGATCGAGCACGTACTCGATCTTTCAGCGCTGCTGGATATCATCCATGAGTTCCCGCTGCGCCTTGTCGGACACTCCCTGGGCGGCATCATCGTGCTGCATTACGCCGGTATTTATCCCGACCGGGTGAGTAAGGCAGTGTCCGTGGAAGGCATCGGATTCCCGGCCCAGCACCGCCTGGTCAATGGCCCCGCTTCGGAGCGCATGCGCTCATGGATCGAGCAGGTGCGCGGCCTGGAAAAACGGCAGCAGAAGAGCTATCCCAACCTGGATACGGCCGTGGCCCGCATGAAAGAAGCGAACCCGCATCTTTCCGACGATGTCGCGCGCCACCTCACCCGGCACGGCACCAACTTCGATGCTGACGGTTCCATGGTCTGGAAATTCGACAACTACGCCCGCGCCATCTCGCCCCACGGACATCACCTGGAAGACGCCGTGGAACTCTACGGCAGAATTACCTCACCAACAATGCTTTTCTGGGGCATGGAGAGCTTCGCACCCGCTCCGGAAAACGATCTGCGGGTCAAAGCCATCAAGAACTGCCGCCTGGTGAAAGTCCCCAAGGCCGGACACTGGCTGCACCATGACCAGTTGGAAGTCTTTTTGAAGGATGTGACGGCGTTTTTGGCGGAGTGAATCCAGCGTTACTTACATGTCCCACGATTTTGAGATTCCCGCAAGTTTGCCGTTTGACTGGCCATCGCTGATGGCCTTTCTGCAGTTGCGCGCTACACCGGGTGTGGAAGCCGTACGCGATGGCGTTTATGTGCGGACCTTCGGAACCGTGGCCCATCCGGGAACGCTTTCGGTGAGCTTTGATCCAGGGAGCTCGTGCCTGCGGGTTGAGCACCCCGGCAGTTCGCTGAATGAAGACGATGAAGAGATTG
>Ga0210403_10004813_pt1 | contig 11571 bp, 9 predicted proteins | sample IncBWC19MmetaG_FD_150863 | JGI IMG/M metagenome (GOLD analysis project Ga0210403, IMG submission 150863) | Forest soil microbial communities from Barre Woods Harvard Forest LTER site, Petersham, Massachusetts, United States - Inc-BW-C-19-M | ecosystem: Environmental > Terrestrial > Soil >... | reverse complement strand
TTGCCTCGGGCCTGATCACGGCGAGCTTCTTCTCGGTGAACCAGGCGCTGGCGCAGGTGCAGACCGGCGCGATCCGCATCGTCGGCACGATCAATGACGGCCGCACCAAATATTTCCCCGATGTGCCGACCTTGGCCGAGCAGGGTTATGCCGAGGCGCAGGTGACGCCGTGGTTCGGGATCGTGGTCCCGAAGGCGACGCCGTGGCCGATCATCGAGAAAATCGACAAGGCGCTGGAGGCGGCGCTTGCAACGGCGGAGGTGCGCGAGAAACTCGATACCGCCGGCTGCGAGGCCAAGAGCGCCCCGCTCGCGGCCTTTGCCGACATCGTCAAATCGGATGTCGCGCTCTGGGCGCGCGTGGTAAAGGAGGCCGGCCTATCAGCGGATTAACGGCCTGTGGGCGGGCTGCCATTCCCCTTGGGACGACCACGCCATGGTAAGGTCGAAAAGTCGTGGCAGGTTTGGTTAACGCTGGCATGGCGGCCGTCCGCCGCCCGTTTCAGCCTGTTCCCCCGGGGACGGAATAATCTGTATATATTGCGGGCTTAAGTCCCGGGCTCCATTACCATGCCAGCGGTGGTTGCTGCGATCTTGCAAAGATTACGGTCATTTTCGCTGTCGATCGGTCAATTGACCTTCGGCAGCTTTTTGCTGCTGCTCGCCGTCATTACCGCGACCAGCATGGCGAGCGTGATCGCGATCCGCCATATCGACGCGACCTTTGCCGAGCTGCAGCGGCTGCAGGATGTCGGCGATCTCTCCGAAGAGATCGAGCGCCGGATGAGCGAATTGCGGCTTGCGGCGCGCGATTTCGTCACCGATCCGTCGGCGCGGCCGGAACGGGTCGGGCAGGCCGCGTCGGAATTGAGCATGCTGTTGAAAAAGACCCGGCTCGAGCTCGCGCCCGAGCAGCAGGATATGATCGACGGCGTCACCCAGCGCCTGCAAAATTACCTGGGTGGCATCGAACGCGTCACCGGCCTGATCTCGCGCCGCGCGGGGCTGCTCGAAGCGCTGCCGTCGGCCCGCAGCAAATTCGAGGCGGCGATGGCCAGCGTGCCGGATCGCGGCTCCGCCAGGACGCTGTTCCGTGCGCAGAACGAGATATCCACCGCGTTGCTTGCGCACGATCCGGCGAGCGCCGAACAGGCGGCCGAGCGGATGCGTGCGCTTCAGGTCGACGATCCCGCCCTGCAGGCGGCTGCCAATCAATATGCGGACGCGATCATCGCTATCGCCGGCACCGAAGGCGAGATCGCCAAGCTCGACAAGGAGGTGCTGGGCACCGAGGGCCGCCTGATCGGGCGCGTCACCGAATTGCTGCGCCAGCTGAGCGCGCGGCGGGGGCGGGTGCTGTCGCATGATTTCGCGCGCACGCTGGCCGAAGCCAGGTGGCAGAGCATCGTGCTTGGCACATTCGGCGTCCTGATCGGAATCTTTGCCGCGATCTTCGTGGTCCGCCGCACGGTGCGTCCGCTCGCCGAGATTGCGCGGTCGATCCGGGCGCTCGCCGCCGGCAACAAGGACGCCTCGATCCCGGACACCGACGTCCGGAACGAGATTGGCGACATCGCGCGCGCCGCCGAAGTGTTCCGCCGCACGCTGTCGGAGGCCGACCGCGCGCGCGAGGCCGCCGTGCGCGCGCTCAGCGAACAGCGGCTGGCGGAAGAGAGCTATCGCAAGCTCTTCGAAGCATCCATCGATGGTATCTATGTGACGACGCCGGGCGGCGAACTGCTCAACGCCAATCCGGCGCTGGCGCGGATCATGGGATTTGAAACGCCGGAGCAGCTTATCAGCAGCACCGGCAGCGATATCGCTCACAACGTCTATGTACACGCTTCCGCGCGCGAGGAATTCGAGCGCCTGATGGAACGCGACGGCATGGTGCGCGAGTTCGAATATCTGGTGCGGCAGCGCAACGGCAATATTCTCTGGCTCTCCGACAGCGCGACTGCCGTGCGCGACGAGAGCGGCAAGGTGGTGCGCTATGAGGGAGCGGTGCGCGACATCACCGACCAGAAGCGCGCCGAAGATGCGATCGCCGAAGGCCGAAGAACGCTGCAGCAGGTGATCGACACCGTTCCGGCGGTGATCAACGTCAAGGACCGCAATCTCCGCTACGTCCTGATGAACCGCTACATGGCCGGTATCTTCGGCATCGACCCCAAGGAGGCCCTCGGCCGCACCACGACCGACCTGATGTCGCGCTACGGCGCCGAGAAAACCGACGACAACGACCAGCGTGTGTTGAAAGTGAAGCGGGAGCTCGGCTTCTACGAGGAGGAGTACCTGGATTCCGCCGGCCATTTGCGGCAGTGGCTGGTCAACAAGCTGCCGCTGCTCGATGCCGAGGGCGAGATCGAGAATATCGTCACCGTCGCGCTCGATATCGGCGAGCGCAAGCGCAGCGAGCAGGAGATGCGCAAGGCGCGCGATTCCGCGGAAACCGCGCTGCGCAATCTGCGCGAGACCCAGGCTTCGCTGATCGAGGCGGAAAAACTCGCAGCGCTCGGACGGCTGGTCGCCGGTGTCGCGCACGAGGTGAACAACCCCGTCGGCATCAGCCTGACGGTGGCATCCGCCCTGGAACGCAAGACCGCGAATTTCGCCGCCGAGGTCGAGCGCGGCGATCTGCGGCGCTCCAGCCTGAATGATTTTCTCAACACCAGCCGCGATGCCTCCTCGCAGCTGGTCGCCAATCTCAATCGCGCGGCCGAGCTGATCCAGTCGTTCAAGCAGGTCGCGGCCGACCGCAACTATTCGGACCAGCGCAGCTTCGATCTCGCCGACCTGACCGAGCAGGTGGTGATGAGTCTGCGGCCAGGCCTGCGCAAGCACAATCTGACGCTCAACGTCGACTGCCAGCCCAATCTCACCATGAACAGCTATCCCGGCCCGTACGGCCAGGTGCTGACCAATCTGTTCCTCAACGCGGTGGCGCACGCCTTTCCGGACGGCCGGCCCGGCATCATCGAGATCCAGGCGCGCGCGTCCGGCAAGGACAATGTCGAGATCCTTTTCGCCGACAATGGCTGCGGCATGTCGCTCGATGTGCGCCGCCGCGCCTTCGATCCGTTCTTCACCACGCGGCGCGACCAGGGCGGCACCGGGCTCGGCCTGCATATCGTCTACAGCATCGTCACCAACCGCCTCGGCGGCCGCCTCGACCTCGATTCCGCGCCGGGCAACGGCACGCGTATCCAGATTCTCCTGCCGCGGATCGCGCCGCTGGAGCAGGCGGCCGAGTAGGGCGTGTTGAAAACTGGGGAGTCGATTCATCGACTGCTTCACCTGGCGCATGATCCGGAAAAAGCCTGCCGCGAACTTGATGCGGGGTGTGTAGCGGTTTTCCCTCGCGACAAACGCGTAGCGTTTGCGCGGAGATCATGCGCAAACAATAATAGAGCGCGCATAAATCAGCCTTCTCGCGGCGCATTGGCGTCCGAGGTTGCCGAAAAAATCGCCCCTCGAAAGATAGAGGGTGCAGGGAATGCCGGGTGTTTTGCGCACCCGCAGCCTCGTGTGTAGAAAAGAAAACACACGAGTTAGTCACCACAGGTCCGCCGAAACAATCCGGCACTCCCTGCGCAATGGTTTACGGCTTATACGTGATCTCCCCGGCGTACCGGGCTTTTTAGCCACCGTCGCTTCGTGGATCGACACCACAAAGCTTGATCCCAGCGTCGGGGGATCAGGACCACACGATTTCGCCGTCCGCTCCGAGCTCATTCGTCCGCGCGAAACCGCGCTTGAGCCGAAACGTCCATCGCATCCCGCTTCCAACGTTCGTGACGATCGCGAAACGCCCCTCGTGTGGAGGCGGGATGCGCGGAGATAAATCACACGATTCGGAAAAACGGAAGTGAATTTTTTGCGGCAGAAGGGCTCGGCAAGTCCATCAGCTTGACCGGACAGGCGAAATTAGTTTTTGGGCGCATGCGAAGTCGCAGCGCTTTGCGACCTGCGCGAGCGACGAGTTGGCCAAAATCGCTCAACTGATTTGCCCGTCGGGTCAAAGCAAATCATTCATCATCATCATCCCGGGGCGGCCCCAACGGGTCCGCGCGACGCGCGGCCCGATGACAGGCTGAGCCCGGAATCCATAACCACCGGCGGGCGTGGTGTGGCACGATCGTCGACCCATGCTGCGCGCTAAAGCGCGATGAGTTAGGTTGAATCGCCATCGCGCTTTAGCTTTTTGATTGAGCATGATCTTTTCGGAAAACCGCTACACACTTTTCCGGATCATGCTCTAGAATTACGATGACAGGCACTCAGTCAACTGGATGGCGCCCGCGATGGCCGTCATGCCTCGCGGCGGGCCTCGCGCGTGTCGTCGTCGCGAGTCATCCGCACCATGTCGCCCGGCGCACTAATCGATGTCGGCCAGCCTGTGCAGCGTGGCGCCAAAGATCTGGCTGGCCTTGCCGACCAGCGCGGTGCCGTTCATCTCGCCGCGCGTAGCGGTGAAGGTGCCGGATACGCCGATGCCGACAGGGGCCGGTCCGCCGAACAGCGGATTGTCGTTGTCGCGCGGCGTGGTGTGGCGCTGGACCAGGACCTCACCCTTGAAGGTGTTGTCCTTCACCGTGTAGGTGCCGGTGTAAAACAGATAGGCGTCGCCGCCGACGATCTTGCCGTCGCGAAATACAATGACGCCGCTGCCCTTGCCGACGCGACCGTCCTGCAAGTTGACGTGAATCGAATACAGCCCGTTTTTCATAGCGTCCCGGTGCCGGCCCCCGCGCCCACAGCAGCCGGTCGCCTTTTATGCCAAACGCCAGTTCCCGGCGCAACGCGACAGGTTGGCTAGCGATATCGCTTTTCGCGACGAAAGGCGTGATTCGGCAGATATTTTCCCGGGACACGAAAACGAGAGCGAATCAGTTCCGCGAAAACTTGGCCCGCGAAATGCATGTTGGTCCCTGCACCAGGGGGTAGGTGCAAGGAGCAGGATAGAATGAGCAACTGGATCGATTTCAGCGGCGATGCGCCGCGTCAATTTGGTGACGCGTACCTCGGAAATAAACCGGCAAGTCGCAAGCCGACGCGCTTGCGAACGCAGCTTCGAATCACTTGCGTGTTGTTGTTGTCAACGTTCGCCGCACCCGTGATGCAGGCGCGCGATCTCGACGGGCGTTATGCGGCGCAGAATCCCGAACTGCACCAGTGGTTCGAAGGCTTGCGCAGCGGCAAGGGACCTTGCTGTTCCGATGCCGATGGCAGCGCGGTCAGTGATGTCGATTGGGATACCGCCGGCGGCCATTATCGCGTCCGCATCGATGGCGCCTGGATCGACGTGCCTGATGAAGCCGTGATCACCGAGCCCAATCGAATCGGCCGGACCATGGTCTGGCCGATCCGCGGCTATCTCGGCATTTCAGTCCGCTGCTTCATGCCGGGATCAATGACATGAACGCGCGGTATCGAAGGCTGATCCGCCGGCTTGTCCGGCGAAGCTTTAGCGAAGCCGGACGACTTCGACGGAGGCGGATGCCGGGTAGCATGACGTAAGGGGCTGGCTAGCCCTCACGCATATTTCTTGTCGCGCTCGAGGAGCTCGATGGAAATTCCCTGCGGCCCGCGGATGAAGCAGATGCGCACGCCGGGACGGATGGTCGTGGGCTCGCGGGTGAACTCGACGCCCTTGGCCTTGATCTCGGCTGCGACCGCGTCGATGTCCTTCACCGTCAGCCCGAAATGATCGAGCCCCTGATAGGGCGTCACCGGCGGCGAGTTGACGCCGCCGTCCGGCTCGACCTTGGCGATGAACACATTGGCACCGCCGAGCTTGACGTCGATGCGACCGGGACCGCGGATGACGACGCCGCCGAGAACATCCTCAAGCCACGCGGCGGTCGCCTCCGGATCCGGGCTGCGCAGATGGACATGATCCCAGGTGACGATAGGCATGGCAAAAGCTCTCCCATTGGCTCGTTGGGGCGTGGCCTCGTCGGCGCGCGCCTTTAAGCATTGGCCGCGATGTTTCTCGCGGCAGAAGCCATGTTAGCCGCCGCACCGCGGCAACGCCACCCTTCGCTTGTCTCGCATATCAACTCACCTGAAATTTGCCCGCTTCGGCTGCAACCATTTTTCGGTTGGCGGATTTAGCTGACGTGGCGGACCGTGCAGCGGCAATCGTCTCAACAAGCCGCACGGTGTGACGCCCCGGGGCGGCTTTTACTTTGCGGCGCGTCAGACATCGCGCGTCGCTGATTCGAGGGCTTGGCGATGACGGCAGAGGCGAAGTCCTGGTTGGGAAAGATCAGCCGGTTCAGCCGCAGTGATTTGGGCACACAGGCAGCGGTGCTGCTGCCGGTCATTGCGATTGCGGGATTGACGGCAGGGACCATGCTTACGGCCCCGACGAGCGCCAGAAGCCAAGCCGACGAGGTCGGGGTAAAAGCGATGTTTATCGCTGCGGCTCCAACCGAGCCGGCTCCGAACGCACGGCCGGGAGCTGGATCACCTGACCAGGCAGCGCCTGCCGGCCCGCCGGCCGCGAACGGCCTGAAAATCTCCTCGCAGTCCTGGCGCCGGGGAGGGCTCGGATCCAAGGCGCTGGTGACGTTCACCTTGCGCAACGACAACGACTACGCGGTGAGGGATATCGAGATCGCGTGCGCCTTCAGCCGGCAGGACGGCAGCCATCTGACCGACCGCAAGCGCGTCATCCCGGACGTCGTGGTTAACAGAAAGAGCCGCAAGACGTTTGCCCAAGTGCACATCGGATACATAAACATCAATGCAAACAAGGCTAAATGTGCGCCGGTTGCCGCAAATGGGATTTAATACCTATCGCATAAAAGTGAGCCGTCGCTTTGAACCGGACCGACGCTTCCGGAACCAATCGATATAACGCCAGTTAGCCGATTGACCCGCCAGGGCGGGCGGGACGGACTTACCATGCCATTGCTACGTTATTTCCTCTTTGTGGGCGGCAGTTTGCTCGCCCTTTTGTTTGTTGTGAACGCCGCCTATCCGGTCGCGCCGCTCCCGGACACCCTGACTTCGGCCTCGGATCTACCCCCCATTCGCATCCATTCCGAGCGGAAATGGCCGGAGCGGGTGGTGTTCGACACCAGCGCTTCCCTGCCTGGCCAGGCGCCCATGGCGCCGGTCCCGGTCGCGCAGGCCAAGCTGCAACCGCAGGCTCCGGTGCAGGCTCAGGCCCCCGTGCAAGCCCAGGTCCCCGCCGCACCGGCCGTTGCCGCCGTCTCGGCGCAGACGCGGGTGCGCGAGGCCTTCGCGCAATTGCCGCAGGAAGAAGACGCCTTCGAGCCTAAGATGAGCGATATGGCTACCGTCGTGGTGCCGGAGCCGAAGCTCTATCCCGCCCGTCAGCCGGTGAAGCACAAGGTCGCGGCGAAGCCCCGCACCATCCATCCGATGATGATGGTCGCCCAGCAGCCGCAGATGACGGTTGCTCAGCAGCCGCGCTTCGGGTTCGCTACCTGGTGAGCGCTGACGCCGCTTTCATGTGCTCGCCATCGCTGCGGCGACGATCGCCCGCGAACTCCCGCCGTGCATTCCGCCTTCGCCGAACTCCGCGGCCACGGTGACGCGCCGTGCGTGTTCGATCGAACCTCGTTGGCTGATCGGTCATCGGGCCGCTGATAGCGTGGCCTCAATGGCGAGCGGCTTCACAATTCTCTGAAGATCGACTCCAAACAGCGTGTTCGCGCGTTCACGACTCATTCAGGCCGCGGGTTCGAGGATTCCCGCCGTCTGATGGAGGTGCCGATGAAATATTTCCTGAGTGCTGTCATGGCCGCCGACTGGCTTTGTCTCGCCATGGCCGCCTTTGCGCAATCCACCACGCCATCGGCACAGCCCAGTCCCGCGCCTGCAGCAGCACCCGCCAGCCCTCCTTCGGGTTCGCCCCCCGGTGGTGGCAAGCGCGGCGATTGCCTCATCGCGGCCCAGGGCAAGAAAGGCCAGGAGCGGCAGGATGAGATGCAACTCTGCATGGCGCAGGGGCACGTCGATTGCGTCAAGCAGGCGATCGATCAGAAGGTGGTGGGACCGCAGCGCAAGGACTTCATCAAGAACTGCATGAAGGAAGAATAGCGCGTTGGCAAGATAACGCCGTTCGGCTAGTTCAGCACCTGCTCGTTCGATCGGGAGTGCAGGAATGCTGAACGCAACGCTGCGCTTGCTGACGTCGCGGGCTACATCCTCGCCCAGGACGATGCTTCCGGAAAGATCGCATCTGCCGCCGCCGCTTGCTCTGCATGGCGACGCTGATCGTGTCATTCCGATCACCGCAGGCGCAGCCCTGGTCGAGCGCGCCCACGCGCTGGGTGGGCCGGCAGAACTCGTCACCTTATCCGGGCGCCGCACATGTCTTCGACTTCGATCAGACGCGCGCCGATGCCAGGGATGCATCGGATCGCGCGCTGTCGTGCATTCAGAATCAACTGAAATAAGGGGTGGCGCCGGCCAATCGCGCACGCGGACGGCTGGAAAGCGCGACTGTCATCAATCTGTCACGCGGGCCGCGCCTATCTGCCCACCAATACGACGTGTTATCATGGCGGTGGCCAACAAGGAGTGAGGCGGTGAACGAAACCATCAACGTCCCGGCCCTGCCGGCAGATGCGTCCGCGATTGCACGCATCAAGTCGGAGATCGACATTTCAGACCGTGCACGCATTGTCACGTACGGCGAGCGCGCCCAGCGTTCGGTGGTCGAGTTCGCTGACCGCATTCTCGCCCAGACGCAAAATCGGGAACTCGGGCCGACCGGCAAGCTGTTGTCGGACATCCTCGGCAAGGCGCGTGGGCTCGATCCCGCCAGTCTCAAGGACGGTGGTTTTCTTGCCCGCCTGTTCTCCTCCGCCGAAGCGCGGCTGCGCCGGTTCACGGAGCAGTTCGGTGACGTCGCTTCGCAGATTGACCGTGTCTGCGTCGAGCTCGACCGCAACAAGGAGGTTCTGCGCCGCGACATCGCCTTGCTCGACGACCTCTATGAGCAGACCCGCACGGCACTCGGCCAGCTCGACGCGCATATCACCGCCGGCAAGGCCTTCGCCGCGGATTTTCGCGGCGGCAAGCTCGTCGAGATGCAGCAGGCCGCCACCGCGCAGGGCGGCAGCAGCGACGCCGTACTGGCCGCGCAGAGCTATCAGGACGCGCTCCAGGCGCTCGACCGGCTCGAGAAGCGCATCTTCTATCTGCAGCAGGCGCGCCAGATCGGCATCCAACAGCTGCCGCAGATCCGCATCGTGCAGTCGGGCGACGAGACGCTGATCGAGAACCTGCAGGCCACGACCGAGCTCACCATTCCCGTGTGGAAGCAGAAGATGATCCTGCTGCTCGGGCTGAACCGGCAGAAATCCGCGCTCGAGCTGCAGAAGACCATCACCGACGCCACCAATGAGATGATGCGCCAGGCCTCCGAGATGATGAAGACCCAGGCGATCGAGATCGAAAGGCAGTCGCAGCGCGGCATCGTCGATATCCAGACGCTGGAAAAGACCAACCGCGACCTGATCGATACGATCTCGGGCGTGCTTTCGGTCCAGCAGCAGGGCCGGACCAAGCGCGCCGAGATCGAGCAGCGGATGGCGCAACTGACTGATGAATTGAAATCTGCGGTGTCCAAGGCGCAGGCATGAGTCTCGTTTGTTTTCCGCGACGCCTGTTGGCGCTGCTGCTCGCCGCGCCACTGCTGGCTTTGCTGCTCACAGGCTGCAGCAACACCACGGGGCCGCAATTCACCATCCTGTCGGGCTCGGAAAACGAAGTCCTCGAACCGCTGGTGCAGGAGTTCTGCAAGTCCCGTGGTGCCGATTGCACCATGCGCTACCAGGGTTCGCTGGACATCGCGCTCGCGCTCAAGCCGGGCAATGACCCCGCGATCGACGCGGTGTGGCCGGCCGCCTCGATCTGGATCGATATGTTCGACACCGCGCGGCGCGTGAAATCGGTCAAATCGATCGCGCAGATGCCGGTCATTCTGGGCGTGCGACGCTCAAAGGCCCAGGCGCTCGGCTGGATCGACGCCAAGGTGACATCCAAGGACATTCTCGCCGCCGTCGAGGCCGGCCGGCTGAAATTCCTGATGACGTCGGCGACGCAGTCGAACTCGGGGGCGGCGGCCTATCTCGCGATGCTGGCCGCCGGGATCGGCAAGCCCGACCTGATTGAGTCAGGCGATCTCGACAGGCCCGAAGTGCTGGCGACCGTGCGCTCTCTGTTGAAGGGCGTGGAGCGCAGCGCGGGCTCGAGCGGCTGGCTCGCCGATCTCTATCGCGACGGCGAGCGAACAGGCGCGCAGTACCAGGCCATCTGGAACTACGAAGCCGTGATCAAGGAGACCAACGACAGACTGATCGCCGAGGGTCACGAGCCGCTTTATGCGATCTACCCGGAAGACGGCGTGTCGATGGCCGACTCGCCGCTCGGCTTTGTCGACCGCGGCCGCGGCACGGACGTCGAAGGCTTTTTTGCCGATCTGCAAGCTTTCCTGCTCAAGAGCGACATTCAGGCCCGGATCGCCAAGACCGGGCGGCGTGTGGAGATCGGCCGCGCCGCGCTGCTCCCCGGCGATCCCAAGACCAATCTCGATCCGGCGCGTCCGGTTACGGTCATCCGCCCGCCCGAGCCCGCCGTGATCCAGAAGGCCCTTCTGATCTATCAGGAGGCGCTGCGCCGGCCCTCGCTCACCGCGCTGTGCCTCGACGTCTCCGGCAGCATGCAGGGCGCCGGCGAGAACCAGCTGCTCGACGCGATGCGCTTCCTTCTGACGCCTGCCCGCACGCGCGAGATGCTGGTGCAATGGACCAAGGCGGATGAGATCCTCGTGCTGCCGTTCAGCGATCACGTGCTGTGGTCGGCGCGCGCAAGCGGCGAGGAGGCCCAACAGGCCGCACTTCTCTCCCAGGCCCTGGGGCTGCGCGCCGGCGGCGGCACCGATTTCTACACCTGCGGCGCGCAGGCGCTGGCCGCCATGAAGCCGCTGCTCGACGGCGGACACCATTTACCGGCCATCGTCATCATGACCGATGGCAAGAGCCAGGGCGGGATGTCGACTTTCGAGACCGCGTGGCGCGCGGATGGCCGCCGCGTGCCGGTCTTCGGCGTCACCTTCGGCAGCGACGTCGATCGCAGCCAGCTCGATAATCTGGCGAAGCTGACTGGCGGGCGCGTGTTTGACGGCACCAAAAGCCTGACGGACGCATTCCGCGCCGTGCGAGGGTACAACTGAATGGCTGCCGCGCCATCCGGGCTCGATTGGATTGCCGGCGGAGTGGCCGCCGCCATCCTGCTGCCGCTGCTAGCGATCGGGGTCGGGATGCCATTCTGGATCGCTCTTCCGATAAGTGCGGTCGCCGGCGGCGGCATCGTCGCGGTGTTGGCGCCGAAAAAGCTGTTCGCCGAGCTCGATGCGAGCGGCGCGGCGCGCGGCCGCATCGAATTCGCGCGCGAGCTCCTGACCGAGGCCGAGCCGCTGACCGCCCGCATGGAAGCGGCTGCGGCGGGCATCCGCTCGCGCGCCGTTGCCGAGCGCGTCCGGAATCTCGTGAAGACCGCGCGCGACATTTTTGCCGTGATCGAACGC
>Ga0210403_10004812_pt1 | contig 11571 bp, 13 predicted proteins | sample IncBWC19MmetaG_FD_150863 | JGI IMG/M metagenome (GOLD analysis project Ga0210403, IMG submission 150863) | Forest soil microbial communities from Barre Woods Harvard Forest LTER site, Petersham, Massachusetts, United States - Inc-BW-C-19-M | ecosystem: Environmental > Terrestrial > Soil >... | reverse complement strand
ATCGTGTGGACGAAAACAACGGCAAATCGTTCAATCTGGCGTTGTATCTAAGACCGTCGGCGGTACGCGGGTTGCAAACGGGCTTCTCCTTCTACCATGACCATCTGACGCCGATCGGGTTGCCGACCATCAGCGAGAACATTTTTGCGGCGCACGCCGTGTTCATCCGTCCCAGCTTCGAGTGGCTCAACGAAACATTGCTGATCCGTCATGCGCTGAACGGGACTTCGCGCGTATTTGACACGCCTGGATTCTATACACAAGTGTCGAAGCGCTTTGGTTCATACCGGCCTTACTTTCGGTATCAGTATGTGAATGCGTCCGAGGTGGAACCAATGTTCCCGCAAGTTGGCCTGATGCATGGGCCGTCGTTGGGCTTGCGCTACGATCCTAGCGAGTCGGTGACACTGAAAGTGCAGTACGACTACACGGACCTGCCACATCATATGCCGATCAACGGTGTCGCCACACAGCTCGGGTTTACGTTCTAAATGGGAACTTCAATGCGGCCGCTCGCAAAGATCCTGCTGTTCGTCATCATTGCCCTGGCGCGCTGTGGCGCAGAGTCCGACTTAGCGGTCGTCGGACCTCCCGCAGGCGAGCAGACTCTGGCGATTATCGTTAATCAGTCCAATCCAGTGGAAAACTTCTCCTACGAGGATTTACGGAAGATCTTCCTGGGCGAGCGGAGCCACTGGCCGAATGGGCGGCGGATCACGCTCGTGATGCTAGAAGCCTCGCTAGAGCGCAAGGTCGTTCTGCGCGACATCTATGGAATGAGCGAAAAAGACTTTGATAACCACTTCATTCAGGGAGTTTTCACCGGGTCAGTATTTGTTTCACCAAAGACATTCGCGAACCCTTCCGATGTTCTTAAGTTTGTGTTCAATGTGCCAGGAGCAATCGGTTATGTCCGTGCCAGTGACGTGGATTCTTCGGTGAAGGTTCTTCGTGTGGACGGCCGCCTTCCGGAAGACAAGGACTACCGGTTCCGGCTCGGTACGCCTCGCGTGACGATCAATGGGTGGGGTTCCTCGCGATCGGGAAACTGAAGAAGGTCTCAGTGAGCGGAGGATCGGCGCTTACGCTCGGCGATGCTCCTGAGGCCGAGGGGCGGAACCTTGGGCGCGTCTCGCTGTTTTCGAGCTTTCTACGGCAAGGGGAGGCAGGGAGCTCAATCACTCACGTGACAGGACGTTGGAACTCTCGGGACCCAGGCCATGGCCATGGCTGCGTTGATCACGCGGACGAATGGGTGAAGGATTTTCCGGTGGAATGATGGTTCCAAGAGGTTCAGTTGCCGGAGGCACGAACGGAATGAAAGAGGCGGCTTGGCTAGTGATTGGCACGGCTGGGGCAAAGAGCGGATCACGGACGTGCTATGCCGCTTCGTTTCAAGTCCTGATCATCTTCTATGCCGTGAAAAATGGACCACATCAAACAATGAACGACCCCCAGCTACAGTGTGCGAGATGATGTTTTGTGCCAAGTTAGCAAATCTGTGTCCTCTGTCCTCAGGAGACCTATCCGCGACAGCCGATGGGGAGTCGGCGCCTTCATCACGAAATAACGGATGTGGAGTGAACGACTCAGGAGGCTCTAGTTCGACTCTCATTACTTCTGAGGGTTTATAGACATATTCCTTCTTGCACTCGTCGCATCGGACCTTCAAGGGGCCGTCGATAGGAACACGAGCGGCGAAGGCATCTGTCTCGGCTAGTGGGATTCTGTGTCTGAAGAGCAGATTCTTCCGCGCATGAAACCAATGGTTTCTGCAGAGCACCACCCAAAAATAACGGCTGTCTTCCCACATACAAACACCTCCGTGTGGGTCATAAAGGACGTAGGGCGGCGATCATATCAAATCAATTTGAATGTTTCTAGAAGTTGTACTTCGTCCACATGAATTATTGGGACTTTCGGATTTTGAACCTGGATTCGTTACTGCGCTCTCCTTTACCCTTGAAACCGAAAGGTGTGCACTGCGAAGTCATGCCGGATTGGCCACCGAAGGAGAACATAAACGTGCAGTTTGGTGGCGGAGTCAGGTCGTAGTGTCGGGGCGGTTCTGGGCTGACGTTTATTTTCTAATTGTCCAGCGAGGTAAGCCGTGCGCTAAGTCCAGCCTGTTTGCGCGCGCAGTCGGAATGTCACCAATGTTTGCGTGAAGATGGTTTCTGGCTGGACAGTAGTCAGCTCTCAGTTACTTTGTCTGCGCTAACTTGCTTTGTCTCTCCTCTTCGTGCGAGCCACTGTTTTCTCGATTTCACGCAAAAACCGGTACTGTTGAATTTCGACCACCACCCCTACGCGGTCCGTATCCTTAATTTCCGTCCGACGCACGCGTCCCCGACAGCGAACGCGAACAGGCTCGGCCAAGGTTATTTGGTGTGGCATCACAATGATCACCTCGACCGACGAACCCTTCTCGATTTCCGCGGGCAAAAAGAAGTAAACGCCCCGAGACGTGATGTCCTCGGACTCCGCCTGAGTTTCCCAGTTTCCCGATCGGTTGGCCCAGCGGACCGTCAGCGGCAGCTTTATTCTAAAGCGTCGGGTTGCACGACGTTCCATGACCTTTACCTCTAAAGAAACTGGCCAATGTGGAGATTGGCCATGGACTGAACCGCCAGGCTTTTGAAAAAGGATCGTATGGAAAACGCAATTAGAGTTCCTTGTCCCAGCGCAAGCGGTTAGTGAGATCGATCGTGCGGCCGCGAAGAGCAGGGATGCCGTGTCCTGCCCATTCGGAGGAACAGTATGATCGTCCTACGTCGAACGGGCCTTCTTCCACTCTAATCGAGGCAATTCGGCGTTTGCAGCCCGTTTAAGGTATGCTCTTGCGTATTCCGCAGCGCGTTCCTTCCCCTGTTCAATGTCATCGACACTCTCTGACGGCGCGATCCAGCTTTTTGTGATGACGTTGTAGACAGATGTTTGCACGCCAAGAGCGTTGTGTTCGGAGAACAGCCGGAGGTGCTCCCCGCTGACTATGACCTCGGCCCAGACGCCTTCAATTAACATGAAAGTGACCAGTCGCTGATATTTTAGGCTCCTCCGGAATAGAGTATTTAGGTATTTTCCAAGAATTCGGTCGCTGGCTCGATGCCGGCAATCAATCGACCTATTTTCTCAAATCCGGCCTGGCCGATTCGCGGCCAGTTAGTGGGACGGTTCGCCGCAGAAACTCGTCGGGAATGAGGATGGCGCTCTGCGCGCTGTTCCTCTAGGCCGGTCTCGCGTTCGCAGCAATCAATGGCAACAAGATTGCGGAATTAGCTTAACGTCTCTAAGTCATGATTGGCCTTGAAAGCTAATGGACTTGCGTAGCGCCGTAATAGCACGATGTCGGGGAAATAAATTACTCTTTTTGAGCACCGGTTTCTTCTTACTTGCGTTTTCTGGCACTTGGTACATTCCTGGCCGTCATATCGTGGCCTGGAACGAGAAAGCCATCACTGCTACCTACGTAGGCGCGCAATTTCGTGAGATAAGCCCTGAAAGTGGAACGCTGTTCCTAGCCTATTCGCTGCAGAATCATACCAATCTTGACTACCGCTTGGCGAATGAGCCAAGCGTCGTTCTGATGAGTCGTCTCAAGCCCAGCGGCGCTCTCTCCTCGCAACAAGAGATCCGGCTGAGCTACCCGACTTTTCTGCCCGCTCGACAAAAGGCGCGCATCGCTCTAGAGATCACATATCTGTTGGACCGGCCTGCGAAAAACGATGCGTTTTCTCGAGATAGACAAAATAGACTCAGGGAATTATTCGAGCGGCTAACGAGTGTGCAGTCTTTCGTTTTATTTGACCAAGACAACCGCTTGCAGATTGAATTTCCGGACGCATGGCGGGAGCTTACAGTGGCTGAAGGGAGCCGGCTGACGGGGTCACTCGGTCTTAAGACTGGCCGGATTGTCATCGATGCGGGGCACGGAGGACAGGATACAGGGACGATTGGTCCGCAGGGCTTTATGGAAAAAGATCTTTGCCTGGATATCGCGCTTCGCCTCGGCAAACTCATCCAGGAAGAGGTCCCCTCGGCCAAAGTCATCTATACGCGCCGGGACGATACCTTTGTCACTTTGGAGCAACGCACGGAAATTGCCAACAAAGCCAAAGCCGATCTGTTCCTTTCGATCCACGCCAATTCCAGCAATGATGCTAAAGTCGAAGGAATTGAAACGTATTACATGAGTTCTGATACCGTGCCCCAAGCGATGGAAGTCGCGCAAGCAAACGCTTTGCCCCACCGACCAATACAGGATCTTCAGGACTTGTTAAAGGAGGTCGCGCGCTCTCGCGATCTGGCCTCGGATATCCAGGAATCCCTTGCGGCTTTTGTGCGAGATGGCAGCCGTCCTAAACGAAACCGGGGTGTCCGCAAGGCCCCGTTGGTCGTGCTAACGGGTGCGGATATGCCGTCTGTACTGGCGGAAATCTCCTTTCTCAGCAATCCGGCTGATGAGCAATGGCTTATGCGACCCGATAATCGTCAACGCGTCGCGGAGGGCCTGTATCACGGAATCGAGAAATACCTCCTGAACATCAGCAGCATAAGCACTCAACTGAGGCCCTCGCGGCAAACGGATAGCCAGCCTTGACGAAAGCCAACCTGATTTTCTGAGCTAAATTCTGAATTCACTGGCGCGATGAAACATCGCTGGTGAGATTGTCTATGTTGTTCGCCCACGCCATTTGATATTTCCTTGCGGCAGCGCAACGATCACCGCTAGCAGTTGGTCGATATTCCGTTCGAGAGGCCACCGCCAAATCCAGCACGCTTTTAACTGAGCCCAACGAGCTGTCATGCGATTCGATGGACAAAAGATGAGACGGCGCCATGATTCCGGATTTTCATTGTCCTTTTCCGCGTTCTTTCGGAATTACCCGAAGCGCGCTAAGTCCTTCGGAGGAGGTGTCTAATGGAACCTTTGACTATTAGGGCGCTCACCGTTGCTGAACGAACGTGCGCCGGGTGCAATTCTCCCATCGCTCCTGCCGACTCTCGCTGGATAGGGGAAGGCCAACACATCTCTAATGAGACACTCTTGTTCCACGATAATCGCTGCCTAGAACGAATGCTGAACCGGGAATACGCGGAATATCTTCATAAGAAGAAGCTCGATTTTCGTCAGGAGTTCCATCGCGCCAAGGCCGAAAAGCACGCGGCAAGATGAGAACATTAAAAAGCGTCGTTTCATTGCTCATGTTCATAACACTGGGAGTCGCAATTCGCATCCGGGTTCCCCAAGAGAAACCATCGACCGCCAGGAGGTTCTAATGAAGTGCCAGTTATGTGGAGAGGAGATTAGCGGTGCATATGCCCGGTTCAAGAAGTTCGGCTCTGACGATTACATGAGCTTCCATACAGATAACGACGCAAAAGGTCGCGCACACTCCTGCTGGGAAATGTGGATGGAACAAAATTCCACTTATCCTAAATTTTACGGACTCACTGCTCTCCCCAATGGCCCATCCAATCCCAAGGCGCATCCTCGTAGATAACGGTCGAGTTACGGCGTCCTAAGCAGCCTGTTTATATGCGGTGGACCATCGCGGTGCTGTGCGCGTGGGATGCAGGTCGGGATTGGACTCACAGCCGCAGACATTGGAGCCGGGTTCCGAAATCCACAATCCGGAACTCGTGCCCGACAAGCGCATTAGTCGTGGCGACGGGCCGACGTTTTCTTTGAAACCTCAGCAATCGATCCGCTTATGCTTTCGAGGTAGCGGCTGGTCCAATCCTGCAGCTCGCTCATGCACTGTTTAGACAGCTCTGCGGCTCGCTCGTTCAGAGTATTGGCCAGTTGGCCTACGGATGAAATGGCGAGAGTCCGGAGTTGCCCTTGCACCGTCTCTTGGCATGCTTCGGATAGTTTGAGCAAAGCTACTTTTCTCTCATCAAGGAGGGAGCTGGACTTTTGGACGAACTCGGATTCAACCCTTGCCAGCCGCTCGTTGACATTGCTCTCGAACTGGTTCTTTAATTCCGAAATTCGTTGTTGCATTTCACTAACGAATTCTTGCTCCGACTGTTTGCAGAAGTCCTCGGTCTGCTGGCAAATCTTCAGTGATCCTATTCTAAGTTCACCTGATGCTTCCCGCCGTAACGTATCCATCCTCAGCTGTAACCGCTCGAGAGTGGCCGCGCCCATGTTCTCGATCTGGTCGCTCACTTGTGTAGCTTGAGCATTGATGCGTGTGGCTGCGCCGTTCAGACCCTCCTTAATCTTTCCTACCCAATGTTCCTGAGTACTTTGAACGAAGGATTCAAGCTCTTTGGTGAGGTCTCTTAGCGCCCTGTGAACCAACTCTTCCTGGCAACGATCTTTGATACGATCCAGAGTTTTGTTCATCTCATCCTGCAACTGAGCACGAAACTGGCCTATAACGCTGTCCTTCTGGTTGATGACCATAGCTGTTACGGCTTCGTAAACCAACTTCTGAACGTGCTCGCTTAACTCGGCGAGAAAAGGAACTGGGGAAGCAGGCGTCAGCTCTAAAACGGATAACTGAGTCGCTCCTTGACTTACCGCGGGATCCATTTGCTGTTCAGCTCGGGGCAGGACTCGAAGTTCCTGGCCAGATTTGGCTGGGCCAGTGGCCGTCAGTAACCAGTCCTTTGGTGGAGACTCTACTCCCCAAACATTGCCGGGCGTTACCAATTCGACGGCAACGTCCCAGATCCCCTCGTTACCGACCTTCGCTGGTTCTAACCATCTTACCCGTGCTTGAGTAGAGAAAGCCTGAGGGCCTCTAGCAGACTCTCGAACCTCCAAGAGAACGATATCACCCACCAGAACCGCGTGCGTCGATCGGTATCTGCAGCCGTGGCAACTTAAGGTTGAAGTCGGCACCGTCTCGACGTAGGGCTCGCGGGACGCGTCTAGGCCCCATACAGTCAACTGTTTGACGTGGTCAATGCGCGTACTGCGCCGTTTTGGTACGTGTGCAAGCTGAGAGGTTGGCAAATGGATTCTCCACCGTAGCTTTACATCTAGGATACGTCGGGAACCCACAGGAGTCTGCAACGGTATGTAATTTGTAGCTAGGTAGTTAATTATCCCTTGGTGTCAGCTTCCCCCAGAAAATCGCCTTTGAGATGCCGGAACTTCCATCCGAGATTGGCGCCCTTCCACCTGGGATGCTTGGTCTGGAGCGATAATTGAGCCTAATAGAAAGCAGCAGCTCGGTCCAATGCGGTAGACTAACAAAGCCAGCTTGGCTGCCACGGCCTTGATCGCGATGAAAAGGCGAAGTCACATGAAGCAACCCCTCAAATGCTTTGTATACCTGCTGAGTCTGGGAGTCATTTTGTCCGTATCTGAAACCGTAGCTCAAGACACATCACCTAAGACCCTCGTCATTAATGGAGCGACTGTGAATGCAACCGTAATCCGGGTCGAGGGCCGATCCTACGTAGATATCGAAGGCCTAGCTCAAGCACTCCGTGGTTCAGTCACTTTTGATCCGAGCCGGATCGAGCTTACGATTCCCGCGCCGGCAGTCGCTCGAGCCCCGCAAGACTCCGCAGAAATGTCAAATCAGTTTCAGCAGATGGCAGTAGTCACTCTGGCTGAAATGAGGGAGTGGAGCCGAGCCGTCGCCTACATAGTGACCACGGGAATGCCTGTCGCGGGAACTTGGTCTCAGGATGATAAAGATCGCATCGAAGCAGACATTATGAAGACCGCATTAGCCGTCTCTGCTGAGGCTGATCATCAGGCTCTCCAACTTCTTAAACAGGAATTTGCGCTCCTTTCGGAATGGGCGGACAGGGTACTCGGCGAACGCGAAGCTTTGCAGGGGGCAAGAAGCGTCGACCCTAATGCCTTGCGGGAAGACCAAACGTTAGCCAGAATCTCTGAATGCGGTAAGTTCTTGAGCTGGATGATCGTCAGCGGCACCTTTTCAGACGATCCGAGTTGCCATTAGGCTCCCTATCCTAAGAAAGCAGCTAACGGACGCCTGAATGTGTACTCGTTTGCAGCGTTCACTGGCAACAGCTCTGACACCTCCACACTAGGCACTATTCGGCGCTCCGCGCCGGCCCAACCGTTTCCGCCAAAATTGATCCAGCCGGAACTGCCGCCCTTCAAAGCAACGGCCCAAGTTACAAATTTGTGACAATCGTTTTTGCTCAAGAACAAAGACATTGCTTTGCTGATGCGTGATCCTCATGCGGGAGTTAAGGCATTTGCCTGGAATACAACGCCGAGCTCTTCTCTCCTAATTCGCCCTTATTTGACTCTGAGTCGCCCGGCGCCACTACCTAGGCAGTTGTCGGAACTCTACTTGTCAATTAAGGAGAGACCCCGTGAATACGAAGCATTTTTCTGCTCACAGGTGGGGCCTGCCATTTTTAAGTTCAATCCTCACTTGCGTCATTTTGATCGTTGTGATGGTTTTTGCGGACAGTCAGCCAGTCTATGCATTACCTATGAACAGAGCACTAGCCATTCCCGCATTTGCGCGGAAGTACGCATTGCCCTGTTCAGCCTGTCATACGGCCTGGCCCGAGCTAAACAGTTTCGGAATAGCTTTTCGGGATAACGGATATCAGTTGGGGAACGATCACGATTCGCCCATCTATCAGAATTCGGCCTATTTCCCCATCACCATCCGCACTACCCCGAACTGGCATCGCGAAACCAACACGAATCAGCCAATCGACTCCATCCCGGGAGACCCAAGCAGCCCTCTCATCACCGGAAAGGTGACGCAGCACGGCTTCGACATGGGCGGGCTTGACATCTGGCTGGCGGGCACACTTTTCAAGAACGTTTCGTTTTCGGTGTTACCTTCCGCAGATCCAAACCTAAATTTTCATTTCGAGAACGCATTTTTCAGACTCGATAACTTGAAGAGCAGCTGGCTCAACGTCAAGTTCGGCAAATTCGAGCTTGATAACATGATTTCTGAAAAGCGCTTCCTTTTCCTTTCGGCCAATGGCGGCTTGTATCAAACCTATCACTTCGTGCCACCGGGGGATTCGAACGACTTCGGTCTTGGCGACAACCAACTCGGCGTGGAATTGTCAGGACACTCCGCCAACAGCTACACACGGTACGGCGTGGCTGTGCTCACCAGCAACAGTGGAAATTCCACTTTGCCGACGGCTCGAAGCTACGATACCTATCTCACCTTTAGCCAGGGATTCGAGGCGGGCAGGTTGGGCCTCCAGAGGTTAGGCGCTTACGCCTATGTTGGCCAGAGACCAACCTATTCAGTGACGAGTTCGGGCACGCCGATTGCAGGCGCAGGGCTGGGAAGCAAACCCTTCTATCGAGTTGGTCTTTCGGCCGACTTGAACGCCGGCAAGTTCGAGTTCCTGCCCTTCTTTATGCATGGCTGGGACAATGTCTATCTCGGAACGTCTACTGCCGCGAACCAGCCGCTTCCTGATGGCGCCCAAGCCCCCGCCTGGAACGGCGGGTTTATCGAAACCCACTATCATTTCAATCCCCAATTTGTCTTGGTTCAGCGCGACGAAATCATTCGTATGTCCAGGCAGGCGCTCCCGACTAATCCCGGGAACCTCGGCAACATTAATGCTTACTCGGTCGGTTACCGTTGGTATCCGTTCATGTTCAGCCGCGCCGGACTGGCCTTCCACAACGAATTCTCCCTTGTCAAGACGAATGGGACAAACCCACTCAACGGAGTTGGCGTCACCCCAGTCTGGAGCAGTAGCGCGTTTGTCGGACTTGATTTCGCTTTCTAATTTCCCTTTTTTAATTTCGCTTTCTGAGAGAAAGAGGCATCTTATGAAACTGAATATCTCAATAGTGACGTTCGCTTTCGTAGTCGCAGCAGGAGCTGCCGCCTGTTTCGCCCAAGACAGCCACATTCAGGATCCCAAGAGACTGATTGGGCAGGCATCCTCAGGCAAGCAAGCCTATCGCCGGTACTGCGTCGGGTGTCACGGTCCTGAAGGCGACGGCAACGGCGAAAACGCTACGTGGATCGATCCCAAGCCGCGCGATTTCACAGCCGCGGTTTTCAAGTGCCGCTCGACGCCCACAGGTATGTTGCCTACCGATGACGATGTGTTTCAAGCGATCGGTAGGGGCTTCGTGGACACTAATATGCCAGCCTGGCGGCCTTTGACGAACCATGACCGCGCAGACCTCGTCGCCTACATCAAGACGTTTTCCCCCAGGTGGAAAGAAGAACCTGCGGCTAAACCCATCAGCATTCCCGTCGAACCTCCGGTCACAAGTGCCAGCATTCTGAAGGGTCGGGAGGTCTATCAGAAAATGGAGTGCTGGAAGTGCCATGGTTCAGCGGGCCGCGGCGATGGACCGTCTGCCGCGACGCTCACCGATAGCAAAGACAATCCGCTGCGCCCCTATAACTTCGCCATCGGTTCGCGGTTCAAGTGCGGACAAACCAATCAGGACCTCTATCGCATTTTCATGACCGGCCTCGACGGGACGCCAATGCCGTCGTTTGCCGACAATATCAAGCCAGAAGATGCGTGGGATCTGGTTCATTTCCTGCGAACTCTGCAGCCCATGCACACGCTGGAGGCCAAGATCTGGAAGGAGTGGACGGCAACGCATTCTGAGGAGGCCAAAGCCCTCAAGCCCCTCGGGCCGGCGCGCCTCGCTGAAGACTCCGAGGCGGGTACGGTAGGTCAGTCCACGCAGACACCCTCGCCCGCGTCAGACCTCTCTTCCGGATCTTCTGCGGCCGCGCCCAATGGCGATGCAATTACCGAAAGATCAAAGGTAAACGTAGAAAAGGCAGAAGGTGCGTCGACACAAGCAGCCCCACAATCCTCGAACACGGCCGTACCGGAAACCAGGACAAACGGCGCAAGGCCGCCCGAGCCACAACTCGCGTCGAAGCTTTCTTCCGGGGATTCCGGGACCGTGCCCATCGGCGATGCATTTGTCCAGAAGTCCAAGGCTGAAGAGGTAGAAGGTGCGTCGACACAAGCGGCCCCACAATCCCCGAAGACGGCCGTAACCGCAACCGCTGAGACAAACACTACAACGCCGCTCGCGCCAAAGGTTCCTGCGGTTGATGCCCCGCTGCGGAAGTCTCTACTTCCGCGCGGTACGCTCATCCTGCAGGTCGCGGCATTCGCACAAGAAGCCAACGCCCACAAGCTCGTCGAAAGTCTGCGGCAAAAGAATTTCCCCGCGTTTCTCAGCACGACTGACAAGGAAGGGGGGTTCTACCGAGTCCAGGTAGGCCCGTACGCGGACGAAGAGTCGGCGCGAACGGCGCTAAGCGAACTCGGAAGGGCCGGCTTCAAGCCGTTCGTTCTGTCCGCTGATGCAGGCGGAATTGGTCGACCTGGAAACTAAATACTTATAAAGGAAGGAATAGAGGCATGAGAATGCAACGCATAGCTAAGGCACTCCTCTTATTACCGTTCTGTTTAGCGATGGCCTCGGTGGTTTGGGGAGGCACCAACGTCAGTGGCAAAGTAACGCTGTCCGGCCTAGCGCCCAACCCAAAACCGATTTCTATGGCTGCCGAACCCGGCTGCGCGAAGATGTATGCCACCACTCCGACTACAGAAGACGTGGTCGTAGGACAGGGGGGCGCCCTCAAGAAC
>Ga0210403_10004810_pt1 | contig 11572 bp, 9 predicted proteins | sample IncBWC19MmetaG_FD_150863 | JGI IMG/M metagenome (GOLD analysis project Ga0210403, IMG submission 150863) | Forest soil microbial communities from Barre Woods Harvard Forest LTER site, Petersham, Massachusetts, United States - Inc-BW-C-19-M | ecosystem: Environmental > Terrestrial > Soil >... | reverse complement strand
ATTTTCGCGCCGCCGAGATCTTCGGCGGAAGTTTTTTGGCCTATAGCGGCCTGCACCAGCGCGGGGCCGGCGAGGAAAAGGCCGGAGCCTTCGGTCATCAGAATGTGGTCGCACATCACCGGGAGATACGCGCCGCCGGCCACGCACATGCCCATGATGGCGGTGATCTGGGGAATTCCCATGGCGCTCATGACGGCGTTGTTGCGAAAGACGCGGCCGAAATCGTCGGTGTCCGGGAAGACGTCTTCTTGCAGCGGGAGAAAGACTCCTGCGGAATCGACTAGATAAATTGTGGGGATGCGATTTTCAATGGCGATGTTTTGCGCGCGAATCACTTTTTTGGCGGTCATCGGGAAAAAGGCGCCGGCTTTTACGGTGGCGTCGTTGGCGATGATCATGAGGAGGCGGCCGGAAACGCGGCCGAGGCCGGTGACGGTTCCAGCGGAGGGAGCGCCACCCCATTCTTCGTACATTTCGTAGGCGGCGTAGATGCCGAGTTCGAAAAAGTGCGTGCCGGGATCGATGAGTCCGGCTACTCGTTCGCGGGCGGTGAGGCGGTTCTTTTTGTGTTGCGATTCGATGGCTTTGGCACCGCCGCCCTGGCGAATCTTTTCTTCTTCGTTCTTGATGGTGGTGAGGAGTTCCACCATGCGCTGGGAATTCTTTTCGAATTCGGGGGATTTTGTGTTGATGGTGGTTTCGAGAACCGATGCGGACACGCGACGACCTCGCAGAGGGGAGTGGCAGCAGCGGAATCAGTATACGGAGGATTGGGAGAATGTGCGAGTGGCGTGATGATTAGAAAATCGAAAATAGAAATTGGAAAATGGTCAGACCGACCGGAGCGAAGTGCTCAGTCGCCGGTTGCTGGTCTGTCACGCGAGATGGTCGGTACGTAGAGCATCGGATTTAACGCAGAGGACGCTGAGGAAGCGCGCAGAGTTCGCTGAGAAGAATGGAAACGGCTGGGCGCCACTTTTGCGCGACATGAGATAGACTCGCGGCATGGAATATCCATTGTTGAGTTTGGAGTTGGCGCGGGAGATTGAGCTGGCGGAAGCGGAAGCGGCGGTGGCGTGTGCGCATGGGGTAATGGCCGCGAAGGGAGAGACCGCTGGGGCGGTCGCTTCGGTCGCGGGAGGGTACGCTGTGTACTGCGGGGCGAATTCGCCGGTGACGCAGGCCGTGGGACTTGGATTGAACGGAGCTGTGAGCAAAGAGGAGTTCGATAGCCTGGAGAAGTTTTACTTTAGTCGCGAAGAACCGGTGCGTGTGGAAACTTGCCCGATGGCGGATGGCTCTCTGATCGAACACTACCGGGAACGCGGCTACTACGTAAGTGAGTTTTCAAATGTGATGGTGCGTCCGATAGAAAAGGCGGCTGCGGCTGGATTGCCGCCTGGAATCGAGATTCAGAAGGCGGCGGATGGGGAGATCGATCTCTGGACGCTGACGGTGGCGCAAGGCTTTGCGGAGCATTTCCCGGTGACGCAGGAGCTACTCAGCGTCATGCGGCTGTTTGCGAGCGGGAAGAACACGGAATGTTATTTTGCCCGGCTGGAGGGAAAGATTGCGGGCGGGGCGACTTTGGCGCTGCGAGGCCGCGTCGCCGGGCTGTTTGGCGCGAGCACGCTGCCACAGTTCCGGAATCGAGGCGTGCAGACGGCGCTTCTGCATGCGCGCATCCAAAGAGCGGCGGAGCAGGGTTGCGAACTAGCGATGAGCCTGGCGGTGCCGGGAAGCGCTTCGCAGCGGAACATCACGCGGCGGGGATTCCGGACGTTGTATACGCGGGTAAAATTTGAGCGGGCGTTGCAGACTTGAGGGTTTCCGCCTGTAGCCCAGGCCTTTTAGGCCTGAGGACTTTCGGTGCGATGAGACATTTTTGCACGTGCATTGTAAAGCCTCACCCCTGAAGGGGTGAGCTACAGGCGGAGGGAAGTCACGGGTGAACGTGGCGCTTGTGGATGAATTCGATGATGTCCTGGGTGGAGGTGCCGGGCAGGAAAATTTCGGCGATGCCGGATTTCTTTAGGGCGGCGATGTCGGGTCCGGGAATGATGCCGCCGACGAGGACGGTGACGTCGTCCATACCTTTTTCGTGGAGGAGTTTCATCAGTTGAGGGCAGAGAGTGTTGTGCGCGCCGGAAAGGATGGAGAGGCCGATGACGTCGACGTCTTCCTGGACGGCGGCAGAGGCGATCATCTCCGGAGTCTGACGCAGGCCGGTGTAGATTACTTCCATCCCAGCGTCGCGCAATGCACGTGCAATCACCTTGGCGCCGCGGTCGTGGCCATCCAGTCCGGGCTTCGCAATCAAAACTCTAATTTTCTTCTCTGGCATAGTTGTTCTCATGCTCCTGCTTCTCTGCGAATCTCAGCGCCGCTCTGCGTCTCTGCGTTATCTTTTTCTTCGTAGTCCCAAACGTACCGCTTAATTCCGTCTTTGAGTATCGGCACATTGCAATTTATTAATAGTCCCAAATGAGTTTCGGACAACCTGAGATACGTCAGCATGACCGAGTCGTGAATAGGGGCGATCGACTCGATTGATTTAATCTCCAAAACGAGGCGATGATCGATCAGGAAATCCAGACGATAGCCACACTCCAGCTTTAGGTCTTTGTAAACCAACGGGATTGGTTTTTGACGCTCGAACGGGATGTTACGCAACGTAAATTCCCTGGCCAAACACTCTTCATAGACTGTTTCGAGCAAACCAGGGCCTAGAGTTCGGTGAATATCGATGGCAGCGCCGATGACGACGCGAGTTAGTTCAGAGTCCCTCATAGGTAATAGAAGGCAGAGAAAAGATAACGCAGAGACGCGGAGGACGCAAAGGCTCGCAGAGGAAGCACAGAGCGAAAACCGAGGCCGCTCATGTGATGGCGACTTCTTCGTAGGCGCCGAAGACGGTGCGCATGGCTTCGCAGATTTCGCCAAGGGTGGCGTAGGACTTCACTGCGTCGTAGATGTATGGCATAAGATTTTCGGAGTCTTCGGAAGCCCTGCGCAGTGCGTTCAGGCGGCGTTCGACTTCGGAGGAAGAACGCTCGGCGCGCAGCTTGCTCAGGCGCTCGGCTTGCCGGTGGGCGACAGTTTCGTCAATCTGCAACAGGTCCATCGGTCTTTCTGGAGTGACGTAGTCGTTTACGCCGACGATGATTTTCTCTTTCTGGTCTATGGCCATCTGGTAGCGGTAGGACGCTTCGGCTATTTCGCGCTGCGGGTAGCTCTTCTCGATAGCGGCGACCATGCCGCCCATCGCGTCGATGCGGCGGATGTAGTCCCATGCGCCGCTTTCCACTTCGTTCGTCAGCGTTTCGACAAAATACGAGCCGCCTAGCGGGTCCACCGTGTTGGTGACGCCGGTCTCATGCGCGATGATCTGTTGCGTGCGCAGTGCGATCGTGGCTGCATGCTCGGTTGGCAAGGCCCATGCTTCATCGAGCGAGTTGGTGTGCAGCGACTGCGTGCCGCCGAGGACGCCGGCGAGCGCCTGAATCGCGGTGCGCACCACGTTGTTCATCGGCTGCTGCGCAGTCAGAGAGCAACCCGCCGTCTGAGTATGGAAACGCATCGCCCAGCTTCGCGGGCTGACGGATTTATAGCGTTCCTTCATGGCTTTGTGCCAAATGCGGCGCGCGGCGCGATACTTGGCAATTTCTTCGAAGAAATCGTTGTGGGCATTGAAGAAAAAAGAGAGTTGCGGAGTAAATTCGTCCACCGGCAAACCGCGGCGCATGGCCCATTCGACGTACTCCATGCCGTCGCGCAAGGTGAAGGCAAGTTCCTGAATGGCCGTGGAGCCGGCTTCGCGGATGTGGTAGCCGCTGATGGAGATGACGTTGAACTTGGGCGTGTGCCTCATGCCAAATTCAAACGTGTCAATCACCAGGCGCATGGAAGGCTCGGGCGGGTAGATGTATTCCTTCTGCGCGATGTATTCCTTCAGGATGTCGTTCTGCAGTGTTCCCGAGATTTTCTTCCAATCAGCACCCTGCTTTTCCGCGACAGCAAGATACATGGCCCAAATAATCGCCGCCGGCGAGTTGATGGTCATCGAAGTGGTGACGTCCGCCAGGGGGATCTGGTCGAAGAGGACTTCCATGTCGGCGAGAGAGCTGATGGCCACGCCGCATTTGCCGACTTCACCTTCGGCAAGCGCATGGTCGGAGTCGTAACCCATCAGCGTGGGCAGATCGAACGCAGTGGAAAGACCCGTCTGGCCCTGTGAAAGGAGATAGCGGAAGCGCTGGTTGGTGTCTTCGGCGGTGCCAAATCCTGCGAATTGCCGCATGGTCCACAAGCGGCCACGGTGCATGGTGGCGTGAATGCCGCGCGTGTAAGGCGGCTCACCGGGGTTGCCGAGGTCGCGCGCCGGATCCCATCCGGCAAGATCTTCTTCCGTGTACAGGCGGCGGATCGGGTAACTCGAAACGGTGGTGAATTCTTTCTGGCGCTCGGGACTTTTTTCGAGAGTGGGGCGAAGGGTATTCTCCTCCCAGGCTTGCAACTTGGAGGGGGATTTAACAGCACTGCCCGATTGCTTCGGATTGGCCGAATCACTCATGAAAAGGCGCTCCCGGGATCGGAATATAAGCAACTTGATATGCCGACCCCACCTGAAACTAATGCTATGGGAAACGGCGGCAGGGAGCAAGAAGAACGCCGTCAAAAGCAGAAGGGAGGTTTCCAGTTTCCGCGTACCTTGGCGGGAGCCGCAAAGCAGGCCGCGATTCTCTGAGCGCTATTTTTTGGAAAGAGAGCGCACGAAGTTCACGACGTCCCAGATTTCATCCGGCTTCAAGCGGCCCTCTTCGCCCATCATTTTGCCTTTGCCGTTGTTAATGAGGGTGTACATATCGCCGTCGGAGACGTCTTTCAACGTCGCGGCGTCGCGGAAGTCACGAAGCTTCAGGTGCATGTCTTCGGCGAGGTCGCCATCGCCCGCGCCTTCTTTCCCGTGGCACATGGCGCAATCCTGGCCGTATTTCTTTTTGCCCGAAGAGAGGGAAGTGGGCGACGCTTTGACAGGATTTGATGGATTTGCCGGCTTGGCGGCATCGGAGCTGGTCTTTGCATCGGCAGCGGGCTTTGCTTCAGCAGCGGGTTTTTCTTCAGCGGGCTTGGCAGGCTCCTGAGCTTGGCAGTGCAATGGCATGAGCAGAGAGGCACACACAAAGGCACAGACGAGTATTAGTTTCATGGCCGGATCTCCCTAAGCGACTCAACGCGTCAATCGTGCATAGGGCGCAGTTTGGGCAAGTATAGTCCTCCGAGGGCGTTTTGCACTTTTTATTCTTTTGCGGTTGCTCTCTGCGGCAGGCCGTTCTCAGCGCGGGCGGAATCCATCCGGTGTGTTTTGCGATTGACCAGGGATGCGTAGAAGAGTAGCTTCCGACCAGCACCAATTCCCGCCCAACTGAAATCAAATTGTGGCCATCCTCAAAATCCTGGCATCTATGAAGCTAAGAGTATTGCTGCGGCGTTCTGCCGCGAAGCCACACCGAACGCAAGGAGAGCACTAATGGCAACCATCACTACCAAAGACGGCACACAGATTTATTACAAGGATTGGGGCAAGGGGCAACCCGTGGTTTTCAGCCACGGCTGGCCGCTAAGCGCGGATGATTGGGATGGGCAGATGCTGTACTTTGGGCGGCAGGGCTACCGCGTGATCGCGCATGACCGGCGTGGGCATGGGCGCTCCGACCAGACGTGGGACGGCAACGACATGGATACGTACGCGGACGATCTCGCCGCGTTGTTTGAAAAACTCGATCTGAAGGACGCGATCATGGTTGGGCACTCGACCGGTGGCGGCGAAGTGGCACGCTACCTGGGCCGCCACGGTACCAAGCGGGTTGCCAAAGCAGTGCTGATCAGCGCCATACCCCCGCTGATGCTGAAGACAGATAAGAATCCCACAGGACTGCCTATCGAGGCATTCGACGCGCTTCGGACAGCGCTTGCCGCGAACCGGCCGCAGTTTTACAAGGACATCACGCTGCCGTTTTACGGGTACAACCGGACGGGCGCGAAAATTTCCGAGGGAATCCGGGAACACTGGTGGCTGCAGGGAATGATGGGAAGCGTGAAGGCCCACTATGACTGCATCAAGGTGTTCTCGGAGACCGACTTAACGGAAGATCTGAAGAAGATCGACATTCCGGTCCTGGTACTGCATGGCGACGATGATCAGATTGTGCCAATCGGCGCTTCGGCTCTCCTGTCCTCGAAGCTATTGAAGAACGCAACGCTGAAGGTGTATCAGGGCTTTCCACACGGCATGCCCGCGACCAACGCGGATCAGATCAATGGGGACTTGCTGGCCTTCTTCAAGGGGCAGCGGCTCAGCGCAACCGCCTAGCGAATTAACCCACATTTCCGAAACGGGTTGCCTTGCGGCCAGCGGATTCAGAGGTTCGCAGCCCAAGCCCCCGGACCACTGCGAAGGAGGCCTATGTCCATCCCTCTTCGAAGCTTCGGTAAAACAGGCGTCCAAATCTCCGCACTAGGTTTGGGCGGCCATCATCTTGGTGCCGCGAAGGACGAGAAGACTGCCGTCGATATCGTCCACCGCGCGATCGATGGGGGCGTCACCTTTTACGACAACGCTTGGGAATACTATCGCGGCAAGACCGAGTCCTGGCTCGGCTTGGGGGTGAAGGGCCGGCGCGACAAAGTCTTCCTGATGACCAAGGTCTGCACTCACGGTCGCGATGCTTCGCTTGCCATGCAGATGCTCGAACAATCTCTGCGCCGTCTGCAGACCGACCACCTCGACCTCTGGCAGATTCACGGGGTGGTCTTTCAGAACGATCCCGAGCTTTTCATTCGTCCTGGCGGCGCGGCCGAAGCCCTGCAAAAAGCCAAGGAACAGGGCAAGGTGCGCTTCGTCGGCTTCACCGGCCACAAGGACCCTGAAGTGCATCTCGCCATGCTCAACACTGGCTTCCCCTTCGACGCTGTTCAGATGCCGCTGAACGCCTTCGATGCCACCTACTTTATGAGTTTCGAGCAAACGGTCTTACCCGTCCTCAATAAGCGCGGCATCGCGCCCCTGGGCATGAAACCCATCAGCGGACACGGCGATCCCGTGCAAATGGGCGCCCTTACTGCCAGTGAAGCGCTGCGCTATGCCATGAGCCTTCCCGTGGCCTGCACCATTTCCGGAGCGGAAGACCCGCGCATTATTAATCAGAATCTTGAAATCGCACAAAATTTTGTGCCCATGACCGCTGTTGAAATGGAGGCGCTGCGTGACCGGTGTCGCCAATATGCAGCAGACGGGCGATTTGAGTTGTACAAATCGTCACTCAAATTCGATAACCCGGAAGCCCGGCTGGTTCATGACTACCCTCTCGACACGACGCAGGCCGAGGTCAAGGACATGATTCGCGAAGCAGACGTCACCGGCCACGCATGGCCCCAGGTTTAGGCGAGGCACAGGTATGAAGGAGAATCCCAAAATTGGATCAGAAGTAAGCCGGAGAGACTTCCTGAAAGGCGCCGCGATTACAGGAGTTTCCGGCATGATTCCGAGTGACAACAGCACTGCAGCTGCCCAAAGGACAAACGAATCCGACCTGGCTGGCTTCCAGTCGCCAAAGCGTCCCTTGGGCAAGACCGGCCTGGAATGTTCGATTCTGGGGATGGGTGGCTTCCACCTCGCCACCGTCGGAGATCAGACTGAAATCAACAATATGGTTGCCAAAGCGATGGACCATGGCATCAACATCTTTGACAATGCATGGGAATATCTCGGCGGGCTCAGTGAAGAGCGTCTTGGCGTTGCTCTCAAGGGAAGGCGAGACAAGGCCATCGTTATGAGCAGCGTCTGCACGCATGGCCGCAAGCAGGACCTTGCCACGCGCATGCTGGAAGCGTCGCTTGTTCGTTTGCAGACCGATCACCTCGATGTATGGCAGATTCACGAGGTCATCTACCACAACGATCCTGAACTGATATACGCGTCCGATGGCGTTCTCGAAGCTCTTACCAAAGCGAAGCAGCAAGGGAAGGTGCGGTTCGTCGGCTTCGACGGGCACAAGGACCCAGCTATCCATCTAGAGGTGCTCCGCCGCGGCTACGACTTCGATACCATCCAGATGCCTCTCAATCCACTGGACCCAAGCTTCCGTAGCTTTGAGAAGAATGTTCTTTCCGTCGCGAATCAGCACGGCATCGCGGTCCTGGGAATGAAGAGTATGGGCGGTTCCGGCGAGCTCATCTCGAAAGGCGCCTTTACCCCCTCCGAAGCCCTCTCCTACGCCATGAGCCTGCCCGTTGCCACAACCATTAGCGGCATGGATTCGATGGGGGTTCTCGACCAGAATCTGGCGATCCTACGCGATTTCAAGACGCTCTCCGCCGACCGAATGCAGATGTTGAGAGACCACGGCAAACAATTCAACGATGGCCGGTACGAGCTATATAAAAGCACAATCAAATACGACCGGGATCTTGGCCGCAGCCAGCACGGTTATCCCCCGTCGGCTGCACTTCCCGTATGAAAGTGCCAGGATTGGCAGCCATCGGGCGCGGCTCAGCGCGACTGCCTGGCGAACTAATCCGCAAAACCGGCTGGCGGGGTTTGATTAGGCGTAATACTGAAAATCGCGCCAGAACTGCTGCCAGCCGGCTTTGGGCGGGCCACAGAGAAAAATGTCCCGGCGTTCAGTCGTTTCCTCGTTAACAACGCCTAGCGAATTTGTGTTTTGCGCCACCAGACGGCAGGAATTGAAGTTCGCTTCCACGAACGCGCGCGGGAAACCCACGATGATGAGAGTTTGCGGTGGCGGATCGCCATAGCCGCGCTCCCAGGAAGAGTTGACGCCGCTGATCGCGCGCGGCAGTCCGCGGCTCGGCCCGTACAGATTGATGGCGCCCACCTCGCCGTAATTTTCGGCCAGGATGCCGAGATGCAGGCGGGATTCGGCAGGTAGTGAATCGCGAACCTGCGCGAGAGTCGTAACCAGATTTTGCCAGCCAATTTCATCGCGCAAGGTCAGATTCACTTTGTCCGCAAATCGAAACCACGCGGAGTGAACCGGGGCGAGCGGCAAGGCGACGGCCATTGCGCCGAGAATGCTCAGCACCAGGGCCGTGGCGACGGCGACGCGAACTGCTTTCGCACGCGCCTGATTTAGAGTCGAAAGCCAGCGCTCACCCCACACTCCGCCGGCCGCGTACAACATCGGATAGGCCGGGGCGAGGTAATAGCCGCGGCCTTTTAAGATGAAGAACAGAACAAGCGTGACGATAAACACCCAGCCAATCGCCCGGAAGTTCCTGCCGTCGCGTGAGCGCAGGCAGAAATACAGGCCGGCAATCCACAGAGGGAACGACAGGAGCGTCATTTCCAACTGATCGGGCAGGAAGGATTGTGTCAAGTCTTCGGCAACGTCGCGCTGGTGAATGAAACGCAGAAAGTCATAGGTGACGAAATGATGCTGCACCTGCCACAGGAAATTTGGAGCGACCATTAAGAGAGAAACGAGCATGCCCAGCCAGGGCCAAATTGTGCGCAGGTATTTGCGCGAATCGCTCATTAGAAGGCCCGCCAGCACTCCCACGGCGAAGAACAGCATCGTGTACTTGGCCAGCATCCCCAGCCCGATCGAAGCACCCACAAGCAGGAAATACCGCGGATTGGAAGTTTTGAGCAGACGCACCAGCAAAAAGGCCGTTAGCACCCACGCGAAGTAATCGAAGGTCATGTACTGCATCAGCGCGCCGATCCCGAGGGAGAATGGAATCGAAGCGCAAGCGGCGACGACCTGGGCTGCGCGTCCACCGCCCATATCTTTGGCCATGCAGCCTGTCAATACGACGCTTATGGCTTGCACGAGCGCCGAGAAAAACCTAAAGCCGACCAGCGAAGTGCCGAACAGGGCTAGCGCCAGACGGCCGAGGAATGGCGTGAGTGGCGGGTAGGCGACATAACCCCACGCAAGATGCCGGGCGTCTTCCAGAATTGCCAGCTCGTCGCGATTGAATCCGTAGCGACCTGCGGTAAGCACGTGAACAACGAGCGTGGCGGCCGCAATCACGAGGAGAAGCGCCAAATCATTTCGAGCGCGGACCGACGGAGCTGCAGCGGGCTGGGTCGCAATGGCCGAAGGCTCCTTATGAAGATGGCTGGGTTCGATTTTCGGCGCCACGGAAACCTCTGAAAGAAGCGCCATGATAGCAGAAGCAGAATGCGGGTGAAGGTTCGGCGGAACTCTTAGCAGCTTTCGGTCCCAGCCGAAACGGGTCATTCGCCATCGCGCGCTCTTCGCGCGATGAATCTGGTTTTTTCTTGTTTTGGGGCGAACAGCAGATCCCTCACCCGCAAAAGACGCGCGTTCGGGATGACAACTACGGGAATTTTGTCGCAGCCTGCCAAAAAAGTCATCAAATGAAAAATGCCACGGGAGAGTTCTCCCGTGGCATGGGTGAAATCAGTCAAATAGTTAGCGGTTGCCGGATTTGCCCTTGTCGTCGAGGGCCTTGAACAATTCTTCCGTGCCGACGACCTGGCCGTTGCGCGTGCCTGGGATAAGCGTTTCCTGCTCGATGTCGCCCTTCTTGGCGCCGGCGATGGTAACGCTATTCACTTCGAGCGTGCGCCCGAGAGCGCGTTCGTAATTCGCCTTGGCTTCCGCGAGATTCGCCAGCGCCCGAAGTTCGGTGCCCTGTGCGGTGATTAAGTCGCGTTGCGTCAAGATCACCTGATACACGGTGGATGCGCCAAGCTGATATTTCTTCTGCTCGGCGTTGAAGGTCTGTTGTTGAAGTTCGCGCGCCTTGCTGGCCGCTTCGACTTGCGCGCGTCCCTGCTCCAGGGCGATGGTCGTGTTGCGCACGTCGAGCAACGCGTTGTTCTTTACCTGTTGGACTTGCGCTTCCAGCTGGCGTTTGACGAGTTGCGCGTGGAGGTTATCCGCCTGCGCGGCGCGATTCCTCAAAGGAATGCTGAGATTCAGGGCGACGTTATAGTCAGGGAAATTATTATGGAAAATTGAGGTCTGCGCGCCTCCAAAGCCATCTTTGGTCGTGCTCTGCACGGACTGGGTGCCAGTGCCAACAAAAATCGGCACTCCGTTTACCAGAACAGGATTTCCATTCTGATCGAAAATGGGCACCGTGCCCGGTCCTGTGAAATTCACGGGGCCAAGCAGAGTTGCATTGCCCGCGAGGCCGAACGAGCCATACTGTGCGCTGAGCGTAGCCGTGGGAAGAAGCGCATTTTTCGTGGCGCGAACGTCAATGTCAGCATTCTTCAGGTTGACGTATTGTTCCTGAAGGTCGGGGCGCTTCACGAACGCTTCCTTGATCGCGTCCTCGAAGTTGCTGGCCTGGATCGAAGCAGGTGAATCCGGTTTGTCCGTTGGCACGATCTCGACGTTGATCAGATTCGAGGCCAACGGATCCTTGGAGATGAAATTCTTCACCACCAGTTCATCCTGGAGACGAACGGTTTGCGCGACGATGAGGTTCTGGCGGTCCGTGGCCAATTCGGATTCCGCGCGAGTCACGTCCAGCGGGGCCATGGTGCCGATTTCCAGCTGTTTCTTGTTGT
>Ga0210403_10004809_pt1 | contig 11573 bp, 14 predicted proteins | sample IncBWC19MmetaG_FD_150863 | JGI IMG/M metagenome (GOLD analysis project Ga0210403, IMG submission 150863) | Forest soil microbial communities from Barre Woods Harvard Forest LTER site, Petersham, Massachusetts, United States - Inc-BW-C-19-M | ecosystem: Environmental > Terrestrial > Soil >... | reverse complement strand
CGCAACGCAGCCGGCAACCGCGAGGATCATGCGGCCGCCGCGCCGCCGCGCCGCTTCCTTGAGTGGCTTCAGCCGCCCGAGCTCGGAGAACACCTTCTCCGCCGCCTTCTCGCGGATATGGCAGGTGTTGAGGATCACCATATCGGCCTCGCGCGCGCTCTCCACGGGAGCGTAACCGAGGGGCGCCAGCACGTCCGCCATGCGCGCGGAGTCGTAGACGTTCATCTGGCAACCGTAGGTCTTGATGTAGAGCTTCTTGGCAGGGGTCATGATGGGATCAGTTGCCGGCGGCGGCTCGGGCGGCGGCGGGCGCGGACTCCTGCTGAGGCGGCGACAGCACCGCTCCGGTCGCCTCGATCGGCTGCGGCCGGCCCGAGATCGCCGAGGCGACGCCCGCCGAGACCACCCGCCAGCAATGCTCCGCCAGCGCCTTGCGCGTGGGAAATGCTGCGATGCTGAGGGGCGCGTGGAACTCGACGGTGACGCCGACCCGGCCCAATCCCACCATGGCCCAGAGATGAGACGCCATGTCCATGTCGCCATACCACGCGAAGAACGGCCGGTAGAAGCGGCCGATCGGCATTCCGTCGAGCGTCACATAGGCGATCGAGACCGGCTGCACTGTGATCGGATGCTCGAAAGAGGCGCCGTGCACCGCGGCGAAGAGCGCGCTCTTGAACGGCAACACGCGGCTGCCGTCGTTGCTGGTGCCCTCGGGGAAGAGCACCAGCCGGCCGCCTTCCTTGAGCCGCTCGACGATCGCGTCGCGCTGCTGGTGCGTCGTATGCGCTCGGCGGTCGACGAACACCGTCTGCTGCAGCCGCGCGAGCCAGCCGAAGAGCGGCCAGCGCTTGACCTCGCTCTTGGCGATGAAGGAGGTCTCGATCACGCCGCCCAGAATTTCGATGTCGACATAGGAAGTGTGATTGGCCACGAACAGCGTCGGCCGCAAGGGCGAGGGCGTGCCGATCACCGTGGTGTCGAAGCCGAGGATGCGGCTCGCGCGCTTGTGATAGGCGCGGGGCAGGCGCTCCGCGAGCGGCGAGCCGACGAGCAGCAGGAGCGCTTGGACCGGCATCAGCGGCACCGTCAGGCAGACGTAGAGAAAGAGCCGCCGGAGCCGCAGGAAGAACGCGCTCATGGGGTCGACAGTCTCGGCATCAAAGCGCGCTCGCCTCCCGCGTCTGCCGCTCGTAATGCCGATAGTACTTGTCGGTTATCAGGTCGGTCTTCACCACGATCGAGACGTCGGTGGTGTTGAACTGCTGGTCGATCACGGCGCCGTCGCCGACGAACCCGCCCAGGCGCAAGTAGCCCTTGATGAGCGGCGGCAGTTCCGCGAGCGCCTTGGCGGGATCGATCGCGTTGGTCGGGATCCGCCGCATGTCGACGTAGCGCGATGCCAGCGCGCGGGGTCTGAGGGCGGGCGGCGCCAGGTGGTGGTAATAGAGATAGCTGAGCGGTACCGCCAGCGCCTCGGGATCGATCCCGGGCAGGCTCGCGCAGCCGAACATCACATCGATCTGATGATAGAACACGTAGGCCGCGATGCCGCGCCAGAGCAGCTGCATGATCGGACGGTTGCGCGCGGAGACATCGACGCAGGAGCGGCCGAGCTCCAGGATCTCGCCGGGATAGGCCACCATGGTGGAGATGTCGTACTCCTCGGCGGAGTAGAACCGCCCGACGCGCTGGGCGGCGCTCCGGCGAATCAGGCGGTAAGTCCCGATCACGGCCTGCGGGCCCGCCCCGCGGGCGTGGTCGATCACCAAGAGGTGATCGGCAACCTCGTCGAAGCGATCGACGTCGCGCCGCGTGCGCGCCATGTCCGGCGTCGGCTCGGCGCCCATCTCCTCGTAGAAGACACGATAGCGAAGCTGCTGCGAGGCGGCGATCTCGCTGGCCCCCTCCGCCAGGCGTACGGCGAGCGTACCCGAGCGGATGTCGAGCGCGCGAACTCGTTCTGTGGTGACCACCGACTCGAACTGCAGGTCGCTCATGAGTTCCCCCCTGGAGCTGAGCTCAATCGGACGCATAGCCAATCGCGGACAGGCAAAATTCGCTGCGGGAGCGCCTTCCATGGACAATCATTTTCCGGCGCTGCGCCCGGGCTTAGTCTCGAGCGGGACGGCGTAGAGTTCGAGGCGGTGGTCGACCAGGCGAAACCCCAGCTGCTCGGCGACCTGCCGCTGTAGGCGCTCGATCACCTCGTTCTTGAACTCGATCACGCGGCCCGTCTGCAGATCGATCAGGTGGTCGTGATGATCGCTGGGCATCTCCTCGTAGCGCGACCGGCCGTCGCCGAAATCATGGCGCGCCAGGATGTTCGCCTCCTCGAATAGCCGCACGGTACGATAGACCGTGGCGATGCTGATGCGCGGGTCGATCTCGACGGCCCGGCGGTGCACGCTCTCGACATCGGGGTGGTCGGAGGAGTCGGACAGCACGCGCGCGATGATGCGCCGCTGCTCCGTCATCTTGAGGCCCTTGTCGTGACACAGCCGTTCCAGGCGCGATGGCATTCCGGTCGATCCCGCCTCCCTAGCAACCACGACGGCGCGCCCGCGAGGCGATGGGCGGCGCACACCGGGACCTTAGAACCGCTCTGCGGGCGACCCGGTTCCGCCGCTGATGGCCACCATCCCGCGACACCGAGTCGAAAGCCCCGGTCGATGCAGTATATCCGAACTGTCCTGACCGTCCTATGACGCCGTTCCGACACGCTAAGTATCAGGCAGCACTCGATTTTCTGCCCCTGGTGCCGAGCCCGATCTCTTTGGCGAGGCGAGAGCGCTGGCGGGCGTAATTGGGCGCCACCATGGGGTAATCGGGCGCCAGGTTCCAGCGGTCGCGATATTGCTCGGGCGTCATGTTGTAGGCGGTCTTGAGATGCCGCTTCAGCATCTTGAGCTTCTTGCCGTCCTCCAGGCAGACGAGATAGTCGGGGTGGACCGACTTCTTCACGGGAACCGCGGGGTCGGGACGCTCGGTCGTCTGGGTCTGGCCTTTGCCGACATTCGCCAGCGATTGATAGACTTGGCTGATCAGTTGAGGCAGATCCGCCGCCGCGACGGAGTTCTTCGAGACGTGAGCGGCTACGATTTCGGTGGTCAAGGTCAGGAGTTCTTTAGTGTTCGCGGTATCGGACATTCCGGGTTTCCTTCGAATTTCAGACATCGATATAGTTTTTTGGCATTGGCAAAGCAATGAGCTTGTCCATGACAACATTGTGCGTCTCGATTGCCAGTAGAGATAGCAACAGTTGCCGCAAAATCAAACTGAGCCCTGAGCGGCGGGATGGCGGGATGATCGGGCCGGGCGCCCGATCAGGGCAGCAAGGTCCGCCGAAGCAACCGGGCGTCCATCAGGCTGGCGTCCGGGCGGCGGTAATAGCCGCGGCGAGTGCCGGCGTGCTCGAAACCGAGCTTGGCGTAGAGCGCCAGAGCCCCGGCATTGTCCTCGGCGACCTCGAGGGTGAGGCTTGCGACGCCGAGCGCGCGGGCCCGGGCGAGCAAGTCCTCGAGGAGCGCGCGCCCCGCGCCGCGCCGGCGCGCGCCCGGCGCCACGCCCAGCGTCACGATCTCGCCCGCCCGGCCCAGCAGCATGTCGAACAGGAATCCCTGCGGCTGCTGGTCGGGATCGGCGGGATCGATCGCCCAGCGCCCGCTCGCGCCGGCGATCTTGAGGATCCCCTCGAAGTCCGCGCGGCTCCAGGATTCGCCGGGAAAGCAGAGCGCATGCAGCTCGGCCGCGCGATCGAGCGCCTCGGGCGTTACCCGCACGATGCGCCAGCGCGTCACCGCATCGACCCCTTGGGCAGCGTCACGTCGGGCGCGTGGAGATAGCACGGCTCCAGGCGCTCCGTGCGGAACCCGGCCCGCCAGCGCTCCGCCGCGAGCCGCGCGAGGGCGGCGGCATCGACGGTTTGAGGCCCAGGAGCGGTCACGAGATCCGGCCGCCCGAGCGCCGCGGCGAGCCGCCCGGCACCATCGCCCGCCAGCACCAGCGGCCCCGGCGGCGCGATCTCGCGCCAACGCTCGGCCGGCACGAGCGCGCCCTCGCCGAGCGGCGCACGCCTATGGTCGAAAGCCCGGAGATAAAGCTCCTCGCGTCGGCTCTCGATCGCCACCAGCAAGGACCGGCCCTCGATGAGCGCCTGGGGCAGCGCCGCCGCCACGGCCTCGAAGCTGCTGAGGCCGAGCGCCGGCAATCCGGTCGCGAGCGCCAGTCCCTGCGCGGTGGCGATCCCGATGCGCACACCCGTGAAGGCGCCGGGCCCCAGCGTCACCGCGATCAGGTCGAGCTCGCCGAAGCCGAGGCCGGCGGCGGCCATCGCGCGGGCGATCATGGGCACGAGGTGCTCGGCCTGCCCGCGCAACATGGGCGCGCTCTCCTCGGCGAGCAGGCGCCCGCCGCTCAGCACCGCTGCCGAGCAGCCGCCTCCGGAGCTGTCGAACGCGAGGATTTTCATGGCGCCGCCAGCTTCCCCGGCGGCCCGTCATTCTGCAACGCTAAACAGCGATTTTAGCGCGCCGAGAGTTCCCGAGCGCTGGAGCATTTTCCGCCGAAGTGGGCACCGGTTCGGCGCAGAAAATGCGACCAAACCAAAGAATCTGGAGCCTGTTCCGAATCAACTTGATCGGAACAGGCTCTGAGCCTGGACGCTCAGACCGGGCGGACTTCCTGGACCTCGGGAATATAGTGCCGGAGCATGTTCTCGATGCCGGCCTTGAGCGTGGCGGTCGAACTCGGGCAGCCCGAGCAGGAGCCCTGCATGTGCAGGTAGACGACGCCGTCCTCGAAGCTGTCGAAGATGATGTCGCCACCGTCTTGCGCCACCGCGGGGCGCACGCGGGTCTCCAGCAGCTCCTTGATTTGCGCGACGATCTCGTTGTCCTCCTCGCCGCCGGTTTCGGCGGGAGCGGCGGCGCCGCTCATCACGGGCCGCCCGGAGGTGAAGTGATCCATGATCGCGGCGAGCACCACGGGCTTGAGCTTCAGCCAGTCGAGATCGGCGGCCTTGCTCACCGTGATGAAGTCGGAGCCGAGATAGACGCCGGTGACGCCCTCGAGCGTAAACAGGCTCTCGGCGAGCGGCGAGCCCTTGGCGGCGGCGGCTTCCGTGAAATTGGCCGTGCCGGACGCCATGACCGCGCGGCCCGGTAGGAACTTAAGGGTCGCGGGATTGGGTGTGGGCTCGGTCTGGATGAACATCGATGTGGCTCCGGCTCGCAAGGATGTGGCTTCGGCTCGCGAGATCGCTGCACAAGCTTGGGTGTCCAAGGCCTCAAGTCAACCCTTTGACGAGTAGGGTCAATCCCTCCGCGCGGCACCCATGCCGGCTCGGCGCTTGCGCCATCGCCGCCGGCACGGGTCAAATGGCATCCATGACCATGGTTTTGGAGGAGCGGCGCGCGCCGCACCTCTCGGCGGCGCGGCTCCGCGCACAGCCGATGATCGACTGGCTAGTCGAGGACGCGCGCCGCATCGAGGACGCGCCGGAGTTTCTCGAGGCGATTTGCGAGCGGATCGTGGCGGAAGGCATACCGCTCCAGCGCTGCACGGTCCACGCGCGCACGCTGCATCCGGAGATCTTCGGATTCACGGTGCGCTGGCTGCCGGACCGGCCGACCGAGATGATTCCGCAATACCACGGCGGCAGCACCGACGCCGCCTATCAGAACAGCGCGATCTTTTGGCTGTTCGGCGGCGCCGAGCGGTTTCGCCGCCGGATCGGCAGGCCCGGCGCGGCGCTCGATTTCAGCATCCTGCCGGACCTCAAGGCGGACGGGTTCACCGACTACGTCGCCCTGCGGCTGCCGTTCACCCACGGCAGCAGCGGCGCCATCACCTTCGCCACCAAACGCCGCGGGGGATTCGACGACCAGGACCTCGACTTCCTCGATGCACTCCTGCCACACCTCACGCTGGTCTTCGAGGTGCGCGTCGGGCACCGGATCGCCGAGAACGTGCTCAAGACCTACCTCGGCGAGGACGCCGGGCGGCGCGTGCTGCGCGGCGAGGTGACGCGCGGCAGCGGCGAGGTCATCCAGGCCGCGATCCTGTTTGCGGACATCCGCGGATTCACCGAGCTCTCCGAGAACCTGCCGGGCGATGAGGTGATCGAGCTCCTCAACAACTATTTCGAGAGCGTGATCGAGCCGGTGGAGGGCCATGGCGGCCAGGTGCTGAAGCTGATCGGCGACGGCGTGCTCGCGATCTTTCCGCTCCGCCGCGGCGGCGTGAAACCCGCGTGCTTCGCCGCGGTCACGGCGGCGATGGCTGCCTTCGCCAATCTGGCCGAGGTCAACCGCGCCCGCGCCGCCGCGGGCGCCCGCACCTTCCAGATCGGCATCACGCTCCATGTCGGGCGCGTCATCTACGGCAACATCGGCGCCTCGAGCCGCCTCGACTTCACCGTGATCGGCCGCGCCGTCAACCTGGTGAGCCGGCTGCAGCGGATCTGCCGGCGCTTCGGCAAGGCGATGGTGTTCTCGGCCGAGTTCGTCCGCCAATCCGGCATCCCCGCGCTCTCGCTGGGCCGTCACCAGCTGCGGGGCGTGGGCCGGCCTCAAGAAGTCTTCGCGCTCCTGCCGGCCGAGGACCCCTACTTCCAGACCGAGTCGGGCTGACACGGTCCAAAAAAATCAGCTCACCTGCTCGAGCTGCTCGTCGGTGAGGCCGCCGGGTACGATGGCGACGGGGACCCGAAGCTTCGCCAGCACTTTGCCCATGAGAGCGGTGATCAGCGGACCCGGCCCGTCGGGTCCGGTGCCGGCGGCCAGCACCAGGATCGAGATGCTCGGCTCCTCGTCGAGCATGGCCAGGAGCTCGTCCCGCCGCCGGCCCTCGCGGATATAGACGACGGGGTGCGAGCCCGAGAGCTCGAGGACCTCCTGCGAGAGCTTGTTGAGGAGCTGCTCCGCCTCCTCGCGGCGCTCTTCCCGCATCAGCGATTCCACCGCCATCCAGTGCTGGAGATCGCTGGGCTCGATCACATAGAGGAGTGCCACGCGGCCGCCGGTATGGCGCGCGCGCAGCGCCGCATAGCGCATCGCCACCGGCATCTCCTCGCTCTCGTCGACCACCACCAGGAAGATGCGCTGCTGAGTCGTTTCTGCGGATTCGTCGCTCATCGCGGAGCCTCCTGGAGCATTTTCCGCCGAAGTCGGCACCGGTTCGGCGCAGAAAATGCGACTAAATCAAGAATCGAGAGCATGTTCAGGATCGACTTGATCGGGACATGCTCTCGTTTGGGCATCCTCTAGGCATTCCGGAAAGGCAGGCTCGCGAGCCATCCAACGAGCGCCGCCAAGGCGACGGCGGTGAGCCCGTAGGCGAGCGCGAGCCGGTCGGCGAAGTCGTGGATCTCGGCGTCGAGTCCGATCTCCGAGACCACCAGCGGCGTGGTCTGACCGCTCACCACCGCCTTGTCCCGCACCAGGAACACCTGAACCAGATAGGTGCCGGTCGGTACATTGGCAGGGAAGTGGATGTCGGTGCGGAAGAGCCGGTCGCCCAAGAAGCTCACTTGCCCGACGCCGGGCGGATAGAGCGCGGCCCGGGCCTCGTTGCGCACGAGCGCCGAGCGGAACTCCTCGGTCTCCTTGGGCGAGAGCGCGGCCTCCGTGGTGAGGCGCAGATTCTCCAGGCCGATCTGGTGCAGCTGGCGCACCGCGGGCGGCGCGATATCGTCGAGCGGCTTGCTGGCGGCGATGCTGTAGAAGCTGGGCACGCCCTGGAACGTCACTTGCCGCGTATTGATCCAGACCTCGGCCACCTTGCTCTTGCGCCTGACGGTCATGTCGCGCTCGGGCCCGCGCACCACCACGATGACGTCGCCGATGCCGTCGGTCGCGCCGAACAGCACCACGCTGGTGCCGGTGAACCCCGTGGTGATGGCGACCAGATGGCTCGTGAGATCGGCGACCAGCGCCTGCGCCCGCGCCCGGCCGGTCCCCGCCGCGAGAGCGAGCCCTGCGACCAGCAGCAGCAGGATGACCCGCCGCCGCATCACTCGCTGCCCACGGGCACGACGGAGTAGAGGTCCTCCGGCCGGACGCCGAGGTCGCGGGCGAGTTTCGCCGCCACCACCAGCACCATGATCGCGAGAAGCGCGCGCAGCTGCTCGCCGCGCAGCCGCGAGCCGAAGCGGCTCCCGAGCTGGGCGCCGACCACGCCGCCGATCAGCAGCAGAAGCGCCAGCAGCGCATCGACGGTGCCGTTGCCGGCTGCCTGCAGCACGGTCACGTTGGCGGCGACGAAGATGATCTGCAAGAGCGAGGTGCCCGGCACCACCGCCGTCGGCATGCCCAGCATGTAGATCATCGCGGGCACCATGACGAAGCCGCCGCCGATGCCCATGATGGCCGACAGGATGCCCACGACGAACCCGAGCCCGGTCGGCACGATCGCGCTGATGTAGAGCTTCGAGCGCCGGAAGCGCATCTTGAGCGGCAGCCCGTGGATCCACATGTGCTGGTGCAGCTTGCGCCGGCCCGCGCCCGCCCGGTTTCGGCGCAGCATCGCGCGCGTGCTCTCCACCAGCATGAGCGCGCCCAAGGTGCCGAGCAGCACGACGTAGGCGACGCTGACGGTGAGCTCGACCTGGCCCAGGCGCCGGAGCAGCGAGAACACCCAGACGCCGAAAGCCGAGCCCGCGAAGCCGCCGATCAGCAGCACCGCGCCCATGTGGAAATCGACATTGCCGCGCCGCCAGTGCGCGATGACGCCAGAGACCGAGGCGCCGACCAGCTGATTGGCGGAGGAGGCGACCGCCACCGCCGGTGGAATCCCGATGAAGATCAGGAAAGGCGTCAGCAGGAAGCCGCCGCCGACGCCGAACACGCCCGAGAGGAACCCCACCGCCGCGCCGAGCCCCAGCAGGACGAATACGTCCACGGAAACTGCGGCGATCGGCAGGTAGACGTCCATGCGAAGGCCAAAGAAAAGTGCTGCGCCGGTCGAATGAGGGGCGCCATCGGCACCTTACAACCGCGTCCGCCGCCGGGGAAAGCGCTTTCGGCCCCGGTTTGCGGCGATTTCTGGGCTTTCCGGCATCGTGGGCTGAGCCTTGCCCGCAAGCGTGCTAGCATGCCTCCCATCCGGCTCTCCCGAGGAGGCAGCCCATGCCCATCATCCCGAACACCGATGCCCAGGAAATCCCCTGGCGTCCGGGCTATCGCAATTTCGTGCTTGCAGGGCGCGAGCAGGGCCTCGCCTGCATCGCGGGCTACAGCGTGATCGAGCCCGGCGCCGGCGCGCCGCTCCACGCCCACAAGGACGTCGACGAGGTCTTCATCCTGCTCGAGGGCACGCTCGACCTCCGGCTCGGCGACGAGCAGAGGCTGGTTGAGGCGAACCACACCATCGCGATACCCGCGGGCGTGCCGCACGCCTTCGTCGCGGTCGGCCCCGCGCCGGTCCGCATGTTCACCTTCATGCCGAGAAACCGCGCCATCGCCGAGGCCACGACCTATTTCGAAGGCGGCCCACCCGCGGGCGCGGACCAACACTAAGGCGGCGCTTTATCCGGGCCGGCGCCGCGTGAAGCACTTCGCGTGCGCGGTCCTGGTTCGGGACGGACGACTACTTCTGGGCAGACGTGCGCCGCATCGCAAGAGGGCGCCGAACAGCTGGGACATCATCGGCGGCGCGGTCGAGGCAGGTGAAACTCCCGATGGCGCCTTGGTTCGGGAAGTGCGGGAAGAGACCGGCGTGGTGCCGACTCGGTTCGAGCGGGTCGCCGTCTTAGGCGAACCCGAGCCCGACCTCTACGGCGAGGGCACTTATCACATCTATCGCGTCGGCGAGTGGAGCGGCGGGGAGCCGACGATGCGCGGAGACGAGCACGTGGACCTGCGCTGGTTCACTGCGGAAGAAGCCTGCGCAACGCCCGATCTGGCGTGGGACGAATACCGCCGCTTGTTCCGAGCCATCGCGGATGCCGTGACCTAACGCGAAAGCTACCCGGCGGAAGGGGCGTTCGACTCAAGCGCTTCGGTTGGCACCACAGCGCGAGCGAGGCTCCGCTCGCTCAAACCCTCCATTGTCGTCATGACCGCGCTTGTCGTCGCTTGTCGCGGTCATCCACGTGTTCTTTGGGCGCGGAAGAACACGTGGATGCGCGTGACACGCACGCGCATGACGAGATTTAGTCTAGGAGGTCTACCAAGGATCGTTTGTTCAGCGCAAATGAACAGCGGCATGCTCAACTGCGGACATGACGAACGAGGCGCAGAGTGCGGCGAACCGATAGAACGCGCAGACGAGTGCGCAGTCCAGCATGCCGTGGCGCCATAAGACCGCCCGGCGTCGTCCAAGAGGGAGTGGGAGCCGCAAACGCATATTGGGATAGCAGACCCAATTTCCTAAAGGAAATCAGCGAGGCGATCCCGGCGGAGCATCCCAGTTGAAGCCGATCAAAAGCCGATCGAAAGCCAATCGCTACGGCCGCAGCAGCCCCGTGATGTCGCAGACCTCGCGCAGGTTGGGCTCGGCGATGGCGCGGGCGCGCTCGGTGCTGCGGCGGAGGATGCGGTCGATGTACTCGGGCTCCGCCATGAGCCGGCGCATCTCGCCGCCGATCCGTCCCAGCACGGAGACCGCGAGCTCGCTCAGCGTCTCCTTGAAGCGCGAGAAGGGCGAGCCCGCGAATTCCGCCACCGTCGCCTCGAGGCTCTTGTCGGCGAGTGCGGCATAAATGCCGAGCAGGTTCGCGGCCTCGGGCCGGGTCTCGAGTTCGGCGACCGTCGCGGGCATCGGATGCGGGTCGGTCTTGGCCTTGCGGATCTTCTGGCGGATCGTCTCGGCCTCGTCGGTCATGTTGATGCGCGAGTAATCGGACGTATCCGACTTCGACATCTTCTTGGTGCCGTCGCGCAGGCTCATGACGCGCGTCGCCGCGCCCAGGATCTGCGGCTCCGGCAGCGGGAAGAACTCCACCTCGTAGCGCCGGTTGAAGGCGCCGGCGATGTCGCGCGCGAGCTCGACGTGCTGCTTCTGGTCTTCGCCCACGGGCACGTGGGTCGCCTTATAGAGCAGGATGTCGGCGGCCATCAGCACGGGATAGGCGTAGAGGCCGAGCCCGGCGGTATCGCGCTGCTTGCCCGATTTCTCCTTGAACTGGGTCATGCGGTTGAGCCAGCCCAAGGGCGTGATGCAGCCCAGGAGCCACGCCAGCTCCGCGTGCGCCGGGACCGTACTCTGGTTGAAGATGATGCAGCGCTCGGGGTCGATGCCGGCGGCGATATAGGCGGCGGTGACCTCGCGGGTCTGGGCGCGCAGCTCGGCCGGGTTCTGCGGCAGTGTCAGCGCGTGCAGATCGACGATGCAGAAGATGCAGTCGTAGTCATTCTGGATCGCCACCCAATTGCGGATCGCGCCCAGGTAATTGCCGAGGTGCAGGTTGCCGGTGGGCTGGATGCCCGAGAAGATGCGGTTCATGAGGATGCCGTCCGGGTTGGAAGCGGAGCGTGGAAGCGCGTGTTTATCGGGGAGCCGTGCCCTCGGGTCAAGCCGCCTGCCGCCGCAGGCGGCGCAGCACGTCCCGCCATTGCGCCGCGCCGAACACC
>Ga0210403_10004806_pt1 | contig 11576 bp, 7 predicted proteins | sample IncBWC19MmetaG_FD_150863 | JGI IMG/M metagenome (GOLD analysis project Ga0210403, IMG submission 150863) | Forest soil microbial communities from Barre Woods Harvard Forest LTER site, Petersham, Massachusetts, United States - Inc-BW-C-19-M | ecosystem: Environmental > Terrestrial > Soil >... | reverse complement strand
GTGGTCAGTATTGATATGCGGGTGAGCGGTGTGAGCGAGACCGACATACCGTTTAAGTTTTCGACGCGAACGGTATCCGTGAGCCAGCACGGAGGAGTGATCCTGCTGGAAGCGCCGTTGCCGGTGGGGCAGCAATTCCAACTGGTCAACGAGTTCAACAACCGCAAGGCGGTCTGCCGGGTAGTTTCGGTGCGGTTGGGAAAAGACGGGAAGCTGCACGGAGCGTTTGAGCTGCATTGCCCGGAGGGGAATTTCTGGAGCATGTCGTTTCCGGCGGCGGGAGCGCGGCCGATGAAGCGGGTGTTCGTGGCGAAGGGCGTGGTGCGGTAGGGGAAGCGAACAGCAGCGATGAGATAACAGGAAACGCGTCTGGGCGCTGGCGACTTTTTTTTGTACTGGGGTAGTTTTCATCCATCGACAATCTAGAAAGCAGAGTCTTGTGACGATGGGCTGGTGTTTCTCGATGGCACAGGCTTGCCTCGATCCCTCCGCTCCGTGGCCGACGTTCGCGCTGCGGGAACGAAAGAGAAAATCGGCCACTCCGGTCCCTTCGACGACACTCAGGGCAGGCGGGATGACAGTTCCTTTGTACGTTTGGCCTGTGGTATTGGCGCTGTGGATGGCTTAGAGTTGGGAGCCGTGAGCGGGGAAATGAAAAATTTGTGCGTGGTGCTGGTGGGCACGCGGAATCCGCTGAATGTTGGGGCGGTGGCGCGGGCGATGAGCAATTTTGGGGCGATGGAATTGCGCGCGGTGCAGCCTTACGAGAAGGCCTGGAGAGAGGCGCGGTCGGCAGTGGGCGCGGGGGAGTTGCTGGCGCGGGCGAAGGAGTTTGCGGATCTCCCGGAGGCGGTGGCGGATTGTTCCCTGGTGGTGGGCACGACGGCGGTGGGGAATCGGGAGATGAAGCATCCGCTGCGCGGGTTGGAGGAAGGCGCGCGGTTGATCGGGAAGACAATGAAGACCGGGCGGGTGGCGATTCTGTTTGGGTCGGAGAAGTGGGGATTATCGAATGAGGATTTGAGTTATTGCCATTGGTTGATGCGAATACCGACGCGGGTGGAGCACCGCTCGATGAATCTGGGGCAGGCGGCGGCGGTGGTGATGTATGAACTGGGGAGCGGAGTTCGGACTAACGCAGAGGGCGTTGAGTTGCCGCAGAGTTCGCTGAGAAGAGGGGAAAAAACCACGCCCTTAAAGACGAAGGGTGCGGCACCCAAGAAAGGAAAGAAGGAAGAGTTTGCTGAGATGGAGACGGTGGAGCGGATTGGGGAGGCTTTGCTGGAGGCGCTACGCAAGAGCGGATACATTGCGGCGCGAGGTGAGGGGACAGCGGAAGAGAAGTTGCGGCGGATGCTGCGGCGGTTTTCGATGCAGGCGGCTGACGCGGAAGTGCTTTTGGGCATGGTGCGGAAAATATTGTGGAAGCTGGAGCAGAAATAAGAGGCTTACAGACTTATTTGCCGGCTGCCGAGCGTTTGCAGCCGGTGGCTGCTAAGAATGGAAATTGGAAAATATAAAATAGAAAATTGAAAATAGAAGGCGTAATCCCTTACGCCTGAAGTGCTGAAAAAAACTAAACACTTAGAACTGAAAACTCTCGCCACACCAGCTACGGAAAAGAGGAGAAGCAAGCTTCGACGATGGCTTACGTGGATGAACCAACGGATGCGGATTGCAAGGTTGCCGATAGAGGTACTGCGCTTCGCTGGAACGAGAGCAGATTTTCAAACTGAACGCCGTAGCCGATGTCGCCGTTGGCGACTTGGCGTTCGTGAACCACGCGCCCGGTGCATTGAACCGTGGAACGCGCACTGCCGGAGAGATAGGTCGGCACGCGCAAGGTGATGGCAAGCGCCGAGCCGACTCTCAGGGGCAGCGGACTCTTCATGAACAGGCCGGAGCGGGATATGTTCGAGGTTCCGAAGCCAACTCTGGCTCGGGTGAGGCGACTTCCATAATGCGGAAGCGGAGCGGGATCTGCAACGATTGCCGGGGACTGACACGTTTTTCAAGTTTCTGCATGGTGCTCTCCTGGCGCGAAGGGAGAGGTCCACGCGAAGTTTCTTGGGGTGTGGGGATAAAGAGAGTAAGTCTAAGCACAGAAAAGTTAAGTACTAGTGAAGTACTAAATGGGCTGAAAGCGCTTAACGTAAGTGTCAAATAGGCGTCAGGTAGGCATTTTCAGGAAGAAATAGGTGCCGAGGAAGAAAAAGACCAGGTCGGGAGACCATGCGGCGAGCATGGGGGGGAGCTGGCCGATGCCTCCCATGGCTTCGAGGAGCGCGGCGACGGCCCAATAGCAGATACCGATGGCCACGCCCAGGGAGATGCCCCCGATGGCCCCGCGGCTGCCCACAAGAATGGCGAAGGGGATAGCCAGCAGCATGCTGACCGGGGCGATGAGCGGGTAGGCGATTTTTTTGTGCCACTGGACGGTGAGGGAAGAGACGTCGAAGCCTGCGCTTTGCAGGCCGGAAATGTAACGTCGCAGGTCGCGCCAGCTCATCTGAAAGGCCTGAATCACTTCGCGATTGAAATAGGAGGGCGGTTCGACAAGTTCGGGCAGCGAAGTAACTTTGAAAGGCGAGTATTTTTCGACGCTGCCGTCGGAGAAATCGCGGACCCAGCCGGATTCGAGGGCCCAGGTTTTCTCGGTGTCCAGCCACTGGGCGCGGTTGGCGAAGACGCGGCGTTTCATCTGGAAGCTGACGGGGTCGAGCTCGATGACGCTGAGGCCGCCGAACAGCTTCTGCGTGGGATCGAAAATATCGTAATTGTAGACCTTGGAATTTTCCCCGAAAATCCAGCGCTGCGGGCGGGTGTAGGTTTGCGCGGGCTTACCCTTGATCTGGTTGCGGAGCGCGTCCTGGCGCTGATTGGCATAGGGGAGATAGGTGTCGTCGAGGATGAGCAGCGCGCCGGCGAGAACAATCCCGGAGAGAAGCAGCGGCAGCGCGAGGCGGTAGAGGCTGATGCCGCTGGCCTTGAAGGCGACGATTTCGTTATTTTTGCTGAGAACGCCGAGGGTGACGAGCGTGGCGACGAGAGCAGTGAGTGGCGTGAGCTGGTAGACCAGATAGGGAATCAGAAAGCGAAAATAATCAACGACGACAAGGAACGGGATGCGGTGGCGCGCGATGTCGTCAAGGAGTTCGAAGAAGGTGAAGGTTTCAAAGAGCAGGATGAACGCGCCGAGGACGAGCACAAAATAGTAGAAGAAGCGGCGGAGCATGTAGATATCGATGATGGAGGGAAAGTTGGAAGAGGTGACTGTGTAGGAGTCGTGCGCGGCCTCTCCATTTTCCCGGCGCGGGGCTTGCCGTGCTTTGCTGCGGGTGCGGCGCTGGCGAACCAGGCGGCGCCAGGTCATGAAACGCGCAATAAAAGAGAGGGGAGAGGGCTCGCTCCAATAGCGCTCCATGCGGGGAAGCAGCGCGAGGCCCGCGAGAACAAGAATGACGTTGGCGGCCCACATCCCGACGAAGGGCGGAACGACGCCCTGGCGCGCGAGGCCGGCGCCCATGATGAACAGCAGATAGTAGCCGGCGATGATCAGGACGGAGAGCAGCGTGCCCGCAGCGCGGCCGCCGCGGCGGGGTTGCGCTCCAAGCGGAACGGCGATCAGCGCGAAAGCGAAGCATGCGAAGGGAAAAGCGAAGCGCTGGTAAAGTTCGACGCGGGCATCGCGCCAACGCGGGCCGCGATCGTGCCACAGATCGCTCAGCGAGCGTTCGGGATTGCTAAGGATACGGACCTTGTCGTTATCGAGCGTGGTGAATTCGATGGGCCAGTCGCTGCGCTCAAAGGCGGTGACGGAATATTGGTCGGGGGCTTCGCGCTGAAATTCGTGGGTGGTGCCGCTATTGAGATGGAGTTCCAGTTTGCCCTGCGCGGCTTCGGCGATGACGATGGCGCCTTCGGCGAGAGTGATGCGCGAGCCGCTCTCAGCGCCGGTTTCGAAGAGGAAAACTCCGTGCCAGTGGGTGCCACTGGCGGAGACGTCATTGATGTAAAGGACCAGATGAGGGAAACGCTCGTCAAACACGCGGGGCTGCACTTGAAAAGAGATTTGGGAAGCGATGAGGCTGGCTTCGATGTCGCGGAACGCGCGGAGGCTGCGCGGGGCGAGGACGGTGGTCATCAGAAGGGTGAGCACGGCGCCGACGACAGCGAGCACCCCGACGGGAAGCAGGATGCGCTTGCGGCTGATGCCGAGGGAAGTAAGCGCGATAATTTCGCTGTCCATGGACATGCGGCCGAGGCCGAGGAGGACGCCGATTAGTACACCCATGGGGATGGTGAAAACCAGAATGCCTGGGATGATGCAGAGAAAAAGAGCGAGAATCTGCGAGCCGGAGCCGGAGTGACGAACGAAGAGTTCCATCAGGCGTACGAGTTTGGGGACGAAAAGTACGAAGGTGAAAATGAGGAGACCAAGAAAGGCGTGCCTTACAATTTCACGAACAATGTAGCGATCGAGGATGCGCATGATGGGAAGGGGCAGTGTAACATGGGGAGGAGGGTAGCAGATTTGTTGAGCGCGGAATTGGCTGGCAGTAATCCGTCATCGAATATCATTTATCAGTGAGAGAAAAAGACTAATCCAGAGGACACTGAGGTCGCAGAGTCCGCTGAGTAGAGCGGTCAAGCACTATCGAGGTCCAGACAAAGGCGGGAGCTTTCAGGGAATGAATCGGGTTCATTTGGTGGTGCTGTGGCATATGCACCAGCCACAATATCGCGATCCGGAAACGGGTTGCTACGTGCTGCCGTGGACGCGGCTGCATGCGACGAAGGATTACTACGGCATGGTGAAACTGATGGAGGACGTGCCGGGATTTCATGCGACGTTCAACATGGTGCCGTCGCTGTGCATGCAGCTGGAAGAGTACGCGAGCGGAAACTTCAAGGAGCCGTGGTTTCAGCTGGCATTCAAGCACGCGGACGAACTGACGCGGGAAGACAAGACGGAGATTCTGGCGCGGGCATTTCAGGTGAATCACGAGCGGTTGCTCACGCGTTGGCCACGGTTCCTGGAGCTTTATGACTGGTCGCGAGCGGCGAGCGGCGGGCAGGCGCTGATCACATTTCGCGCGAGAGACTGGCGCGACGTGCAGGTGCTTTCGCAGTTGGCGTGGATGGAAGAAACGTGGTTCACAAAAGATCCGGTGATAAGCCGGCTGGCGGACCGCGGAAAAGATTTCACGGAAAAAGACAAAACGGAGTTGAAGGACAAGCAACTGGAGTTGCTTGGACTGGTGCTGCCGGCGTATCGCGAAGCGGCGGCGCGCGGCCAGATTGAACTGAGTACCACACCCTATTACCACCCGATTCTGCCGCTGGTCTGTGATTCCGACATTGCCCGCGTGGCGAATCCGGGAACGCCGCTGCCGAGGCGAGCGTACCGGCATCCAGATGACGCGCGCGAGCAGTTGCGGCGGGCGAAGGAATACCACGAGCGGGTGTTTGGCGCGAAGCCGGTGGGATTGTGGCCGAGCGAAGGTTCGGTGTCCGATCAGGCGATGGCAATCGCGGCGGAGGAAGGGTTCCAGTGGTTCGGCACGGATGAAGGCGTGCTGGGCCGCACGCTGAACGTGGGATTTTTCCGCGACTCCTCGGGGATCGCGGCGAGCGCGGACCGGTTGTACCAGCCGTGGCGATTGCAGATGGCGAATACTGGCATAACCGGGCTTTTTCGCGACCACCACATTTCGGACCTGGTCGGCTTCGTTTACAGCCGGATGGAGAGCAAGGCCGCGGCGGCCGATTTGCACGGCCGGCTCCGGTACATCGGCGACAACGTGAAAAGCGAGAAGCCCCTGACGCTGTGCATTTTCCTGGACGGAGAAAATGCGTGGGAGTATTACCCCGGCAACGGGCGGGAGTTTTTGAGGGAGTTTTATCAGCGCATCACCGGCGACACGGACTTCCGGGCGCTGACGGCGAGCGAAGCGATTGCGGCCGCTGGCGACATTTCGACGACCAGCACGATTTTCCCTGCTTCGTGGATTAATGCAAATTTCGACGTGTGGATTGGGCACCAGGAAGATGTGGCGGCGTGGGATTTGCTGTGGGATGCGCGGGAAGTGTACGGCAAGGCGGCGGACGCGCGGGCCAAAGGCCGGGAAAACGCGCCGGCGGAAGAGGCTTTGAAGCAAGCGCAGGAATCCTTGCTGACGGCGGAGGGCAGCGACTGGTGCTGGTGGTACGGGCCGGAGCATAGCACGGCGAATGATGCGGAGTTCGACGCGCTCTATCGTAAGCATCTGACGGGAGTTTACCGGGCGCTGGGACAGGTGGCGCCGGAAGAATTGGCAAAGCCGATCAAGCGCATGCCGGAGCGGGCGTACCAGTTGTACCCATCGACGTTCCTGAAGGTGAAAGTGGACGGGGTCGATTCGAGTTATTTTGAGTGGTTGGGCGCTGGCGTGTATTCGCCGGAGCGGCGAGACGGTTCGATGCATGGGCGCGTAATTTTCCTAAAAGAGTTGCGCTATGGATTCGAAGAAGGGCGATTTGTGCTGCGCGTGGATGGATTCCCGGAAAATATCGCCGAACTGGAAAACGCGGAGTTCCGGATCGTGTTCGGGGCAAAAGAGGAGATGGCGGTGGTGATCCACACGGACCGCGGGCGGGTAAGGGAATATTCGGTGGAAAAGGGCAAAGTGTGCTTGCTGAATCCGAAAGACGCGGTGGAGGCGGCGTACCAGAGGCACCTGGAAGTGGCGGTAGCGCGTGACTTGCTGGATCTGAAGGGAATGGCGAAGTTCACCGTTGGCGTGGCACTGTGGCATGGCGGGCTGCCGATCGACGTGCTGCCTGCAGAGGGATTCTTCGACGTGCAGCTGGGAGAAGAGCACTCGGCGTGGCCTGTGGAGCCGTAAGAGGGCGGGTGCTGGGGCAGGAGAGCGCCTGCACGGAGACACTACTGATTGGGCACGGACAGGGCACAGGTACTATGGCGCAAGACGGAATCCCTTGAAAAACTGAATAGGCATGGACCCCGGCGCGGGCGGAGCAGCCCGTTTGGCGGGGGGGAAGTATTGTGTGTGTAGAGAGTGGATGCTTGCGCGATGGAGCAGGTCTCGAGGGAAGCGCAAGCAGGGGATGAATGAGTGTCATCCGCGACGGACGTTAACGCGAACGATGTGAAGAAAGCGAACGGGGAAGTGCCGACCAGAACGATGCGGGCGAATCCCGTGGCGCTGGAAGTGCCGGTGAGCGTGGCCGGGGCACGCCCCATTGCGTCGAAAGATAATCGTGAGCTTTTCACGGAAGAAACGACAACGGTGCTGGTATTTAAAGACGGAGCTGTGATTCAGCTTTCGGCCGCGGTGACCGTCGGACAACTGCTGTTCCTTACAGAAAAAAAATCGAAGAAGGAAGTGGTTTGCCAGGTGGTGCACAAGCGGAGCCACCGGCCGACGTCGTGCTTTGTGGAGTTGGAGTTCACGGAGCCGGAAGAGAATTTCTGGGGAGTATCGTTTCCTGCACATGTGGATACGGCGAGCGTGCCCCCCGCGGCGGAAGCGGTGGAAGCGGAAGAGACCACGGAAGACGATCGCAGCGAGCCCGTGGCCGCGCCGAAGAGCGAAGATGTGGCGCAGTTGAAGGATGAAGTGGCCGCGCTGAAGGCACAGCTGCAGGAATTGCGGGTAAAGCAAACGTCGGAAGACAAGGACGCACAGGCGAAGAGATTGGCGGAAGCGGAAGCGGCTGCGCGGGCCGCGGCGGAAACCGAGGCAAGACAGAAGGCGGAGGAGGAAGCGCGAAAGAAAGCGGAACGCGCAAAGGCGGAGGGCGGAAACACTCTTTCGACGGAAATTGTGGCGAAACCGAATCCGGAGGGTAGCAGGGCGCCGGCTACGATTGGGATGCGGCTGCCGGTGATGGGTGTGGGCGAACCGGCCCCAGCGGCTCCCGCGCCGGGGACACCGCAAGCGGCTGTTCCGGCGCCTAAAGAAGAGATAGACCCGCTGGAAGATTTGCTGCCGAAGCCGGCACTGGATTTTTCGCATGTGCCGAAGCATGTGGACCCGAACGATCCGTTTAATATTTACCGGCCGGAGCGGCAAGGGCTCGGGAAGAAAGAATTCGTGGTTGGCGGCGCGGTGCTGGCGGTGGTGCTTCTTGCCGGAGCAGGTGCCTGGTACAAAAATAAGCTGCCGTTTCTGCACCGGGAGCCGAAGGTGGGTGTGGCGGCCGTTGAAAGCGTTCCTTCCGAGCCGGCGAGTGCCCCGAGCGTATCGAATGCTGGGGATGTGGTGCCGAAGAATGTTACGACTGCCTCGCCAGCGGTAACTGGCGCGGGCGAGCAGATGAACAATTTCACGGTAGGGACGACGAGTGCGCCGCCAACTGCAACTGCCGCGCCTCCACCGATTGGGCCTTTAGTTGCAGCGCCGGTCGAATCGCCCGGGGAACGGGCGGCGTTGGCGGAAAAAGGCAGGATGCGGGTGGTTGCTCCGGCGAAGAGCGGCGCGGGAAACCCGGGCGCGGAGAAAACTTCCAAGAATCGCGGTAAAGCGAAGACCAGCGGTGAATCGGCGCCGGTGCCGGTGGCTCCGGAGGTTTCGGTTTCCGACCAGCCAATCGTGCCTGCGAAATTGCTGCATGCGGTGCAGCCTATTTATCCACCGGATGCGATGCGGAACTACATTACGGGCGACGTGCGCATTGAAGCCGAAGTGGACAAACGGGGACAGATCGGTGCGATGAAGATTTTACTGGGGCCGAAACAGTTTCGTCAGGTGGCGATGGACGCGCTGAAGCAGTATGAGTATGCGCCTGCGACGCAGGGCGGGAAGCCGGTAGCGTCAAAGGTGACGGTGACGATCAAGTTCTGGTTTGATCCGTGAGGAAGAAAGTTATCGGTAATCAGTTGTCAGTAAGAATGTAACTCCGACCGTCACGCAGTTGCTCCAAGAAGTGTTCTATCAAGCCAACCAACAAAACGTCGTCATTCTGAGCCTATCCGATGAGGATAGATGAAGAATCTCAATGGGATTATTGTGCCGCACAGTTTATGGTTGTGGTCCTTCGCGCATCCTCGTCGGATGCGCTGGATGACAAAGGTTGGGGGTCGAGTACTTGTGGAGGAGCGGCTTACTTTGCGGCGGCGGTTTTTAGTTCGATTTGGACTTGCTGGAAGTCGGCCGTGCCTACGTTTTCGGCGGAATGCGTGACTGCATCGCTCCAGGCCGCGGTGCCGGCTTTGGGACTGCGTTCGATCACTTTGCCGTCCGGCAGAGTGATTTTCAATTTTCCATCGGTCAGAAAATAAGAGACGTTGGCAGGATGCGAATGCATCGGCGCGACCTGGCCTGGCATGAAGTGGACGGCGAGGACGCGGACCTGATCGTTTTCGAAGATGACGGTGTGGCTGTCGCCGGCGACTTTGATGACGTCCTGTGCGGAAATGGGACGCGTGACGGCGTAGACAGCGGAGGTGGTTAGCAGCGTTGCGGCGATGATGGCTCGGCTGATTTTCATGATGTCTCCTGTTCGCGTGGAGCAGTTGTTGAGAGCGGCTTCCCAGTGCGGGGGCGGGGAGATAATACACCGGGAGTTTTTGCTAGGGCAAAGGGAAGAATTGGTCGGGAGTGTCGAGGAAGATTTGGGTGGTTGGATTGAAGGCGCAAAAGCGAACGCTTCGCATTCGCACTCAAAAAGGGAAGCGGCCCGCCGCAGATGGACTGGCCCTACGAGAGACCGAGAACCCCAAGAGCACAGCCAGGAATGGCTGTGCCACATGAAGTGGTCTAGCTATAGCTAGATGCAGTTGCCGGCGGTGTTGGACCATTCGAGCTGGACGGTGAAGGCGCCGAGCTGCTTGGTTTTCCAGGCGCAGATGTCGCCGATTTCGCCGTTGTTGTCGTCGTACCAGCCCTGGCCGGGGATGGGATCCGTGATGGCTTCGCAGAGTTCGTGCGAGCTGGTGGACGTCAGCGCGGGGAAGATCGCGAGGCCCCCGGTGCAGCCAGGACAGCCGGGAAACGGCATGGAGGCGTAAAAGATGCCCTCGGGCGTAACGTCGTGATAGCCGCAAAAAACTTTGCAGCTTGCGGAGCCGCCCTGTTCCACCGTGGTGCCGGGTGGGAGAAAGACGAAGTAGAGCGAGTTGGCGTTAGAGGGAGGGATCGTGCCGCTGGCGAGCTCGGACTTAAGCATCGATTGAATCGCCGAATCCTGAACGGTTTTGCCGGGCTCGGTAGAAGTGAGAATCTTTGTGCCGATGCGTTTGCCGTGGCCGATGTTTTTTCCAGGGACGCTGTATTCGGCGAGCTGATCGAGCAGCGGGCTGGTGAGGACGAAATCGAAGAAGGAGTTCATCTGCTGGCTGAGTTGTGCGTTGGCGGTTTCCTGCCAGGCCGTGCCCCAGAAGAGGGTGAAGATTTCGACGTTGCTGAGGAGAGGGCCGTTGCGATAGGTGAGATGGGGCGCGGGAGCGGCGGCATCGCGAACGTGGGGATGCAGCGGAACAATGCGGATGGGGGATTTGGTCTGCGATTTTGCGGAAGGATGATTTGTCTTGCGGACGGGATGCGTGGACATGGTTGGCTCCTTGCCGGGTTGTTGCACTAGGCTGGGAAGGAGTGCACCGGAGAGTCGAGGCTAGCGAAGGGGAAGGAAGAAGTAAATAGGACTCGTGAAGACGTGAAGAGCGAGAATTGAAAATCGAAATTGGAAAATGGAAAAACGAGAGCGGCCCGCCCTGCTCGGGGCCGCTACTTTAGGGGTTCTAGTTTGCGTTGCAGGCCGATGGTTGGGTCGTGTTCGTTGTTGACGATTACCAGGTCGTTTTTGAAATGTTGGCCGCCGCTGCCTTTGAACTGGGAGCCGGGAATCCACTGGCCGCCGACCAGTGGAGTTTTGGTGACGTTTTTTACGGGTTGGCCGTGCCAGGCGATGGGGCCGACGATGGAGTTGTAATTGGTGGCGATGATGGAATCACGAATGGCGGCGGGGGAGTTGACGTCCTTGGTGCGTTTGAAGACGTCGAGGGCGACTTCGAAGAGGGCGTGGAGGTAGCCGAGCGGTTGGGTCCATTGTTTCTTGGTTTCGTCTTCGTAGGCGGCGCAGAGTTCGGCGGAGTTTTTTCCGGTGAGGCCGGAGCTGAACGGAAAGCTGGGCGACCACCAGACTTCGGTGGAAAGTCCCGCACCGCGGTCGCCCAAAGCTTCGACGGCGGTGGGAAAGAGAATCCCCTTGGCAACGCTGGCGATTTTCGGTTTGAAGCCCTGCTCGCCCGCCTGTTTCCAGAATGTGGCGAAGGCCGGCGGCGGAAGAACGCCGGAGAGAATTTCGACATTGGCCAATTTGAAAGCGGCGATGTGCGCCGAATAATCGCCGGCGGAAGTCTCGAAGCGGCCGGAGTCCACTAGATTGAAGCCCTTGGCTTGAAGCGCAGGGGGAAAGCCGAACTTGGCGTCGGAGTAGGCGATGCCTTCGGGATCGTTGGGCCAGAGCGCGCCAACGACTTTGTTGGTGGGAACGGAGTTCCACATGGCGGTGAACACGGCGATGAGGTCTCCCAGCCCCCAGAAAAAGTGATAGGTCCAGTCGAAGCCTTT
>Ga0210403_10004803_pt1 | contig 11583 bp, 10 predicted proteins | sample IncBWC19MmetaG_FD_150863 | JGI IMG/M metagenome (GOLD analysis project Ga0210403, IMG submission 150863) | Forest soil microbial communities from Barre Woods Harvard Forest LTER site, Petersham, Massachusetts, United States - Inc-BW-C-19-M | ecosystem: Environmental > Terrestrial > Soil >... | reverse complement strand
TGAGGCCTTGGCGAAAGAAGTCGAGCGCAATCTTCAAAGTGCCATCGCCGCCAATCACCACCAGGGCATCGAGCCCGGCGGCCCGCGCGTTGCGCACCACGTCGCCGGAAAAGTCCCTGAATATTTCTACGCCGTTCTCAACCACCTTGTAGTGGAACGGATTGCCGCGGTTCGTCGTTCCCAGGATGGTGCCGCCACGCGGCAGCAGGCCGCTCGCGTCCCGCAGAGTGAGTTCCCGCTGCTTGTTCGGCCAGATCAGACCATCGAAGCTGTCTTCAATGCCGATGACTTGCCAGCCATGCTTGATGATGGCCGACCGCACCACGCCCCGGATCACGGCATTGAGTCCGGGACAATCGCCGCCACCAGTGCAGATGCCAATTTTTTTCACGGCCATAAGCGCGATTCTAGCAAAACGCCCGGACTGCTGAGCGCGACGAGGCCGCAGCCACGATCAAGAGCTTCACCACGGAGGCACGGAGAAAAACAAAGAAGGTACTTGGTATTCAGTACTTGGTATTTGCAGGAAGAATTGCGATTCTTGCCAGACCCGAAAAGGCCGCGATCAATCACAAATACCAAGTACCCAAATACCAAGTACCTTTTTTGTTTTTCTCCGTGCCTCCGTGGTGAAGCTTTTGATTTCCAGATCAACGATTGGTAAATTCCACCAGCGCTTCCAGCTTGGCCAGTGCGGCGCCGGAATCGATCGACGCGGCCGCCACCGGTACGGCGTCCGCGAGCGAATCGGCTTTCCCGGAAGCCACCAGGGCGGCCGCTGCATTCATCAGCACCACATCGCGGCGCGCGGATTTCGTCCCGGCGAGAACCTCGCGGATAATCTGGGCATTCTGCTGGGCGTCTCCACCGGAAATGCTGCTTAACGGAGCGCAGGAAAGACCGAACTGTTCCGGCGTGACCTCGTAGACACGCACCCACTCGCCCCGCACCTCGCCAATCCTCGTCGGGCCGGTGATCGTAATCTCATCGAGCCCGTCCGCTCCGTGGACGACCAGGGCCCGCTTCAACCCCAGCATCTTGAGCGCATTCGCCAGCTTTTCCACCAGGTCGCCCGAATAGACGCCCACCACCTGCGCCGAAGCGCCGGCGGGGTTGGTCAGCGGCCCCAGCAAATTGAACACGCTGCGCAGCGGACGCAGCTCCCGCCGCGCCGCCTGCACGTGCCGGGTGGCGGAGTGCATGGCCGGAGCAAACATGAAAGCAATGCCCACCTGCTCCAGGCATTGTGAAATACGCTCCGGCGGAATCGCGATGCTGACACCCAGCGATTCCATGACATCGGCCGATCCGCACTTTGACGTGATGCCCCGGTTGCCATGCTTGGCCACGCGCACCCCAGCCCCGGCGATGATCAATGCCGAAGCTGTCGAAATATTGAAGGTGTCGCTGGCGTCGCCTCCGGTGCCGCAGGTATCGACCAGCGCGTCACGTTCGGTGCCGCTCACGTCAAGCGTCGTCCCACCCGGTGATGGCAAGGGCTGGGCCGCCGCGCGGATGGCCTCGGCAAAGCCCACAATCTCTTCGACGGTTTCACCCTTCATGTGCAGCGCCACCAGCAGCGCGGCAATCTGAGCGTCGGTGGCCTGCCCCGCGAGCAACGCGCCCATGACCGCGCGCGCCTCTTCCCTGCTCAGGGAATGGCGGTGGTGTGCGATTTTGTGGATGGCTTCAGTGATCATAAAAGGCAAAGGTCCGGGAATAGATTAGCAGGTCGTGGAAGGTTTTGGCCGGAGCGTGAGGCAAACGGATGCCGGTACGATTCGCATCCAGCGACTGCGTCGCCCTAGCTTTTTACAATGCTGGAGCACTCTTAAATCAGCAAACGGCATCAGGCTTGGCGTAGCCAATTCTCGTGGGGTAGGCCATCGATCATGCCGAACTCCCGTTCGTTGTCAGTGACGATGGCATACCCGAGCGCAATGGCCTGAGCGGCGATGAGCAAGTCGTTGCCCCCGATCGGGCGGCCAGCGTGTTCAAGGCGGGCCCGGAGCTTGCCGATGTTGGTATCGAGAAGGTATCGCATCACAGCTCAACGGGACCGAGTGGCAGTTCAGCGATGGCCGGGAAATTCTCGTCGAGCGGAGCAAGGGCCGCCAGCACTGCCAGCAAGGATTTTTGCGGAGCGGGTTCGATGATCAGCCGTTCGCCTTCCTTGCGCATGATTGCGTCTTCGCCGGGAAGTTCGAATTCGCGGGGAATCCGCACCGCCTAGTTTCGGCCGTTCTTGAAAAGCTTGACATGTCGTTCGGGAATCACGAGCACCTCTCTGGCATATGCCTAAGCATAGGCTACAAGGACTGGTTGTGTCCAGAGTGGTTGAAAAGGCGTTATCCCGCCGAAACCAGCGAATTGGTAACCGCATGGACGGCGAGCGCGATGCGGTTCTGAACTCCGACTTTCCGCATCAACTTGGCCACATGGGCCTTGACCGTGCGCTCGGCAATCGCCAGGGGAGCGGCGATTTCCTTGTTGGAGCGGCCTATGGCTACCATCTCCAGGACTTCTTTTTCCCGTGTCGTAAAGACGGCGCGTCCGGCCGGAATGCGGCCCGGCGAACTGGTAGCGCGCTCAATAAACATCGAGAGTACGCGGCGCGGCGCCCATACCGACCCCAGATTCACCATCTGGATGGCCTGAGCAAATTCGGCGGCCGCAGCCGCTTCATCGACATAACCCTTGGCTCCGGCGGCGATGGCCCTGAGGATGGTCTCTTCATCGATCCCCGGCCCCATCACGATGATGCGCGCGTTGGGGTGCGCTTTCTTCAGGGAGTCCATCACTTCGAACAGGTCCTTGCGTCCGCGGCTTCCCAGCAAGACCACGTCGATTTCCTTCAGGCCGCTGAATTCCGCGACGGTGGTGGAGATCAACTCCAGATCGGGCGATGGTCCAAGAAGAGTACACAAACCCACAAAACGCAGCGGGTCATGCTCGATCACAGCCATCCGGACGAGTGGGGCCTTCTTGAGAGGTGTCGCTTTCATGAGGATCTCCTTCAGCAAATCTCAATTTCCCGCCGGGACGGCGAATTGCTATTGTCCCGTGCAGTAAGCATGACATAGATGACAGTAAACGGCTTCGGTACGAAAGACAAGGCACGCGTGGCGATTGGAGATCAAACAGGATTGGTAATCTGTAATCGGTGGAATCACGTACTCGAAAAGCGGCAGGGCCTGCTCTCTTCGCTTTCTCGATTGCAAATCTCATGCAATTGCCCCATCCGCCCTGCCTCTTATAGAATCACTAGTTCGCTTCAGCACTGCAACACCCGCTGTAGAAACCAACCATCATGAAAATTCACGAATATCAGGCAAAAGCAATCCTCTCGAAATATGGAGTGGCCGTGCCCCGCGGCGAAATGGCCTTGACCCGCGAAGAGGCGGAGTCCGCGGCCAAGCGGCTCTTTGACCAGAAGGCCTCAGGCGTAGTCGTCAAGGCCCAGATCCATGCCGGCGGGCGCGGCAAGGGCGGCGGCGTGAAGGTCGCCAAGACGCTGGCGGAAGCCAAGGGATGGATCGAAAAGATCCTGGGCATGCGCCTGGTGACCCACCAGACCGGCCCGGAAGGCAAGATCGTGCAGCGGCTGCTCATCGAAGAAACGCTGCCCATCGAGCGGGAGCTGTATCTGGGCATCGTGGTCGACCGGTCCACGGCGCGTCCGGTGTTTATGGCCTCCGCTTCCGGCGGCATGGAAATCGAAGAGGTGGCCGCCAAAGATCCGAAGGCCATCCTGATGGAGTACATCGACCCCACTATCGGCTTCCAGTCCTTCCATGCGCGTAAGCTGGCGTTCGGGCTGGGCTTGAAGGCCGAGCAACTCAACGAAGCCGTCCGCCTGATGACCGGCTTGTATCGCGCGTTCATCGAGACCGACGCGTCGATGTGCGAGATCAATCCGTTTATCACCACCACCGACGGACGCGTGTTTGCCCTCGACGCCAAGATTGGCTTTGACGACAACGCCCTGTTCCGCCATAAAGACCTCAAAGAGCTGCGCGACATTACCGAAGAAGATCCGTTAGAGGTCGAGGCCTCGAAATACAGCCTCAACTACATCAAGCTCGACGGCAACATTGCCTGCATGGTCAACGGCGCCGGTCTCGCCATGGCCACCATGGATATCGTGAAATATGCCGGAGGCTCGCCCGCCAACTTTCTCGACGTGGGCGGCGGCGCCAACGCTGAACAGATCCAGCACGCTTTCGAGATACTGCTCAGCGACAAGAACGTGAAGGCGCTGCTGATCAACATCTTTGGCGGCATCTTGCGCGTGGATACGCTGGCCAACGGCGTAGTGCAGGCCGCCAGGGCCACCAACCTGAAGCTGCCCCTGGTGTTGCGTCTGGAAGGCACGAACGTGGAACAGGGCCGCGAGATCCTCAAGAATTCCGGCCTGAATTTTGTGGTGGCCGACAACATGAAAGACGCAGCGGAAAAAGTAGTGGCAGCCGCAGGAAAATAGGAAGATTTGAAATTTTAAATTTGAAATCTTCTCTTCATGCTTTCGGATACGAAAAATTTCATCCTATGTCCATACTTGTAGATAAATCGACACGACTGATCGTCCAGGGCATCACCGGACGCGAGGGCACATTCCACGCCAAAGGCTGCGCCGCTTACGGCACACAAGTGGTCGGTGGCGTGACGCCCGGCAAAGGCGGCGCCACCCATGAGGGCTGGCCGGTTTTCAACGGCGTGCAAGAAGCCAAAGACGCGACTGGGGCCAACGCCACAGTCATCTTCGTTCCACCGCCCTTCGCCGCCGACGCCATCATGGAAGCCGTGGATGCGGAGATGCCGCTGATCGTGTGCATCACCGAAGGCATCCCGGTGCTCGATATGGTGCGCGCCTGGGAATACCTCAACATCAAGGGCAAGTCGCGCCTCATCGGCCCCAACTGTCCCGGCATCATCTCACCCGGGCGCTGCAAGATCGGCATCATGCCCGGCCACATCCACAAGGAAGGCAAAGTCGGGATTGTATCCCGCTCCGGCACCCTGACCTACGAAGCGGTGTACCAGCTCAGCCAGCGCGGCATCGGACAATCGACGGCCATCGGCATTGGCGGCGACCCGATCATCGGCACCAACTTCATTGACGCGCTGAAGCTGTTCAACCAGGACCCGGAGACCGAAGCCGTCATCATGATCGGCGAAATCGGCGGTAACGCCGAAGAAAACGCCGCGGAATACGTAAAGCAGCACATGAAGAAGCCGGTGGTGTCGTTCATCGCCGGCCAGACCGCGCCTCCGGGACGCCGCATGGGCCACGCCGGCGCGATCATTTCCGGCGGACACGGCACGGCCGCAGAAAAAATGAAGGCATTGGAAGCCGCAGGCATCGCCGTGGCCAAGTCCCCGGCGGACATTGCACAAACGCTGCTCGGCCGTATCCGGGCGTAGAGACGGTGCTCCGCACCGTCTCTGGTCGGCCCCATGAATTAGCCTCTCAGGAGAACAAAAAGCAATGCACACCATTCAACGCACTTTTTCCATCGTTAAACCCGATGCAGTCGCCAAAGGCGCCACCGGCGACATCATCCACATGATCCAGGAAAAGGGGTTTCGCATCATCGGCATGAAGATGCTGGAAATCAGCAAACACCAAGCCGAGGGCTTCTATGCCGTCCACGCCAGCCGGCCTTTCTTTGACTCGCTCACTACATTTATGTCGAGCGGTCCGATTGTGGTGCTGGCCCTCGAAAAGGACAACGCCATCGCCGACCTGCGCAAGCTGATGGGAGCGACCAACCCGGCCAACGCTGAACCCGGCACCATCCGCAAAAAGTGGGCCGACAACATCGAGCACAACTCCATTCACGGCTCCGATGCCGACGATACCGCGCGTTTCGAGCTGAGCTACTTCTTCGCTGGGTATGAGTTGAATCAGTAGGAAGGCAGCAGTTAGCAGCTAGCCTTTAGCCTTTAGCCTTTAGCCTTTAGCCTTTAGCCTTTAGCACTCGGACGGCCAGTCTCTCATTTTGAAGTCGCATTCGTTAGAGCTGCCTTGCCCTGAGCAGTGATGACCGCACGTGACCCGTTGGGCCGTTGGACAATCTGGGCCAGGCCATTCTTCGCCAACTCTGCCAGCTCATTGGCGACCTGGGAAATCGGTACACGCGTGTCCATGGCGATACCGCTAAAGGTGCGCATCACAAAACGGCCATCTACAAGCGCCTTCAACACCTTGATGGAATCTGCATTGAGTGAAGGCGCGGATGTCATTGCGCCTTCCAAATTCGCCGCGGAGACAGTATGTGCCGAAGCCCCTTCCGGTTCGGATACCATTTCTTCCACCCGATCGGCTTGCGCCTTGACCTCTTCCTTGGTCGCTTGGGCCGTCTTGTTTGCCTCCTGTGCCTGCTGGAGTACTCGTTCGGCCAGGGTCTTCATAAATGCCTTGGATGAAATAGCGGCGATCAGGCAAAAACCTCCAAAGACCAATAGGTCGGTCAAGACCATCTTCTTGGTAAGCAAATCGCTGCCGATAACCTTCAGAAACAGCGGAACGAGCAGAGACGCAGCCAGCCCTGCACCTACGCTCTTCAGCTTGGTTTTTTCTGGATCATCTTTTTTGGTGGCTAGAAGGAAGTTGATGGCCCCGCCAAAGAGACCCATGCCGAGCATGATGCCAACAACTGTGCAGAATAGACGCCAACCATCCAAACCTACGTCACTCATTTGCGGCCCTCACTTCTCGCTTTCGCTTCTTAAGTCTTATCCTCGCGGTTTGATTCCGGCCACGGCCATCATACGTCCCGTAACGCCCTTTTCAGCGCGGTGGGAGAAGAACCTCCTCGTATCGCACGACGTGCAATGCGCCAGAACGCTGATCTGCTTTGCGGGAACTCCAGCGGCCAGCAACTGGCGGCGGTTGGCTTCAGCGAGATCGAGATGGAGTTGCGGCCCGAAGTCGCTATGCCCGGGCGGGCGCGCGCTCATGAACAGCAAAGGATACTTCTCACGCACCGGATCGGAAACATAAACCTCGTGGAACAGCTCCCCGGCATACTCAAATTGCGATTCGAACTCGCCCTTGAGCTCTTCCCCAACGATGTAACAACATTTCTGGATTCCTGGGCCGATGACCGCAACAACATCCTGGGCGAGCGTGCCGTATTCGTGGCGCATGATGCCCATGCCTTTTTCAGCGATCCGCTGGACTGTGCCGCGCCAGCCCGCATGAAAGACCCCTACCGCCCGGTTTCTGCGGTCCACCAGCAGGATGGGGAAGCAATCGGCGGCTTGCACCGCCAATGCGATTCCATGCACATTGGTGACCATTCCATCACCCACGCGCGGGCCTGTTGAGCGCGAGCGGACCACATGAATCAGGTCGGAATGGACCTGTTTCAATGCGGCCAGCGGCCAGGCCTTGCCACCCGAGACAGCGCCGGCTTCGATGAGCAAGCGTTTGCGGTTCGCCTCTACACGTGTGCGGGTGTCGTCTTTCGTAAATCCCAGGTTGAGACTGTGCCCGCCATAGCCGGGGCTGGTACCGCCTGTACGGGTGCTAAAGGCGTGAATCAACCAGGGTACGCTCCTGAGACTAGCGGATTGCAAGGCAAGAATGCGCCGGTGTTTTTGCCGGGAAGCAGGTGCAAGCACTTTGGCGGTTGCAGAAGGCACATGTTGATTCTAATAGGAGACGGCCCATATCTGCTGCCGGCCGGCTGTCCGTGAAAGGCAAAGTGAGACGGGGACGGGTATTCAAGATCGAACTGCCGGTGGGAAAAACTTAGGGCAGGGGGAAGGAAAACATACCTCACCCCTGCCGTTGACCCTGGTCAAGTTCAAAACTTGAAGTTGACTCCGGCCCGGGCAAGCCGCGCCGAGGTTGCCCAGGTGTAGCGAATGCCGAACGGGGGAAGCGCCGGTACCGGGCTGGCAGTGATGACTTGGCTGCCGAGATTGTAGTAGAGATACTCGAACCGCGCGGTGAAGTGCGCGAGCAGGCCCACTTCTGAGCCAAAACCCGCGGTGTAGCCGGTCTTGGTTTTGGCGGCGAACGCCGGATACTGCTCAGTCCCAACAGGCCGGAAGTCTGTCGTCCCAAAGTAGGTCACATGACCGAAGGCCAATCCGCCGGTACCGTACAACAGCAGCCGTGGAACCACCGCCAGACCCACGCGCGCGCGCACCGTGCTGGTCCAATCCGTATCCTGGTGCGCGGTGATGTGGTTCCCAATGAGGGTCGAGCCTGGAAATGGTGTGCCGTTGTTCTGAATGATGGGGGCGATGACTCTGCTCCCGTCCATGCCGGAGAAGGTATAATCTCCTTCCCCGCCAAAGACAATATGCCCTCTTTGCCAGTTGTAGCCGCCCTGAATACCGCCGATAATCCCGTCTGGGTTGGTATGGATTTTTGTTGGCCCGAGATTGACGAATGTAGCAGCATCTGGCAGTGGATTAACGACCATGTTCCCGTTGCCTGTGCCGGAGCCGCCGTGGCCACCAACGTAGAAGCCGCCCCAATTGAATGACGAAAGGGCCATGGACGGGGGCGCCGGAACGGCCTCCGGCCCTTTGGCCGTGGGCGCTGACGAAACCGCGGCCAGCAGCATCTGTTGGTCAACCCTTGGTTTTACACTCTGTGTGTTGACTGATTGATCTTGTTCGTCGAGCTGGCGCTCTCCAACCGCCTGAGCTGAACCAGGCAAAGGCCCGCCAAGTGCCATGACCAATGCTCCGGATGCCAACCAGCCTGAAAATCGAATTCGCATGTTCATCTCCAATCTTCTCCATTAGTTATTTCGTCCGTCTGGGCTTTTTCTGAATCCTTGTTTCCTAGAGTTCCTGCAATCTTCGCGTTCCGCGCTCGTGGTGATGGGGGATCTTGCGAACACACTGATGCACCCTGAGACACTGATGCACCCTGACACACCGATGCACCCTGACACACCGATGCACCCTGGCTTTGGGCCTTCCATGTCATTGGTACTCAGCCGATGCCGATTTGTGTGGGGGGAAGCAGGCAACAACAGATGCCTTAATTCTATAACAGCTTGGATTGCCATCGGACTTTGTCGCCAACGGCGGGTCCGCCACTGGGTATTTATTTCCTTCCTCAGGCAGCCGATTGCACCCCGCGTGGAATTCAAGATACTGAAAACAAGAAGATTATTTCCCTTCCCAGAGTGGTAACTCATTTGCACACAAATACCAAGATTTCCAGGATGGTCGAAAGCCAGGGCCTTCGCCCCGGTTGTCGTATAGGGGGAGCTGGCCCTTAATTTCCCGTCCTTACTTGGGGCCCGGAGGTAATCCAGACTTTGCGCCAGATTCGGTCAATTAATTCTCCTGATTTCCATGGAGGGAAGCGGGAGGCGCCATGAGGCTGTTGAGCGTTCGTCTGATTATTTCTCTCATCCTATGCATAACGCTGGTGTCACTGTTTTTCTCCTATTATGAAGTGCGGTCGGAAAAGGTGACACTGCGCCGGGACCTCGAACGGCGCGCGGAGATGCTCGCGGAAACCGTGGCCGGCAACGTAACGCCTTATCTGGACAACCAGTCTCCGCGCGACCTGCAGCCCATGATTGAGCAGATCGGCCACCGCCAACAACTGACGGCGGTCGCGATTTACGATACGGCGGCCGAGCCAGTTTTCATTTCAGCAGAGATTGTCCGGCCCCTGCGTACCGCGCAGTCTGCCGTGACCGCCCGCGCGATGGCTGAGGACCGTGGACAAAGCCAGTTTCTTCGCACGGGCAATTCGTATTTTCACATTTATGCGCTGCCCCTGCGCAATCACGAAGTAGTGACCGGCGGGCTGGCGATCGTCCACGATGCCGGCTACATCGACCGCCAAACGAACCGCAGGTGGCGTAGCGGCTTCGTGAGGTCCCTGGTGCAGGTGCTGCTGATTGCTTTGACCATCCTGCTGATTGTCCGCTGGAGCGTGGTTGGTCCCATCGCCAGGGCGGCCAAGTGGATGAACGCTTTGCGTACCGGCAAGCTGGGTAGCGGGCGGAATGTCATTCCTGACCTGGAGCTGTTGCGGCCACTGGCTTATGAGATGGCCACCTTCGCCGCCAGCCTGGAAGCCGCCCGATCGTCGGCCCAGAAGGAAGCCCAGCTTCGCGATGCCGCCGAATCGTTGTGGACAGCCGAAAGACTTTCGGTGCATGTGCGTGGCAAGATGAACGGAGGCCGATTGTTTGTGGTGTCGAACCGCGAACCCTATATTCACGTTCGTCAGGGTAAATCGGTGCAGGCGGTGCAACCCGCGAGCGGGCTGGTGACGGCCCTGGAGCCGGTACTATGCGCCTGCGACGGCCACTGGATCGCGCATGGCAGCGGCGAAGCCGACCGTGAAACCGTCGACAACCGCAATTGCCTGCGTGTGCCTCCGGATGAATCGCGGTACACATTGCGCCGTGTCTGGCTGACCAAGGAAGAAGAGGAAGGTTATTACTACGGGTTCGCTAATGAGGGGATGTGGCCGCTCTGTCACATTGCTCACACGCGGCCGATCTTCCGGGCCTCGGACTGGCAATGCTATCAGGAAGTAAACGAGAAATTCGCCCAGGCTGTGCTGCAGGAAATGAATGGAGTAAAACATCCGCTTCTGTTGGCGCAAGACTACCATTTTGCATTGCTGCCGCAGCTCATCAAGAAGCGCCGCCCGGATGCCCGCATCGCCATCTTCTGGCACATACCCTGGCCCAACCCCGAGGCCTTCGGCATTTGTCCCTGGCAGCGGCAACTGCTGCAAGGCCTTCTGGGCGCGGATCTCATCGGGTTTCACATTCAATCGCACTGCACCAATTTCATGCAGACCGTGGACCGCGCGCTCGAATGCCGCATCGACTGGGAGCATCGTTCCATCAACCGCGAAGAACACCAGACCCTGATCAAGCCATTCCCTATCAGTGTGGAATTCAATGAGGGGCCGCCGGAACTGGGTTCGCAGGAGTCCCGGAAGGTGGAGCGGACGGCCCTGCTCCGAGAGCTGGGCATCGAGGCGGTAGCGCTAGGCGTAGGCGTGGACCGGGTGGACTATACCAAGGGCATTCCGGAGCGCTTTCTGGCGGTGGAACGCCTGCTGGAGAAGTATCCGCAATACCAGGGTAAGTTCACGCTGGTGCAGATAGGGGCGCCCAGCCGGACTCATATCAAGCGTTATCACGACCTGCTGGCCGAGGTCGAATCGGAAGCCGAGCGCATCAACTGGCGCTTCCAGTCAGGCAAGTGGAAACCTATCGTGTTTCTCAAGCGCCAGCATACTCATACGGAGATCCGGCGCTTCTACCGGGCGGCCGACCTCTGCCTGGTGACCTCGCTGCATGACGGCATGAACCTGGTCGCCAAAGAATTCGTGGCCGAACGCCGCGACGAACAGGGCGTGCTTGTCCTCAGCAGGTTTACGGGCGCCGCGCGGGAACTGCGCGATGCGCTGGTGGTAAATCCCTATGACATTGAGCGGACCAGCGACACCATTCGTCTGGCCCTCGCGATGGAGCCGGCCGAGCAGGCCTCGCGCATGCAGGCCCTGCGCAAAGTGGTCCGGGAACGGAATGTCTATCGCTGGGCCGGCAATCTGCTCGCGGACCTCTGTGA
>Ga0210403_10004802_pt1 | contig 11587 bp, 10 predicted proteins | sample IncBWC19MmetaG_FD_150863 | JGI IMG/M metagenome (GOLD analysis project Ga0210403, IMG submission 150863) | Forest soil microbial communities from Barre Woods Harvard Forest LTER site, Petersham, Massachusetts, United States - Inc-BW-C-19-M | ecosystem: Environmental > Terrestrial > Soil >... | reverse complement strand
TTGGCAATTAGGCGATCTTGCTGACGCTCTTGAGCCGAAACATGGGCAAAACACTTTAGCAAAATTCGCCCAAGAAATTGGCATAAATTTTAACACTCTGATGGCTTGCAGAAGCACAGTCAGAGCATGGTCTGGAATTAGTCGTCCACGACAAATTTCATTTGAAACTGCAAGAGAATTAATGGCGCTTCCTGATCGTGAAGCAATCGCACGAGATTGCCCTGATTTAACTCCAAAGCAAGCTCGCCAGATAAGAAAATTACGGAAGGCTGAGAAGAATAATGAAGAAGAGACAATCTTTCCTTACCAAGAGCCTTGCACAGATTGCAACACGGCTGAAGAGCAATGGCAGAGAAGTGTAGCCAATTTGCTAGGCGATATTCTCACCATGCGTGCATATTGGGATCGCCTGTTCGGTGATGATTGGAAAGCGTACAAAATACCTTCTTCGCATATCAAATTGGCCGTGGATGCGAAGAGGGAAATAAATCAAATGGTGGCCATTTTAAAGGAGCATACGCGTGACGAGAAAAACTAAGCGTATCTACTATGGTCCAGACGAAGACCCCACTCTATTTTGGTGGGATGTCGAATGGTCGAATGCTACGAAAAGCGTAGTCATTAATGGCTCATTGTTGCATGCGATTGAAGGTATGCCGGGGCACTCAGTCGGTTGTCGGTTGTCGAATGCGGCGGTTGATAAAGAGAACGCAAAAGCGTTCCCACATCCCGTGTACTTAGCCGCTTTTTATAAACGAACAGCTCTGATCGTTGATGATCTTGCCAAAAATGGAACCCCCGTGCATGCGGTTGTGTACGATCACGACTATGCCAACTTCGTCAATATGAACGATGCCGGAACAATGGAGGACGTTTATAAAGACAAAAGATTCTATCTACGAGTTCCTAGAAATAGGAGCGATAGTCCCAGTCATGAAAACAAAAACAAACAACCTCCTAAAAACGGCGGAGGAGGTGATGGCAGCGGCGGCGCTCCAGCTTTCAAGGTCGATATAAACACAGGACATCCCGCGTCCTCCTTACCTGAAAATGGTTTTCATCCGTCGGTTACCCAAAACAAGGCTGCTTTTAGGGGGGCCATGGGAAGGGCGAAATATGCTGGGAGACTTGGGCGTGCAGCCGCAGCTCAGTTGTCGCGAACAGCTAAAAGAGTAGACGGCAATCAGGCGTCTTAATTATGTTTGTCCGCGGAAATTCCGGGATTTTCCATGTCATTGTCCGCGGACATTTTCAGGCGTCTTTCTGTACTCAAGTTGCAGCCAGAAGCTATGTCTGTGGTATTAGAGATAATCGCAGATATTCAAACACATAGCAACAATAGACGCGAACGAGATAGAGACAGGAAAAGAAATGTCCGCGGACAGTCCGCAGAAAAAGAAAGGTCCCCCCACACCCCCCTAAAGAAAAATATAAATAATATTATACCACGCAAGCACGAACTGCCGGAGGGCTGGCAGCCAAACGAGAGTGATCTCGCTTATGGCAAAAAGCTCGGTCTCTTGAATGGCCAATTTGAGGGCCAGTTGGAGGCGATGAAGTTGTGGGCAAAAGCTAATCGGATTCTGAAGGTCGATTGGAACGCTACCTTGAAGGGCTTCCTTCGAAGGGAAGCAGAGAAAATTTGTCCCGCGAATGGACAAGCCAAAGCTGTTGGTGTGAAAGCTAATTGGCGAATAGGAGCTGATGGAAATGGACCAAGGAGTTGCCGTGAAGTCGGGCCGTAACCGTAAGTCAGGGCCGCGGTATCCATCCGGTGATATCAAGATCGCAGAGGAAAGTGATTATTCCCCGACTGCGGTTAAGCGGCTAGTTGATGCCTCGATTGCTGGTGCTAGTAATCCCATGTGGGCAACCCCATTTGGCCGAATGCATCTCGAGGGCAGGTTCACCTATGCCGAATATGCTGCTGGGCGACGCTGGGATAGTCTACGGCGGCAATATCTGATTGCCATCGATGCAAGTGGCTCTGATCCAAAATCTGCTGCTATGGAACTTGGTAGGGGCGGCAATGAGCTTGATCCTGATAGCTATGCTGGCATACGGGTGGCTAAGCAGCATATAGCATCGGTCAAGGAGTTCAGTGCGGCATATAAGGCGCTGCGGGGCCAAGGACCGCTTGCGGCTTTTGTTGTGGAGTTCCTTTGCAAAGGTGAAGGTAGGCGGATAATCAGGCATGAGGAATTTCTGGCAGCCAAAAAAGGATTGCAGGCTCTTGCACAGTTTTTTGCGGGGAGCAGATGAGTACTTGGAAATCAACTATGACCCGTGAGTGGCATGCGGAATATCGCCGTAAAAATCGTAAGCGCATTTTACGTGTTAAGAAGGAAGGAATGCGCCAGGCACGTCTTGATCCGGAGTATCGGGCAAAAGAATATGCACAGCAAAAATTGTACAGAGAACGGAATAGGCTTGACGCACTGCGAAATATCTGAAATTTGGGAAATGTAGGGCACAGAAATGTGTTCTTTTGCGGGAGCGAAAGCCTCGCATGCTCCCTCTACCACGCTGAGGCTAAATGCGTGGGTAGCTTTAGGCGTGACCGGATGGCGATCGGGACCAGTGCGGATGCGGGAGAAGCACTCAAAATAATCCCGCACAATTTACCACCCCTGAATCGACGCTGGCTAGCGGTTATGATGATTCAGGGGTGATGTTCCTTCTCAAAAACGGAATAGCTTGGAATGCCCTTTCAAAAAGGGCGTGCAAGGACTGGCGGTCGAGCTCCTGGCACGCTCAACCACAGCACAGCTGATATCAAGGCGTTAGCGTTCAAGCATTGCCCGGATGCGATAATGGGCCTGGCTAAATTAGCTCAAGATCCCAGCCCGATGATTCGCATGGCTGCTTACAAGGAATTGCTTGATCGCGGTATCGGCCGAGCGGCGCAGCCACAAACTGGTGCTGATGGTGAGGGACCGGTTGAAGTTCGGCATATTATCAGCTGGCAGAAATGAGGTCAGATCGTTGATTTCCTCAGCTGGCAGAAATGAGGTTAGATCATTGATTTTCCTGATCATAATCGTGATGTCCGGATCAGTTGAGCGCGTTCCCATGAACGACGATCAGGTATGCGCCAAAGCAGCCGCGGTCATCAATGCTCCCACGCAGCAGCGTGTAGCTGTGGCGTATTGCATCAAGGATGGCAACTGATGCCCTTCAGCGGACTGTTTGGCTTATCCGGCAATCCTAACCAGATCGGCCAATTGAACCCGATTGCGGGCGCGCTTATGAGCCAGCTGTCATCATCGCAATCTCAATCCAATCCGTTCCCACAGGCTCAGCAGCCTGCAGCGACAATGCAGGCAGGATTGTCAACTTCTCAGCTTCCCCAGCTTCAAGCCCCATCCTCGCCATCCCCAAGCGCTAGGATAATGCCTCCGGCTGCTCCAATGAGTTCAGGTGCCGGAGTGGGAGATCATTCCTTTAGTACCGGATATCCTGCACCCAATGATGCCGCGTCGATAGCTGCGCTGATGGCTAGATATGGCGGGACATTCAGAGGTGCTGCTTTGCCGGGTGGCGGAGGTTTCAGGCAGCCATGAGCCGGGTTAGATTAGCACTTTTTTTAATTCTTTCACATTCATCAGTTTTAGCGCAAACACAGCCGTCAATCAACGTCATGACGGATTATGCGGCGATCGCTGATGCGATTGTGCTCACTGATGTTTCGAATACCGGCACAATCCTGCATTCGCCAACCCATCAATTTGGTTCTGCTGATATCGGGAAGATAGTCTCGCTCTACAATGGCGGCTCAAGCTTTGGAAACGGGCTGGGCGCGCACTTCACGATAACAGGCATCTCCGGCACTGATGCCATTCTTAGCGGCACTCCTGGAACAACTGTCACGAACGGGCTCGCTCAGGTCTGCACTGATACGACTACCCCTTTCATCAACGCCCGCAATTTCTTGATCAGCAAGAACCCGACGCGGTACACGTTCAACATTCCCGCCGGGGTTTACTGCCTCAATTCAACTCATTGGCTCAAAGGCATCACGAACGTTGATGTTGTCGCGACCGGCGCCAGCTTCATCAACATGACCAGCAATGCCGGCTACCAGATCGACGGCACTGCCATGTCCTTTGGTGGTGATCTGTTTTCAAATGCTGGGGATGGCCCGTTTGATCCTTCCACGAACACAAGCGGGAACTTCATCAACGGCGCGAACATAAATGATCCATCTGTCACGCTCACAACTCCCGCTGATTCAAGCAACTTCCATGTTGGCGATGATGTTCTGATCTTCGGCTTTGATTCGATGGGCCTGCCGAGCTATCCGCCGGCGCCGCGCTATTTCGAATACAACACCATCACGGCAATAGACACCTGTGCCGGCACGGTAACGCTCAAAAATCCATTGAAATACGCCTATAACCCTCAGTGGGTTGATGCCGCGCCGGTCTATGGGGTGACGACTGGCAAGCCCCGCATATTGGATCTCAACCGGCCCAATATGCACATTGCCCAGAACATCACCTTTACAGGTGGGACGTTCCTCACATGGATGGGAAGCCAGAACGCATCTGCTCGCCAAGTGAGTGGCACGATCTCGATTTCTGGCGGCCGCAACATAACGGTGACCAATGTCAATGCGACGGGGATTTTTGTCGGTCAGACCGATACCGCCAATGTGGCGGGCGGGACCTATCAGCTTGACGCCCGCGGTGATGGCTATTCGGAGCTGGACAAGATCATCACCACGCTCAATGTGAACGGCGGAACATTCCAGAACCTGATCCAAGGCACAGGTATCAAAACCGCCAATTTCACAGGCGCAACATTCACGGGGCAGTTTCAGAACTTCGCTGAGACGCAAATCTATGGCAACGATACCTTTGCGACCGATCCTTCCTTGAGCGCCAACTATCTCATGATCACCGGGGGAAGCTGGTATACGCCAAATCAGACTTTCACAGGCAACACATTCAAGGTGACTTCGGGAATTGGCGGGATAACAAATCACTACAATCAAATCACATTCAGCGTTCTCTCCACTCCGGCACCAACCGCCACAAGTTTGGCTGTGGCCTATTCGTCTGGCATTACGCAGGCGCTGGAGATAGGTGAAGTTCTCACGGGGACCGGTGCCGCCGCGGGCAAGAAGTTCACGATCACGAAATTCTTCTGTGACCCGGCTGCGGCATGCGTGATCACAGGAACGCCCAGCGCAGCGGCGCCATTGGCTGGTGAAGTCTATTATAACAATCTCCCGCCAAATCCCATTGTGAGCTCGGGCAACAAGTTCGTTGACGCGACAGAGATAATCAATGTTGTTGCGCCTTCTACGACCCCGGCTTTTGATGTGCGCAATGGTAACGTCCAATATTTCAGCCTGAGCGCCGGGAATGCGACGGCTCCGACTATTGCGCCCGGAACAGTCAACGGTCAGCATCTTGGCTTCATCATTTGTCAGACGCCAACGAGTTCGAATATTTTCGGCTGGCCCTCGAATACCAATCAGGCGGTCGCGCCGGGATTGCTCCCGAACCTATGCTCTTTCATGCCGTTCACTTGGGATTTGGCCAACAACCGCTGGCAGGCAGTCTTGCCGAATGGTGGCAGCGTCGATCAGCCTGAAGGGGTCGTGGCATGTCATTGAATTGGCTTCTCGTTCCGGTATTTTTACTGATCTATGCCATTCTGTCCGCAACATCGCGACGCCTATGATTGACGTGGGGATTGGGCCGATGCCCGAGATTGCTTTTGTTGCCGTGTTTTTGATCGTTTGTGGCGTTGCGCTGATAGGCCTAGCCCTGCATGCGTTGATAGATGCCTATTCAAGAAGTTCGCTCTGAAATCCCGTATAAACCCCGCAGTTGGTTTGTCTCATTTCACGATAGAACTCAACGATTTGCTATTGGCGTTGCACATCGCCGTTGCGGTAAGACGGTTGCTTGCGTGAATGACATGATTTACCGGGCGGCTACGAGCTCGCTTACGTTCTACAAAGCAGCATATATCGCGCCCTACCTCAGACAGGCCAAAGATGTCTCTTGGACCTATTTCAAGCACTACGCTGAGCCACTCATTGCCAGAGTCAACGAGTCAGAACTGTGGATCGAGCTTGTCAACGGTGCCAGGATACGAATTTATGGCGCAGACAACGCCGATGCACTCCGTGGCGGCTATCTCGATGACGTTGTGCTTGACGAGTATGCAGACATGGACCCATCAGTCTGGGGCTCAGTCATCCGTCCGATGCTTGCCGATAGAGCCGGAACAGTCACCTTTATCGGCACGCCTAAAGGCCGCAATAACTTCTTCGAGATGTGGCAGCGGGCTAAAGAAGATCCGAAGTGGTTTTCATTTCTTTGGCGCGCTAGCGAGACTGGCATTCTGCCGGAAAGCGAGCTCGATCTAGCCCGCGGAGACATGACCCAGGAGCAATATGAACAAGAGTTTGAATGTTCCTTCGAAGCTGCCATTTTGGGAGCGTATTATGGACGTGAAATGTCTGAATGCGAGAGAACGGGCCGCATCAGAGATGGAATACAAACGATTGATGGATCTCCCACTCACACTGCATGGGACTTCGGGAATGGCTCCAACATGGCCGTATGGGTTTTCCAGGTGGGTCACCACGCCAACGGACGATCACAGCTCCTGATCCATGATTTCATCCAATGCGCCAATTGGTACTTTGACGACTACCTAGCTGAGGTTAACCGACGTGGCTACTCTGGTACCGATTATGTGCCTCACGATGCTCGGGTTCCTAGTTTTGAAACGGGAAGAACTCGCATTGAGACGATGGTTGCGGCCGGCCGCCGTCCTGTGCTTGTACCTTCTCATCATGTTGACGATGGCATTAATGCGACCAAGCTGGCTTTCCCTCGGATGATTTTCAATGGAACCACTTGCAAAATTGGTATCGAAGCTCTTCGCCAGTATCGTGCTGACTGGGATGATAAAGCCAGAGTTTTTCGCACTGTGCCAAGGCACGACTGGGCGAGTCATCCTGCAGATGCTATGCGCTATCTCGCGATGGCTTGGCGGGAGATAATCGCTCCAAAAGATGAACCGCCCGCGCCGCTGTTCAAATCTCTCGGCGAGCTGACATTTGATGAATTTTTCGAAGTTGAAGAGACGCTTCCAACAGTGAGAATATGATGAACCTGAAACGTTTTTTGGTGATCTATTTCCTGAACTTTTTCGTTACCGCGGGGTCTGTTGCTTTAATAGGGCACGCTCATGCAACGACCGCGGCACCTGCACACGTTACGTCTCCGCTTACCTGCACGCGCAATTTCTTTGTTTCCCCTGCCGGCACTGATACACCCGGCTGCGGAGCAGGTCCGCTTGGTGCTGCCGCCAATTGTAAAACTCCGTGGGGCGCCTCTACTAATATTACTGGTTTGACCGGCGGTGATTGCGTCAACGTTCAAGGTACTGCCGCTACTCAAACCCAATTTGGTTCATCCGGCTGGACGAATTATGATGCTGGCGCCGGCGTAACGTGGTCAACTTCCGGGAGCGGTCCAAATGGTGCTACCGGATACATAAACTACGTTTGCAGTGTAAACCATGGCTGCAAGCTGACTGGCAGTCAACCGAATGGCTTTGCAGGTTTCTGTCTTGCCGGCAACTTCATTGCCCTTGATGGATTTGAAATCGATGGCGTTAACGTCCAGGGTTTTGCGGGATACTCTCCTTCAAACAATCACACATACAATTCAGGCGGTCAGCTGTGGTGTCAGGCCGGCGGGCACCATCACATGCACCTCAATGGCATTTATCACAGTGCTGGAGGTGGTGTTCTAGGATCAATCACGGGCGGAGGAACAGCAGGCGATTATGAATACACCGTCGCCACGGAGCTCTATGATTTCTCTGCTAATAATGGCTCTCATACCTCCGGCTACAATTATTTCGAGATGGTGGGGCTAACGCCTGTTGGCGGGAACCTCTGGGACAACGATCCTTTCCATATTCAGGCGATTGGCAACGTTATCCATGACGGTGGCGAAACTGTAGCCATCACCACTGGCCACACAGATGGCGAAGGTATCATCATAGATACCTGGGGCCATGTCCCCCAATATCCTTACGGGTTGCTCATTGCATACAATGAAATCTACAACGTGGGCGGTCGCGGGATTGAGGTATTTGCCGGCAGCAATTTGTCAACCTATGCAGCCACCATCACCAACAACACGATTTGGAATTCGGACATGGATCTAGGTGCCGGGGGAGCCGGTCTAGATGACGGCTGCTCATTTCATAACACTTGGCAAAATAATATAAGCTATGTCAAGAATGGTGATATTGCGGCGGGATGGTTTAGCGCGCCTTCTTCAGGCTGCAATGCCGGTGTATCGAATTCGACCTGGGCTAACAATCTCACGTTCAACGGCACCGTAGGACAAGCATCTGTTTCAAGCGACAATGGCAACACCATTTCTGCCACTACCAATAAGCTTGGCGTAGATCCGAAACTTACCAACGTCACGGCTGCTATTCCGGACCTTCACCCTCTCGCCGGCTCACCTGTTATTGGCACTGGCGCTGCAACTCCTACCTCCCGCATTTTCACTTTTATGACGCCTGATGGGTTAGCCCCTCCGGCTACGCCGAATATCGGTGCCTTTAATCCGGTTTCTTCAAGCATTCCGATAAGCATCAATGCCGGCGGTCCCGCGGTTGGCAACTTTGTTGCGGATATCGGGTCCACCGGCGGTACTCAGTCTTTGAGTAATCCGACTTTGCCGGTTGATACAAGCCTAGTTGCTAATCCGGCGCCTATATTGGTTTACCGATCGGAGCGCTATGGTACGTTCAACTATGCGGTATCCAATCTTCAAGCAGGCCACGGGTATGTCGTAAATCTTCATTTCACCGAGGATTTCGATACTGCTGCACTCCAGCGCTTATTTGATGTTACTATCAATGGAACAACAGTTCTTTCGTCCTTTGACATCTTTGCGGCGACCGGGGCGCAGCACAAGGCAATCGTGAAGGCGTTCAATGTCAATGCGGATGTTAACGGCCTCATCACTGTTGCCTTTGCTCCACATGCTGGAAGCCCGGATGCGAATGCAAAGGTGGACGGTGTAGAGTTTCTAAATTCGGGCACTATTCCGCCTCCACCGCTGCCTGGCAATTTCGGTTACACGGCCGGGCGCTGGTATGTGCTTGACCTGCCTATCCCCGCATCTGTTGCTCCTATTGCCCATCAGGCCAATATCATTCGGTGCGCTCCGGTTGGTCAGAGGGCCATAGCTACTTTCAATATGGTTGCGGTCCGGATTTACAACGCAGATGTGGCTGGCCACGTGGCCTTTGGAATTTATGGGAATGGCTCGGATAATCGTCCGGCTAATCTTGTGGCCAGCTCGGCTTCTATGGCTACTACGCCAGCCGGGACCGAACCCACCGCGGCGCTGAACGCGAATGTCCAGGGTGGTCCCGGCGGGGGTACCGTAACAGACAAGTTCTGGGTCTGCTCAAATACAGACAGCGCTACAGCATCATTCGCCTCGGTCAGTTCAACCGGTGGATTGCCGCCTACTTTGATCGGAACATCAACGCCTGCAAATATTCTTCAGCTCAGTGGGACCGGTACGGTGATAAGCCATATCAGCTGCGCCGGTACGGCTTGCACTGGTGGAACAAGTACTTTTGCTAGCGGGTTCCCCGCATCTCTTACCGGTTCAACATGGACTGAACAGACCAGCACCCTTATGCCGATGATGGCGGTTCAATTCTTATCGGTGCCCTAACGATTTGACATACGAAGCCAGTAGCTCCGCGGACAGCACTGATTCAGAAGGTGACCGCGGAGTAGAGTATTGGCTGACTGAGATTGCGAAGGCACAGCGTGCGCCGGGAATGAAGTCCTGGCATGAGAGGTGCAATTCCATTCATCGGCTGTATCGCGATGACCAGACAGCACGGCGCCGCAAACGGCGTTATGCCACGCTCTGGTCGAACATGGAGACTATGAAGCCGGCTAGCTATACTAAGCCGCCGATAGCAGTTGTCCAGCGGCGCTATCGAGACAGTGATCCGGTTGGACGGATGGCGGTAGAAGTACTAGAGCGAGCAATCAACTTCACGTTGGAGACAAACGATTTTGACTCCAAGTTCAAACAAGTGCGTGACGACTTTCTACTTTATGGCCGAGGAGTGGCCAGAGTTCGTTATGATCCGGTCCTATCTACTGTCCCAGACTATGACGACGAATCAGGTCTGGACATCACCAGCATGGAGGGCCCACAGAAAGAAGCAGTTGATGAGGAAAGGAACGCTGAAAAAGAAGGCAATCCTGACCAAGTCCTGAAATTTGAAAATGTAAAAATATGGTTTGTCCAGCGTCAGGATTTTGTGCACCAAGAGGCCCGGACCTGGGATGAAGTTGACTGGGTTGCGTTCCGCGGCTTTCTAAATCGAGAAGGCCTTGTTGAGCGGTTCGGTGAGAAGATCGGCAATCAGATTTCTGTCAACGTATCAGAGACCTATCGCAAGGACGATTATGACCTTTCCGCGATAAGCGACAAGGCCGAGATATGGGAAATTTGGGACCGCTGTCATGAGGAAGTGCTGTGGATCTCGAAGGGCTTCAAAGAGGTTCTGGACCGTGGATCGCCATATCTCAAGCTCGAAGACTTCTATCCCTGTCCGCGACCGGCTTATGGTACGCTTACGAACGAGTCCTTGGACCCCATCCCGGACTACGTTTATTACCAAGATCAAGCTGAAGAAATTGACCGTCTTACAGCCCGCATTGGAGCACTCACTGATGCCCTCAAGCTTGTTGGCTTCTATCCGGGAGGCCCGCAGGGGGATGGCGCGCCGGAAATAGAGAAGGCGCTTACTCCCGGCTACGAAAACCGGATGATTGCGGTCAAATCCTGGGATGCCTTTAAACAGGGCGGGGGAGGCCAGGGAGCGCCAATTGTCATGCTCCCTATGGGAGAGGTTGCTGAAGTCCTGAAGGGCTGTGTGGAGCTTCGTAAGCAGCTTCTGGACGATATCAATCAGATCTACGGCATTTCGGACATCATGCGTGGTGACGGTGATGCAAATGAGACTGCGACCGCGCAGAGCATCAAGGCCCAGTATGGCTCTGTTCGGATTCGCTCCCGTCAGCAAGAGCTAGCTCGCTTCTGCCGCGATATTTCGCGGATGACCGGCGAGATCATAGCAACCCATTTCCAGCCTGAAACGCTGCTTAAAATGGTCAACATCAAGCTTCCAACGAAGCAGGATGTCATGATGCTGCAGCAAAAGATGCAGCTGATGGCTGCGGCGCAAGCCGGGCGACAGGCAGGAATGGCTGCTGCTGGGATGCCTGGGCCTAATGGGCAGGGCTCGCCTGGGATGCCTGGAGCTGCGGGCGCGGGACCTGGAGCAGCGGGGATGGCCGCGCCGATGCCTCCTGCAGGAATGGGGTCTCCTGCAGGAGGCCCACCGCCACAGCCGCCTAATCCCGGCCCGACTATTGATGACGTGATGGCGCTGCTCCGGGACAATGTGCTCCGGCACTTCAGGATTGATATCGAGGCTGACTCGACCATTGTGGGCGACGAAAGTCAGGAAAGACAGGATCGCAATGAGTTTATTG
>Ga0210403_10004800_pt1 | contig 11589 bp, 11 predicted proteins | sample IncBWC19MmetaG_FD_150863 | JGI IMG/M metagenome (GOLD analysis project Ga0210403, IMG submission 150863) | Forest soil microbial communities from Barre Woods Harvard Forest LTER site, Petersham, Massachusetts, United States - Inc-BW-C-19-M | ecosystem: Environmental > Terrestrial > Soil >... | reverse complement strand
CCTCCCCATCACGATTTCCCGGGCTGTAATCCGGGGCTGGGAACTCACCCTGCGCTCCCCCCGCATCGCCCACCGCGGACAAATCCATCTCGCATATTCCAATCAGATCGCGGAAGGCGCCTTACCCATCACCGGCGGCCTGACCAACTTTTCTCCACCCACCCCGCTCTTCGCCCTGGACCACGACCAGCGCAACACTCTAAATATCGGAGGCGACATCACGCTACCCTGGCGCTCCCATGCGTCAACCAACATTTACTACGGCTCAGGCTTCAGCAACGCCTTCCCCGGCGCGCCGTATCCCGGAGACCATTTGCCCCAACACACCACCTTCGATCTTTCTCTCAGCAAAGATTTCGGCGAGCGCTTCTCCGCTTCGCTGAACGCCATGAACGTAGCCAACCGCCGCATGGAGCTCGACAACAGCCAAACCTTCGGGGGATTCCACTGGAACAACCCGCGCGAAATCTACATCGAACTGCGCTACCGCTTTCACTACTGAAGAGTCAAAGTCGGAGATAATAGAAATGAATATGCCCCGCAAACTCAACTCACACTCGCAGCGTCTCGCTCTCTTCATCCTGTGTGCCTTGCTCGCCCTTAGCGCCGCTTGCAACCGCGGACCCTCGCAGCCCGCCGCCGCAACCTCCCCAGCAACCAAGCGTTATCCCTTCAAGGGAAAAGTCATTTCCCTCGATAAGCAAGCCGCAACCGCCAACATCAACAACGAACCTATCTCTGGCTTCATGGACTCGATGGCCATGTCCTACCCCATCAAGCCCCCGGCAGCGCTCACCCAACTCCAGCCCGGCGACACCATCGCTGCCGAAGTCGTCGTCCAGCCCGACAACGCCTACTGGCTGGAAAACGTCAAAGTCACCGAACCGTCGCTGGCTCCCGCCGGCAAACCCTCAGCTGAAAAAGACAGGAGAAGCAAATGAAGTATGGGTTAATCCTACTGGCCACGCTCGGCATCGTAGTCTCAGCCCTGGCCCTGCGAGAACACTACCGCACCGAAGGCGACTCCCCGTGCAGCATCAACGAGCGCTGGGACTGCGGCATAGTCAACCACAGCCCCTACGCCATGGTCCCAGGGACCGGAATCCCCGTCGCCATCCTGGGCATAGCCGGATATCTCCTGATGGCCGCCCTAGCCTGGCGCCGCGCGTGGCGCGCGCTCCTGGCGGCAGCCCTCGCGGGACTAGCCTTCTCCCTCTACCTGGCCCACATCGAAGCGCATGTACTAGGCGTGTGGTGCATCTACTGTGTGATTTCCCTGGGAATTATCTCGCTCATCTCTTTCCTCGCGCTGGGAATGACAGTTACCACCCTGTTGGGAAAGCAACCCGCACGATCTGCATAGTGAACATAAACTCTTTGCCATTTCCAACTTCTCTGTCATTTCGAACTCCTTGTCATTTCGAACCTGCGTTCTTTGCCGGTGAGAAATCCGCTGTTGCCTGAGCATCAGGCCCCGGCTTTTCATTGACGAACCCGCACCATTCGCCTAAGATAGCCTCGCTTCCGGTTCCTCTCGCGACCGGCACGCACCCTCGTCCATGATCGGCCAAACCGTCTCCCACTACCGCATCATCGAAATGCTTGGCGGCGGCGGGATGGGTGTAGTTTACAAAGCGGAAGACACTCAGCTCGGCCGCTTCGTCGCACTTAAGGTTCTTCCGGACTCCGCTTCCGAAGACCCCCAGGCTCTGGAACGCTTCCGCCGCGAGGCCCGTGCAGCTTCTTCCCTGAATCATCCTAATATCTGCACCGTCCACGAGATCGGACAGCACGAGGGCTATCTCTTCATCGTGATGGAGTGCCTGAGTGGCGAGACTCTGAAGCATATGATTCAGGGCAAGCCCATGGAACTCGATCGCCTGCTGACCTTGGGGATCGAAGTTGCCGATGCGCTGGAAGCCGCCCACAGCAAGGGAATCGTTCACCGCGACATCAAGCCCGCTAACATCTTTATCACCGACCGCGGCAACGCCAAGATTCTGGATTTCGGCCTGGCGAAAATAGCCCGCGCAGCCCGCTCCACCAGCGGCGACTCGCAAACCATGGCAGACGCCGCCAGCCTGGACCTTACCAGTCCCGGCACCGCGGTCGGCACCATGGCTTATATGTCGCCGGAACAACTGCGCGGCAAGGATCTCGACGCCCGCACCGATCTTTTTTCCTTCGGCGTCGTGCTCTATGAAATGGCCACCGGCATTCTCCCCTTCCGCGGAGAAACTACCGCAGTCATCACTGACGCGATTTTGAATCGCCAGCCCACCGCCGCCACTCGTTTGGTTCCGGAAATTCCCTCCAAGCTGGACGAGATCATCAGCAAAGCTTTGGAAAAAGACCGCGACATGCGCTGCCAGACCGCGGCCGAACTCCGCGCTGACCTGAAGCGCTTGAAGCGCTCTCTCGATTCGTCGCGCACTTCCTTAGTCACGGAAGAGTCCAGGTCTTCCTCCCCATCCTCATTGCGAGCGGCCATCTCGGTTCCAGTCCCGCCGCTGCGTAAGAAATTTTCTGTTGCGGCGTTTTTCGCTATCGCCCTGCTTCTGGCCGCAGCCGCCGGACTGTACACAGGCAAGAAATTGTTCGCCACCTCGCCTTTAGAGCCCCCGGTCTACCGCCAGCTCACCTTCCGCCGCGGCAGCATTCGCGCCGCACGTTTTGCTCCCGACGGACAAACCATCCTGTACAGCGCGGCTTGGCAAGGCAATCCCGTCGACGTCTTCACCGCGCGTCCCGAAGCTCCTGAGTCGCGCTCCATGGGCCTGAGCCGCACCCAGCTCATGTCCATCTCCGCCACCTCTGAAATGGCCGTGCTGCTAAACAGCAAGGCCATCGGCGCCTGGGTGAGCATGGGCACGCTGGCGCGCGCTCCGCTCTCCGGCGGCGCACCGCGCGAAGTGCTGGAGCAAGTGCAGTGGGCCGACTGGGCTCCCGACGGCACCAGCCTCGCCGTGGTTCGCGACATGGGCGGCCGCAACCGCCTCGAACTCCCCGTCGGCAAGCCGCTCTATCAGACGGGCGGCTGGATCGGCCACCCCCGCGTTTCTCCCAAGGGAGACTACGTCGCCTTCGCCGATCACCCCCAGCAGGGCGATGATGGCGGCTCCCTCGCGGTCGTCGATCTCGCCGGCAACAAGAAGATGCTTTCCACCCAGTGGTTCACCATTCAAGGCTTGGCGTGGTCTCCTGACGGCAAAGAGGTCTGGTTCACCGCCAGCAAGTCGGGCACCGATCGCACGCTTTACGCCACCACGCTCGACGGCAAGCAACGCGTCGTCGCCCGCCTGCCCGGCGCTCTCATGCTGCTCGACATCGCCAAAGACGGCCGCGTGCTTCTGGTGCGCGCCACCTGGCGACGCGAATTGCTCGGCCTTGTCGACGGCGAATCCAAGCAGCGCGAACTTTCCTGGCTGGACTACACCTATCCCTCCGATCTCTCCGCCGACGGCAAGACGTTATTGTTTGATGAAGAGGGCGGCGGCGGCGCTCTGGCCTATTCCAAATCCGGCGGCCTGACCTACGCCGTCTACATTCGCAAGACCGATGGCTCGCCCGCCGTCCTGCTCGGCGAAGGCGGCGCGGTCGCGTTATCCCCAGACGGCAAATGGGCGATTGCGCAAACTCAGGAATCGCCCTCGCAATTCAAACTTCTGCCCACCGGCGCCGGCGAACCAAAAGAACTCACCAAAGACAACATCAACCACAGTTGGGCGCACTGGTTCCCTGACGGAAAACGCATCCTGTTCTCCGCCGACGAGCCCAACAAGGGCGTTCGCTTCTACGTCTACGAGCTTGCCTCGGGAAAGAGCCAGGTCATCTCTCAGGAAGGCGTCAACGGCACCGCATTCGCCATCTCCCCGGACTCGCAGCAAGTCGCCGCCATCGGCCCCGATCAAAAGGGATATCTCTATCCCATCACCGGTGGCGATCCGAAACTCATCGCCGGCATCAATCAAGGCGAGCAGCCCATCACTTGGAGCGGCGACGGGCATACGCTCTACATCTACCAGCCCGGCGAACTCCCCGCCCGCGTCTACCGCCTCGATGTGAAAACCGGCCAGCGCACCCTCTGGAAAGAACTCATGCCCTCCGACCCCGCTGGCGTAGAAAACATCGGCCCCATCTACATGACCCCCGACGCCAAAACCTGCGTCTTCGGCTACCACCGAATGCTAGCCGACTTATACCTGGTGGAAGGCCTGAAATAATTTAAGGCGCAAAAAAAGGCGGCCCGCAGGCCGCCGCCCCAATTATTCCTTCTGGTTTTATCCGTGTGAATCCGCGCAAATCCGTGGCGAAAGAACTTAGATATCCAAATTCTTCACATCCAGCGCGTTCTCTTCAATAAACTTCCGCCGCGCCTCCACATCTTCGCCCATCAAAGTTGTGAAGATGGTCTCGCACTCGGCAATATCTTCCAGCTTCACCGAAAGCAATGTCCGCCGCTCCGGATCCATCGTCGTCTCCCACAACTGCGGAGCCGTCATCTCCCCCAGACCTTTGTAGCGCTTCACCTCGTAGCCCTTGCCGCCCTGCTCTTCCACATAGGCGAACAGTTCTCGCGCGGTGGTTTTTTCCACGGTTTCCACCTCGGCCTTGCGCTTCGCCACAGGCTTCGCGCTCTTTTTCCCGCTCTTCCCGTCGTTCTGCTCGTCTCCTTCGGAATCTTCGCTCTCGTCGTTTTCCTCAGCCGCCGCACCCTTGGCCATTGGCTCCACAATAAACGGAGGCTGCATGTAGGGTTCAATCTGTTTGAACTTCGAGATCATCTGCCGGTATTCCGGGCTTGACGCCAGCTCCCAGTTCACGATATGTTCCGCGCCCTGCGAACTCGTGAATCCTACTTCCCACAGATTGTGTTCCTCGTCGAAGCGCGACTCCACACTCTTGAACTTTCGCTCTTTCTGCAACTTCTTCAGTTCTCTTTCCAGCTTCTCGACCTTCTTCGGCGGAGTTTTCCTGTCCCCCTCAAAATCCTCGTGCTTCGCCAGGTCCAGCTTCGGCAGCAGTTCGGTAACCTTCTCGTCGCGTAGCCGCTTGTCGACTTTGTCGAACAGATCCAGGTACTCCTTAAGCACCGTGACAAAACGCGCCAAGTCCTTGCCCTCGATCTTCGCCGCACCCTCGCCGTAGCGAACGATCAGCCCTTCCGACGCACGCTTCACCATCACTTTGACTTTTTCGCGCTCGTCCTTAATGTACTGCAGCGACTTGCCCTTCTGGATCGAAAACAGCGGCGGCTGCGCAATAAACACATTCCCGCGCTTGATTAACTCCTGCATGTGGCGGAAGAAAAATGTCAGTAGCAGCGTGCGGATGTGCGACCCGTCCACGTCGGCGTCGGTCATCAGAATGATTTTTCCATACCGCACCTTCGTCGGATCGAAATCCTCCTTGGCAATGCCGGTGCCCAGCGCCGTAATCATGGCGCGAATTTCCTCGTGCGCCAGCATCTTGTCGTAGCGCGCTTTCTCGACGTTGAGAATTTTGCCCTTCAGCGGCAGAATCGCCTGGAACCGCCGGTCGCGCCCCTGCTTCGCCGTCCCGCCTGCCGACTCGCCCTCAACCAAAAACAATTCGCACCGGTTCGGATCACGCTCCGAACAATCCGCCAGCTTCCCCGGCAGACCGCCCGAATCGAGCGCCCCCTTGCGCCGTGTCAAATCCCGCGCCTTCCGCGCCGCCTCGCGCGCCCGCGCCGCGTCCACAGCCTTGTTGATAATCTTCCGCGCAACGGGTGCATTCTGCTCGAAGAACGCCCCCAGCCGCTCGTTGATGAACGCCTGCACCACTCCAGCGATGTCGGAATTCAGCTTGCCCTTGGTCTGTCCTTCAAACTGCGGTTGCGACAGCTTCACGCTGATCACCGCGACCAGACCTTCGCGCACATCGTCGCCCGTCAGGTTTTCTTTTACATCCTTAAACAGACCCATTTGCTGCCCGGCATAATTAATCGTGCGCGTCAATGCCATGCGGAAGCCGGAAAGATGCGTCCCCCCGTCCACCGTGTTGATGTTGTTGGCAAAGCTGAACACAGACTCCGAATATCCGTCGTTGTATTGCAGCCCAATCTCCATGGCCACGCCGCTGCGTTCCGCTTCCATGTAAATCGGCTTGTCGTGCAGCACCTGCTTGCCACGATTCAAATGCTTGATGAACTCCGCGATGCCGCCGTTGTACTTGAAGTCCGTATGCTTGGCCTCGCCGCTCTTCGCGTCAGTCGAGCGCTCGTCCGTCAACGTGATCAGCAGCCCTTTGTTCAGGAACGCCAGCTCGCGCAACCGCTGCGCCAGCGTGTCGTAGTTGTATTCCACCGTCCCGGTAAAAATGCTCCGGTCGGGCAGGAAGTGGACCTTCGTGCCACGCTTCTTGGTAGCGCCCGCCTTCGCCATCTTGCTGGTAGATTCGCCCTTCGAATAAGTTTGCTGCCAAGTCGCGCCGTCGCGCCAGATTTCCAGGTCGAGTTCTTCGCTCAGCGCATTCACGACTGAAACGCCGACACCGTGCAATCCACCGGAAACTTTGTAGGTCGACGAATCAAACTTCCCTCCGGCGTGCAGCGTAGTCATCACCACCTGCGCCGCCGAAACTTTCTCGCCATCGATCACCATGTCATCCACAGGGATGCCTCGCCCATCGTCAATCACAGTGACCGAATTGTCGATGTGGATGGTGACTTCAATCTTGGTCGCGAAACCCGCCAGCGCCTCATCGACGGAGTTGTCGACAACTTCGTACACGAGGTGGTGCAGGCCAAGATCGCCGGTCGATCCGATGTACATCGCGGGACGCTTGCGCACCGCTTCCATACCGCCGAGCACTTTGATCGAGTCGGCGTTGTAGTCGTTGTTGCCTCCGCCGTTTCCGGCGGTGATCGGCGTCACAATCCCGTTTTTTGTTTTGGTTTCGACGATGGGAGTATTGATCTCTTTGGTGGCCATTCCGCTCCGCGGGAGAATGCCCCGACTTTCTCTCAGAACCGGGTCCGGTTACGCCTCAAAACTGACCCTGGAAGCACGCCCCAACCCAGCTCCGGACTGCGCCCACGAATTGACTTCAAGTTATTGAAATGTCTTATACTTAGGTTCGTTTGGCGACTCTCAAAATTATACCACGAAAGGGCAGATTTTTCGACACTTCCCAGGCCCGAATCGGCCCAGTAAACGTCCCATTTTGAACCGGTTTTGCGGCTGTTTTCGCGGCTGCTTGAGCTACGCCCGGAAGACCTGCATTCGCCGCGCTTCGACGTTTCATTTTCCGGCACCTCGCACCCCTTCGCCGCCATCTAAACCGTTGTCCCTGATAAGATAGCTACACAGGAGTTCCGACCAAGCATGCCAGTACCCGTTTCACAGATGTGGACCGTCACGTCCTACGTCCTCCGCCAGAAGCTCGCCGGACGCAAGCAATACCCGCTCGTGCTCATGCTCGAGCCCCTGTTCCGCTGCAACCTGGCGTGCGCCGGATGCGGCAAGATCCAGTACCCCGCCCACATCCTGAAAAAAGATCTCACTCCTGAAGAATGCTTCCGCGCCATCGACGAATGCGGCGCCCCCATGGTCTCCATCCCCGGCGGCGAACCGCTCATGCATCCCCAGATCGGAGAGATCGTAGCGGGCCTGGTCGCCCGCAAGAAATATATTTATCTCTGCACCAATGCTCTGCTGCTGAAGGAAAAGATAAATCTCTTCAAGCCAAGCAAGTATCTGACCTTCAGCGTCCACCTCGATGGGCAGCAGGAAGAGCATGACCTGGCAGTCTGCCGTGAAGGTGGATACGACATTGCGGTCGATGCCATCAAAGAAGCCCTCAGCCGCGGCTTCCGCGTCACCACCAACACCACGCTGTTCGACGGCGCCGACCCCAAATCCGTCCGCGCCTTCTTCGACGACATGATGGAGCTAGGCCTTGAAGGCATGATGCTCTCGCCCGGATACTCCTACGACAAAGCGCCCGACCAGAAACATTTTCTAGGCCGCGCCCGCACCCGCCGCATGTTCCGCGCGATCCTATCGAACCGCAAGAAGAACTGGCGCTTCAATCTCTCGCCACTCTTTTTAGAATTTCTAATGGGCAAGCGCACCTACCCCTGCACTCCCTGGGGCATGCCCACATACAACATTTTCGGATGGCAGAAACCCTGCTATCTGCTCCAGGATGGATACGCCGAAACTTTCGCCGAGCTGCTCTCGACCACGAACTGGAGCAACTACGGCACCGAGTCCGGCAACCCCGCGTGCGCGAATTGCATGGTGCACAGCGGCTACGAAGCCTCCGCGGTGAACGCAACGTTCAGCTCGCTAGGCGGATTCCTAGCCACGGTGAAGGCGACTTTGTTCTCGAGTTATCGCGACGAGGAAGCGCTGCGCCTGTTGGAGGAGCATCAAGCTCCGGTCAATCCTCTGATTCAGATCGCGACGGCCAACGACTCTCTGCAAGAAACCCGCGCGTAGTCAGATCGCTGCATCGGTAAGAAGAGTTATTTGGGCACAGCCGCCCTCGGCTGTCCGCCGGGCAAAGCCCGGTTACCTTACCGGAGACACAAGTTATGACAGGCAAAGAATCCGGACAGACTGTATTAAAGCAGCGATATCTTCAGACGGCAATCGACGAGTACGAGTACTCTCCCGCGCCGGAATACGAGAAATCCCGGATGAGTTCACGAGCTGCTCAGTCCGGAACTCTCGACTTCGATTACCACGACCCCGAAAAGGACGTTGACCTGGGCAATATCGGCACTGGGGCGTGGGTGAACGCGCGCGTTTGGGTCCCGAAGGAGTGGCTGGACTCAAATTAACCGACGGGCAGAAAAGAGAAGAAAAAACATGACAGGCAAAGAATCCGGCCACATCGATCACTCCGCCGCGCAAGCCGTCCCGCACATCAATCCCGACGCGCTCGAAGTCGCTCCCGGCACCGCCCACGAAAATCTCGAAGGCTGGATCCCGCAACTCGCCACCGACGACGAAATCCGCGTCGCCCTCGAGAAGGCCTTCGACTACCGCGGCGACGTGACCATTACCCGCAAGGACGGATCGAAAATCGAAGGCTACCTCTTCGACCGCCGCACCGGCGCCACACTGAAAGATTCCGTAGTCCGCCTCTACCCGAAAAACTCGAGCGAAAAAGTCTCCATCCCCTACGCCGACATCGCAGCCCTGGCCTTCACCGGACGCGACACCGCCGCCGGCAAAAGCTGGGAAGCCTGGATGAAGAAATACGCCCAGAAAAAAGCCGCCGGCGAAACCAACATAGCCCTCGAACCCGAACCCCTCGACTAGCGGCCAAATTGTAAACACGCGCCAAACAAGGGGTAGAATGTCTCCAACCGCTGGATGCAGGAGGGCTCTCATGCTGGCGTGCCTCGTTTCGCTCTTGATTTGTTTGGTGACAGGTTCAGCTGCTCACGGCCAGGAGAAACCTCTGCTCGCTCCGGCACCTCCTCACTTTCCGACTAATCTAAAGGGAGTGCGAATCAAACTTGAACGCACCTCCTGTTTGGTATCTTGTCCCGACTATTCCGTGACTATTTACGGGGATGGGACATTCGTCTACGAAGGTCACAGAATAGTGAAGGTGAAGGGCAAACAGGAGGGGCAAGTACCGATCGATGCCGTCCGTGAATTGGTCCATCGGTTCTTCTCGGCGGACTATTTCTCGCTGACGCCATTCAGCGGCCAATGTGGCGGTGACGCGCCAACCGCGGTAACTTCGATCGAGTGGCCAGGAGCCAGCAAGAAAGTTACAGATTGCGGTTCATCTATCCCAGGGTCCATTCCTGCCGCGCTGGTCGAACTGGAGTCAGCCATCGACGCGACTGTCAATTCTCGGCAGTGGATTGGGACCGAAGGAGAGAGACGGCGATTGAAAGACTAAGGCTGACGATCGGCGAGCATCCTGAGCTTACTTGTGGGTAATCGGAGCCTGTCCCCCAAAACTCAACCCCTGCACCAACTCCTCCACCTCATCCTCCGTCCCGCCAATAAACGTGAACGAAACCACATACCCGCGCGCTAGCACCACCAGCGTCGACTGCCGCATCACCCGCGTGCCGACATCCTTCTGAAAATCTCCGCGCACCACGGTCTTAGTCCCCACCACAAAGTCGTAAGGCTCATCGTCCATCTCAAGCCCCTGCGCCTTGGCCGCCTCGTTCACCAGTACGAAATATTGCGCCGCATCCTTCAGGCCCGGAATCGCCGCCGCACTCTCCGCCGCAATCAGAATCGACCCATTCACATCCTCCGCCCGCGCCTCAGGAGGCCGCGAAAATGCCGCCAGCAGCACTCTCCCATCCTTGCCGGAATCCGGTTTGGCACCCTCGTCGGCGCGTGCGTTCATGTCCTCGGTCCGCAACACCCACCCCGCCGGAATCTTGCACGTGAATCCAAACGCCGCGTTGCTGTATACGCCAGCGTTGACGGTACCCGCGTCTAGTACTGAGTGCTCCGCTGGTACGGCCCTTCGCGCGCGGCTCGAGGAAGAGGACGAGGATTGTGCCGGTGAGTGGGGTTGCAGCACGACTGCCGCGAGCAATATCACGCAGATGAAGATAAGACTGCGGTGACTCATGGAACTATGTTACGCGAGATCGGCACGCTATCCGCCTGAGAGGGTGTAATTCACCTGAATCTCGGTGTCGACCTCGACCGGCTTCCCCTGGAGGAGATAGGGCCGGTACTTCCATTGCTTCACCGCCTTAATCGCGGATTTCGCCAGCAAAGGGTCTCCAGAAATGGTTGTGAGGTCGACGATGTCTCCCTCCTGACTGATCACTGCGTGCAGTACGACTGTCCCCTGAATTCCGTTCTCGCGCGCCTTAGGGGGATACTTCGGATTCACTCGCTTGAGCAGCAGTCCCGTCGTCACTCCCTGCGAGACGCGCACATGTTGTGGAGTTGCGATTTTGGGCGTCGTCGCCGGAGCAGGAGTCGTTTCGCCGTTCGATTCCGGAGTTACCTCTTGAGCAACCAGGGCAGTCCCCACGCACAGCATAAGGTACCAAGTCGCGATTTTCATTTTGCGTTTCATATCATACTCCCACTTCGTTCGACCCCTACGCCGCCCTACCCAGCACCGGCTGCGTGCAGTGCGAACACCGCCGCGCGTCGATGGGAATCTCGCTCAAACATTCCGGACACTTCTTGGTCGTGGGATCAGGCGGCGTCTCTCCCCGATTCATCCGCGCCACCAGAGCATTCACCGGCGTGACTACAAAGAAATAAATCGCTGCGGCGATCAACACAAAATTCACCAGCGCGGTTAGAAATACTCCGTAAGGAAAAGGCGTCTCGCCGATTCTGACCGACAGCGCCGTGAAGTCCGGCTTGCCCACGATCAGTGCGATTAGCGGATTAATCAGCGACGCCACCAGCGAACTCACTACGCCCCCAAAAGCCGCGCCGATCACAATACCCACAGCCATATCCACCACATTGCCCCGCAGAATGAACTTCTTGAATCCGCTCAGCATAGAGGCCTCCAAAGAAGATTGGCCGCCAATGTATGACAGGAAGACCGGAAGGTCAAGGCCCAACGGAACATTCGCTCTTGGAATGAGAAAAGGAGGGGACA
>Ga0210403_10004797_pt1 | contig 11593 bp, 10 predicted proteins | sample IncBWC19MmetaG_FD_150863 | JGI IMG/M metagenome (GOLD analysis project Ga0210403, IMG submission 150863) | Forest soil microbial communities from Barre Woods Harvard Forest LTER site, Petersham, Massachusetts, United States - Inc-BW-C-19-M | ecosystem: Environmental > Terrestrial > Soil >... | reverse complement strand
GGATGATGGCTTCGCCACGGCCGAGATCGACGATGACGCTGCCGTATTCGACGCGCTTGACGATGCCGTTGACGATGTCGCCGATGCGGTCCTTGAACTCCTGATACTGCCGGTCGCGCTCGGCCTCGCGGACCTTCTGCACGATCACCTGCTTGGCGGATTGCGCGGCGATGCGGCCATATTCTAGCGGCGGCAGCGTGTCGGCGATGGTGTCGCCGATCTGCGCGCCGGGATTGGCTCTCCGGGCGTCTTCCAGCGAAATCTGGTTGGAGGAATTATCGACCTGGTCGACGACCAGCATGTGTCGCGACAGCCGCAGCTCGCCCTTCTTGGCGTCGATCTCGGCATGCACGTCGGTCTCGCTGCCGTAACGCGCCCGGGCCGCCTTGGCGATGGCATCCTCCATCGCCGCAATCACGATGCCGCGGTCGATCGATTTCTCGCGCGCGACGGCATCTGCAATCTGCAGCAGTTCGAGTTTGTTGGCGCTGACGGCCATGGCTAGTCTCCTTCGGTAGGATCGATGTCGCCCCTGCGCGCCCGTCCGGCGGCGAGGCGGTGTTGCTTGGTGTTCTTCGGAGCCTGCTTCTTCAGCGGCGCGACTTTCTGGCTCTTCGCATGCGGCGCTTGCGGCGGTTCCAGCCCCAGTTCCCGCTTGAGCTCGCGTTCGGCTGTCTTGCCGCGCCGCATCGATTCCGCAATCAGCTCATCGGTCAGAACGAGCCGGGCATCGCCGATGTCTTCCATGGTCAGCAGCAGGTCCGGCTCTTCGCCGACCGGCGCATCGTCGCGACGGATCCTGACCGCGTCGCCCTCGACGCCGGCCAGGATGCCGCGAAAGCGCTTGCGGCCCTGATGGGCGACCGCCATCTCGATCTTGACGAGATGGCCGCCAAAGCGCTCGAAATCCGAGCGGCGCACCAGCGGCCGGTCGATGCCGGGCGAGGAAATCTCCAGCCGATAGGCACGGTCAATCGGATCGGCGATATCGAGCACCGGTGACAGTGCCCGCGAGACCGCCTCGCAATCCTCGATCTGCATCGAGCCATCCGGCCGTTCCGCCATGATCTGCACGGTGCAGCCAGCTTCGCCGGAAATCCTGATCCGCACCAGGCGGTAGCCCATCTGCTGCAACACGGGTGCGGCCACCGCCGACACGCGCGCGGCAACCCCCGGCTCGACCACCAGGCGCGGCTCGGCCAGCAGTTCGGAGTCCATGGAACCAAGAGTTGGTTCGGTCATTTCTAGCGTCAAACGGGCTCTTCGCTTGCTTTGTCCGGAGCCGCAATCGCGGTTCCGGCGGGCTGACCCGAGCCTGTCCAATGCCAAAGCGGCGGCAGGCGGGCTCAGGTAATAAAAAAGAGCGGGTCCCGGGGGGCCCACTCTCAATACGCGTTTCGTATGAGACAGCTAAGTTGTCGTATGGGACAGCTAAGCTGCCGCTGATATAGCGCTTTTCGTATCCACCGGCAAGGCCGGACTGGATTAATTTGCAGCCCCGGCGGGTAGCTCGAAACCTAACCCTTCCTTCACCAAGCCATCTTAAATTGCCGGGGAAATTCGCTGCCCGTCCCGTCGTTTAGGGCAAGGGTCCGAGCGTAGGGCTCCAGGGGTGATCGCGCACGAGGCGTGCGGTTTGAGTAGTTTGGATGACAGTCGCCACGTCTCTGATCCCCGGGCTTGAAGAGATCGTCAGGAATGGCGATGCCAAGCTCCGCGCCGAAGCCGCCCGCCGGATCGCCGACCTGTTCTTCCAGGACGCCGCGCACTTGAGGCCCAGCCATGTCGATCTCTTTGATGAGATCCTGATCGACCTCGTTCCCCATGCCGAGCTGATCGCGCGCGCCGAACTCGCCGAACGGATGTCGCTGGTGGCCAATGCACCGAAGGTGCTGGTCGGCCGGCTCGCCCGCGAGAACGAGATTTTGGTGGCGGGGCCGATCCTGCGGCGCTCGCCGGTGCTCGATGAAGAAGCGCTGCTCGAGATCGCGCGCATCAAGGGCCAGAGCCATCTGCTGGCGATGTCGGAGCGGCCAAAACTGTCGCCCGACCTCACCGATCTCATCGTGCAGCGCGGTGACCGCGAGGTGGTCCGCCGCACGGCCGGCAACGCCGGCGCGCTGTTCTCCGACAGCGGTTATACCGAGTTGATCAAGCGCGCGAGCCAGGATGGCGTGTTGACGATCACCGTCGGGCAGCGCGCGGATCTTTCCGATGTGCGCTTGAAGCAGCTGCTCGCGGGATCGCTCGATGTGATCCGTCGCCGGCTCTTCGACCTCGTCAAGCCCGAGCGGCAGAACGCGATCAAGCAGGCGATCGCCGAGATCACCGGCGTGCCGGAACGTTTCGAGAGCAAGCGCGATTTCGTGCCGGCCCAGCGCATCGTGCTGGCGCTGCATGAGGCCGGCAACCTCAACGAGGCGGCACTGCTCGGCTTTGCCAAGAGCCATCGCTACGAGGAATCGATCGCCACGCTCTCAGCGATGTCCGGGGTGAAAATTCCGACCCTGGACAACCTGATTTTGAGCGACCGCTTCGATCCGATCCTGATCGTCAGCAAGACCATCGGGCTGGAATGGGCGACGGTGCGCGCCCTGATCCTGCTTCGACTGGGTCCGAACCGCGTGCCCGCGCCGTCGGATATCGAGAGCGCGCGGGTGAATTTTGCCAAGTTGATGCCGTCGACCGCCGAGCGGGTGGTCGGCTTCTGGAAGAGCCGCCAGTCGGCGTGACGCGAAGAAGGCGCGGATGGCCGAGACGGCGAAGCCGTAATCATCCGATGCGGGCGAAGCGCAGATAATTTGCGACGCGCCCTTCGCGTTCGGCTTTGCGGCCGTAGCGCGTCATGGTGTAGCCCTCCCAGGGCAAGCGCCAATCGTCGGCGCGCTCCGCGAGCCAGCGAAAATCCGGTGAGCGCAACAGATGCCACAGCGTCCAGGCGCAGTAATCGTCGATATCGCTGACAAAGCGGAATTCGCCGCCGCGCTCGAGCACGCGCGCCATCGCCGCAATCGTCGCGTCCTGCACAAAGCGCCGCTTCCAGTGCCGCCGCTTCGGCCAGGGATCGGGATGAATGAGGTCGATGCGTGCCAGCGATTGCGGCGGCAGCCATGCCAGCAGTTCGGCGGCATCGCCCGCCAACAGGCGGATATTGCCGATATTGTTTGCCTCGATCTGCGCCAGGATTTTGGCCATGCCGTTGACATAGGGTTCGCAGCCGATGAAGCCCGTATGCGGGAAACGTTGCGCCTCGGCGGCGAGGTGCTCGCCGCCGCCGAAACCGATCTCCAGGCGCACCGCTTCGACTGACAAACCGAATAGCTGCGGCAAATCTGCAGGCGCTGATGTTGTGATGTCGAGCGCAAGATGCGGCAGCAGGTGCTCGATGAGGTCGGCCTGATGCGCACGCAGCTTGTGGCCCTTGCGGCGGCCGAAGAACGAGCCGTGCGCCTGCCGCATGGAGCCGTCATCCGACATCGCTTCGCGCCTGGTGCGGTCGCCGGAGGCCGCACTCATCGCAGCGTCTGATAGAGCCGATAGAGCAGCCGCGCCCGTGGCTCGAGCGAGGAGATATAAAGCTGCTCGTAATGGGTATGCGCGCCCTTGCCGTCGACACCAAGGCCGTCGAGGGTGGCGGTATGGCTTGCGGTGAAATTGCCGTCGGAGCCGCCGCCGGTGAAGGTGTCGACCAGTTCGAAGCCGATCTCGGCCGCCAATGTTTTGGCGTGCTCGAACAGCGCAGCGCCCGCATTGCTCTTTTCATAAGGCGGCCGGTTCAGATCGCCGGTAACCTTCAGGCTAACGCCGTCGCTGCGCGATTTCACGTCGAGGATCTTCGCCACCAGCTCGTCGGCATCCGCAATCGTCGGCACGCGCAAATCGACTTCGGCGTAGGCTTCTTCCGCAATGACATTCGGCCGCGTGCCGCCCCTGACCACGCCGACATTGACGGTGATGCCGCGCTTGCGATCGTTCATGGCTTCCAGCGTCTGGATCACATGGGCAAGCTCGCGGATCGCGCTGCGGCTGTCTTCGGGCCGCGTGCCGGCATGCGCCGGTGCTCCCTTGATGAAGACCTCGAATCGCCCGACGCCCTTGCGCCCGGTGACGATCTTGCCGCCGTCGCGCGCAGGCTCGGTCACCAGCACATATCTGGCCTTCTGCCCTTCTCGTTCGATCAGCCCGCGCGAGGTGGGGCTGCCGATCTCCTCGTCCGAGACATAGAGCTGGGTGATGCCCAGCGGCGACTGTGCGCCATCCGCACAAAGCTGCCGGAAAGCATGGAAGGCGAGATAGGCGCCGCCCTTCATGTCGTAGATGCCGGGACCGAAAGCGCTGTCGCCCTCGATCTTGAACGGCAGGCGCTCGATGAACCCCATCGGATGCACGGTGTCGAGATGGCTCAGAATCAGGATGCCGGGTGCATCCTGTCCCCACGCCGACCGCGCCACCAGATGGTCGCCGCAACCGTCCTTGCCCGCGATGCGCTCGACACGCGCCGGCAGGCCGCGATAGAGATCGGCGACCAGGCTCGCGAGTTTATTGACTTGCGCCGGCGTATCGGTCGGCGTCTCGATTTCGACCCAGTTTCGGATGCCGTTCAGAATGGTGGTCGAATCGAAAGGGTTTTGGGCTGTCATAGGCATGCCATCGGAGAAGCGAGCTCACTCTCATGCGCTCGCCTCCTTGGGCGCGTCAATGGGTCGCTGGTGGTTTAGCGCTTCTCGGCCGTCTCGCGCGCGGCGATCTGCTCGACCAGATCGACGATGCTGCGCCGGAGTTTCCCATCCGTAATGCGCGTGAAGGCGCGTGTCAGCGCCAGTCCTTCCGAGGTCGCGAGGAAATCGGAGATGTAGGACGGCGAAGTCCCTTCACCGAAACCGTCTCCACTGGTGATCCCGGTCGGGCCCCCCTCAAACAGGAACGACACGGGGACCTGCAGAATCTCGGAGATCTGCTGGATGCGGCTGGCACCAACCCGGTTGGTGCCCTTCTCGTATTTCTGGATTTGCTGGAAGGTAAGGCCCAATGCTTCGCCGAGCTTTTCCTGGCTCATGCCCAGCATAATGCGGCGCATCCGCACCCGGCTGCCGACATATTTGTCAACAGGGTTCGGTGCTTTGGTCGACATTTCCAACTCTCCTTGGGATCAGGCTGACCCGGTCCTAGACTCGCATCCCTCGCACCCTGCACTCTCCATTGAGCGCCTGGCCGAGGGGTTACTCGAAAAATAAGATCAGCGTGCACTTTAGATGTGACATCCGCCGGCTGGGTTCAGCGAGAAGATCAAAGCGAATGTCAACGCAAGCGCACTGGCGGGAAGAGGCCAACGAGAAACGCGTTTGCCCCGGGCGCCAACACCGTCAAAACTTGCTCGGAAGGGTGTCTGTCGATTGTCGACAATTTGAGCATGAAGTGACTGGATCGTACTGGTCGCGACAGAATGCGAAGTGCTGTGTCGATCTGTCAACAGGTGGAACCACGCACGTAGAAGATTTCTAGTGAGTGTCGGAAAACCAATCACGAATCTGCAGGGCTCTGACGGCTGACGTCATCGAACCCGCTTCGTCATGCGTCTACGAATGACGAAGATCATGGCAAAAGCGATGATGACAGCGGCAGGAACGTCGCCGGCGCGTGCGTAGAGCGTCGGCGGATTGGCCGATGGCAGCGCCGAATCAAGTACGCCTTCGATGCCGAGATCGAGACGTGCGACAATGCGTCCCAGTGGATCGATGACGGCGGAAATGCCCGTGTTTGCGGCACGCACCACAGGCAGCCCCTGCTCGATCGCGCGCAGGCGAGCCTGCTGCAGATGCTGATAGGGTCCAGTCGAGATTCCAAACCAGCCGTCATTGGTCAGGTTGACGATCCAGCCGGGGCGGTCGTCGCGGTTCGCGACGGCATCGGGAAAAATCGCCTCGTAGCAGATCAGCGGCAGCACGCGCGGTGCGTTCGGAATCTCCATCGAGCGCCGCACCGTGCCCGGAATGAAGCCACCCTGAACCTTGGTGAGCTGCTGGAATCCGACCATCTCCATCCAATCCTGGAATGGCAGGTATTCGCCAAACGGGACCAGGTGCAACTTGTCGTATACCGAGAGCACATTGCCGTCGTGATCAATGACATAAATCGAATTATAAGCGCGCGTTATGCGGGTGCCCGGCGGCACATCGGGCGCGCGCACCGAACCCGTAATCAGCACCGTGCCCTTCGGCAGCAGCGCCGCAATCTGCGCCATCGCATCGGCCTCGCGCGTCAGGAAGAACGGAAAGGCTGATTCGGGCCAGATCAGAACCGTGGCGTCGCGCACGCCGGTCGATTGCGGCCCTGACGAACGATCGGACAAGGTCAGGTATTTCTGCATCACCTCCGCCTTGGCGGAGTAATTGAAGCGCACGTCCTGCTGCAGGTTGGGCTGCATGATTCGCAGGTGGACCTTGGGGACCAGGCGCGTCGGTTCGCGCGACAGACGCACAATTCCGAACACGCCCATCGCGATCAGCACCGCGAGTGCCGCGACCGGCGCAATCCACGGTCTGCGGCCGCGCGAGGTGCCGTCGATCAGCACCGCGGGCGAGGCGAAGATCGCAACGCTCAGGAAGGTCAGGCCCCAGAGGCCGATCAGCGAGGCGGTCTGTGCCAATGCCAGCGGCTCGGTCAGCGCGTAGCCGAACGTATTCCAGGGAAAGCCGGTCAGCACCTGCGCGCGCAGCCATTCGCTTGCGGTGAGGCTGATTGCCAGTGCCAGGATCCGCGTCGCATCGCGGGTCCAGAGCAGGCGGGCGAGTGCGAAGCCGAACGCGGTGAAGAGCGCGAGATAGGCGGGAAGCCCGAGCACGGCGAACGGCATCAGCCAGGCGAATGTCTCGGCGTCGACCAGGAAGGCCTCGCCGATCCAGTAAAGCCCGACTACGAAATAGCCGAGCCCGAACCACCAGCCGGTCCAGGCCGCGGCCGGCACACCGCCGCGTCGCCCCGCGCCGGCGCCGTCGATCAGCCAGACCACTACCGGAAAGGTCAAGAACAGCACCGGCCAGGCATTGAATGGCGCCATGGCCAGCGTCGACAGCGCGCCGGCAACGAGCGCAATGCCCGCCCGTTTCCATCCCCAGGCCAGGATGATCGAGAGTCCGACGCTGCGAAGCTTGTCCGCGATGATCACTGCGGGCCGGCTCCGTCGGCGGGCGGCGGCTTGGCGTTGTCATTGGCCTGCGCATTGTCGTTGGCCTGCGGCGGCGGGCTGGCGTCGGGCGCGACATCGCGGCGGCGGCCTTCGCGCTGTGTGCGCGGCGTGGGCCGCTCCTTGCGCGGCGCGATGCGCAGCCGCTTCACACGGCGCGGGTCGGCATCAAGCACTTCGATCTCGAAATTACCGGGCCCGGAGATCACCTCGCCGCGCACCGGCAGGCGGCCGACATGGCTGACCAGATAGCCGCCGAGCGTCTCGACTTCCTCGCCGGCCTCGCCGGTGACGAACTCGTCGCCGATTACGGCGCGCACGTCGTCGAGGCTCGCGCGCGCATCGGCGATAAAGGAATTATCCGGCTGCCGCACGATCGCCGGCGGCTCGTCGCTGTCATGCTCGTCGTCGATCTCGCCGACGATCTGCTCGACAATATCCTCCATGGAGACGAGTCCGTCGGTGCCGCCATATTCGTCGACCACGAGTGCGAGATGAACGCGGGAGGCCTGCATTTGCGCAAGCAGATCGATCGCACGCATCGACGGCGGCACATAGAGCAGCTTGCGGATGATGTTGGCTTCCGACAGCGGCAGCGCCAGATCGACGGCGCGCAGGTCAAGGCCGGCGGGCGGCGGCTTCTTGCGCCGGGTCTTTGCGGTTTCCGACACCCGTGCGGTCGCGGTCATGAAGGCCAGGAGATCGCGGATGTGCACCATGCCTTCGGGATCATCGAGCGATTCGTTGTAGACCACGAGCCGCGAATGCGCCGCGCGCTCGAATAGATCCATCAATTCACCGAGCGGAATGTCGCGCTTGACCGCGATCATGTCGGCGCGATGCACCATGACGTCGGCGATGCGCCGCTCGTGCAGGCCGAGGATGTTGCGCAGCATGGCGCGCTCGACCGCGGTGAAGCCGACCTCGTCCGGCTGCGAGGCATCGAGCACGACCTGCAGGTCATCGCGCACCGATCCCGGCTTCCAGCCGAACAAGGTGCGAATGGCGCGCAACAGCCAGCTCTCCGCGGTCGGGCGCGCGACCTCGCCCGGTGGCACCACGGCGGGCAGGTTGCGCGTGTTGCGCGGATTGTCGTGGGTCGGTTCGGAGTCCGGCATCTCAGTCCATCCGTTCCCGGTCCGCATAGGGATCGGGAATCCCGAGCTGCGCCAGGATCTCGGTTTCCAGGGATTCCATTTCGTCGGCGTCAGCGTCGTTTTCGTGATCGTAGCCGATCAGATGCAGGAAGCCATGCACCGCGAGGTGGCTCAAATGATGATCGAAGGGCTTTCCTTCCTCATCGGCCTCGCGCCGCATCGTCTCGTAGGCGATCGCGATGTCGCCGAGCATGGCTGGCGCCTCGCCCGGCTTGCGCGCGCCTTCGGCCTGCAGCGCCGGAAACGACAGTACATTGGTCGGCTTGTCAATGCCACGCCAATTGCTGTTCAGCGTGCGGATGCCGGAATCATCGGTCAGCATGACCGCGAGCTCGGCTTCGCCGACATCTGCCTCGACGGCCTCGGCCGCAGCCGCGATCGCCCGCTGGATCACGGCTTCGGCGTCGGGTTCGCTCTGCCAGCAGTCGGCGACAACGAGAACCTCGGTCATGGGTAGCGTGAGTTGCGACATCATATAAAGGAAAATCTGTCCGGCGCGCGCCGCCGGCCAGGGTGACATTACATCACTTGCCGGCCGGCTTCTGCGGCGCTCCTTCGTAAGCCGCGACGATACGCGCCACCAGCTCATGGCGGATCACGTCTTCGGCGGTGAACTTCACCTGGGCCACGCCCTCGACGCCGTTGAGCAGTTTGCTCGCCTCTGCGAGGCCGGAGGTCTGACCATGCGGCAGGTCGACCTGGGAGGGATCGCCGGTGACGATCATGCGGCTGTTCTCGCCGAGCCGGGTCAGGAACATCTTCATCTGCATCGAGGTGGTGTTTTGCGCCTCGTCCAGGATGATGGCGGCGTTGGTCAGCGTGCGGCCGCGCATGAAGGCGAGCGGTGCGATCTCGATCTCGCCGGTCTGCAGCGCGCGTTCGACGATCCGGGCATCCATGACGTCGTAAAGCGCATCGTAGATCGGCCGCAAGTAAGGATCGACCTTCTCGCGGAGGTCGCCCGGCAGGAAGCCCAGTCGCTCGCCGGCTTCGACTGCGGGCCGTGACAGGATGATACGGTCGACTTCCTTGCGCTCGAATAGTTGCGCGGCATGGGCGACCGCGAGCCAGGTCTTGCCGGTGCCGGCGGGACCGACGCCGAACACCAGCTCGTGGCGTTTCAGCGCGCGGATGTAGGAGTCCTGCGCGGCGGTGCGGGCCCGCACCGGGCGCTTGCGCAGATTGATGATCTCGAAAGCCGACTTCGCCGCCTTGGCGTCGTATTCGAACAGCGAGCCCTGCGCGATCACGGCGCGGATCGCACCTTCGACGTCGCCCTGGGCAACGTCCTGGCCCTTCACCGCCTGCGCATAGAGCGTTTCCAGCACACGCCGCGCCGCGTCGCAGCCATCGCGCGAGCCGGCAATGGTGATGTGGTTGCCGCGGGAATCGACGACGATGCCGAGCCGGCGCTCGATCTGCGCGAGGTTCTGCCCGTAGGGGCCGACGAGGGCGGAAGCCGCGCGATTGTCGTCGAAGTCGATGACGACTTGCGTCTCGGGCGGAACCTGCATGTCGCGGTCAAATTTGCGGCTGGGAGCGAGCGAAGGCGAATCCGACGCGCTTTTTGGCAAGGGTTCAGGCTCCAATGGTCATTTGAGAGGATGAAGGCTGGATACCGTGCGGCGATGTGACGAGTTCGCCGAGCAGGCTGTAGCGTTCGAGGCTGTCTACCCTGACCGGCAACACCTGGCCGATGATGTCGGATGACGCCATCACATGCGCGGGCTGCAGATAAGCGGTGCGGCCGACGATCTGGCCGGGATTGCGGGCGGCGCGCTCGAACAGCACATCGACGGTGCTGCCAATCGCAGCCTTGTTGAAGGCCGATTGCTGGCTGTCGATCAATTCCTGGAGCCGCGCCAATCGCTCGTCCATGTCCGCTGAGGTCACCGTCTCCTGCATCTCCGCCGCCGGCGTTCCGGGCCGCGCCGAATATTTGAACGAATAGGCGGCAGCGTAACCGATTTGCGTGACAAGCGCGAGTGTGGCGGAAAAATCCGCCTCGGTTTCCCCGGGGAAGCCAACGATAAAATCTGATGAAAATGCAATGTCTTGGCGTGCCCGACGGAAACGCTCGATCACATCGCGGTAATCGCGAACGGTATGTTTACGGTTCATCGCAGTGAGGATCCGGTCCGAGCCTGACTGTACCGGCAGATGCACGAATGGCATCAGCGCAGGCAGGTCGCGATGTGCCTCAAGGAGCGAATCATCGACGTCGCGGGGATGGCTGGTCGAATAGCGCAGCCGCGCGATGCCGGGAATGGCGGCGAGATGATGCAGCAGTTTGCCGAGCGGCCAGGCGCGGCCGTCCGGTCCTTCGCCGTGATAGGCGTTGACGTTCTGGCCGATCAGCGTCAGTTCGCGCACGCCATGGTCGGCAAGCCGCTTCACGTCCTCGACGATCTTCCCGACCGGACGCGATACTTCGGCGCCGCGCGTGTAGGGCACCACGCAGAAGGTGCAAAACTTGTCGCAGCCTTCCTGCACGGTAACGAAGGCTGAAATGCCGCGGGCGCGGATCGCATCCGATTTCGGCTGCGGCAGGAAACCAAACTTGTCCTCGGCCGGAAATTCGGTCTCGATGGCTTTGCCATCGCGCGCGGCGCGAGCGAGCAGTTCCGGCAGATGGTGATAGCTCTGCGGGCCGACCACGATGTCGACGACCGGCGCGCGGCGGATGATCTCGTCGCCCTCGGCCTGCGCGACACAGCCCGCCACCGCAATGCGCATGTCGCGGCCGAGGCGGGCGGCTTCATCCTTGGCGACGCGCAACCGGCCGAGTTCCGAATAGACTTTCTCGGAGGCCTTTTCGCGGATGTGGCAGGTGTTGAGGATGACGAGGTCCGCTTCTTCGGCGCTCGCCGTCTCGACAAAGCCTTCCGGCCCCAGCGTGTCCACCATGCGCTGCGCATCGTAGACATTCATCTGGCAGCCATAAGACTTGATATGCAGCTTGCGCGGCGGCTTCATGGAACCTGTGTGCAGGAGGGAAACGGCGCCATCAGGGCGTCGGGGCTCAAATATAGTCTAAAGGGGCGAAAATCCAGCGACGGGACCCCGATTCCGGGCAATCAGGCCGGGCAATTGGCGCATATCGTCAAAGGTCTGGTGGGCGCCCGCGGCCTTCAAGGTCGCGGCGTAGCCGTCCCGGCAATGGCTGCCGCCGTGAAAGCCGAGCACGGTCATCCCGGCGGCGCGCGCGCCTGCAATGCCCGCGATGCTGTCCTCGACCACCAGGCAACGCTCG
>Ga0210403_10004795_pt1 | contig 11594 bp, 9 predicted proteins | sample IncBWC19MmetaG_FD_150863 | JGI IMG/M metagenome (GOLD analysis project Ga0210403, IMG submission 150863) | Forest soil microbial communities from Barre Woods Harvard Forest LTER site, Petersham, Massachusetts, United States - Inc-BW-C-19-M | ecosystem: Environmental > Terrestrial > Soil >... | reverse complement strand
AGAAACACCGCAAACACGGGCACTGAGCGCGCGCCCCGCGGAACGCAAGCCCGTTCCGCGGGGCCACAGCTCCGCGACTACTGCGCGCGCGCAGCCGCCACCATGGCGGCGCCCACTCGTGCGAGGTCGTCCTGCTCGATCACATACGGCGGCATCGCATAGATGAGGTCGCGGAAGGGACGCAGCCACACGCCGTGCGCAACCGCCGCCGCGGTTGCTGCCGCAATGTCCACCTGGCGATCGAGCTGCAGCACTCCAATCGCACCCAGCACGCGCACCTCCGCCACCCCGTCGAGCTCCAGCGCCGGCTCCAGCGCCTCCCTCAGCGCGCGCTCGATGGCGCCCACCCGCTCGCGCCAGCCGCCGTCTTCCAGCAGCCCCACGGACGCCAGCGCGACCGCGCAGGCGAGAGGGTTTGCCATGAACGTGGGCCCGTGCATCAACCCGCCGCCCTCTCCCGAGCTGACCGCCTCAGCCACCGCGGCGGTGCACAGCGTGGCGGCGAGCGTGAGGTAGCCGCCGGTGAGCGCCTTGCCCACGCACATCACGTCGGGCTCCACACCGGCGTGCTCGCAGGCGAACATCGACCCGGTGCGCCCGAAGCCCGTGGCGATCTCATCGAGCACCAGCAGCAGGCCGTGCTCGTCGCAGACCTCGCGCATCAGCGCCACGCACTCGGGCGCGTGAAAGCGCATCCCGCCCGCGCCCTGCACCACCGGCTCGAGGATCACACCAGCGAGCTCATCAGAGTGGCGAGCAGCAAGCTCGCGCACATGCGCGGCCCAGCCCTCGTGCAGCACCGCTCCGAACCCGTCTGGGGGTCGGTCGGCGAACACGTGCTGCGCCAGCACGCCCGCAAACAGGCTGTGCATGCCCGTCACGGGGTCGCACACCGCCATCGCGCCTGCGGTGTCGCCGTGGTAGCCGCCACGCACGGTCAGCATGCGCGTGCGCCCCTCCCGACCGAGTGCGCGCTGATACTGGAGGCAGACCTTGATGGCCACCTCCACCGACACCGATCCGGAGTCCGCGAAGAACACCCGCTCGAGGCCCGCAGGGGCCAGGGCGGTGAGGCGCTCCGCCAGACGCACAGCAGGCTCGTGAGTGAGCCCACCGAACATCACGTGGGCCATGCTCTCCAGCTGATCGCGGGCGGCCGCATCGAGCACGGGGTGGCCGTAGCCGTGGATCGCGCACCACCACGACGCCATGCCGTCGATCAGCTCACGCCCGTCAGCCAGGCGAAGGCGCACGCCGCGCGCCGAGACAACGGGAAGCGGCTCAAGCGCCGCCGGGAGCGCGCCGTAGGGGTGCCACACGCGCTCCCGGTCGAGCGCCAGCAGCTGCGCCCAGTCCGCCTCAGAGGTTGCCGTTGGGGTTCCTAGTCTTCGTAGCGGACGAAGTCGCGCTTACGCGCGCCACACACGGGACAGAACCAGGTGTCGGGGATGTCCTCGAAGGCCGTGCCCGAAGGGATGCCGCCGTCGGGGTCGCCTTCCTCGGGGTCGTAGATGTAGCCGCAGGACTCGCAGATCCAGCGCTGAAGGGTCTCGGTGGCGCTCATACGCGCAGGGTCGCTGTGGTGTGTCTCATAACCCAAAGACTACCGACCGGATAGGGTCAGCCGATGCGCGCACCGGAGGAGAGCCAGCACCCCGCAGGGGAAGCCATCGAGCGCCCCGTGTTCGACGACAGCATGCGCCCCGGACCGGGCGAGACCTACAACCCCGGCCCGCCCGTGGCGCCCCGTCAGGCGGCCACGGTGATCCTCCTGCGCGGCGGCTCGGAGGCGCTCGAGGTGCTGCTCGTGAGGCGCACGCCCAAGGCGCGCTTCATGGGCGGCGTGTGGGTGTTCCCCGGCGGCGCGGTCGATGCAGAGGAGGGCGACGGCGACGACGCCCATCGCGCAGCCGCGATCCGCGAGCTGCATGAGGAGGCAGGGATCGCGCTCGCGGACCCCGCCGCGCTCGTGAAGTTCTCGCGCTGGATCACCCCCGCGCAGGTTCAGATCCGCTTCGACACGCACTTCTTCCTGGCGCCCCTGCCCGCGGGCCAGGAGGCGAAGGTGGACGGCGAGGAGTGCGTGGACCTCGGCTGGTTCACTCCCGGCGAGGCCCTGAGCGCGCACCGCGAGGGCGAGGTGCCGATGGTGTTCCCCACCATCAAGCACCTGGAACAGCTCAGCGATTTCTCCTCGGTTGAGGAGCTGCTGGCCCATGCCCGCACGCAGACCGTGGAGCCGGTGGAGCCGCGGGTGGTGCTCGAGGGCGAGGTGGCCCGGATCCTGCTGCCGGGTGAGCCCGGCTACTGACCGCTCAGCTCTGCTGCTGGGCGTCGATCACGTGCGTGACCGCGTTGATGAGCGCGAGGTGCGTGAAGGCCTGGGGGTAGTTGCCGAGGTGCCTCCCGGAGGAGGCCTCGAGCTCCTCGGCGTATAGCTCGAGCGGTGAGGAGTAGGACAGCAGGCGCTCGCACAGGTGCTCGGCCTCGCGGTGCTCGCCGATCTCAGACAGCGCTGAGACAAGCCAGAAGGAGCAGATCAGGAACGTGCCCTCCTCCCCCGTCAAGCCGTCGTCGGTGGCCTCGGTGCGGTAGCGCAGCACGAGCCCGCCCTCTGTCAACTCGTCGCGAATCGCGCACACGGTGGCGCGCACGCGCTCGTCGTCCGCGGGCAGGAAGCGCACGAGCGGCACCAACAGGCTGGACGCGTCGAGCGCGTCTGTGTCGTAGTGCTGGCGGAACACGCCGCGCTTGTCCACCCCCCGCTCCAGCAGGTCCGCGCGGATCTCCTCGGCGATCGCCTGCCATTGACCTGCGTGTTGTGAGTCGCCACGCCTCTCGGCCAGTCGCGCGCCGCGGTCCATCGCCACCCAACACATGAGCTTGGAGGAGACGTAATGGCGGGGCTCGCCGCGCGCCTCCCAGATCCCCTGGTCTGGTTCGCGCCACACGCGCGCTGCGCTTTCGACCTGGTCGATGAGCACGGGCCACAGACGCTCGGGTACGTGGTCTCGGCGCTTGGAGTGCAGGTACACGGAGTCGAGCACCGCCCCGTAGAGGTCGTTCTGGCGCTGGTTGTAGGCGCCGTTGCCGATCCGCACCGGTCGCGCGCCCTCGTAGCCCTTGAGGTGGTCGAGCGTCTTCTCGGCGAGGTCCTTCTGACCCTTGATCCCGTACATGATCTGCAGCGAGCCGTCCTCGTTGCGCTCGAGGTCTGCCAGGTACTGGACGAAGTCGTCAGCCTCCCAGTCGAGGCCCAGCGCATGGAGTCCCCACAGGGTGAAAGAGGCGTCGCGCATCCAGCAGTAGCGGTAGTCCCAGTTGCGTTCGCCGTGCGGCGTCTCCGGCAGCGAGGTGGTGGCCGCGGCGACGAGCGCGCCCGTGGGCATGAACGTGAGCCCCTTGAGCGCGAGCGCAGAGCGCTGCAGGTGAAAGCGCCAGGGATGATCGGGGTAGGTGCCGTCGGCGAGCCAGGAGCGCCAGAAGTGACTCGTGCGTTCGAGGTGGCCCTCGGCCTCCTCGAGCGTGTGCGGGCCGCCCAGGCCCTCCGTCCATGACAGCGCGCAGAAGCGCTTCTCGCCTTCCATCATGGTGTGGCGTCCGTGCACGCGGTTGCCCTCGATGCCCATGCGGACGTCCGCGAGCAGCCGGAAGTTGATCGAATCGCTGTGCACGTCGTCCACGGTCAGCGGCGCGCAGTCGATCGCGCACACATCCACTGCGCCCATGTCGGTGTGGCTCCAAGTGGCGACGGTGGCGCCGTACTCGAGCATCGGCTCGCACACGATCTCCACCTGCACCTCGCCCTGGATGCACTCGATCACACGCACGAGCAGGTGATCGGCGTCGTAGTCGGTCGGCGGGCGCGTGTGACTGGAGCCGTGCTTGTTGTCGTGCCAGGCCCCGATCGTGAGCCCTTCGGTCACGCGCAACCAGCCCTGGGGCGTCATCCACGTGGTCTCGATCAGGTTGGTCCCCGGGATGTAGCGCCGTCCTGCAGGCACGTAGATGCCGTACGGCCCCACGCGCCAGCTGCCGGCGCCGCGGTCGAGCATCGCGCCGAACACCGAGGGCGAGTCGAAGTGCGGCAGGCACATCCACTCGATCGAGCCGTCGGAGGCCACCAGCGCACAGGTGTGGCAGTCGGAGAGGAAGCCGTAGTCGGCGATCGGCGGGAACGGCGAGTCCAGCGATGTGGCGTGTGAGCCCGCCGCCACGGCCGCCGGGCGTGCGTCGCTGGGCTGCTGCGCCGCTGCCTCGCCCCTGAAGCTCACCACTCGCTCGACTCGAACCTCGGCCGCTCGACGCCACGGGGGAGTATCTGCTCCTCATCGAGCTTGTCAAGGTGCGCCGCCAGCGTCACCGCGGCCATCGGATGCAGAGCCGCGGGCACGTCAGCCCAGACGGTGTCGAGCAGGTCCTGCACCGTCCGCCGTCCTTCACTTAGCGCCAGCATGAGGTGGTTCTCGCGGTCGATGCGGTGCGCCACGTACTCTTCGAGCTTCGTGTGGGCGTCCCAAACGGGAGCGCCGTGGCCGGGGCAGAGCACGTTGAAGTCCTCGCGCAGGCGCAGGCGCGTGAGCGCGCGCAGGTAGCCTGCCATGGCGCCTGGGTGAGGGCTGATGAACACGCTGCCGTTGCCCAGCACCGCGTCGCCGGTGAAGCACGCGCCCTCGCCCACCAGCGCGAAGTGGTCCGGCGCATGCCCGGGCGTGGCCACCGCGTCGAACGGCCCCACGCGAGCGCCGTCGGAGAGCTGAATGTCTCTCACGCCGCGTGCCGCCGCCAGCGGCGCGGGGTGGCGCTCGCGCAGCGCCGCCACGGCCTCGGCGTGGTCGTGGTGGTCGTGCGTGAGCACGATGCCCCCGAGGCGGCCGCGGGCCTGGATCGCCGCGGACAGACGATCCAGGTGCGAGTCGATCGCCGGCCCGGGGTCCACCACCCAGGCGGGCGCACGCCCCACCACCCAGCTGTTGGTGCCGCTCAGCGTGAGCGGGCCGGGGTTGGGCGCGCGCACGCGCATGATGCCGTAGTGAGCCAGCAAGTCGGCCTCGGATGCAGCCTCATCGCCATCGGAGGCTGCCCCGAGCTCGAGCTCCGGATCGGGCGGATGCGCCGTGCTCATAGCACGACGTTAGCTGACGGGGAGGCGCATACGGCGACTCCCAACTTCACCTCGAACGTGTTGCGCGGCGCCCCGGACGCCCGCCGCCCCCGTGCGCATTCCTGGGCGCGCGCCGGCCGGTGCCACCTGCGCGATTGGAGCGGGGCGCCCCGCCCGAGGGCGATGGCGCGGACATGCCGGCGAGCGCCAGCTCGCTGTGCAGGCCGAGGTCGCCGACCATGCCGGCAAGCTCCCGCGACTGGTCGGGAGCCACGAGCGTGACGCCCACGCCGCTGGCGCCCGCGCGCGCCGTTCGCCCGATGCGATGGACGTAGTCCTCGCGCGTTGCGGGCACGTCGAAGTTGATCACGTGCGTGATGCCCGCCACGTCGATCCCGCGCGCGGCCACGTCGGTTGCCACGAGCGTGTCCACCACGCCGGCCTCGAAGTTGGCCAGGGCGCGTTCCCGCTGCCCCTGGGACTTGTCGCCGTGCATGGCCACGGCGTGCACGCTGTTGGACGCCAGTCGCTTGACGAGGCGGTCGGCGCCGCGCTTGGTGCGCACGAACACGAGCGTCAGGCCGCGCTCGGCGCTCTTCAGCTCGGATACGAGATGGGCGACCTTGCCCTCGTGCGACACGCTCACGAAGCGGTGCTCCACGTCGGCCTTGCGCTCCACGGGATGGGAGTGCTCGTGACGACGCGGCTGGTGGGTGTAGGCCTTGGCAATGCGCCCCACCTCACCCTCCAGCGTGGCGGAGAACAGCATCGTCTGGCGCTCCTGCGCGGTCATCTTCACGATCCGATCGACCACCGGGCGGAAGCCCATGTCGAGCATCCTGTCGGCCTCGTCCAGCACCAGCAGGCGGATGCGCTGGAGCGATACCTCGCGCCGATCGATCAGATCGAGCAGGCGTCCGGGCGTAGCCACGAGGATGTGCGCGCGGGCCGCCAGACGGGCCTGCTTGACGATGCCTGCGCCGCCGTACACGGCGGCGATCGAGAGGGCTCGCGCGTGCGCCAGCGGGCGCACCTCATCGACGATCTGCACTGCAAGCTCGCGGGTCGGCGCAAGCACGAGCGCCGAGGGGCGCGCGTCGCTGTCCTTCAACAGCTCCACCATCGGCACGCCGAAGGCGAGCGTCTTGCCAGAGCCCGTGGGCGACTGGGCGAGCACGTCGTGCCCGGCGAGCGCGTCGGGAATGACCATCCCCTGGACAGCGAACGGCGCTGTGAACCCGCGCTTGGCAAGCTCTGCTACGACGACCTCGGACACGCCGAGATCGGCAAAGTTCTGCTGCTTCATGTTGTTGGTGCTCCTTCTGGCGGCCTCTGGCCGCCGCTGCGGATGGAGATTCGACTGACCCCATCCGCACCCTCGAGCGCCAACAAAGACAAAGAACCTCACGGGCGACCTCGCCGCCCGGTGCCTTGCACGGTAGCAGCGTCCCCGCCCGACTCTGCAAGGCGGATGCCAGCCGCAAGCGACCGAGGACGCCGCCGGACGCCGCGTATCGGCCTACTCCAGGTTCGCCATCACATGCTTGACCACGGTGTAGTCCTCGAGCGAGTACATGCTCAGGTCCTTGCCGTAGCCGGAGTCCTTGAAGCCGCCATGCGGCATCTCTGAGACGAGCGGGATGTGGTCGTTGATCCACACGCAGCCGAAGCGCAGAGCTCGAGATACGCGCAACGCTCGCCCCACGTCGCGTGTCCACACCGAGGAGGCAAGGCCATAGCGAGTGGCGTTTGCCCACGCGATCGCCTGCTGCTCGTCGCTGAAGCGCTGCACGGTGATCACCGGGCCGAAGATCTCACGCTGGATCATCTCGTCGTCCTGCTGCAGGCCGGCCACCACGGTGGGTTCCAGGAAGAACCCGGGCCCGTCGGGCTCGTGGCCGCCTGTGACGATCTCAGCGTGCGCGGGGCGGCGCTCCAAGAAGCCCTCCACACGCTCGCGCTGACGCGCGGAGTTCACCGGCCCGAGCGTGGTCTGCGGCGAGAGCGTGTCGCCCAGCACGAGACCCTGCGCCTGTGCGGCCAGGCCGGAGACCACGTCGTCGTAGACGCCGCTCGCAGCAAGCACGCGCGTGGCCGCCGTGCAGTCCTGCCCCGCGTTGTAGTAGCCGGTGCCCGCGATCGTCTCCAGCGCGCTCTCAAGGCCCACGTCGTCGAACACCACCACCGGAGCCTTGCCGCCGAGCTCCAGGTGCACGCGCTTGAGCGTGTCGGCGGCGGTGCGCGCGACGTGCTTGCCCGTGTCCACCGAGCCGGTCAGCGCGAGCATGTCCACCTCGGGGTGGTTGATGAGCGCCTCGCCGGTGGGGTTGCCGGGGCCGGTGACCACGTTCAGCACCCCCTTCGGCAGGATGTCCGCCGCCAGCTCAGCCAAGCGCAGGGTCGTGATCGGTGTGGTCTCCGCAGGCTTCAACACCACTGTGTTACCGGCCGCCAGCGCCGGTGCGAATTTCCAGATTGCCATCAGCAACGGGTAGTTCCACGGCGTGACCTGCCCGATCACGCCAACCGCTTCGCGCCTCGTGAACGAGGTGTAGCCCTCCATGTACTCGCCCGCAGCGCGACCCTCCAAGCAGCGCGCGGCGCCCGCGAAGAAGCGAAGGTTGTCGGCCATCATGGGGATCTCATCGCTCTTGACAGCCTCGACCGGCTTGCCTGCGTTGAGCGACTCCAGCCGCGCGAGCTCCTCCCCGTGCTCCTCCACCAAGTCCGCGATCGCCAGCAGCGCCTGCGAGCGCTGCGCGGGCGTGGTCGCCGACCAGCCCTCGAACGCACGCCGGGCGGCCCCTACCGCGCGGTCCACCTCCTCCGCGCCCGAGCGAGGCGCGCGCGCCAGCTCCTCGCCGGTGGCCGGGTTGAGCACCGGTTCGGTCTCACCATCCCACGCGCTGCGCTCGCCGTCGATGAAGTTGCTGAGGGTGTCTGCCGTGCTCGCTTGTGCCCGTTCGGGTGCCATCGTCTCTCCTCGTTCGCCGTGGGTCCGTGTGGACTTCTTCGATCCTCGCGCGGTCAGCCGCTCGCAAGCTGTGCCAGGCCCAGAGCCTCGGCGACGGCAGGATGGGTGATCTGGCCGTGGTGGACGTTCAGGCCGCTGCGCAGCACCGCGCTCTGCTCCAGCGCCTCCTCCACGCCCATCTCCGCCAGCTCGATCACATACGGCAGCGTGGCGTTGGTGAGCGCGTAGGTGGAGGTGATGGGAACCGCGCCGGGCATGTTGGTGACGCAGTAGTGGGTGATCCCGTCGACCTCGTAGGTGGGGTCGGAGTGAGTGGTGGGCCGCGAGGTCTCAAAGCAGCCGCCCTGGTCGATGGACACGTCCACGAGCACCGCGTGAGGGCGCATCAGCTTCAGCTGCTCGCGCGTGATCACGTGGGGCGCGCGGCCACCATGCACGAGCACCGCGCCGATCACCAGGTCGGCCACGGGCAGCATCTGCTCGATCGCGAGCGTCGATGAGTACACCGTGGAGGCGCGCCCGCCAAAGGCCACATCGAGGTCGCGCAGGCGGTCGATCGAGCGGTCGAACACGAACACGTCGGCTTCCATGCCGATCGCGATGAAGGCGGCGTTCATCCCGACCACGCCGCCGCCGATCACGAGCACGGTGGCGGCGGCCACGCCGGGCACGCCTCCGAGCAGGATGCCGCGTCCACCGAGTGGCTTCTCGAGCATGAACGCGCCGGCCTGCGTGGCGATCTTGCCCGCCACCTCGCTCATCGGGGCCAGCAGCGGCAGGCGCCCCTCGGCGTCCTCGACGGTCTCATAGGCGATGCAGGTGGCGCCCGAGGCCATCAGCCCCCGCGCGAGCTCCGGCTCGGCGGCCAGGTGCAGGTAGGTGAACAGGGTCTGCCCCGCACGCAGCTTGGCCACCTCCACGGCCTGGGGCTCCTTCACCTTCAGGACCAGGTCGGCCTCGGCGAACACCTCCTCGGCGTCCTTGGCGATCCGCGCCCCCTGCGCGCGGAACTCCCCATCGGACATCGCGCTGCCCTCGCCCGCCCCGGATTGCACGAGCACCTCGTGGCCGCGCGAGGCGAGCTCGCGCACGCCCGCCGGGGTGATCGCCACGCGGTACTCATCCGCCTTGATCTCGGTGGGAACCCCGATTCTCATCAGCTTGCTGCTCCTTCCGGTAAGGCGTGGTGGGGGCGACGCTCCCGTGGGGAGCCTAGACAACAGCGAGGGCTCATCGCGCGAGCTCGCGGCCGCGCAGCGCGAGCCAGAACTCGATCCGGTCGCGGGCGTTTGAGAAGTCGCGGCCTGTGAGCTGCTCGATGCGCCGGATGCGGTAGCGCAGTGTGTGGCGGTGGCAGTAGAGCGCGGCGGCGGCCTTCTCCCAGTGGCCGTTGTGCTCGATGAACACGTCCAGCGAGCGCACCAGCTCATCGCCGTACTCGCCCTCGCCGGCTTCGATCGGCCCGAGTACCGAGCGGCAGTAGGAGCTGAGCGCATCCTCGTCCTGCAGGGACAGCAGCAGCTGGAAGGCCCCGAGGTCCTCATATGAGGCCACCTCGGGCGCGTCCCCGTTGCGAAGCCGCACGGCCTCCAGGGAGCAGCGGGCCTCGTGGAAGCTCATCCGCAGCGAGTGCGTGGGGGCGGGGCGGCTCGCGGCCGCTCGCGCCTCGCCGAAGCGCGCAGCGAGCTCGCCGCGGATGCGGCGGGCGAGCTCCAGCGGCTCGGCCCCGGTGGGGTCCACCACCGCGCACACGAGGCCCGCGCGGATCGCCACCAGGCTCGGCACGCGCTCGCGCTGAAGCGCCCGTTCCACCGCTGTGGCCGCAGCGGTGGGATCGGGCGAGGCGAAGGCCAGCACCGCCACCTGCTCGCCGATCCCGAACGGGCGCAGCCGCGCCTGCAGGTCCTCCGGATAGAGATGCCCGGTGAGCGCCTCCGCAAGGAGGTCGCCGACCATGGTGCGCTGGAGCATCTCGTAGCGTTCGTCCAGCAGCTGCGCCAAAGCACGCGTGGTGATGGCGATGAAGGGCAGCTCGTAGGGAACCTCGAACAGCGGGAACTCCCGCTTGCGCGCCGCGGCCACCAGCGCCGCGGGCAGCCGCCGGTGCCCGAAGCCGGTGCCGAAGCCGAGGCCCGCTATCTCGTGGTCTGCCAGGCGCTCGATCAGCTCGCGCTGCAGCTTGGGGCCGGTGAGCTGGATGCCGGTGGTGAGCAGTAGCTCGCCGCCTTTCAGCCACGGCGTCGGATCGGGAAGCTCGGTGCTGTGCACCCAGCGCACGTGCGCCTGGGCGGCCTCCTCGCCGCTGACCAGCGTCAGCCCGAGCTCGCCGATCAGGCTTGCGACGGTGAGCTCCACCGCTCCATCCGTTCCGATGCCTCGCTCAGCACCGGCCGCAGCACCGTCTCGATCTCCGCGAACTGCTCTGGCCCGGCGATCAGCGGCGGGGAGAGCTGGACGATCGGGTCGCCACGGTCGTCGGTCCGGCATATCAGGCCGCGCCTGTACAGCTCGCCGGAGAGGAAGCCTCGCAGCAGCTCCTCTGACTCCTGCGCGTTGAACGTCTCCTTGGTGTCTTTGTCCTTGACCAGCTCGATCGCGTGGAAGTAGCCCGCGCCGCGCACGTCGCCGACGATCGGGAGGTCGCGCAGCCCATCGAGCATCGCCCGGAAAGCGCCCTCGTTGGCGCGCACGTTCGCGCACAGATCCTCGCGCTCCATGATGTCGATGTTGGCCATCGCCACCGCGCAGGACACTGGATGCCCGCCGAAGGTGAAGCCGTGGGCGAACGCCGCGGTGCCCTTCAGGAACGGCTCGGCCAGATGGTCGCCGGCGATCACCGCGCCCAGCGGCGCGTAGGCCGAGCTGATGCCCTTGGCGGTGGTGATCATGTCGGGCATGTAGTCGTAGCGTTCACAGCCGAACCAATGGCCGAGGCGGCCCCAGGAGCAGATCACCTCGTCTGAGATCAGCAGCACGCCGTGGCGGTCGCAGATCTCGCGCACGCGCTGGAAGTAGCCGTCCTGCGGCACGAAGCAGCCGCCGCCGTTCTGCACCGGCTCGAGGATCACCGCGGCCACCGTGTCGGGCCCCTCGAACTCGATCGCCTCTTCGATCGCCTCAGCCGCCCACAGCGGGTCGCGGTCTTCCTGCCAGCGATAGGAGTTGGTGTTGGGCACGTGGACGCCGCCCGGCGTGAGCGGCTCAAATGGCGTGCGCAACGGCTGCAGGCCGGTGGCGGTGAGCGCGCCCATCGAGGTGCCGTGGTAGGCCAGCTTGCGCGAAATCAGCTTGTGCCGGTTGTGATCGTCCTGAGCGTGGTGGTAAGCCTTGGCGAGCTTCCACGCCGACTCCACCGCCTCCGAGCCGCCGGAGGTGAAGAACACGCGGTTGAGGTTGCCGGGGGCCAGGCTCGCGATGCGCGCGGCAAGCTCGATCGACGGTGGGTGCGCGTAGCTCCAGTTGGTGTAGAAGGCGAGCGCGTTCATCTGCGCAGCCGCCGCCTCCGCGAGCTCTGGG
>Ga0210403_10004793_pt1 | contig 11596 bp, 10 predicted proteins | sample IncBWC19MmetaG_FD_150863 | JGI IMG/M metagenome (GOLD analysis project Ga0210403, IMG submission 150863) | Forest soil microbial communities from Barre Woods Harvard Forest LTER site, Petersham, Massachusetts, United States - Inc-BW-C-19-M | ecosystem: Environmental > Terrestrial > Soil >... | reverse complement strand
CAGCAGATCGTCGGCGCCGCGCGCGATGGCCTCGCGCGCCGCCAGTACTGCGTGCGCCGTGCCGAGCCGCTCGCGCTGGACGAAGGTTTCGGCATCGGGACGGATGCGGCGCGCTTCGTCGGCCACGGCGCCGTGTTCGGGCCCGATCACGACGGCGAGGCGGGTAAGGGGCTCGTTGGGGGCCGCATGCAGCACATGGGCGAGCAGCGACTCGCCGGCCACGGGATGCAGCACTTTGGGCAGCGAGGAGCGCATGCGCGTGCCCTCGCCGGCTGCAAGCACTACTGTCAGGCTGGATCGAGCCGTCATTCAGTTCCTTAAAGCGTCACCTCAAGCTCTGGGCGCTGTCATAAAGCGTTTTCTGTTCACCGCAAACGCCCGGGATTCAGGTCGGCCTGCCAATTCCTGATAATGTTCCTCTGTGATTCGTTAAGGTTTCGGGGGTTTCGGGGAAGTCGTGGCAAAGAAATCCGACCAATTGGCCGGCGCCTTGGGAGCTGACAAGACCGGCTGGATGCTATCGGGCCTTTTTGCCGAGGAAAACGAGTTCGACCGCCGGGCGCTCTGGCGGATCGGGACATGGGGGTTCGCCACGGTCGGCGCCGTGGTGCTGGCGGTCACGGCCAACCAGTGGTCGCTGGGCTTGCGGCGCGAGCAGGTTGCGGCCGCTGATCTCACGCGCCAGGCCCAGCAAATTCAAATGCTCGCGAAGGAGTGCCAGAACGAGACGCGCAGGCTCGTCTCCGCCATCGATACGCTGAATGGCGACCGTGACCGGCTGTTCTCCCGCGTCACCGTGCTCGAGCAGGGGCTTGATTCCGTGACCGGCGCGATAGCCAGGCAGAATGCCGCCGCGGCGGCACCGCAAAAACCGTCGCCCGCCGCCTCTGCCATGCCGGCACTGATGACGCCACCGCAGACCGTTTCCGCCGATCCGCCGCCGGCTATGGCACCCGCCCCGAGTCAGGCCGTCGCTCCACCTCCGCCGGCGATGGCTGCGGCGGCGCCGGAAAAGCCGCGTCAGGAGATCGCCAAGCCCGACCCCGCGCCGGGTGCAATCAATTACTTGCCGCTGATCGCCGCCACCAAACCGGCTGTGCCGCTGCCGCCCACGCAGGCGGCGCCTGCTCCAGCGGCTCCGACGCAGACCCCCGCACTGGGATCGGCGAAGTCGATGATGGGTCCGCCCGACCCTGCCGCGCCAAAGCTGCTCGAGCCGGCAAAGACCGCCACTGCCAATCCTGCGCCGTCACCGGCACCGGCCGCAGTGCCCGCACCTGAGGCCTCCGCCTCGGTGGCGCTCGATGCGAAAGACAAGTCCAGGGAAAACGATAAGCAAGACGATAAGCAAAAGGATCAGGAAAAGCCGCTGCTCGATGCCGATGCTGCGGCGACCATCCAGCGCACCGAATTCGCGGTCGAGCTTGGCGGCGCCAATTCGATCGGCGGCTTGCGCGCGCTGTGGCGCGGGCTGTTGAAATCGAACAATGCCGAACTCGCGGAGCTGCGCCCGATCATCGTGCTGCGCGAAGGCAATACCGGGCTCGGCATGCAGCTCCGCTTGGCCGCAGGCCCTCTGCATGACGCCGCCGAAGCGGCGAAAATCTGTGCCACGCTGGTCGAAAGCCAAAGGAGCTGCGAGACCACGGTGTTCGACGGCCAGCGGCTTGCCATGAGTGCGGAGGAGCCGCAGATCCCAGGCGCCAGACCGCAGCCGGCCGCCAAGTCACAGAGCTACCGGCGCTATACGCCCAAACATTCCAAGAAGGACGATCCTCCGCCGGCACCGCCGAAGGAGACTTCCACTTTCTCGTCGCTCTTTGGCGGCAAGAAATAGCAAATGTAATTAAAACAGCGGCTTGAGGGATTTTTCTCAAGTCGTTTGGCCAGGCCTCGACGCCTTGTCCGCAGGGGCCTTCGCGGGGCATATTGCGTCCATGAAGAAGAAACCGTTCCGGCTGACGCCCTACCAGGTGCAGTGGCTGATGGTCGTGGGTTTTGTCACCCTCGGCTACGCGCTCTATGTGCGTTATCTCGTGGTCGAGTTCTCGACCGCGGCGCTCGCCTGCGACGCCGGCCTGCAGACGCTGCCCTGCAAGGCTCGGGCGCTCGCCACCGTGCTGTTCAAGAACTCGGTGTTCGGCAGCGTGGCGCTGGTGATCGCGGCGCTGAATTTCATCCGCCCGTCGATCGTGCTTCTGACCGGCGGGCTGATCGCCGCCTGCCTCGGCATCGTGCTCTACAACATCGTGCTGTCGGGGCTGGCGATCGGGTTGTTTATTTTGGGCTTTGCGCGCCCCGCGCCCGCCACAGCGTGAACGCGAGCAGGAGATAGCAGGCTGAGGTCCACAGCGACTGCCAATTGTCGCGGCCTTCGTTGACACCGATATAGAGCGCTGATCCCGCGAGCAGTCCGGCGAACACCGCCTCCGCGATCGGCCGGCGACCTTCCTGCGATCGGTTGAGCAACAGGCAGGCGAAAGGCACTGCCGCCATCGTCAGGCTTGCATAGGGAAAATCGCGGTAGCGCGGATCGAACACGAAGCCGAGCGCGGTCTCCGTCGCGATCAGCGTGGTCACCACCAGGCTCGCGCCCAGGCACCACATCGAGAGCGCGAGTCCGGAGCCCTCCTCGCCGCGCGGCCCGAACATGTCGAGAAAGGTCGGCAGCGAGCGGCCCGAGACGATGGCGTTGGCTCCCAGCACCGAGGCGACGAGGCCCGCCATGAGCAATGCACCCCACTGCACCCAGCCGCCAACGCCATAGCTCTCGTAAAACATCTTGTCGGCGGCCACCCCGAGCAGGATGCCGGCCGACGTCGCGATCAGGCCGACCGCGATCCAGGGCGACAACAGCGGCGTCCACGGCCGCCGCCGCGTGGTCGCCCAGGCGGAGATGAATACAAGGACGCTGAACGCGAGCCCCGCGCCCATCTGCCATTTCCAAAAGGGGAAATTGCTGATCGGCTCGCCCGGCGGATATTTCAGGGCGCGCTGACCCGAATTGAACAGGCCCCAATAGCCGCCGACGGTGCCTTCGAGCTGACGCTTCCAGGGCTGGTCATAGGCCTCGATCAAATTGACGCGGAAATTCTGCTGCTTGGCCATGAGGAGGATTTCCGAGACCACGCGGGCCTGGTTGGTGCGCGACGGCAGCGCGCCCTCGCGCATCCGTCCCTCGCTCGGCCAGCCGGTCTCGCCGATCAGGATCTCCTTGCCGGGGAACGCCACCGCCATGCGCTGGCGGATCGAATTGACATGGGTGGCGGCGAATTTGGCGCGGATCGGGAAATCTTCCCAATAGGGCAGAATGTGGATGGTGATGAAATCGACCACGTCATAGATTTCGCGGTAGCGCAGCCAGAATTCCCAGACATCGGCGTAGGTGACGGGAACGGTGACCTGCGCTTTCACCGAGCGAATGATGGCGGCGAGATCGTTGGTCGTCATCTCGCCGCGCAGCAGCACTTCGTTGCCGACCACCAGCGACGTAATGACGCTGGGATTTTCCTTCGTAAGCCGGATCGCTGTCGAGATCTGCGCAAAATTCTTGGCGCGGTCGCTTCCGAGCCAGATGCCCTGCATCACCTTCAACCCGACCTTGCCTGCAATCGCCGGTACCTGGTCGAGGCCGTTCTCGATCGAATAGGTGCGCACGCATTCGGAAATTTTCGCCAGCTGCGTCAGGTCCTGCTCGATCTGCGCTGCCGGGACAAAGGTCGAAGGATCAAGCGGGGTCTGCGCGCCGCGGAACGGCGCGTAGGAGACGCAAAGCAGCTTGGCCGCGGGATCAATCGGCGCGCGCACAAGCGTGATCGGCGTGGCCAACCACCACCACACGCCAGCAATGGCGAAAAGGGAAATGGGAAGAAGCGCCAGTGGCGTGCGAAAAGAAATCTGTTCCATCCTGCGGCTTGCGGGATCGTCGATTAGCGCCTCGACTGCTCTCTGCCAAGAGGTCTACCGAAAGTGAAGGTCCCCAACGTGCCCGCCCAGCTTGACATGGGTGACGTGCCGCAGGGCGATAAAGTTGTGACCTTGCTGGACAAAATCCTAAATTCCAGTCATGGGATTCAGGATGAGGGTTCGCCGCATTGGGGACCCATTTGCTCGGCATCACCGAGGCGGCGGCGGGCTATTTTCGGGTAACAAATCGGGGAATTTATGCGTCGACCGGTGCTTCCACTAAAGACCACCCTGCTGCGCCATCTCGCGGTCCCCGCGCTCGTTCTTGTTCTGGGGTGTGGAAGTGCGCTTGCCCAAAGCGGCGACAACCATGCCCAGGACCAGCAGGGCAAGGGCAATGCCGCTGCCGACGCCACGAAGGATAACGAGCGCAAGACCGCCGAGTTTGCGGAAGCCGCCCAGGTCATCAACGGCCCGGCCGGCAACCCGGAATGCGTCTGGCTCGGCCGCCGCGTGGTGCGCCTGATGTGGGTGGACGACCTCGATACCGCCTTCCGGCACCTCGACCTCTATGACCGCTTCGGCTGCCCCGGCGGCCACATCCAGGCAGCGTTCCGCTGCCTGACCCGGTTCGGTTCGCAGATCGACGACAAGGTTCCGCGCAGCCTCGACACACGGGTTCATGCATGCTGGATCAATCCGGGCGCCCAGCCGCAGACCGCGGCCGCGGCAAGCCCTGCTCCGGCAACGTCCGGATCGGCTGCGCCGGCCGCCGCCGCCTCGCCGGCACCCTCTGCTTCGCCGGCACCGGCGGCCTCGCCGTCTCCTGCGGCAAAATAGCCGGCGTTCGGCGCCGGAACTGCTGGTCCGTTCATGAGCCAGCAAGGTAGGCGCCCTTAAAACGCCATGGCGTCATACCAGTTGTGAAATGACGTGGCAGTACTATCCTTTAGACTGCCGCCGTGTCGGTCGAACCTAGGGGACAGGTTCGCTTTCGCCAATCACGCCCCGTCAGGTCTTCACGATGCGTGCCATCGTAGCCGTTTTGCTGTTCGTTACCGCTGCCCACGCCGCGCTGTGGGGCATCCTCCAGGAGAAGCAGCAGGCCCCCGATTTCCGCGGCATCTTGCCAAGCGCTTCCTACGCGCCGTTTGAACCGGGCCACACCGTCGACACCGCAGCCGACTCCGAGAAGATCCGCACCGACATGCGGAAGCTCTCCACCCTGACGCGGGCCGTCCGCCTGTATTCCTCGACGGAAGGCAACGAACTGGTGCCGCCGATTGCAGCCGAGTTCGGCATGAAGGTCACGGTCGGCGCCTGGATCGACAAGGACGGCAATCGCAACAACCGGGAGATCGAGGCCGCGATCAACCTTGCGCGGCGCAACAGCAACGTCATCGGCATCGTGGTCGGCAACGAAACCATCTTCCGCGGCGAGCAGATCCCGATCGAGAACCTTGGATCGCCCGAGACGGGGCTCGACCCAGGCGAGATCGCGCGAATAACGCGCGAGGAAGCCCAGCGGATTCAGGATGCACAATCCCAACCGGACGACAAAAGGGCCGAAGCTTTGAAATGGGCGGTTGCCGAAAACAACGTCCAGCGGCTCGTAAAGCTGGTCCAGCGGGTGAAGAAGTCGGTCAACGTTCCCGTAACGACAGGCGAAATCTGGAACATCTGGCGTGATCATCCGGGGCTTGCCTCGAACGTCGATTTCATCGCCGCCCACGTCCTGCCCTACTGGGAGGGATTCACCTCCGCCCAGGCCGTCGATCAGGCCGTCGACCGCTACCAGCTGCTGCGCGACCAGTTTCCCGGCAAGCGCATCATGATCGCGGAATTCGGCTGGCCGAGCGCGGGCTACAATCTGGGGAACGCCGACCCCGGTCCGTTCCAGCAAGCCTCCGTGCTGCGCAACTTCGTGGTCCGCGCCGAAGCCATCGGCATGGACTACAACATCGTCGAATCGATCGACCAGCCCTGGAAATACTTCGAAGGCGGCGTCGGCCCCTATTGGGGCATACTGAATGCCGCGCGCGAGCCGAAATTCTCGTGGGTCGGGCCGATCGCGAATCCGGACTACTGGAAGCTCGCCACCATCGCGCTCCTGGTCGGCGTCCTGATGTCGCTGCCGATCCTGCGGCTCGCCGAGCCGACCGTGCCGCAGGCGCTGGTGCTGTCGGCAGCCGCGAACGGCGTCGGTGCTTGGGCTGCGACCGTGTTCGCCTTCTGGGATGGCCATTATTTCGTGTTCGGCTCGGCCTTCGCGCTGACGCTGGGCGTGACACTTCTTGTTCCCCTTATCCTCATCGCGATGGCGCGGATCGAGGAAATCGCGGCGGTCGCCTTCGGCCGTCCGCCCCGGCGGCTGATCGTCAAGCGCGCGGCGCTGGCGCCCGCGACCATGGGCGAAGACCTGACCTTCCCAAAGGTCTCGATCCATATCCCGGCCTATTACGAGCCGGTGGACATGCTGAAGCAGACGCTCGATGCGGTGTCGCGGCTCGACTATCCGAATTTCGAATGCATCGTGATCATCAACAACACGCCTGATCCCGCGTTCTGGCAGCCGATCCAGGATCACTGCCGCATGCTCGGCGAACGCTTCGTGTTTATCAACGCCGAGAAGGTCAAGGGCTTCAAGGCCGGCGCGCTGCGCATCGCCATGGACCGCACCGCGGCGGATGCCGAGATCATCGGCATCATCGACGCCGACTATGTCGTGGAGCCGGACTGGCTGAAGGATCTCGTGCCGGTCTTTGCCGATCCGCGCGTCGGCATCGTGCAGGCGCCGCAGGAGCATCGCGACCAGGACCGCTCGCTGATGCACTACATGATGAACGGCGAATATGCCGGGTTCTTCGACATCGGCATGGTCCAGCGCAACGAGGAGAACGCCATCATCGTGCACGGCACGATGTGCCTGATCCGCCGCGCGGCGATGGACATGGCCGGCGGCTGGGCCGGCGACACCATCTGCGAGGACACCGATCTCGGCCTTGCCATCATCGAGCATGGCTGGCTCACGCATTACACCAACCACCGCTACGGCTACGGGCTATTGCCCGACACCTATGAAGCCTTCAAGAAGCAGCGCCATCGCTGGGCCTATGGCGGCTTTCAGATCGTCAAGAAGCACTGGCGGCGTTTCCTGCCCGGCGCGAGCCGGCTGTCGCGCGACCAGAAGCGTGAATTCTCGCTGGGCTGGCTGAATTGGCTGGGCGCCGAAAGCCTCGGCGTACTGGTCGCGATCCTCAACCTGATCTGGGTGCCGATCGTGGCGTTTGCCGACATCGCGATCCCCGACAGGATCCTGACGCTGCCGATCATCGCCTCCTTCATCGTCTCGCTGGTGCATTTCGTCGCCATGTACCGCCTGCGGGTGGCGGTGAAATGGGGCCAGATGCTGACCGCGATGGTCGCTGCAATGAGCGTGCAGTGGACGGTGTCACGCGCGGTGGCGCAAGGCCTGATCACCGAGCATCTGCCGTTTGCCCGCACCTCCAAGGGCGGGCTGTCGCGGATGTCGATCGAGTTTCAGGCGTTCTGGGAAGCCGTGATCGGCGTGCTGCTGCTGGCCGGCGCCACCGTGCTGGTCGTGACCAACAACGTCAAGCAGATCCGCGAAATCTACATCTTCGCCTTCGTGCTGGTGCTGGAGAGCCTGCCCTTCCTTTCGGCGGTGGCAATCGCGATTCTCGAGAGCTCGCGGATCAATTCCTTCGCGTTCTGGCACAACACCGCGGTCCGCACCGCGGAGCTGATCGGACTTCGCCCCGTCGCACTACCCAGCGTCGGCGGCGCGTCGCAGCCGGTGACCTCAGAGATTCATCGCGAAGCGGGTTAGGCATGATGGGCGCTGAATTAGCAGCATGTGTGTGAACTACACCACAATAGCACCGCACGAATCGCCTTAGCTTGGGCATGGCCGTGCCCTGCACGGCGTTTCCTCCCTAGACTGGCCCGTCGAAACAACGGCGGGCCTTTTTCTCGTGCGCCCAAAGGAAAGAGCCGCTGAGATAATCAGCGGCCCCCATTCCCCAAATGTTTTCGGCATGAAAAAGCCCGCGCCAGGCAAGGCCAAAATACCGTAATCCACAGCTTTGTGGATTCCGTAGAATCACGGTGTTTACCAGAGGTAGCCCGCCCGGCTCAGAACTCGCGGCAGATGGCGCAAATGTCTCACGCAAACAGATCTGCGCCTGCCTTGTGAGCAGCGGAATGAGAGCCAGGGCGGCCGCTACCGGTCGTTTTTTACAACCGAGGCTCTGGCTTTGAAACGTAGTGGAGCACGTCGCGCCGGCGCTCGATCAGACGCGAAAGCAAGTTGGCGCACTGAATCAGTGAGAAAATTGTGATGATCTCGATGATCATTGCAAAAGCCTCCGCAAAAAGCCGCAGGCATTGTCGGGCACTGCCGGGTTCGAAAATCTGCTGTTTTTAAAACGTGACCCAGCCCGGTGATTCCCGAGTCTAGCCAGCTCGGAATGGGCGTAAATGGAAATCTGCAGTTCCGAAGCAGGAACAAGAGCTGAGTTGCTGCGTGGCAACAGTATCGGAAAATTGCAGTGTTTTCGAAGGCACGCAGCAGAGGCTGAAACGCGATGGCGAGCGATCTCGGCCCAGTCAGCTTCGGTGATTTCCTGGCGCATCGCCCCGATGGCGAGCATCCCGCGATCCCGCCGATTTGAGCGATCGTGAAGCCGCTACGGCTTGGGGCCACGGTTGCCCGTGCGCAGATGCCAGGCTGATCGAACTGGAGCAAATGCGATGCGATCTGTTTTGGCCGTCGGCCTGTTGGTCACCTTGTGTGCTTCTGCCGATGCCGCCGCGGTCCATCACTCCAAACCGCGACATTTCATTGTTCGTCCCAGCCGGGATGTGGTCGTCCCCCCCAGGGTGGTACAAGTTTCCCGGCTATCCGCCCATACCTCCGGAGCAGAATAGAAATCTCGACCCGTCCACCCGCGGGAGCGGTTGAGCCGGCGGATTTGTATCGCGTACCGCGAAGGGGTCATGCGAGACCGCCGGCCACAAGTCGGCGGTTTTTTATCCTGCCTGATAGGCGTCGATCGCGTGCGCGAGAAAAACGGCTGCGCTCAGGCAAACCAGAAATGCAACAAGCAAGGTCATGAGCGCGCCTCCCGCGGCAAGCGCGCCAGGTATCTGCTGCGCGAATGATCCCAAATCAGATTCAAAATGAATTGCATGATGCGATCCCCCGTTCTGGGTGAAGGAGGATAGACACCGCTTTGTTTCAGGACGGCTTCGCGGGACCGAGGAAATGGCTTCGTTCCGTGTCGCTCAATAGACCCGGCCGCACCCTCTGGGAACACGATCCGCGAACACGCGATTTCTCAGCCAGAAAAAAGGCCGGCGGAAAGTACCAGCCCCAGCACGAGACCCACTGCGACAGCAAATGCGGTGGGAATGACGAACTCTACGGCAATCTCTTTTCGGGTCATCGCGGAAGCTCGCTTTGACCTACCCCTGGCGCCAGAACACCATCTTTGGATGAGTCGCGCAAACCAGGAGAACCTGATCAGGACACGATCGATACCCGATCATCGCGACCGGACTTTCCCTAGAGTTGAAATCGGCCACGTCGGCGCCGCGCTTGCGGCATGCCGGCATCTGCAGGGTGAAGCGCTGCGAGGCGTTCGCCACGCCGGGCCGGCTACCTGATATTGGCCAAGCACTCCTTCAGGCGTTCGAGCTCCGAACGTACCTGCGTTTCCATGGCGTCTTGCAATGCGAGCGCGCCCCTGCTGGCCAATTCTGCGGAGGCCTTTCTGTCCAGATTCTGCTTCCAATCCCGGACTGCCTGCTTGGTGGCGTTTTGGGCTTCCGCCGTAGCCTTGAGGTACGCCTTCATGCAGGCGTCGGCCATTGTACAAGTCTGGCACTGTTGAGCGGCGGCAGCATTCAAAACAAGCAAGGCCAGTGTCGCGGCAAGGACCCTCATTGCCTTTCCCCCGGGTTGGGCCCGTCTGTCGTCAGGTGGCCAAGCATTGCCTCGCAGGCTTCCTGAGCCTCAGCGAGCGTTTTGAAGGGCGAGCCCCCAACCCTGATTGCGGACCTGTTCTGATCGATCGGACGCCACGACGCCACGAAGCCGGTTCGTCCCTGAAGGCCGGGACCGCTGTGGCTCTCATAGCTGATCACGAACGAAAAGCCGTTTCTATTCGCGTTCCATATTTCCATTTGCTCGACGCGACTGACGACGCGGACGAACTGCATGGCCGTTCCATTCATGGGCCGTCTCCACTCCACAAGCCCCCAGGCCCGAGCGAAAGCCAAATCCCGAGTCGCGGCGCAGGTGTGGCGAAGAAATCTTGCAAACAATAGGAAGACTCTGCGGCGATCTTGAGGACGACGCCTCCCGCGGAGGACGATGGCCTGTTGGAGCCGGCGATCGCCGCGACCTCGAGCAGGACGGCGCCGAAACCGGCATCGGGGATATGACGCCCTTCAAGCCAAGATGGCGACTGACGATTGAAGTAAACCGCCAGCGCTCAGGGCGCTCCTCAAAAAACTACGCCGTCGGGCTCGAAATACGATGTCCCGGCGGCGACCTGTTACTGGGCCCCTGAAATCCCCAGCACCCAAAGCATAGCAGGGCCGATGCCGAGCAAGTGTGAAGCAGTTCACATCTCTCCCGAAATTTCTCTTCGATCATCCGGCCTAAGCGCACTTGTGCACCGATGTCGCCGGCTTCAAATGCTAGCAGATCAGGGCCCGGCCACCTGATGACTGCCGGGCCAACTACCGACCTCACCTCGTCGCGCAAATGCGACGGGGATTTTTATTGCCGGCGTCTTCGATCGGAAGCTGTGCTGGCGTGTGTCGCGGCCGTTGGCGGGGCTTCGGTCCCGTGCTTCAACCTGAGAGCGGAGGCGGCCCGCCGACGCCGTTGTCGGTCGGGCCTGCCCCTCATCAGGTTGTGCGAACTCGGGGGGCGTGACGAAGGCTGCTCGCTTCTATCGCGACAAAAACATTTTGGCATCGTCCGGCGAGAGGACCGGTGAAAAGCATCAAGGGAGCAAATCAAGCCCGTAGATGATAAAAAGCAGCGAAACGAATAGACCGACGCAGGAGACCGCGACAACGGCCTTGAGCGACTCTACGTCGATATCAATTCCCGACACACGAGAAAGCGTCCTAGCAAGCGCAACCATGGCAAGCCTCCGATTCGGACGTCCATGAAGGGCTGATATCTCAGCTTGTCGGCCACCGCGTATGAACTGGGGCACATCAACGGGCAGCTTTCGCCAATTTGAGGGCGCAGGGTTGTTGAGGACGCCCTCCGCAAAGTGGCAACTTGCAGCCGAGCCGCGAAGGGTCGATGTAAACCGGATTACGAACCGAGGCTCACCTCGTCGCGATTAGAAAGGGCGCGAACTTCGGTCCCGCGCCACTTCATTTGATGATGTGATAGATCCCGTTCAGCCCGAACATTCCCACGGCAATCAGATAGACCGCGACGGCGTAACTCACGACGCGAGGCGCGACCATGAGAAATACCCCCGCCGCGAGCGTGGCGATCGGCAAAAGCGGGTTTGCAGCATCGACATGCATCCGGAATTTATATCAGATTCGGATGCTTCGCCCGACGGCTGACGCGGCCGGGGAAGGCAAGCGCGCCTCTCAATACACGCGACCGCACCGCGGGGGGGGGGCAGCGCAA
>Ga0210403_10004792_pt1 | contig 11597 bp, 9 predicted proteins | sample IncBWC19MmetaG_FD_150863 | JGI IMG/M metagenome (GOLD analysis project Ga0210403, IMG submission 150863) | Forest soil microbial communities from Barre Woods Harvard Forest LTER site, Petersham, Massachusetts, United States - Inc-BW-C-19-M | ecosystem: Environmental > Terrestrial > Soil >... | reverse complement strand
CTGCCGGGCGAAGATCGCGACGACGCCCGGCTCGCCGCCGCCTCGACGCTGCCATCCGCGGAGCTGGACACGCTGCTCGGCTTCTTCCGCGAAGGCGGCGGCGAGAATTTGCGCGCCCTGCTGCGCACCCTTGCCCGCCACGCCGGGCACACGCTCGAGGCGCAGAGGCCGCGGCCGGTGCCGCGCTTCGCCGGCTATCAGCCAGGCGAAGGCGCAGTCGATGTCGGCAAGCTGATCTCCTCGCTGAAGAAGGGCGAGGCGGTCGTGCCGATCATCTTCTATCGGGCCATGCTGCTCGCCGCCGACACGGCGCCGGTCGACGCGCTCTGCGCCGCTCTCAGCGAGCGCGGCCTCATACCGGCGGCGCTCTTCGTCACCAGCTTGAAGGATCGCGACGCTGCCGAATTTTTGCGCCGCGCGTTCGCCGAACTCGCACCCGCCGTCGTCGTCACCACGACGGCATTCGCTGCCGGCGGCAACATCGGCGAGCCTACGCCGCTCGATGCGGCAGGCGTTCCCGTGCTGCAGGTCGTGAGCGCGACCACGCGACGCGCCGCGTGGCGGGACAGCGCCCGCGGACTCGGCGCCGCCGATCTGGCGATGCACATCGTGCTCCCTGAACTCGACGGCCGCATCCTCGCCGGCGCCGTGGCCTTCAAGGATCCGCTGCCGCCGCACGAAGGGCTCGCCTTCACCGCGCTCACGAGCCGTCCCGAGCCGGACCGCGTGGCGCTGGGCGCCGACCGGATCGCCGCACTCGTGCGCTTGCGCACCTTGCCGCGCGGCGAGCGGCGGATCGCGGTGCTGATGCCGGACTATCCCGGCGCACCAGGGCGCACCGGATACGCGGTCGGGCTCGACGTGCCGGCGAGCGTGATCGCGCTCCTCGACGATCTCGCCACCGCCGGCTACGTGGTGCGCGGCGTTCCGGGAACGCCGCGCCATTTGCTCGATGCGCTCGCCGCCGGCAGCGATGAGGCAACACTCAGCATCCGCGAATACGAAACCTTGCTGGCGCGCGTGCCGGATGCCGCGGTCGCGCGGCTGCGCGATGCCTGGGGCAAGCCGGCGGACGATCCCGACGCGCGCGACGGCCGCTTTCGCTTCCGCGCGCAAACATTCGGCAAGCTTCTGGTCGCGTTGCCGCCCGACCGCGGCCGCACGGCGGAGCGCCGCGCCGACTATCACGATCCGCTGCTGCCGCCGCGGCACGCGCTCGTCGCCTTCGGGCTTTGGCTGCAGCACGTGGCCAAGGCCGATGCGCTCGTCCACATGGGCGCGCACGGCACGCTCGAATGGCTCCCCGGCAAGGCGGTCGCGCTCACTGCGGAATGCTTCCCGGAAATCGTGACCGGCGCGCTGCCGGTGATCTATCCGTTCATTGTCAGCAACCCGGGCGAGGCGGCGCAAGCCAAGCGCCGCCTCGCCGGGCTGACCATCGGGCACCTGCCGCCGCCGCTCGTTGACGGCGGGCTTTCCGGCGAGGCGCGCGAACTCGAGCGCCTGATCGACGAGTACGCGCAGGCCGACGGTCTTGACCGGCGGCGGCGCGAACGCCTCGCCGCCCTGATCGTCGAAACGGCGCAGGGCACCGGCTTGGCGCGGGAGGCCGGTATCGCGCACGCAGCCGCGCCCGACGACGCGCTGCGCCGCATCGATGCCTGGCTGTGCGACCTCAAGGACCTCGCGATCAAAGACGGCCTGCACATTTACGGTCGCGCGCCGGCGGAGATCGGCGATCCGGCATGGCAGCAGAGCGCCGAGGCGGAGCGCGCGGCGCTTCTTGCGGCGCTCGACGGCAACCGTGTCGCGCCGGGCCCGGCCGGCTCGCCGACGCGCGGGCGGCGCGACGTGCTGCCGACCGGCCGCAATCTCTTCACCGCCGATCCGCGCACCTTGCCGACGCCGACCGCCATGGACCTCGGCCGGCTCGCCGCCGACGAGGTCGTGCGCGCGCATCTGCAGGCGCACGGCGAGTTCTTGCGCGCGGTCGTCATCGACCTCTGGGGCAGCGCCACCTTGCGCACCGGCGGCGAGGAGATCGCGCAGGGTTTTGCGCTGATGGGCTGCCGGCCGCTCTGGGACGGCGCGAGCGGCCGCGTCACCGGCGTCGAAGTGCTGCCGACTGCCGCCATGGGCCGCGCGCGGGTCGACGTCACCTGGCGCATTTCTGGCCTGTTCCGCGATCTTTTTCCCGCGCAGATCGCGCTCATCGACGCGGCGGTGCAGGCCGTCGCCGCGCGCGATGAAAGCGACGAGGAAAATCCGCTCGCCGCGGCGCGGCGCGCAGGTGAAGTCGGCGGAGTGTCCCGCCTCGACCGCGTCTTCGGCAACGCGCCTGGCGCCTACGGCGCCGGCGTCGAGGATCTGCTCAGCCGCGGCGCCGACGCTCAAGCCGTCGGCGCGGCCTATCTCGCCGCCGCCTCGCACGCCTACGGCGGCGCCGGCGGCGAAGGCGAAGCCGCGCGCGGCGCCTTCGCGCAGCGCGTCGCCGTCTCCGATCTCCTCGTGCATCCGAGCGACGATCCCGGCCGCGACCTCCTCGAAGGCGCCGAGGACGCCGCCTTCGTCGGCGGCTTTGCCGCCGCTGCAAAACTCCTCGGCCGTGCCGTCGATCTCGTGATGCTCGACCTAACCGATCCGCAGCGGCCGCGCGCGCGATCGCTGGCGGCGGCGCTGGCGCGGATCGTGCGGGCGCGCGCGATCAACCCGCGCTTCATCGCCGGGCAGATGCGCCACGGCCCGCGCGGCGCCGCCGAGCTGGCCGAGACCGTCGACCGACTTGCCGCCTTCGCGCAAACGACCGGCGCGGTCGCCAGCGAATTGTTCGATCTGCTGCACGACGCCTACGTCGCCGACCTCAAGGTGCGCGACTTTCTGCTGCAGGAAAATCCGCAGGCTGCCGCGGCCATCGCCGAGCGGCTCGACGCCATGCGGCGGCACGGTTTCTGGCATCCGCGCCGCAACGACGTCGACGCCGGCCTCGCGGCACTGCGCGGCGCGTGCGGCCGGGAAGCGACATGAGGGCCGCGATGTTCGGGCAAAACCTCGCGACGCCCGTTGCCGGCTCCTCTGCGCCAAAGCGGGAAGGGCACGTGCAGCGCCGCGGGTCCTGTCCCGGGCTCTCGACGCCCATGCCCACCGGCGACGGATGGCTCGTGCGGCTTCTGCCGATCGGTACCATCGGGCTCGACGCGTTCGCCGCGCTGTGCGACGCCGCGCAAGCGCATGGCAACGGCGTCATCGAGGTCACCGGGCGCGGAAGCATCCAGGTGCGCGGACTTACTCCCGATTCAGCGCCGTGCTTCGCGGCGGCGATCGGCGCGCTGGAGATTGGGGCGGCGGACGGCGTTCCCGTTCTCAGCAACGCGCTCGCCGGACTCGATCCGGAAGAGATGCTCGACGCGAGCGCGCTCGCCCGCGATCTGCGCGCTGCGATTGTGCGCGGATCGCTCGGCGCATCGGTCTCGCCCAAAGTCTCGGTCGCCCTAGACGGCGGCGGACGCCTCAGCCTCGACGAAATTGCCGCCGACGTGCGTCTTCGCGCGGAAATGAGCGAGGGCCGCGCAGCGCTTCGCGTCGGCCTCGGCGGCGACGGCGCAAGCGCTGTCGAAATCGGTGTCGTCCCGCCGGCGTGCGGGATCGATGCTGCGGTCCGTCTCCTCGAAGTGATCGCGCGGCGTGGCCGCGATGCGCGCGCGCGCGAGGTGCTCGCCACAGAAGGCCTCGCGCCCTTTCGCGCCGCCCTCGCAAGCAAGGTGGGCTTCTGCGAGCTTCCTCCCCCCGCACAACAAAGAAAGCAAAGCAAAGCCATCGGCGGCCACCGCTTGCGCGACGGCTCGCTGGCGTGCGGCATCGGGCTCGCCTTCGGTCACGCCGATGCGACCTTGCTCAGGCGATTGATCGATGCAGCGCGGAGCGTTGGAGCGAGCGGAATGCGGGCGGCGCCGAGCCGCGCGCTCATGATCATTGGCCTCACACCGGCGAGCGCGCCGACCTTTGCCACGAGCGCCGAACAACTCGGCTTCATCACGCGCGCCGGCGATCCGCGCCGGCACGTGATCGCCTGTGCGGGAGCGCCGGTTTGCGCCGCCGCGCACATCGCCGCCCGCGCCATGGCGCCGGCGATCGCTGCGACAGCGGCGCCGTTTCTCGACGGGTCGTTCACGATCCACGTTTCCGGTTGCGCCAAGGGCTGCGCCCATCCTCGTGCCGCGGCGCTGACCGTCGTCGGTACTCCCGAAGGATGCGCGCTCATCGCCGACGGCTCAGCGCGCGATATCCCGCACGCCGTGGTGTCGGCGGAGGAATTTCCCGCGGCGATCTCGCGCAGCGAGCGGGCGCGAACCGGCGACAGCGGCCATGTCTGAGCCCGCGGCATATCTGCGCGACGGCGCGGCGATCTACCGGCGCTCGTTCGCCATCATCCGCGCCGAGGCCGATCTGTCGCGTTTCTCGGAGGGCGAAGCCGAGGTCGCGGTGCGCATGATCCATGCCTGCGGCGTGGTGGAGGCGGCACGGCACATCGCGTTCGGAGCCGGCCTGGTGCCGGCGGCGCGCGGCGCACTCGCGGCCGGAGCGCCTATCCTCTGCGACTCCGAGATGGTGGCGCACGGGGTGACGCGCGCGCGGCTCCCGGCGGGAAACGCGGTGATCTGCGCCTTGAACGATCCGCGCGTGCCGGCGCTTGCGGAAAAGCTCGGCAACACGCGCTCGGCGGCGGCGCTCGATCTGTGGCTCGATCGCCTCGCCGGCGCCGTGGTCGCCATCGGCAATGCGCCAACGGCTCTGTTCCGCCTCCTCGACCTGCTCGACGCCGGTGCGCCGAAACCGGCCGCGATCCTCGGCATTCCGGTCGGCTTCGTCGGCGCTGCCGAAGCGAAGGAGGCGGTGGCGAGCAATCCGCGCGGCGTACCATTCCTCATCGTGCGCGGGCGCATGGGCGGCAGCGCCATGACCGCGGCGGCAGTGAATGCGCTGGCGAGGCCCGGCCTGTGAGCGCGGCAAAACTCATCGGCGTCGGCGTCGGGCCGGGCGATCCGGAGCTGATGACGCTCAAGGCGATGCGTGCGCTCGGCGAAGCCGAGGTGATCGCCTATTTCGCCAAGGCCGGACACGCCAGCCATTCGCTCGCTACCGCGGCGCCACATCTGCGCAACGGCGCAACGCAGCTGCCGCTGATCTATCCGGTCACGACCGAGCTGCCGAAGTGCAGCGACCGCTACCGCGAGGCGATCCGCGATTTCTTCGATGCCGCAGCCGCGACGATCGCCGTGCACCTCGAGGCCGGGCGTACCGTCGCCGTGATCTGCGAAGGCGATCCGCTGTTCTACGGCTCCTACATGCATCTGCATGCGCGGCTGGCGCCGCGTTTCACGGCCGAGATCGTTGCCGGAGTCACCGGCATGTCCGGCTGCTGGTCGGCGGCGGGAATGCCGATCGCCCAGGGCGACGATGTCTTCACCGTGCTGCCGGCGACGCTGCCGGAAGCCGAGCTGGCGCGCCGTCTCGGCGAGTCAGATGCCGCCGTGGTCATGAAGGTCGGCCGCCATCTGCCCAAACTGCGCCGCGCGCTGGAGCGGAGCGGCCGGCTTCCCCGCGCCATCTACGTCGAGCACGGCACCATGGCCGACGCGGTGATGATGCCGCTCAGCGCCAAGCCGGACGACGAGGCGCCGTATTTCGCCGTGGTGCTGGTGCCCGGTTGGGAGGGACGGCCGTGAGCGGGCAACTCGCCGTTGTCGGATTGGGTCCGGGCGATGCCCGCTACCTCACTTCGGAGGCTGCCGCGGCGCTCGCGGCCGCGGATGCGCTCTACGGCTACGCGCCTTATCTCGAGCGCGTGCCGGCGCGCGCCGGACAGAGCCGTTACGCCTCCGACAACCGCGAGGAACGCGGGCGCGCGGCCGCGGCGCTCGATCACGCCGCGCAAGGGGCACGCGTCGCGGTCGTTTCCGGCGGCGATCCGGGAGTGTTCGCCATGGCCGCCGCCGTGTGCGAGGAGATCGAAGCCGGACCGGCGAGCTGGCGCGCGCTCGACATCGAGATCATACCGGGGATTACCGCGATGCTGGCGGTCGCCGCGCGCATGGGCGCGCCCCTCGGCCACGATTTCTGCGCGCTGTCGCTGTCCGACAATCTCAAACCGTGGGAGCTGATCGAGCGGCGGCTCGATGCGGCTGCGGCCGCGGGCTTCGTCATTGCACTCTACAACCCGGTTTCGCGTGCGCGGCCGTGGCAGTTCGGCGCCGCCATCGAGCTTTTGCGCCGGCACCTGCCGCCCTCGACGCCGGTCGTCCTCGGCCGCGCGGTAGGGCGAGCGGACGAGCAAGTGAGCGTGGTGACGCTCGCCGCCGCCGACGCGGCGGACGCCGACATGGCGACGCTCGTCATCGTCGGCTCGCGTGAAACGCGCGTGATCGCCCGCAGCGGGCGCTCGCCGCTCGTTTACACCCCGCGCGCCGCAGCCGAGGTCAGCGCATGATCGAGCCACCCCACGGCATCGTCGATGGTCTCGACGGCGGGCGCCTCGGGCGCATGCGGCCGGCGCAGCATGACGACCTCGATGCCGAGCGCGCGCGCCGCGCCGATCTTGCCGTAGGTTGCGCCGCCGCCGCTGTTCTTGGCGACGACGATATCGATGCGGTGCGTGGTCATGAGCGCGCGGTCGTCGGGCTCGCTGAACGGCCCGCGGCCGGTCACGTAGGTCACGTGCGGCAGCGGCAGCGGCGGATCGACCGGATCGACGCTGCGGATGAGATAATGGTGCTGCGGCGCATGCGCGAATGGCGCAAGCTCCTGGCGGCCGAGCGCGACGAAGACATGGCGCGGCGTTGGCCCCAGTGCGCGAACCGCCTCCCCTGCGTCGCTCACCTCGATCCAGCGGTCGCCGGCAACCGCGGTCCACGGCGCACGCCGCAGCGCCACGCAGGGCACGTCGGCGTCGCATGCGGCGGCGACGGCGTTCGCCGAAATGACGTTGGCGTACGGATGCGTGGCGTCGATCAGCGCGGCGATGCGCTCGCTGACCAGATAGTCCGCGAGGCCAGCGGGGCCGCCGAAACCACCGCGGCGAACCGGCACCGGCTGGCGCGCAGGCGCGGCGGTGCGGCCGGCGAGCGACAGTGTGACCTCGAGGTCGGAGCGGCCTGCCAACCGCTCCGCAAGCATCCGCGCCTCCGCGGTGCCGCCGAGAATGAGGACGCGTGGCATGTCGCTCCCTGACGCGATCGCGCGCGAGACTGCCGCATCGCCGCGCTGGCTGTCCATCGTCGGCATCGGCGAGGACGGCGTCGACGGCCTGGGCGCGGCGGCGCGCGGGGTCATCGGCGCGGCGGAAATCGTCTATGGCGGGCGCCGGCACCTGAGCCTTGCGGGGCCGCTGATCCGTGGCGCGGCGCGGCCCTGGCCGAGCCCGTTCGATGGCGCCGACGAGGAGGTGCTGCGCCATCGCGGACGCCAGGTGTGCGTGCTCGCCTCCGGCGATCCGTTCCACTATGGCATCGGCGCTACGCTTGCGCGCCGCATCGATGCGCGCGAGATGCTCGTCGTGCCGGCGCCGTCGGCATTCAGCCTCGCCGCGGCACGGCTCGGCTGGTCGCTGCCGCAGACCGCGCTGCTCTCCGTCCATGGCCGCACCCTCGATCTGGTGCGCCCGCATCTGCAGCCCGGCGCTCGCATCCTGGCGCTGACCTCCGATGGCGAGGGAGCGGCGGCGCTGGCGAAGCTTCTGACAGACATCGGCTTCGGCGCCTCGCGGCTCACGGTGCTCGAGGCGCTCGGCGGCCCGCGCGAGCAAATCCGCGCCACGACCGCGGCGGCGTTCGATCTCGGCGCCGTCGATGCGCTCAACACGGTGGCGATCGAAGTCGAGCCTGCGCCCGGTGCGCGCGTCATCGCCCGCACGCCCGGACTCGCCGATGATCTCTTCGAGCACGACGGCCAGATCACCAAGCGCGAGGTGCGCGCCGTGACGTTGTCGTCGCTGGCGCCGCGCCGCGGCGAGCTGCTGTGGGACATCGGCGCCGGCTCCGGTGCGGTGGCGATCGAGTGGATGCTGGCCGACCCGCTGTTCATGCGTGCGGTCGCGATCGAGCGGCAAAGCGAGCGCGCCGCCCGCGTCCGCCGCAACGCCGCCGCCTTCGGCGTACCGGAGCTTGAGATCGTGGAAGGCCTTGCGCCGGCGGCACTCGAAAAGCTCGCGCCCCCCGATGCGATCTTCATCGGCGGCGGGGCCGGCGCGCCCGGCGTGATCGAGGCGGCCATCGACGCTCTGCGTTCCCTTGGCCGCCTCGTGGTCAACGCGGTGACGCTCGAAACCGAGGCGATGCTCATCGACCGGCACAAAAAGTTCGGCGGCGAGCTGACGCGTATCGCGATTGCGCGCGCCGCTGCGCTCGGGGAAAAGACCGGCTGGCGCGCGGCGATGCCGGTGACGCAATGGCTGTGGACCAAACAATGATCGTCGCCGGCGTCGGCTGCCGACGGGGCGCGCCAGCCCCGGACATCGAAACCGCGATCCGCGCCGCGCTCGCGCGCGCCGGCATCGCCGCCGACGCGCTCGATGCCATCGCCACGCCGCAGGCGAAACGCACTGAGGCCGGGATCAAGACGGCGGCGGAGAAGCTTGGGGTCCGCGTCGTGCTTGTGCCCGAGGCCGAGCTGCAAGCCGCGAGCGCGCGCACGGCGACGCGCTCCGAGCGCGTGCTCGCGCTCATGGGCGTGCCGTCGGTCGCCGAAGCGGCGGCGCTCGCCGCCGCCGGCCCTTCGGCCCGCCTCGTCAGCCCGCGCCTGGTGATCGGTGCGGCGACCTGCGCGCTCGCCGCTTCGAAGGCGGCGCCATGACCGTGCATTTCATCGGTGCCGGACCGGGCGCGGCGGACCTGATCACGCTGCGCGGGCGCGACCTCATCGCCCGCTGTCCGGTCTGCCTCTACGCCGGCTCGATCATACCGCGCGCCCTGCTCGCTCATTGTCCTTCCGGCGCGCGCATCATCGACACCGCGCCGCTGTCGCTCGACGAGATCGAGGCCGAGTTCGCCGCCGCGCACGCCAGCGGTCTCGACGTGGCGCGCCTGCATTCGGGCGACCTCTCGATCTACAGCGCGCTCGCCGAGCAGCTCCGACGGCTGAGGCGGCGCGGCATCCCCTATACGCTCACCCCCGGCGTCCCGGCCTTCGCCGCGGCGGCCGCAGCGCTTGAATGCGAGCTGACCGTGCCCGAGATCGCGCAGAGCGTCGTGCTCACCCGCGTCGGCGGCCGCGCCTCGCGCATGCCGGAAGCAGAAAAACTCGCGGCGTTCGCGGCGACCGGCGCGACCCTCGCCGTCCATCTCGCGATTCACGCAGTCGAGACGATGGTCAAGGAGTTGACGCCGTTCTACGGCGCCGATTGCCCGGCCGCGGTCGTAGTGCACGCAACGTCGCCCGACGAGCGCATCTTACGCGGCACGCTCGCCGATATTGCCGCGAAGGTCGCCGCCGAGCGGATCGAGCGCACTGCGCTCATCCTCGTCGGCCGCGCGCTTGGCGCCGAGGATTTTCGCGACAGCGCACTCTACGATGCCGACTATCGGCGTCGCTTCCGCGGAGGCGCGGCGTGACTGGTCACTCTGGACATATTCGCTCGTTATTTTCCGCTCGTCCCCGCGAAAGCGCGGACCCAGCGTCTGTCCCTGCTAGCAAGTCGCTTCCCAACTGGATTCCCGCTTTCGCGGAAATGAGCGGTAGGGAGCTAGTTTCTGAACGGGGCGCGGCCGACCAGCACCTGGTCGCGGTCGAACAGCACGGTCTCGACGGCGATGACGCGGCCTTCGACCACGCGTTCGGCGGTGCGCTGCGCGGCGCGCGCAACTTCATCGCCAAGCGCGATGCGTTCGGACTGCGCCAGCGCAAAAACTTCGGCCGCGTTGTTGGCCGCCGCGATGCGCGCGCAAAGCTCCTGCGAGCCGCCGGCCGCCCGGGCAAATTCAGCGAGGCGCGCATGATCGACGACGCCGCGCTTGGAGTGCAGGTCGGTGAGGCCCTGCGCGAGCTTGGTCATCTTGCCGACGCCGCCGGCGATGGTGACGCGCGGCACCGGATGCGTGCGCAGATATTTGAGCATTCCGCCGACGAAGTCGCCCATGTCGATCAGCGCGATCTCGGGCAGACCGTAGAGCTTTTGCGCGGCGGCTTCCGAACTCGCGCCGGTCGCGCCGGCGATGTGCGTAAGGCCGGCAGCGCGCGCCACGTCGATGCCGCGGTGAATGGAATGAATCCACGCCGAGCACGAATAGGGCACGACGATGCCGGTGGTGCCGAGGATCGAGAGGCCGCCGAGAACGCCGAGACGGCCGTTCAGCGTCCGCGCCGCCAGTTCTTCGCCGCCGGGAATCGCAATTTCGACCGCGGCATCGGTAGCGCATCCGACCATGGCGGCGACTTCGGCGACCGCGTCGCGGATCATGCGGCGCGGCACCGGATTGATCGCCGGCTCGCCCGGAGGAACGGGAAGACCGGCCCGCGTGACCATGCCGACCCCCTCCCCGGCGCGAAAAGTCACGCCGGACCCCGGCGCACCGGCGCGCACCGTGGCGAGGATGAGCGCACCATGAGTGACATCGGGATCGTCGCCGGCATCCTTGACGATTCCGGCGGTCGCGGAGTCTTCGTCCTTCCGCGTCAGCGCCAGGGCGAAGCTCGGGCGCTCGCCGCGCGGCAGCGTTACTTCGACCGGATCGGGAAAGTCGCCGGTGACGAGCGCGGAAAATGCCGCCTTCGCCGCCGCCGCGGCGCAGGTGCCGGTGGTCCAGCCACGGCGCAAAGGGCGATCCTGCCGCTCCATGATTTCCCCTTTAGTCCGGCGCGCCGCCAACGTCACCACGGGCGCGCGAATCCATGACCGCGTGGGACACACTGGCGGCCGAGCGCACCGGCGTGCCGGTGCTCGCTCCCGGTCATGTCTGGCTTGCGGGCGCCGGGCCGGGCGATCCCGGGCTGCTCACGCTCGACGCGCTCGCCGGCCTGCAGCAGGCCGAGGTGATCGTCTACGACGCGCTGGTCGATGCGCGCGTATTGGCGCTCGCCGGCCGGCAGGCGCTGCTCGAATTCGCCGGCAAGCGCGGCGGCAAGCCCTCGGCGACGCAGGCCGACATCAGCCGGCGGCTGGTAGAGCTGGCGCGCGCAGGACGGCGCGTGTTGCGGCTCAAGGGCGGCGATCCGTTCGTGTTCGGCCGCGGCGGCGAGGAAACCGCCGCGCTCGCAGCCGCCGGCATTCCTTTCCGGGTCATTCCCGGGATTACCGCCGGGCTCGCGGCGCTCGCGGCGGCGGCGATCCCAGCGATGCTGCGCGGGGTCAACCGCGCGGTCATCTTCGCCGCCGCCCACGCCGTCGAGGAGGATTTCGACTGGGCGCCGCTCGCGCGCACCGGACAGCCGATCGTGCTCTACATGGTGATGCACAGTCTCGAGCGCATCGCCGCGGCGCTGATGCGGGCCGGGCTCGCCGGCTCGACGCCGGCCGCGGTGATCGCGTCGGCGACGACGCCCCGGGAGCGCATCCTCATCTCGACGCTGGACAAGCTCGCGGCCGACGCCCACGAACAAAAACTCGAGCC
>Ga0210403_10004787_pt1 | contig 11601 bp, 8 predicted proteins | sample IncBWC19MmetaG_FD_150863 | JGI IMG/M metagenome (GOLD analysis project Ga0210403, IMG submission 150863) | Forest soil microbial communities from Barre Woods Harvard Forest LTER site, Petersham, Massachusetts, United States - Inc-BW-C-19-M | ecosystem: Environmental > Terrestrial > Soil >... | reverse complement strand
CGGCCGAGACTTCTTTTCATCACTCAAATAGAGCTGTTGGTCACTCTCAAGAAGGATTAGCGCATCTTTCCCACTGCCGTAAATACCGAGAATCCCTTTCCATTCCGAAGGTGCATCAGGAGGCTTGGGGCCGGGAAGAATTGGATTGACGGCGATAGGCGCGGTTTGCGGTTTCATCGGCGGCGAAACCGGCAAGAACGCGGCGCTGATCAAGAAAGGAAGCGCAAGAGATAGGCGGAAAGGTCGGGTCACGTGCGAAATCATAACCGAAACACGGAAGTTTGCGAACGGCGACTCAAGAGGGGAATGCGTGATTTGCAACAAAAAAGAGGGCGCAGCGAGCTGCGCCCCTACAATCGAGAACGGTTACTTTTTGGCGGTGGCGGCGGATTCGTTCAGGCCGGGGGCCACGACAGGGTTCAGGAACGGCATCATCGCGCGTAGTTTCAAACCGATCTGTTCGATCTGTTGCTGCTGTTCGGCTTTGCGCCGGGCCAGGAAATTCGGGCAGCCCTTTTCGTTTTCTTCGATCCAGGCCTTGGCGAAACTGCCGTCGCGGATGCCGGCCAGAAGTTTCTTCATCTCTTCGCGCGTCTGCTGGGTGACAATGCGCTTGCCCGCGTGATAGTCGCCCTGTTCGGCGGTGTCGCTGACGGAATAGCGCATGAAGCTGAGCCCGCCGCGATAAATCAGGTCCACGATCAGCTTCAGTTCGTGCAAGCATTCGAAGTACGCCACTTCCGGCTGATAGCCCGCTGCGACCAGCGTTTCAAATCCCGCCTTGATCAGTTCGCTGACGCCGCCGCACAAAACAGCCTGCTCGCCGAAGAGATCGGTTTCCGTCTCTTCCGTAAAAGTGGTCTCCAGAACGCCGGCGCGAGTGGTGCCGAGTCCCTTCGCGTAAGCCAGCGCCTGAGCCTTTGCGTGGCCGGACGCATCCTGTTCCACAGCGATCAGCGCGGGGGTACCGCCGCCTTCCACGAAAACTTCGCGGACGCGATGCCCCGGCGCTTTCGGCGCAATCATTGTAACGTCCACGCTCTTCGGTGGCTTGATGGCGCCGAAGCGAATATTGAAGCCGTGCGCGAACATCAGCGTCTTACCCGGCGTGAGGTGCGGCTCAATCGCGTCCTTGTAAAGTTTCGGTTGCCGCGTGTCCGGCGCCAGAATCATGATCACGTCGGCCCACGCCGCGGCTTCCGAGGGGGACTTCACGGTGAGGCCGTCCTTCTCCGCTTTCGCGCGAGAGGCGCTGCCATCCGGCAGTCCAACCATTACGGAAACTCCGGAGTCGCGAAGATTGAGCGCGTGCGCGTGCCCCTGCGAGCCATAACCGATGATCGCGACCTTCTTGTTTTGGATCAACGCGAGGTCCGCATCTTTGTCGTAATACAGGTTTGCCATTTCGTTCCTTTCGTTCGGGGCCGTCAACGGCCGAAGAACCAAAAAGGAATCACAGGCTTTAGCCTGTGATTCCAATCCCAAAGGCGCCCGTCCCGTCAATCCGATCGGGATGCAAAATGCGCACCTCAGAAGGCGGCCGCTACAAAAGCCGAATTACTTCGCCGTTGCTTCCGGAATTGGCGTTTCTGCCGGGGGCCGCAGCAAATCACTCCCGCGAGTCATCGCGATGCGCCCCGTTCGCGCCATCTCCAGCACGCCGAATGGCCGAAGCACCTCAAGCAGCCCATCAATCTTGTCCACGGTCCCCGAAACTTCCACAATCAACGATTCCGGCGCAACGTCCACCACACGCCCGCGAAAAACTTTAATAAGTTCCATCAGGTGCGGTCGGTTCTGCTGATCAGCCGCAACCTTAATCAAGGCCAGGTCGCGCTCCAGCATCGGCCGGTCCGAAATATTTTCCGCCAGCAAGACATCCACCAGCTTCTCAAGGCTGGCTTCCAGGCGAGTCGCACCGCGCTCATCGGTGTGCGCGCAAATCGTCATGCGCGCAATCTCCACATTTTCCGTGGGGCCGACGGTGAGCGAATCAATATTGATCGCCAGCCGCCGCGTCAGCGACGCCACACGGTTCAGCACCCCAGGCTTGTTCTGCACATAAGCAACGATTGTTTGCATCTCTTCCTCAATCTCCGTTGTAGGGGCGGGCGGCTTCTTCCGCTGGGCATCGCGAAGGGTTAGGCCGCATTCTTACGGTTCCGTCGCCGTTTCCACCAGCGGATTATTCGGCCTCCGGATCATATCGTGCAGCGCCGCCCCGGCAGCCACCATCGGGTAAACCGAATCTTCCTGCTCCACGCGAAAATCGATCAGCACAGTCTGCTCCGATTTGCGCGCGGCTTCGATGGTCGGCACCACGTCTTTGCGTGCGGTCACCATTTCGCCACGAATCCCAAACGAGTTTGCCAAAGCCGCAAAGTTCGGTGCAACCAGGGGCGTGGCAACGTAGCGCTTGTCGTAGAAAAATTCCTGCCACTGGCGAACCATGCCGAGATACCCGTTATTGATGATGGCGATCTTGATGTTGATTTTTTCCTGGACGATCGTTGCCAGCTCGCACATGGTCATCTGGAAGCCGCCGTCCCCGACCACCACCCACACTTCCGCGTCCGGCCGCGCCGTCTTCGCGCCAATCGCCGCGGGCAGCGCAAAGCCCATCGTGCCCAGCCCGCCGGAGGTAATCAGCGTGCGCGGAGCGTTGTGATGGTAATACTGCGCCTCCCACATCTGGTGCTGGCCAACGTCGGTGACCACGATGGCGTTGCCCTGCGTGACTTTCCAAAGATCGTTGATGACGTGCGCCGCGTAAAGATGCCCGCTGTCCGGCAGCGATTGAATGTCGCGAACGGCGGAATCGCCCTTAACGCTGGTGATGTGCGTCATCCAGGCGCTGTGGTCTCGCTCGTGAATGTGTGGCAAGAGGGCGGAAAGTGTTGCACCCGCGTCGCCGATGATGGCCGCATCCACCTTTACGTTCTTGTTGATCTCCGCGCGATCCACTTCAATGTGAATTTTCTTGGCGTTGCGCGCATAAACTCGCAGGTCGCCGGTGACGCGATCGTCAAAGCGCATCCCGATCGCGATCAGCAAATCCGCTTCCTGGATCGCATTGTTGACCCAGGCCTCTCCATGCATGCCCATCATGCCCAGATTCAGCGGATCGCTGGCAGGGAAGCAGCCGATGCCAAGCAGCGTCATCGCCACGGGAATATTGCTGGTGTGAACGAACTGCTCAAACGTGCGCATCGCCCTGGAAAGTATGATGCCGCGGCCCGCCAGAATCAGCGGCCGCTTGGCCGAATTCAGCAGCTCAACCGCGCGGTCGAATTCCTCTTGATCATGATTGTTGCGCTGGCGCTTCACCGGCAGCCTCGGCTCACTCGCTTCCCAGTCAAATTCCGCGCTGGCCTGCTGAGCGTCCTTGGTGATATCCACGAGCACCGGTCCGGGACGCCCGGAGTTGGCGATAATGAACGCCTCGCGCACCGTGCGCGCAATATCTTCCACCTTCGAAATCACCACATTGTGCTTGGTGATGGGCATCGTGATGCCGGTAATGTCCACTTCCTGAAACGCGTCGGATCCAAGCAGTTTGCTGCTGACTTGGCCTGTGATGCAGACGACAGGCGAAGAATCCAGCATCGCCGTGGCAATTCCGGTGACCATGTTCGTCGCACCGGGGCCGGAAGTCGCCATCGCCACGCCAACATCGCCAGTAGCTCGCGCGTACCCGTCTGCCATATGCGTGGCGCCCTGCTCGTGGCGCACCAAGATGTGATGCAGCTTGGATTTTCCAAGCGCGTCGTACACGGGAAGAATCGCGCCGCCCGGATACCCAAAAATATGTTTCACGCCCAGGCGCGTGAGTGTTTCGCAGAGTATTTCCGCACCTGTCAGCTTCATAGAGTTCTCCCTGCAGTAATCGGAGCCTTGTCCGATCGAAAACTTGCCGGCACGGTGGTGATGGCGCCAAGCGAAGAAGACGAAACCAGCGCGGCGTATTTCGCGAAAACTCCGTGCGTGTAACGCGGCTTCGGCGGCTTCCAGCTGGACATACGCTTCTGAATTTCGGCGTCGGTCAGGTCCACACTCAAGGTTCGCTTCGGCAGATCGAAAGTAATTTTGTCTCCATCGCGAACCGCGGCGATCGGCCCGCCATTCGCCGCTTCAGGAGCGACATGTCCCGCCATCAACCCGTGTGTAGCGCCGGAGAAACGGCCGTCCGTCAGCAAAGCCACATCATCACCAAGTCCTGTGCCAACAATCGCTGCCGTCACGGCCAGCATTTCGCGCATCCCCGGTCCGCCGCGCGGGCCTTCGTAACGAATCACAACCACATCGCCGGACTTGATCTTACTTTTGTCTACCGCTGCAAATGCGGCTTCTTCGCTGTCAAACACCCGCGCCGGCCCGCTGAAATTCAGCATCTTGTGCCCGGCAACTTTCACGACGCAGCCTTCGGGCGCCAGATTCCCCTTGAGAATCACTAAGCCGCCCGTTTCCTTGATTGGATTGTTTTTGCCGCGGACGACTTGCTGTCCCGGCGTTTCTTTTGCGCTTGCGGCTTCTTCGGCAAGCGTTCGTCCGGTAACGGTGAGGGAGTTTCCTTGGAGCAGGCCGGCTTCAAGCATGCGCTTTGCGATGAGCGGAGTGCCGCCTGCTGCATAAAGGTCGGTTGCGACAAAACGTCCTCCAGGTTTGAGATCGGCCAGGATGGGAGTCTGCGAACTAATGCGGTCAAAATCGTCGATCGAGAGTGGCAGCCCGGCTTCCCGAGCGATGGCCAGCAGATGCAGAACCGCGTTCGTGGAACCTCCGGTGGCGGCAACGCCGGCGATCGCGTTTTCGATCGCAGCCTTGGTGATGATTTGTGAAGGCGTGATGTTCTTGCGCAGCAGGTCGACTACCAGTTTTCCGGCAAGCTCTCCCGCGCGAGCTTTTCCAACGTCTGTGGCTGGCACGCTCGAAATTCCCATCGGCGCGAGTCCCAGAAATTCGCAAACCAGCGCCATCGTGTTTGCAGTGAACTGCCCGCCGCAAGCGCCCGCGCCGGGGCATGCTGCGCATTCGAGTTCCTTCAGTTGCGCGTCGCTCATTTTCCCGCGAGCGTGTGCGCCGACCGCTTCAAACACATCTTGAATGGTGACGGAGTGTCCTTCGTATTGGCCGGGCGCAATCGATCCGCCATAGAGAATCAGCCCCGGGATATTCAGGCGAGCCAGAGCCATGGCGCCGCCAGGAATGGTTTTGTCGCAGCCAACCAGAACGATCAGGCCATCCAGGAGATTTCCACGGGTCACAAGCTCAATCGAATCCGCAATCACTTCGCGGCTGATCAACGAAGCGCGCATTCCTTCCGTGCCCATCGTGATGCCGTCGGAGATAGAGACGGTATTAAATTCCAGCGGAGTTCCGCCGGCCGAGCGAATGCCATCGCGCACATGCACAGCCAGCTCACGCAAATGGTAATTGCACGGCCCGATTTCAATCCAGGTGTTCGCAATCCCGATCAGCGGTTTCGTGAAGTCTTCATCCTGCAGGCCTGCCGCCCGCAACATGGCGCGAGCCGGGGCGCGGTGCGCACCATCGGTAAGAACACTGCTTCGGGGTTTCAACGAGTTGCCTGACACTTCCGAATCCCTCCACAGAATCTTCTCAGCCGCCAAAAACAGGCGCGGCCACCATCCATCGGTGGATGATGGCCCCGAAAAACATTCGGTTGCTCCTGACGGCCCGCCATCTCCCGCCGCCAAGGCACAATTCCAGCGATCAAGCGGGCCGCAAGGCTATCGCCCACGGAAGTACAAGAATGAGCTATCCGGCTGAATCAGTCAAATTAATAGAAATGCTTAACAACATAAGTGTAACGTATGGCCGCTCCCGTACGTCGTATTTCCAACCGCGGCCTCCCGCCCAAATACCATCCATCCAATTCGGGTCGCGATGCACTATTGTTGTGCAGTTTGCGCGGCGAAGGCATCTCCCCTGGAACAAGGAGCATCCATAACCCCATGCCAACTCAGGCGTCGAAGATCTCACCGGCCCGTTCCACGAGCAGTTCATACGAAGAGTACGTAAATCCGCAGTGGGTTTCCCTGCTGAACATCTTGGACATGAATGTTCGCTACGAACGATGCGCTGGCACCGAACTGTTTACCGAGGATGGCCGGCGCATCCTGGACTTCCTTTCCGGCTACTGCGTCCACAATACCGGCCACAACCATCCTTATATAATCCAGGCGCTCAAAGACGAGTTGGACAAAAGCGGCCCCACCATGCTGCAAAGCCATGTGCCGGAAATCGCCGGGGAACTCGCCAGACGTTTGTGCCAGCTCGCGGGCGGCGGATTAGAGAAAGTTTATTTCGGAAGCGGCGGCAGCGAAGGCGTCGAAGCGGCCATCAAGTTCGCGCGCGCGACAACCGGCCGCGCCGGGATCGTTTACGCGAAAAGCAGCTTTCACGGCCTCACCGCGGGGGCCCTTTCCCTGATGAACGACGCGTTCTGGCGCGAAGGCTTCGGGCCTCTTCTTCAAGACACGGTCGGCGTGGAATTCGGTGACGCGAGCGCGTTAGAACGCGCGTTGCAGAGCAAGCGCCATGCAGCACTGGTGTTGGAACCAGTCCAATCTGAAGCGGGGATTCGCGTTCCTTCGAAAGCATATTTGCGAAAGGCGCAGGAACTCTGCCGCAAAACCGGCACGTTGTTCGTAATCGACGAAGTGCAAACTGGCATGTTCCGCACGGGAACCTTCCTCGCCTCGCACCAGTTCGAACTCCGTCCCGACATCGTGATTCTGGCCAAAGCCTTAAGCGGTGGGCTGATGCCCGTTAGCGCTGTCCTGATGACCGACAAAATCTACCACGCCGTGTATTCCTCGCTGCGCCGCGCGATTGTTCATACATCCACGTTCAGTGAAAACAGCCTCTCCATGCGAGCGGGCCTTGCGTCGCTCGACGTGCTGGAATCTGAACAGCTCGGTTCGCGCGCGATGGAACTCGGTGACACCTTCCGCACAAAATTGCGCCATGAACTGGCCCCGTTCGAAATGGTGAAGGAAATTCGCGGCATGGGCCTGCTCTCCGGAATCGAGTTCACCGCGCCGAAGAAAATGTCCCTGCGCGTGCCGTTCGAAGCGTTTTGCCACATCCATCCGGCGATGTTCGGGCAAATCCTAGTCATGCGCATGTTCCGCGAGAAAAACATCCTCACGCAAATCTGCGGCAACAACTTCATGGTGCTGAAAGCGGCGCCGCCGCTGGTGGTGAAACAAGAGCAGCTGAATGAATTCGTGGCCGCCATTCGCAGCGTGGTGGAATTGGCGCACACTTCAACCGCATTCTGGAGCGAAGCGCTTGGCTTGGCGCGCCGTGCAGCAAAGGTCTGAGGTCTAGCTGGCAAAGGTAAGTTTGCAGCAATATAGTCTGGGAATAGGGGGCTACGAGTGGTCTCCGGCAGTGCGAAAGTGGACGTGTTTGTCGTTGGAGGGGGCCCCGCTGGGTTGGCGGCCGCCATTGCCGCGCGGCAACGTGGACTGTCCGTCGCCGTGGCGGACGGCACCGAGCCCCCAATCGACAAAGCTTGCGGCGAAGGCTTGATGCCCGAAACAATTGCCACGCTCGCCGAATTGGGCGTCGAGATTCAAACCGAAGCCGGCTACTGGCTCCGCGGGATCCGGTTCGTTCATCAGGACGCCCAGGTTTACGGAGAATTCCCGCGAGGTTTGGGAGTCGGCATCCGGCGAACGATTCTCCACGAGTGGCTGATCGCTCGCGCCGAAGAATGCGGAGTGCAATTGTTGTGGCGCACGCCAGTGGCCGGAATCACGAAGGCGGGAGTTCACTGCGCCGGAAAATTCGTTGCCTCGCGCTGGATTGTGGGCGCCGACGGCAGCGGCTCGCGCGTTCGCCGGTGGAGCGGCCTGGATGCGGCGTCCCGCCAAACTCAAAGATACGCCGCACGCCGGCACTATCGTGTGCGTCCATGGTCCGACCACGTCGAGGTTTACTGGGGGTACCGCGCCCAGGCCTATGTAACGCCGATCGCCAGCGAAGAAGTCTGCATCGTGGTGCTGGCAGCGCGTGCCGAAGACGCATCATTCGAGTCAGTGATGCAAGATTGCCCGCAGCTCGGGCAGCGTTTGGCTGGTGCGAAACTCGCCAGCCGCGAGCGCGGCGCAATCACGCAGATGCACTCGCTTTGCGCTGTGTATTCGGGAAATGTCGCGCTGGTTGGTGACGCGTCCGGCGGAGTCGATGCGATCACCGGTGAAGGCCTGCGACTCGCGTTCCGCCACGCTATCGCGCTCGCGGATGCCATGGAGCGTAATGACTTGGCAAGTTACGCACGCGCCCACCACGAACAAGCGCGGAAGCCCGCGCTTTTGGGAGACTTGCTCCTGGCGTTGACAAGAAGCGAACGCCTGCAAACGCGCTCCCTCCGCCTGTTGGCGAAACGCCCACAACTTTTCGCGCGCCTCCTGGCCGTTCATGCGGGACGCGGGGCAATCGCAGACTGGCTCTCCGCGGGCGCGCAACTCGGATGGCGCTTTCTGACCACCTAGGAGAACGAAATTATGCGCGTATCCGGTTGGAAATCAGCGACATCCTCGCTGGCAATCCTCTTCTGCGCGGCGATGTTGCTCTCCGCAGCACCCGCCCCTCCGCGCCCGCAGTCTGCACAAACCGCGCAGTCCGCGACACACGAAATCGCGCTGGCGTTCGACCCTGCGCAGTCCAAAATCCACTTCAACGTGGACAGCACCCTGCACATGGTCCATGGCTCCTTTGCGCTGAAGAGCGGCTCGCTGCAATTTGACCCGCAAACCGGAAAAGCCAGTGGCGCCATCGTTGTCAACGCTGTCAGCGGAGAAACGGGCAACACCTCGCGCGATCAGCGCCTCCACAAGGAAATTCTCGAAACCTGGAAATTCGCCGATGCTGCGTTTCGCCCCTCACAGATCGACGGTCAGGCATCGCTCACCTCCCCATCCGATTTCAAAGTGAAAGGCATCATCACGCTTCACGGCACCGACCACGAGTTGATTGCCGACGTCCACTCCGAATTCAACGGCGATCACTGGAAGGGAACTGCGAAATTTGACGTCCCCTACACCAAGTGGGGCATCAAGGATCCCAGCAATTTCCTTCTGAAAGTGAAGCCAGTCGTCAACGTGGAACTCGAGTTGGTCGGCACGAAATCAAACGCGCAGTAATCTCCAACATTGCCCTGTGGTGCAAATCGCGGCCAAAACTTCCGGCAGCGCCGGGTTTCCATTTGCATATCCGACGAGCTTCCTCCATCATTAATAGTTTGGGTTACAGCTTTCCTGCCAGATAGCTGTGCCTTGTGCCGTCTACCAACGAAATAACTGAGGAAATTCATGGAAAAGCCAACGAGTATTGCCGCGCCGAAAGGAAAGCTGGGAGTTCTGTTGCCGGGCATGGGCGCGGTTGCAACAACTTTTATGGCGGGTGTGGAACTCGTGCGCACCAAGAGAGCGCAGCCGGTCGGCTCGCTGACGCAGATGGCGACCATCCGCCTGGGGAAGCGCACCGACGGCCGTTCGCCGCGCATTAAAGATTTTGTGAAACTCGCCAAGCTCGATGACATCGTATTCGGCGGCTGGGATATTTTCCCGGACAGCTCCTACGAAGCCGCCGCGAAAGCCGGCGTGCTCGACCCGCACCACCTGGCGATGGTGAAAACTTTTCTCTCCAAGATTAAGCCGATGCCCGCCGCGTTTGACCGCGAATACGTGAAAATGCTCGACGGCAAGCATGTCAAGAAGGGCAAGAACAAATACGAAATCGCCCTGCAGATCAAAGCCGACATCGCGAAATTCAAGACAAAGCACCACTGCTCACGGATGGTGATGCTCTGGTGCGGCTCGACGGAAATTTTCCTCACGCACGACGACGTGCACGCGACGCCGGAAAGCTTCGAAAAGGCGATGAAGGAAAATCACCACGCGATCGCCCCGTCCATGCTTTACGCCTGGGCCGCGATTACGAGTGGCATCGCTTATGGCAACGGCGCGCCGAACCTGAGCGTGGACATTCCCGCGCTGCAGGCGCTAGCGCAAGAGCACAACGTGCCCATCGCCGGGAAAGATTTCAAGACCGGACAGACGCTCATCAAGACGGTTCTCGCGCCCGCCTTTAAAGCCCGCATGTTGGGACTGAACGGCTGGTTCTCCACTAACATTCTCGGCAACCGCGACGGAGAAGTCCTCGAGGATCCCGGCTCGTTCAAGACCAAGGAAGAATCCAAACTCGGCGCACTCGAATTCATTCTGCAACCGCATCTCTATCCCGAGCTTTACAAGAAAATCCACCACAAGGTACGCATCAACTACTACCCGCCGCGCGGCGACAACAAAGAAGGCTGGGACAACATCGACATCTTCGGGTGGCTCGGCTATCCAATGCAGATCAAGGTGGACTTTCTCTGCCGTGATTCGATTCTTGCGGCGCCGATCGTCCTCGACCTTGTCCTCTTCCTCGATCTAGCGCAGCGCGCCGGAATGCGCGGCATCCAGGAATGGCTCAGCTTCTACTTCAAATCGCCCATGACCGCGCCAGAACTTTATCCGGAGCACGACCTCTTCATCCAGCTGATGAAGCTAAAGAACACCCTGCGCTGGATGGTCGGTGAAGACCTGATCACCCACCTCGGCCAGGAATATTACGACTGATCTCCCAAACGCAGCGTCCACCTTTAAGGTAGACGCTACATATCGCCAGGAAAACGATTACAGCCGCTCCGGCGCTTCCCACCTACCTGATTGAGCCGACCGGAACAGCGCCTCCAGCACCGCCGTGTTGCACACCGCGTCTTCCATCGAATTCGGCACTTCCAGATTTTCGCGTATGGCCTTCGAAAACAGATCCGCTTGAATCGTAAACTGATTGCAAATCGGCAGCGATTCAGTCACCTGGCTCGCCCCGCCATACAAATCCTTCCCATCATCGACAAAAATCCGGCAAGGCTTATCGGTCGGCGCGTTGAACGGAATCTCGATGTCCACCCGCCCCTCGGTGCCAAGGAACTGCATCCGCTGGTAATAAATCAGTTGCGTGGATACCGCGAAAATACATTGCCCGGTCGGGAATTCGAGAATGGCCGAGGTGAGCCGGTCAGTCTTGAAGCTGGGATCAAGCTCAATACAAGCCATCACGCGCACAGGCTCTTCTCCAAAAATATAACGCGACATCCTCACCGGATAGCAGCCGATATCCATCAGCGCCCCTCCCGCAAGCTCCGCCGAATTGCGGACGTTCTCCGGATTCACGTTGAAATAGCTGAACAAGCAGACCGCCGAACGCAGCTTGCCGATGCGCCCTCCGCGGACCAGTTCCTGCGCTCGCAGCCACTGCGGATGGCTGCGCACCATGAACGCCTCGCCAACCTTGACCCGATAGTCGTCGCGCGCTTCCAGCAATCGCCGCGCCTCCGCCACCGTCCGCGCCACCGGCTTTTCGCAAAGCACATGCTTGCCCCGGCTGGCCGCGCGGATCGACCACTCCACATGCAGATGATTGGGAAGCGGATTGTAAATCGCCTCAATTTCCGGATCGTTGATCAATTCTTCATACGATCCATAAGCCCTGGGAATGGAAAACTCTCGCGCAAACTGC
>Ga0210403_10004785_pt1 | contig 11605 bp, 6 predicted proteins | sample IncBWC19MmetaG_FD_150863 | JGI IMG/M metagenome (GOLD analysis project Ga0210403, IMG submission 150863) | Forest soil microbial communities from Barre Woods Harvard Forest LTER site, Petersham, Massachusetts, United States - Inc-BW-C-19-M | ecosystem: Environmental > Terrestrial > Soil >... | reverse complement strand
ACTATCGCGAGTGGTCCGCAGACAGGGGCCCCATGACGCCAGGTACCTCAGTGCATTCCGCAGGACATCCGAAACCACGAACCCTCGGCGAGTTGAAGCGCATTCCGGACTTTGATTCCCGGTCCGCCGGCGTTTCGGTAAAGAATGAGATTCGCCGCAACCTGCTGCGGACGATCGAGCGCAATGAGCCGTTGTTCCCGGGAGTTCATGGTTACGAAGACACGGTGATCCCGCAGATCGTCAATGCCCTGCTTTCTCGGCACAATTTTATTCTGCTGGGCCTGCGCGGACAGGCCAAGAGCCGGATTTTACGCGGCCTGTTGCAGTTTCTGGACCCGGAAATTCCGGTGATCTCCGGCTGCGAAATCAACGACAACCCGCTGCAGCCCATCTGTCGCGGCTGCCGCGAACGGGTTGCCGCCGAGGGTGACAATACGCCCATCAATTGGCTGCCACGAGACCAGCGTTACGTCGAGAAACTGGCCACTCCGGACGTGACCATCGCCGACATCATCGGGGATGTTGACCCTATTCGCGCCGCACGCGGCGGCCGCGACCTTTCGGACGAGCTGACCATCCACTACGGCCTCCTGCCGCGCGCCAATCGCGGCATCTTCGCCATCAATGAATTACCCGATCTTGCCGGGAAAATTCAGGTCGGCCTGTTCAACATCATGCAAGAGGGCGACATCCAGATTAAGGGCTATCCCCTTCGTCTACCGCTCGACGTGCTTTTGGTGTTCTCCGCGAACCCTGAAGATTACACCGCGCGCGGCAAAATCATCACCCCCCTGAAGGACCGCATCGGTTCGGAAATTCGCACCCACTATCCTTCAACAATCGAGGAAGGGATCGCCATCACCACTCAGGAAGCTTGGACGGCACGCGACTCCGGCATCAGCGTCGAAGTGCCCGACTACCTGCGCGAAGTGGTGGAAGAAATTGCGTTTCAGGCGCGCGAAGACAAGCGCGTGGACCGGCGCTCCGGCGTGAGCCAGCGGCTGCCGATTTCTACGCTGGAAAGCCTGGTGAGCAGTACGGAGCAGCATGCCGCGCGCACCGGCGAGCGCCACGCTGTTGCACGCATCGCCGATTTATACGCCGCGCTTCCCTCCGTCACTGGAAAGATGGAACTGGAGTACGAAGGTGAACTGAAAGGTGCGGAAGTAATTGCTCGCGAGTTGATCCGCACCGCGATAGGGCGCGTGCACTCGAAATACTTTGGAGAAGTCAGCTTTCAACCGGTGGTTCAGTGGTTCGAATCCGGCGGCGAGCTGAAAATTCCCGACCTCATTTCCACCGGCCAGCGCTATCAGCAATTAGCCAAGGTCCCGGGCTTGCTCGAGCACGTCTCGAAGCTCGGAGTCACCAATCGCAAGGACGAAGCGCACGCCGCCGCTGCCGCCGAGATGATTCTCGAAGGCCTGTGGGCGCATCGCAGAATTGGTCGCAGCGAAGAGCGCGGCTTCTACGCGGAAAAGCAGCGCGCGCCGGAGCCGCGGGAATCCGTCAGTCGCCCGCGACGCAATTACAACTGACGACCCGGCAAAGGGTCGTCATCCTGAGGCGGTCGCCGCGACCGCCGAAGGATCTCAATCGTGATAGCCAAACGCCACGAGGGCCAGGAATGAAGGTAATCAAATACGGAAAGTACGTAGGCGAGCCAGCCGACGCCGTCGACCTCGACGAGCTCATGAAACGCCTCGGCGATTTCCTGCTGCAAAGCGGCTTCGAGTCGCAATTCTACGGCCTTTCTGAGTTGGACGCGTCGCGTTCCATGGAAGCTCTGCGCGAAGCGATCCTGCGCGCACTCCAGGAAGGCGACCTCTTCCCCGAAGACGCCATGAGCGACGAGTTGCGCGAGATGTTGCAAGACCCCGGCGCGCTAAACAATGAGGAAATCCGCGACCTGATCAACAAATTGGTGGAGCGCATGGCGCAGGAGGGCTTCATCAATCCCCAGCAGCCGCCGCAGGTGACGCCACCTCCGCAAAACACACCCGGCGGAAGCTTGGGCCAGCCGCGAGATACTGACACGGAGGCGCGCTTTGAAATTACAGACAAAGCGATCGATTTTCTCGGCTTCAAAACACTGCAGGACCTCCTCGGGTCACTGGGCCGCAGCAGTTTTGGCCGCCACGACACGCGCGATCTCTCAACGGGCGTCGAATCCGGCGGCATTTCGCGCCCTTACGAATTTGGCGACGTGCTGAACCTGGACATCAGCGAAACGCTTTCGAATGCGATTCGGCGTGAGGGCGCAAAAGTCCCGTTGCTGATGGAATACGGGGACCTGATGGTCCACCAGTGCGAATACCATTCGTCGTGCGCGACAGTGCTGCTGCTCGATTGCAGCCACAGCATGATCCTTTACGGCGAGGATCGTTTCACGCCCGCCAAACGCGTGGCCATGGCTCTATCGCATCTGATCCGCACGCAATATCCCGGCGATACGCTCAGCCTGGTGCTGTTCCACGATTCGGCGGAAGAGGTGCCGCTTGGACAACTCGCCCGCGTACAGGTTGGCCCTTATTACACCAACACGCGCGAAGGCCTGCGCATGGCCCAACGGATTTTGCTCCGTCAGCGCAAAGATATGCGGCAAATCGTGATGATCACCGACGGCAAGCCTTCCGCCTTGACACTTGAGGATGGGCGGATTTATAAAAACGCGTTCGGACTGGATCCCTTCGTCGTGGGCGAAACACTGGAGGAAGTAAACAAGTGCAAGCGCGCCGGCATCATGATCAACACCTTTATGCTCGCGACCGACTACAGCCTGGTGCAGTTCGTGCAGAAAATCACCCAGATGTGCAAGGGCAAAGCGTATTTCACAACGCCCTACAATCTTGGGCAGTACCTGCTGATGGACTACATGCAACGCAAAACCAAAACGATTCACTGATTTTTCGTGGGATTTATGGCACGCGAGATTGCAAGGGACTATTGCCATGTCGCTAGCACACAAATTCAACAGATGGCTCGGGTGGGAGGCGCCTTTGACCAAGATCGTAGCGGGACAGATTGCACCGGGATTTACCCTGAAATCGCTGGACGGCAAAGAATACTCACTCGCGAAACTGCTGGAGAAAGGCCCCGTGGTCGCCGCCTTCTTCAAAATCTCGTGTCCGGTGTGTCAGTTCACGTTTCCGTATCTGCAGCGGCTGGCCGAGCGGTACTCGGGCGATTCCGCCACGGTCCTCGCTGTCTCGCAGGACGACGCGCGCGGCACGAAAGAGTTCAATCGCGAATACGGCGTGACGTTTCCCACGCTGTTGGACGACCCCGGCTATTCCGTCTCGAATGCCTACGGCCTCAGCATGGTGCCCACGATTTTCCTGATCGAGCCGGACGGGAAAGTAAAGGGCAGCTGCATGGGCTTTGACAAAAGCGATCTCGAAAAAATCGCCGCCGAACTTTCCCAAAGGCGAAAGATCGCCGCCGCGCCACTGTTTCGTCCTGACGAGGTTATTCCAGCTCAAAAACCGGGCTGAAGCTCAAAAAACTAGGTCCGGTCGGACCTACCCTCGGATCCGCCAATCTCCAGAATGGCGCGGAAGGGAGGGATGCCAATCGGGAGACTGGCGTTCCCAGAAAAAGCGCCTCTCGCCTCAGCGGCGATTCTCCCCCAATCGCTCATTCCAATTCCACAAGCAAAGCCGGTTTGTGTTTCTCCGGCTTCTTCCTCTTGTCCGGAATCACTTTAGTGCCCGCCGGCGCCAACCCCGACTTCCGCGCCCGCCGCCGCGCCTCGACGCCCTTATCCAGCCTTTGTTTTTTTCGCTTCGCCATTTCAGCTCTTCTTCGCCACGATTTCCTTCACCGCTCGCCGAGCAACTCGCCCAATACCGTTGTCGGAATCGCGAGGGATGCGCCGACCGTCACGCCGACTCCATTCAAGAAATCCCGGCGCGTAATGCTGCGGTCCATCCCCAACTCGCGGTCGTTTTTCCCTTGGCTCACGCAGATCTCCGATTAGGGGAGTTTACTGCCGCACGATGCGACAGCGAACTTCCTTAGGAACGCTAAGAGAATATCCTAAGTTGTGGGGTCCGAGAAAATGCCGCGTGCTGCGCGATAATACGGGAAGCTAGAAAGTAAACGTAGCTTGCAGATCGATCCGGCGGTTGTAACTCGGGTTCCCGAAAGGAGGCTTCGCCAACCCATTCGATTCTCCAAACAACGGAGATCCTAAATTGCCTATCGGTGCGGCTGGGTTGACATTGTTGGAGATATTTCTCCCAATTACGCTAATAGTCAGCCCGTAGCGACGATTCGTTGCACCTGCGTCCATGCCTCGGCCACCCAGTCCGCCGCGTCCCCCTCCTCCCGGACCCCGCCCAAAGGTTCCGCCGCCCATGCCGCCTCCTCCGCCGCTGGAAGCACTTTCGAGCGCTGGTCCGAATCCAAACGTCTTGCTCACCCTTAGGTTGAAGGTGAATTGACTCGGCCCTTCCCCGTAATTGATGGGGATTGGCGTGTAGCCCGTCGGGGGATTCGCGTCGAAACATCCAAACTTCGTCTGATTGGATGGCGAGCACACCGCAAAAGCGGGCCGCACGTTATAGAGATTGTCCTGGAAAGGGTCCGCACCCGTGGTGATGTTGAAGGGAATGCCGGAGCTCGCAATCATGAAAGGGCTCAGGCGATAGCCGCGCGGCAATCCAATGGTTCCACCCAAAGAAAGCCGATTGCGAATATCAAAACTTGCGCGGCCATAATCCACCTTTAAATTGCCCGGATCGGAAGGAAAACTGTTAACCCCCGAGGTGTCGCTGTTCGCACGATTGTAGGTGTAGTAGCCGAAGAGAGAAAGCTTCGCCCCCATCCGGATGCTGCCGTTGACGATCAACTGATTCTGCTCAAAGTCCGCGCCAGACTGGTATTGAAAGACGTTGCCCTCATTTGCATTCGGCCGCCCGGCTGGGGTGCTGCTGGTCGCCGGTAAGAATGGGTTCAGGTTGTTGGTATAGAACTGATGCACGCCGCGCGAATTCAAATAAGTCACCGCGATGTTGGCGACCTTGGTGAGCTGTCGTTCCACGGTGATGCCGGTCTGTATCGTATACGGCGCACTCAAGTTGGGATTATCGCGATAGGCCGTGGACACTACAGTTCCCGTCGGCAGCGGATTCGGAAGCGGCAGGAAGAAAGCTGGGTTCGAGATTTGAAACTGTTTTTGCAGGGGATTCAGTTCGTTATACCGCTGCTGCGTCTCCACCAGATCATAAGTGAAGCGATCGTAAAAGATGCCAAATCCCGCGCGCAGCACGGTCTTCGGCGGGTTCTTCGCGTTCCCACCGATTCCCCAGGCCAGACCGATACGCGGCGCAAAGTCCGATTTATCGCTGAAATTGTTCTGCGTTTCAAACCGCAAGCCGTAGCTCAAGGTCACGTTCCGGCGAACCTTCCAGTCATCCTGGATGAACAGCCCCGCATCCACCAGCGTCGTCGTGGAAGGAATAATCTGCGCACCACCGGCGCTCTGTATGGTCTGGGTGTAGTAACTTGCCCCGCCGCCGTTCGCCTGAATCGTGGCGAAAGACTGCCCCGCGGCGATTCCCTCCACCGTAATCTGGTATGCCTGAATAGGAGTGAGGTTGCACAGCCCGTTTACCAGTGTGTTCGGGCAATTTGGGAACGCGCCCTGCCGCGAACCGAACGAAAACGTGCCGGTGAAATTCCCGCTGGTCTGATCGCGGTCGTTCGTGGCGCGAATCCGTCCGCCAAACTTCCAGGAATGCTTGCCGAAATTCAGGAACGTGGTGTTCTGGTATTCGTAACGGCTCTGCAGGTCCGCTGAGCCGAATCCTCCGGCACCATAGCCACTGAACGCACCGCCCGCATTCAGATTAGTCAGCGTGCTCACCGGCGTGTTTTCGTTATTCTCGTGCACGAACTGAAACCGCGACTCATTGATCGCATGCGCGCTGATAATTTGCGTGTCCGTTGCCTGCAGTGTGTGTTCCTGGTTAAAGACATTCGTGCCCGTGTCCAGCAGGTTGAACTGCCCGACATTGTTGTTGGTTTCCACGTCGCGGAAGTATTGATAGCGCACGGTCAGCGTGTTGTTCGGCGTCAGCTGGTAGTCAATCCGCGGGCTCAAGTTGGTGCGCGTTTGCGGGTTGGTGATCGCGGCGCTGTAGGAAGGAAGGATCGCGAACTGCGCTTGCCCCGTGGGACACGCAATCTGCAGATAGCTGTCCCCGCAGACGACGCTGCCGTTAAAGATATTGAGTCCCCCGATGTTGCGCCGCTCGATATTGAAGAAAAACGACGCCTTCTTGTTGATTGGCCCGCCGATGTTTCCGCTGTACTGCTCGGAGTTGTAATCGGGCGGCGCCGTGCCCGCCGGAAGATTCTCAAACGGATTGCGAGCGTTAAACGCCGAAGCGTTTCCGGACACCTGCACCTGTCCATGCAATTTGTCCGTCCCCGGCTTCGTGAAAATTTCGATGCGACCGTAACCGAGCTTGTCGTACTCGGAAGAAAACGGATTCTGATTGATGCGAATCTCACGAATCGAGGCTTTGGGCGGCAACTGCCCGGCGGTAAAACCGTCAATGTAGATCTGCCCGCCGTTCGGACCTGCCGACGGGCCGGCCAGCGCCTGCAACTCCGAAGACAACTCGTCCGGGTCATCGGACAGCGCTTCGAGGTCTTTCCCTTGCAACGTGATGCTGTTGGCGTTGTTCTGCGGACTTACATCCACCTGCGTCGTGGAGGAGTTGACCTCGACTCTTTCCTTCTCGATTTCCAACGCGAGCTGGACATCCAAGCGCAGCGTTTGTCCAGTGGCCAGTGCGACGCCAGGTTTATCAAACAACGCGAAGCCCGCGGCCACGGCCTTAATCTCGTAAGTTCCCGGCGTCAGATTCTTGAATTCGTACACGCCCTCCTTGTTAGTCGTTGTGTCCATCGAACCGCCGGTTGGCGTCGTCAGCAGTACGGTCGCGCCCACCAACGTCGCGCCAGACGGATCCGTCACCTGACCCCGGATCACTCCGGTTGGGGTTTGCGCACGGCACGGCAGCACCATCAGCAAGAGGAAAAAGAAAAGTAACGCGCCGCTCCCCCTGCGTTTTTGTCGTGCATTCATTTGCATCAATCGAAAAGTCCGCGCCTCTGCCATTTTCCTCGCGAGTGCTGGCGCTATTGCGCCGCCGCGTCCCCTCCGCCATTGCTCAGGCTCCAAGGCGTCAGAATGCTCGATGCCTGATCCTGCGACGTGGCTTGCAGCAAGGGTTCCACGCCGCCCAACACCGTGATGGCGGTGACTTGGGAGTCCTTGAGCCCGCCCGTTCCGACGATCATGACCACATCGCCTTTTTGGAAATCGGCAAGCGGCGCGGCCGGCAATCTTCCCAGCAACTGTTGGAGGTCGCCTCCTCCACCGCGGCCCTGTCCTCCCGAGCCTCCGCCCTGGCCAGCCGCGGGCGTGGGAGTCGCCGCCCCTGCAGATGTCGGAGTGCCCGCCGGTGGGCCACCCTTCAAGCGCATGGCAATCATTTGCGCCATCTGCGGCGGCAATTTCCGCAACTGCGAATCGGAACTCACCTTCACCACCTCAGGCTTTTTCGTCGCCAGATCGGAAACTGTAATCGTGCCCGCGCCTGCATCCACAGCGGAAATGGTTCCCGCAATATTTCGAAATGCTCCCGTCACCACTTCATCCGCGGCAAAACTGGCGCTATCGGCACTGCGCACTCCGCGGGCCCTCAACTGGTCGCCCGCGTTTATTTCCGAAAGGCTGCTCACCTGGGCATCGTCAAATTTCACCGAACCGGGAGCATAACGCCGTATCACCGCGGTTTTGCCGATCTTGACGGCCACATCTTTCGTTCCCGCAGCGGTCATCGTGCCGATAATGATCGTCCCCTGCGCTGCGTCCACGCTTTTCACCAACCCGCCAATCCCATGCTTCTGCCACTCTTCCCTTTCGTGCGCTTGTTTCTCCGCAATGTCGCTCTTCTTCATTGCGATCACGGATCCGGCTTCGCAAACCGGCGGGTCGCCGGCGCAGCGCAGCCGCACCAGCACGCGGTCCCCTGGCTGAAATTCAGACAACGGAATGGCTTCGGCTTGCGATAAATCCTTCGAACCGGGAGGCACGCGCAATAATTTTGTCGCCGGGGTTACCGTCACTTTGGTCTCGGGTCCCGCATCCGTCGCAACGGTCAGCGATTCATCTGCGATCGATTTGATGGTTCCCACAACTGGTGGCGTTTTTGTAGCAGTCGAAGCGGGTGGCGCGGTCTGTGCGTAGCTGACAGCCGCGCCAAGCAGCGCAATGCAAAGGCAAATTCCCGCCGGAACAACGTCCCCGCTGAAAACACCACCTCTTTCGAATCCCGGCTTTTGCATTCATCTCTCCTCGAATTCGCTCTCGTGGGTGGGAGCGCGAGACGGCCTGGACACACTCCGCTACCGCGCAGGCGAGACCTACCGTTTAGACGCCGCGAAAGCCATTTCGCGTTTCATTGAACTTCACCAGGAGCACAGGCTTCAGCCTGTGTCCTGGGTTCCTCTTCCCAGTGTACTCTGCCTGCCGTGAGCATAGCCCAAGGGTGCTCTTCCTCAGGGCCCTCTGCGTTATTTCCGAATCTTTCCTCTTCAAATCCCCACTATTTCTCCGGCGGAATCCACCTCCACCTCCACCGCGCGCGAAACCTTCGGCAACCCCGGCATCAGCATCATGTTTCCTGAAATCACCACCACAAACCCTGCGCCCGACGACAGCGTCGTGTCGGTGACATTCAACTCCCACCCCTTCGGCGCGCCCATCAATTTCGGATTGTCCGAAAGCGAATATTGAGTCTTGGCGATGCACACCGGCAGTTTGCCGAAGCCCCAATTCGCAAAGTCCTGCAATTTCGCTTTCGCCTTTTCGCTGAGAGTCACTCCGTCGGCTCCATAAACCCTCGCGACTTTCTGAATCTTCGATTCCAGTGTCTCTTCAGTTTCGTAGATCTGCTTCGCCCGAACGCCCGGATTTTTCTCGATAATTTCCACAACGCGGCGCGCCAACTCCTCCGTTCCCACGCCGCCGTTAGCAAACGCGGTGTGCCGCGCGCTCAGCGCACCATTTTCCTGGCACGCGCGCTCCAGCCGCCCGAGGTCTTCGTCGGTGTCCTTTGGAAAACGGTTGATAGCCACAACGGTCGGCAATCCGAACTTGCGGAGAATCTGCAGATGCTGCACCAGGTTCGGAACTCCCTTTTCAAGGTCGCCCTCGCCCTGGTTGCGCAAGCTCTGCACTGTCGTGACTAAGACTGCCGCGGAGGGGCTGACGCCCGTCGAGCGATAGACAATGTCGATGTACTTCTCCGCGCCAAGGTCTGCTGCGAAGCCGCATTCGTTCACCACATAGTCAGCCAGGCGTAGGCCCATCTCCTGCGAAACCACACTGCTGGTTCCGTGCGCGATATTTCCGAACGGCCCAGCATGCACAAACGCTGGCACGCCTTCCACGGTCTGCACCAGATTCGGCTGAATCGCCTCGGTCAACAGCGCCATCATCGCCCCCGTAGCCTGCAGCTCCTTCGCGAAAACAGGTTTCTCAGTGCGCGCTATTCCCACGACGATATTCTCAAGACGACGACGTAGGTCCGCGCGATCTTTGGCCAGTGCAACGATGGCCATAATTTCCGAAGCAGCGGTAATCACAAATCCCGTGCGCCGCGTAGCGCCCTCCTTCTTGCTTCCCGCATTCAGCACGATGTCGCGCAACGCGCGGTCGTTCATGTCCATCGTGCGTGGCCAATTGATGCGCTCCGGGTCCAGGTTCAAATCGTTGCCGTGAAAAAGATGCGCATCCACCAGCGCCGCAAGCAGATTGTGCGCCGCGGCAATCGCATGAAAATCGCCGTGAAAATGAAGATTGATCTTCGCCGCCGGTTCGATTGTGGACGCACCGCCCCCCGCCGCGCCGCCCTTCATCCCGAACACCGGCCCCAGCGACGGCTCGCGCGAAGTGATGATCACTTTCTTCCCAATGCGCGCCAGACCCTGCGTCAATCCGATCGAAGTGACGGTCTTGCCCTCACCACTGGCAGTCGGCGTCGTGGCCGTCACCAGAATCAACTTGCCCCGCCGCGGGAACGCGCCGTCGTTCAAGAGATCCAGGCGCACCTTTCCGCCATGAGGGCCAATCTGGTCGAAATATTTTTCGGGGAGTTCCAACTTTTTGACGATATCCAGAATCGGGCGCAGGGATTTAGCCATGTTCCTCTTCGCGAGCCATTCTCCGGGCTCGCTCCTCAATAATCAACTATCCGTGGGATGCGCAAAGCCGCAGGAGGGGGCAGTCTCTCTCCGAACAATGCGACTCTGCATAATCGTAACGCGACCCTAGAATAGCATCCGGCGGCACCCGATAGTTTCGCGAACTGGAGAAAAGTCCCTCCCCAAAGGAAACCGAAAGCTCGCCCGGAGAGCGCTGCGCTTTGCCGGGGCGGAGAAAGTCTGAAGCATCGAAGGGTCATCGATCCCACTGGGGCGCGCCAGTCAAGAAAAGAAATGACTTTTGTCCCACGGTACAGGAGGATTGCCAAGCCGCAATCTTGTCCGAAGGCGGACAAATGACGCTGGACGATAACTATGCTTGCGTCCAGTAGTGAGGAATGGCGCGCCGCCGTAGCCTGCAACAGGTATGCAGAATTGCGGGCCAGGGCCACGGGTTTCCACGCAAGCATTTCCCTTATTCCGGGGAATTCTTTGGGCAACCTTATTGAGCGGCGCAATCCTCTCCGCTGTGCTGGGTGAACGGGCGGCCGCTGCCACCCAGGGGACTCTGGCCTTCAGCCCATCCGGCGCAAATTTCCAGAGCGTGACTGTTGGCACTCAGAAGACGATCACCTTAACAATTACAAACACCGGGGCTGCCACAGTGGCCTTCAGCAGAGAAGCCCTTTATGCGAATGACTTCAGCGAAACTGGGCTCGTTCTTCGCTTCTCCGTCGCCCCCGGCGCGCATTTTACCGTCACGATCAAATTCCTTCCCAAATTGAAGATTCTCGCCGCGGGTTTCATTCCCGGCGCGGAAGAGTATAATGGCCATCGTGAGGCCGGGAGGCACGGCTTCGCACCTTCCCCAGGCCCGCGAATTCGGCAAACCTTCACTTCCCCGCCGCTGAAGGGCGCTCCGAAAATCAAACATGCCTCCGAAAAGACATGACCCTGAGAAACATACTCCTGGAACGACGCGAGAAGACGAGAAAGGTGCCGGACGAATTCGCATTTCTGCAACTCGAGCAGGACGACGGCGGAACGGTGTTGGACATCTCCGAAGGCGGCGTGCGGTTTGAATCGTTTGCCCCCGTTCAGGAGCACGGCCCCATCCACTTCTGGTTTTCGCTGAATCTGCGGGAACGCATCGAGGCCCTGGGCGAGCTGGCCTGGACGGATCCGGCGCGAAAATCCGGCGGCCTGAAATTCCTTAGCCTCTCTGAAGGTGGCCGCGACCAGATTCGCGACTACATCGGGCAGTCTTCCCCGCGAATAGTTCCCGCAATAACCGGGGCTCGCGAGATGGACGCCGTTGCGGCCTTCGTGTCACGAACGCGTCCGCCTCAATCCTCTTTCCCCTCCGCGAAAAAAGAGAACC
>Ga0210403_10004784_pt1 | contig 11605 bp, 9 predicted proteins | sample IncBWC19MmetaG_FD_150863 | JGI IMG/M metagenome (GOLD analysis project Ga0210403, IMG submission 150863) | Forest soil microbial communities from Barre Woods Harvard Forest LTER site, Petersham, Massachusetts, United States - Inc-BW-C-19-M | ecosystem: Environmental > Terrestrial > Soil >... | reverse complement strand
GGAAGGTCGTAAACGGTGGGTCCCGCGCCCCCATGATCACAACAGCTTCCGCACTCGTCGTGCATATTCGATTTCATTTGTTTAACACCGCATCGAGATTCATTGCCGCGCTGGCTAGCAGCATCCACGAAGCCAGTTCCTCCGGGCGGAGCCCGCTGTCCCGGCTGCTTTCGCCCACCTTCAGAATTTCCTCTGCCCGGGACTGGTCATGCGCATAGGTACTCTGGAACTTCATCAACGCATTTTCAAGGACCAGCTTTTCCCGTGGTTCCCACGCACGAGCGAGCAGCATTTCGCCGAGATAATCGAGCCGCGTACCAGTCTCGGACGATTGACGGATCACCCGTTCCGCCAGACGCCGCGACGCTTCCAGCCATTGCGGATCGTTCATTAACACCAGAGCTTGCAGCGGAGTATCCGTGCGTTGGCGGCGGGTGCATGCGGCATCGCGCACCGGAACATCCAGGGCGTCCATATCGGGCATCGTTGCCATTCGTTTCCAAAAAGTGTAAAGGCTGCGCCGGTACAAAGCCTCGCCGTGGTCTTGCGTATAACTTTTTGTGTCGCTGCCTTGATGGCTTCCTGCTTCCCACACTCCAGCCGGCTGATAGGGTTTTACGCTGGGGCCTCCGAGTTTTTCCACCAGCAGACCGCTGGCCGCCAACGCCGTATCACGAAGCATCTCGCCATCCATCCGATACCGCGGGCCCCGCGCCAGCAGGCGATTCTTCGGATCGATTTCGAGCAAGTGCGGAGTCACCCGTGCGGATTGGCGATAGACCGCAGACAGCACCAATTGTTTGTAAAAGCGTTTTACGTTCCAGCCGTTCTCGCGAAAATCCAGGGCCAGCCAATCAAGCAGTTCCGGATGGCTGGGCCGCCCACCCATCACTCCAAAATCCTCCGTAGTCTCGACCAGGCCTGTGCCAAAAACCTCCGACCACATCCGATTCACGGTCACTCTGGCCGTCAGCGGATTTGTGGGACTGACGGTCCACTCCGCCAGGCCCCGCCGGTCAAGCGAAGCATTCGCAGGAAGCGCCGGCAAAAAGTGCGGCACTCCGGGCCTCACGCGTTCCTTCCGCGCCCCGAACGCTCCGCGTGCCAGTACGTCTGCGTAGGGTAGCCCCGGCCCGTCTTCACTTACCAGAGTGATCGCGCCATCTTTCGAAAGTCGATCTAGTTCTTCGTTCAGAGGTGCGATTTGGGCGTTGAGCTTTTGAGTAGCTTCGTCGCGCTGCGCAAAGTAAAACTCGCTAACGGTGTGAAATTCATCCTCCGACCAACCCGACATCGGTTTTTGCACGATTTCCGCCACATAATCCTCGATGGGAAGTCGTGCCGCTTCCCGCGCCGAGAGTGCCCGTTGGAAGAACCGGAAATCCTGAAAGGCGGACTGGCGCAGGGGATCCGCGTCCGGATACGCGCGGCCAAATTCCAAGGGCGCGCTGGTATGCGTGGTTCCCTGCAGAGAATCCTTGATGATAGCCAGCTGCTGCGGTCTTCCATCGATATACAGCGTGACACCTGCGGCCTTTCCTGAGCCGTCATAGGTGGCCAGTACGTGATTCCAGCGGCCCACCGCTAACATTCTCTGTTTTGTTTCCACTTGAATAGAGTTATCCGGCATTTCGTGCGCGAGAACGAATCCGAGTCTGCCCTTGCTCACTCTCAGTTGCCAGCCGCGCTGATTTTGTTCCGCATCCGTGGCGGACAGAATGACTCCCGCAGGCTTTTCTTCGTCTTTTGCTTCGAGCGATCGCAGATGGGGTCGCAGCCACGTTCCCACACTGAACGCCTGATTTGCCTCTACCACACCAGCATTCGGCAATTCCAGCCTGGTGCTGATTTCCATCCGCATATACGGCCAGAACCAGGTGCCTTCGCCCCAGACTACCGGTGCTCCTGTTGCCGAAATATGTTTTTGCGATGTGCCTGGCGCGGAATCGACGAACGTCGATCCATTCTGCTCGTCGAAGCGCAACCTAACCGCGAGGCCTTCCGAACTTACCGGAACTGCGATTGCAGTCGGCTCCGGCTGGCCAATCCACGCAGCAATCAATTCGCGAGCCTGTTCGCGGCGAAGCACCTGTTGCCGCTCGAGTTCCGAGCGTCTCGCCAGGGCTTGCTCGTAAGCTTCGCGGTTCTCCATTTTCGGAAGCCGAAGAAAAGGCGGCCAGTCATTGCGATCATCGTTTGACGGGATTTCTGTCAGATTGTTGAAGAAGGCGGTCAGCCGGTAGAAATCTTTCTGCGTGATAGGATCAAACTTGTGGTCATGGCAGTTTGCGCAGCCCACCGTTAATCCAAGAAACGCCGCGCCATACGCCTCCGTCCGTTCTCTCTTGTTGTTGACACGCAACTCTTCAATCAGCGTGCCGCCTTCACCGCTGCTGATTCCGGCGCGCAGGTATGCCGAGGCCGTCAAGGTATCAAGGGTTTTCACCGGTAGCAGGTCTCCGGCAAGTTGCTCCCGCACAAACTGATCAAAGGGTTTGTTCTGGTTGTACGCCCCGATCACATAGTCGCGGTACGCCCAGATACTCCTGAAATTGTCCAAATGCAGGCCGTGCGTGTCGCCATAGCGAGCTACGTCCAGCCAGTAGTGCGCTCGGTGCTCCCCGTAGCGAGGACTGGACAGCAACTGCTCGACAACCTTCTCATACGCGTCGGGCGCGGAATCGGCCACGAACGCTTCCACTTCTTCCGGGGTTGGCGGCAACCCTGTCAAGTCATAGGTCACCCGCCGGATCAAGCTTCGCCGATCCGCTTCAAGAGAAGGTGTCAATCCCACTTTTTCCAGCCGCGCCAACACGAAGTTGTCGATTGCGTTTCGCACCCATTCGCCCTGCGTTACCGCAGGAATCGCCTGATGCTTGGGCGGAAGGAATGACCATAGCTCCTCGTACTGTGCCCCCTGTTTCACCCACTCTCTCAGCAGCGCGATCTGCTCCGGCTTTAATCTCTTGTGCGCCTCCGGAGGCGGCATGCGATCCTTGGCGTTCTTCGTTTCGATCCGGTGGACGAGCGGGCTTTTGTCCGGGTTGCCGGGAATGATTGCCGGCCCATACTTCTCGTGAGAATCCTGATGAGCTGTGAAAGCAAATTCTCCGCGGTCCAGCCGCAGGCCCGCTTTCCGCCCTCCCGGATCCGGACCATGGCATGCATAACAGTTTTCCGACAAAATTGGTTGGATGGTGTCATTAAAGGAGAGCTTTTTGGCGCCGTCTTCTGGAACAGGAGCCGGCTTGGCCTCGCCAAACTGAGCTGCAGCGAAGAGGCCCAAGCACAGCCATCCCCCAAGCAAGAATGAAATGCCTCTGTCGAGCAGCGAAATCAGTCTTCGACCGCGCTGATTCAGCACCGCTTACTCTCCCCGGGCTCTCTATGGGCTGCCACGTTCTGGCTCGCCCACTATATTACACCTACGCTTATCGCATTTCCGCACTTCTGGATTCTCCAATTCGCATTGGTCGCCCATAAAGTCCCGTGAGCATTTGGGTCAAATGATAACTTCTTCGTTGTCGGCTCACCGTGGGTTGTGTTGCGCGGATCTCCGTCACTTTGGCGGGCGCCTCGGTGGGCTGCCGTTACGGCATTTGTCGTTAATGCCCATTGGTATGTTCTTCTTAGGCCCGATCAGGTGTCAGACCTCGGGATTGCGTATTTCTTTTGGTGGTGGTCCTTTGTCCTCCTGGCGATAGGCTTGTTCGATCTTGCAGGAGGGGACAATGCTGTTGAGCCCGCGCAAAGGCAGGCCACACTGCTCTCAAGATAACTCGGCCTCTCAGGCATTATTCAAAACCGAGGGACTCCACCGCATCGAGGTGCGCTGCGTGCAGCGCAGGATAGAGAGCTCCTAAGAAGCTTCCTGCGAGTGCCAGTAAGCCCGCCCGGCACATCCAAGCTAAGGTCATCGGTTCTATCGGAAGAGTTGGGAAAGATGTCCGGATCCCTCTCGACAAGACCAAGGTTCCGCCGTATCCCACAACAACGCCAACGAGGCACAGCAAACCCGCTTCCCACTCAATTAGAAGAATAATAAGTCCCTTTGACATCCCCAAGGCTTTATAAATGCCGATCTCTCGCGTGCGTTCGTTAACGGCAGAGTACATCGCTAAGAAAATGACAAGAAATCCGATTCCGACTGAAACAGCAATCAATACTGTGACAAAGGCGTTAAAGGCGGGGATATTATTCGACGACATCAGGAACGCATACTCCGCCATAGACAAGACCTGGTAGTTGGGAAGAAGTTTCTTGACTCTGGCGACGACCTCGTCAGCGTATTCTGGGGTTCTGGCCTTTACAAAGAAGATTGATGCTCGACCAAGAGCTCCTGAAAGGTCTTGAGCGGTCTCAATGCGTATAAAAACACGGCTGCCTCTACCATGCACCACGATGCCCGACACCCGAAAATCGTGATTCAGCAGGTTCACGGTCTGGCCGACCTTGAGATTGTTAGCCCGAGCATACAGGTCGTCGACAAGAACGTCCTCGGGATTAGACATTGGGCCCCCCGCGATGTAAGCGAATCCGCCGGTTACAGAATCAAAGCTGGGGGTATCAATTCCCCATATGAGATTCAGTCCTTTACCCATATTCGTCTGCAACAAAACAGGCGAAACTGCCGCTACGTAAGGTAGCTTGGCAACGGCGTTGGCAATCGTGGCGGGCACCGGCGCGGCGGAAAGTCCCATTATGAAAGACGCGTTTGGGGGCTGGATCATAACATCTGCCCCAACACCTTCCACGCGTCTCTTGTTGTCGTTCAGCATGCCGGTTGTCATGCCAACCACCAGCAACACCATGCTTACTTCGATTGCCACCGCCAGAATACTGACCGCTGTCCGAATCGGCCGGTGCAAAGTATTCGACAAAACTATGCTATGGATCATATGACACCTGCTGGATCGTAGCGTCTAGCGCGGTAGTAGGACGGGTTGGTTTCGGCTCGACCGCGAGGCCGAAGGCATAAAAAACGAATATCGCTACGAGTAGACCAACGAACCATTTCATGATCGTGTGACATTTCGCCCACTTGGGACAATTTGGAGACCAAAGTGCGAACTCTCACGTTCTTTCACCCAGGGACTTTCATGATCATTCACCCACCTCTGGGTTTTGCTTTTTAAGTTTCTAGCAGGTTCCCTCCTCTCTGGCAATGATCAACGCTAGCGGCCCTCGCCCTGATTTTCAGAGTGGATGCCCATTTCCTCCTCGAAGCTTAAAAACTCTTCTTTGGAAGGCCGTAACGGCATTCTCTCGATACCTCTCATGGTTCAGGTCATGGCTTTCTGGCTGGTTTTTGGCGCGGGTGCCGATCCCGGCGCGGTTCGTTTGCGGTAGGACTCGCCCTCGATGACGGACTGGTGGGCGTGGCGACCGAAGCGATCCAGAGCCGACGGCCGATGAAGCAGATTAGCGTTGCGAATTATCGGATGCCGGGGCGACTGCGGCAGGCGATTGCAATGCCGCAGCCCGTTGCCGCGCAGCAATGGCGCCGGTCGAGTTGCCATGGACCTCATACAGTTGAGCCATGGCAAGCCATGCGGCAGAATCTTCCGGCGTCAAACGGACCGCCAGTTCCTGCTGTGCGACGGCATTCTGCAGGTCCGCCAAAGCCCGATAGGCCCGCGCTCGACCCTCCGCCAAATGGGCGCTAAAGGCTCTCGCAAGATCGGTTGTGTCGTTACGAAACGGGCTGGCACGCTCTGCCCGCTTGTAAGCTGCGAGAGCATCTTGCGGCTGATTCATACTAAGGTAGACCTGTCCCAGGCTTCGAAATCTTTCGTAAGGAACCTGAGAATACGCGACAGCCTCTTTGATGCAGTGTACGGCGTCGAGGTAGCGATGCTGGGTATTGTAGAGGCGCGCGAGAGCGAACCAGGCGGGATCGCCCGGCTGGGCATGAATGGCCAACAGGTACTCCTGCTCAGCCTCCGCAAATCGATTGTTCGAATGTAACAATTGTGCGGTCACCAAGTGAAGGTTGGAATTGTCCGGAAAGAGTTGAGCGGCTTCCTTCAGGGCTGAAAAAGCGTCCTGATCGCGCGAAAAGAGATAGTAAACCGAAGCGGAGTTCATCAAAAAATTAAAGCGTTCGGCGCGAGCACGCCAGGAGCTTCCCAGGGCCTCAGGCGGAGGCGTGAAGCGTGCCGTGTCGCAGCGGACTGCCGTGCGGGAAAGCAGATCCGCATTTTCCGGGCGATCGCGGAGAAGAAGGATCGAGACATCGTCGAGATAAACTGGCTTCCACGTTGTGCTATGGCAGTAATCTTCCAGGGGAAAGGTTCCGAGTCCGGCGTAGCGGGAGAGAGAAAAGACCATCGTGTTGATGTTCCAACGATTGGCAGCTTTCTGCCACAACGCGGAATCCGGCGGCGCCTCAGAAAGCTCGTTCTGCTCACTGAATAACGTCTGTGCAAATGGAACGAAGCGGCCATCGGCGAAGTCCGGAAACTGCCCGCCGACGCGCCAAGTGAGGAAGCCTCCCAAAGGGTAGGGGTGAAAAAGGTTTGCAGGGAGATGCTCTCTTTCGAGGAAATCCATGGCGCGCTCGGGAAACCACCAAGATTCGCCGGCGCCGAAGAAGTGAAGCTGGCCGGACTCGATATAATAGCGATTCGATACAAGATCATAGCAACGCACAGTCACCAGGAGCGCGAAAACAGCCGCGAGGATCCAGCCAAGCACTCGCGGCGATGGGTCCGTGAAAAAGAGTGATGGCGGTTCCTGGCCATCCGGCGTTGCAGTTCGTGGCCGGGAAAACAGAGTGGCGAGATGCGGGAGCAGCGCGCCACCGAACACCACAACCAGCACGGCGAAAACCGCTTGGAAGCGAATGTGTTGGATGGACTGGTAGAGAAGAGCGACGAGTAAAATCGCCGGGCCTGGCCGTATTTTCCACACGCAGACAAGCACCGCAATCACTGCGATTGCAAGGATCCACCAATCAGCGCTCGCAGGATCGCGAGGACTTAAAGCCTGCCGGAGCGACAGTGCGTTGAAGTGGACGTTGGACCATTCGCCGATGAAGTCGGTGAGCGGCTGCGTGACTTTGTTTTGCCGTGAGAGAGCTCGATAGATGCCAAAGCCCCAGGGGTTGACGAGAGTTGCCGCCGCTGCCGTGAAAATCCAGGGAACGGCCACTCGGAGTCGCGCGAGCGAGTCAGCTCGGCGGTCAGCGAACACCAGGTCGCACACCTCCGTGAAGCCATAAGCTCCCATTAGCGCCAATCCGGCGACGAACCCGTGATGCAGATTTACCCAGAGCAGCATCAAGATGGGTAGCAGCCAGAGTCGAGGCTGCTGACCCTCATAGTGGCGCACCAACACCACAAGGACCGCCGCGAATAATACCGTGGTGAAAAGGTCGGCGCGCGGCACGGTTCGGAAGGCAATCGCGGGGACCGCCAAGATCGCGAGAGCGGCAGTGACGCGCCCGCCGCGCCAAACCGCAATCGCGACAGTCACCGCACAAGCCAGCGCACTAAACCAGGAGAGCGCGGCATAACCGCCCATCAGATACAGCAGATAGAAAAAGACACCGGAAAAAGGAGGATAGATCCACGTCTCGCTGGGAACCGTGTAAGTGAAAAGCACTGTGGAAGGAATCTGATGATGCTGCACGATGTAGCGGCCTGTGGCCATCTGCCAGCCGAGGTCGGTTTCGCTGACGGTGTGCAGTCCCGCGAGGAAGGCATACACAAGAGCGATGCCGATGAGCGCAGGCCGTAACCAGCGAACGGCGGACAAAGTCTTCATTTCCATGAATTTCAATTGTAGAGAGGCACCGCCACCAAAACAACGCGCAAGACTAAAGGAGGGGCGTGAAAGTTACCGAAACCGGCCTTACGAGCGGAACGGCAGGGTCAATACACCCCAGATGGCTTCGATGATGATTTTCGAATTAATCTTGGACCGGCCGATTTCCCTTTCATAAAAAATGATAGGGATCTCGCCAATGCGTGAACCTTTGCGGTAGGCCTTCCAGGTCATCTCGATCTGAAACAGATAGCCGTTGCTGAAAAGGCGATCCAAGTCAATCTTTTCAAGGGTTTCTCTCTTCCAGCACTTAAAACCTCCGGTCAGATCGCTAAATGGCATTCTGGTGACCCAGCGGACATAAACTGAAGCCATCTTGCTGAGGATGAGGCGCTTGAAGTCCCAATTGACCACATTGACTCCGCGGATGTAGCGCGAACCCAGGACGAGATCGAACGAAGAAATCGTGTGGAGAAACGCGGAAAGATAAACTGGATCGTGGGAGAGGTCCGCGTCCATCTGCAGGATCTGGTCATAACCCCTTCGAAGCGCTTCTTTAAAGCCAGCCGAATACGCTTGAGCGAGGCCGTCCTTCGACGGGCGGGAAAGTAGTGAAATCCGTCCATCCTGACCAGTTGCAAGCTCCAGAACTGCTTGCCCCGTTCCGTCGGGTGAATTGTCGTCGACGACCAGAATGTGAAGGTCCGGGACCGCTCGCTGAATCGCAGGAATCAGGGCAGTGATATTTTGCCGCTCATTGTATGTGGGAATGACGACGATGGCATTCACGGAGCAGTCCTCTCGACCAGATCGCGGAGGATCAATGGGGACTAGGACGAGTATATGGACGCCATGGGGAAAGGTCACGAGAATGTATGGAGTTGCTGCTCAAGAAAGAACGTGCCACCGGTGGACCTACCAATAATACAGTGGGCTGGCTGTAGCGAAGAACAGCTGTGCTCCATGCCCCACGTCTCGGTGCAAACCCCGATCGGGCATCGACAGCCCGCAGGGTCATCTTCGTCGCCAGAGATCAAACACATAGCCTATCCTCGGGATGTTGTTCCGGTCGGGCGCCTAAGCTGGGGAGAAATCAAACCCCCTGGTCGAGCAGTTGCTGCAAGGACGAGGTCTTGACCGCTTCAGCCAGATACTCGTCGGTGTTGACCTCAAAATTGATCCCAATAGTTTCGCGCCGAAATAGGAAGCCGGGTGTGGAAACTAAGAACTCCCCATAGTCCGCTCTAAGTCGGCGACGATTTTCCAGATCTCATTGCGTGTCCTGGGCATTGGGTTTGAATACGCACTCCAATCAACATTCCCGGCAACTTGGGTACCGGAACCACTCTTCCTGTTACGGCGTCAGATCCCTACTGAGTATTACTGATAACGAGTGAGTTAACCTGTTGATTATACGTCGCGAAGTTTGGCTCGATTCATCCGTGATATGCTCGCCGCACTTTAGATCGTCTCAAGGTTCACGGGATAATCCCTTTAATCGAGAATAAAAGGAGCATGGATCATGAACAAGTACATCGCTGAATTTATCGGGACCTTTTTCCTTGTTCTCACGGTCGGGTGCACAGTGATCGGCAACGGTGCGGGGGCGTTCGCCCCGTTGGCGATAGGCTCGGCGCTTATGGTAATGGTTTTTGCTGGCGGACATATTTCCGGGGGGCACTTCAATCCAGCTGTTACGCTGGGCGTTTGGCTGCGCGGGAAGTGCGCGGCCAAGGACGTAGCGCCGTACATGATTTCTCAGATTATAGGAGCTGTGCTGGCGGCCTTCGCCGTCAAGTTTTTGAAGGGAGGGGCTGCAGTTACTCCGCTCCAGCCGGTAACACTTCCGGCACTTCTTGCAGAGTTTCTTTTCACCTTTGCGCTTGTTTACGTTGTGCTGAACACTGCTACGGCCAAGGGTACATCCGGCAACTCCTTTTATGGGCTGGCCATTGGGTTTACGGTGCTGGTGGGGGCGTTTTCCGTTGGCAACATTTCAGGGGGAGCGTTCAACCCAGCTGTGGCGGTGGGCATCTCCTGTATGGGACTGTCTCCCTGGCCGAATATCTGGATTTACTTTGTTGCGGATTTTGTTGGTGGGGCTGCTGCGGCGGGCGCTTTCAAGGCAGGAAACCCAACCGACAACTAGTTGGCCCCGTCAAGCACACCGCGAGTCGCTCGTCCAACTCAGATCTCCAAGATCCGTCGATTGTGAGCGCTACGTGAGGCGCATCTTGCAGGGGCGAGTGCGGGTGTAGCAATGTTGCGGGATGACGCGACAAGAGCGGAGCAAGAAATGCCGAAATGCGAAAAACTGCTTTCCTCCGACCCGTCATGGCACGCGACTGGTTCTTTATCGATCGGATTGCGCTGTCGAAGCGATGAGTTTTCTAATCAACGCAAGTACTGATGAACGCCGTAGCCAGACAACTGAAATTGCTGGCGTCGACACATGTCCCGTTCCGACGTACCAGAGTGACAATAAATGCGTCGTTTAGCAGTCCGTTCGCTCGTGCTGGGATCAATTCGCGGCAATTTCTGGCAACCCGGAGCGAGCGCCGTGTAGGTACCCAAAAGCCTGATGCCCGACTAGACTATGAGTAGTCAAGTTGATTACGGCATGCCGCAAATCTCCGTGCGATTCGAAGTTTGCGACAGGAAGGGAACGGCTCAGGCCGGCTTTGACGCAGCGTGCCTCGCGCGGAAGATTCCTCTCACCAGAACCAACAAAAGAAGTGCGGTGAGCGCGATGGAAACAAACGTCCAAATCAAAACGCGCGCGTTCACGCCCATCACGTAGTCCGGAATTCCGTTCAGATCACCCAGCGCTGTCATGAGATGCTCATGATTAGCCAGCACGTAACTCGAAGGAGCGGTATTCCGCAAATGCATGTTGAAACGGTAGAAAGCTCATCAGAAAAGCTGCGCTGGCAGCGAGCAGGGTGGCGGGAGCGTAGTCCGTGAGGCAGCACAACGCTCTCCGCCAAATCGTTTTCGCATTTCGAATCCGCCAGGGCCACAGCTCCAGTAGCAAAATTCCAACAAGCGCGGCGAACCCGGCGATCACACCTAAAGTGCCGAATCCCTGCACAAGCATGCCTTCCCACTGGAAGGCTTGCGCCTGGGCACGTGTTGCCGGATCGTGGCCGGGTCGCATTGATCGGGCGCGTTCGTCGATCTGCTCGACCCGCAACGCCGCCCTCCGTGCATCTTCCGCATTGCCCGTGCTCGAATAGAAATCGGCCAGCTCTTTGTCCGCACTTCGCGAAATCGCCATGCCAATCAGCTTCTCGATCTTAACTTCGCTTCCGTCCGACATCCGCGTCCCCAAAGCGTCCACTTCGCCAAGCAATCTCTCCGCGCGACTCAAATCTCCTGCCGCGCGCGCCTTCTGTGCCTTGTGTATCCTAACGTGCGCAAAAAACCTCAGGCTCAACAAATTTGGGATCGCGTGGGACCGTAGTCCAGAAAGCACTACCACAGGCGACAAATTCCTCTCGCGATTCCAAACCGTGCGCGTGAGCTGGTAGTGCTTCTGGAAGTAGCCGTCATACCGCGGGGCGCCATAGGCGCGTTCCATGAGACCCATCCACTTCGAATCGCTTTCCACAACTTCGAGCTCCGCATCTTTCAGAATCCCATGCTGGTAGGGCGGGCGAATGCGCAATGGGTCCAGTGCATCGGCCGCGAGCAGATAGGGCACTGCGTTGCCGGGATCAGCCAATTGCAATCGCGCAAGCCACTCTTGCAACGGCGCGTTCCGTCAACGCAGCGGCTCTTTTCGGGTCACTTGTACCCAGCGCCACAAAGGCAAGCGTGCTGGCATCTTTTTCCTTCT
>Ga0210403_10004783_pt1 | contig 11606 bp, 9 predicted proteins | sample IncBWC19MmetaG_FD_150863 | JGI IMG/M metagenome (GOLD analysis project Ga0210403, IMG submission 150863) | Forest soil microbial communities from Barre Woods Harvard Forest LTER site, Petersham, Massachusetts, United States - Inc-BW-C-19-M | ecosystem: Environmental > Terrestrial > Soil >... | reverse complement strand
GCTGATGCAGACTGCCTTGCTTTATATAACAGTCGGGGCGACCTGCTCGCTGATCCTGCTGCTGGTTCTATTCAACCGGCCCAAGCGCACATTGCACGACATGCTGGCCGGCACCGTAGTCGTGCGGCGTTTCCCGGTCCGCTGGGCCACCGCGCAACACCCGTGGCCCGCCTGATCAGGTGGCCGCTTCCCGCCTGTTGATGAGCCGGCGCCAAAGAGATCGCAAACGCGCTTGAGGTGAAGCCGCGATCTGCGCCGCGAGTAGTTTCCTCTCGCGCGACATTGCGTCCCTCTCGCAGCGCAGCCGGCTGACTTCGTCGATCAACGGGGGAAGATAGTGGCTGACCGCTATCACTTGCTCGTCAGCCGCCTCCGCGCGGCTCGCTAGCACCGCCGCATTCTGGCGAAGCTGCTCGTTCTCGTTCGACCCCGCTTCGAGCCGCGACCGTAGATCCCGAATTTCGGTTTCGAGGCGGTGCCGTGCCGTGTCCCACTCGCGCTGCTGGCTCTGGAGTGCGTCGAGGGAGTTTTGCTGCAGCTCCGATTGCCGGGCGGCGTCCTCGATCTCGGCCCGCAGCTGGGCAATCTGACTGTCCCGCTGGGCTCGTAAATCCACTGCTGTGGATAGCCGAGACTGCGTCTCCGCGAGTTCGCCCTTGAGGGCAGTGTTACCGGCTTGCAGTGCCGCCTTTTGCTGCAGCCATGTTTCACGCTCCGCCGAGAAACGCCGCGCCGCCGCTGATGACTGCGACTTTGCCTCGACGAGATCGGCTTCGAGGCGAGTTACCGTCGCGGTCGTTTCGGTGAGGCGAGCGCGTTCGGTCTCCAGGTCGCGAGACGCCACACGCAGTGCGGCTACCGGCGATTCCAGATTGCATCCCCGCAACAAGGGCATATCCGCGCGATTGCGATGCCATTTTGTACCGTCGAAAACGGCGACCGGATGGAGCATCGAGAATTGCGGATCGGCGGGATAGCCGCGCGCTGCCAAATCGCGAAACACCGGTTCGATCGCCGGGCGCGTGGCGACGAACGCCGCCGGGTCCCAGAGCAGCTCGAAGCGTCGCAGGCCATCCACCGGTTCGAGTTCGCGGTCGGCATGTTCCTGCAGCCAGCGCGCCGTCCTGTCCGGCTCGCGGGCGGGGTCCATGATATAGACTTTCCTGTCCCGCACCGCGCGTTTGCCGGCTACCGTTTCTCCGTTGCGCAGCGAAGCCAACAGGTCGTAGAGGCCCGACGGGTAGCTCAGATTGAAGAATGCGTCGTGAATTTGCAGCACGCCGTCGATATCGACGATCGTGACGGTCTGGGTCAGGCTTTCGGGGAAGCCAAACCGGTAGCACCAAGCCCGCAGCCCGTGCTCGCTGCAGGCTCGCCACAGGGCCAGCGCGGCACCCGCCGATGAGACGCCCAGCCGGCCAGCCTCGAGGATTGCAGCGATGTCTGCATAGCACATCCGATGATCGAGCTCGGCGGTGCGGTTCCCCGAAGCGACCGGCATCTCGCGATAAACTCGCCGGCGCAGTTTGTTTGCACGTCGCGAAAGGTCCTTCAAGACGAACCCCCATAGCCCGATGAAGGGCGGGCCGGGTTTGAAATTATCCCGGCGGCCGAGCAGTATCGACGGCATGCCGGCTTTCCGACAAGCTTCGATCGCCCTCCTCTGCGTTCCCTTGTGCTCTGTTGTCGCGGCATGTGCCATCCCGCGCGATACCGGGGTCGCCGAGCGTTGTGCTGACATCATGCGGCGCGCCTATCCAAATGCGGCGATCGACATCACCAAGAGCGAGTCCTCGGCTACCAGCCTGACGACGATCGTCGCCAAGGCAGAGGGGGTCCGCACCGATCTGCCGGCCGACTCGCCTTTGCTGCATGATCTGGCCGTCGAGTGCTTGTTTGACGAGAATATCTTGACGGGGTTTCGGTGGACGGCCGGACCGACGCACTGAACCGGGTTCGCCTAGGACTATCGCGTTCAGGGCTGGCGCCTCCGGCCCGCTCTCGGCCATAATCGGAATGCGACCGAGCCGAGCGCGAGGCGCGAAGAGGAGACGGGAAAATGGATCTGAGGCCCGGGGCCGAAAACCGACAAAAACGCGAATGGCTCCGGCGAGACGCGCGCCCGGCTTTGGCGAAAGAGGGCTCGCTCGCCCCGTTTCGACAGTTCTTTGCGACCTCACCGGTTAGCTGCCCCTACATTGTAGGCCGTGCGGAGCGCAAACTGATCGTCGAGCTCGGCGGCAACGGCGCCGCGTTATTCTATGATGACCTGTCCCGCGCCGGGTTTCGCCGCAGCCACGGGTTCGCCTACCGGCCGGCCTGCCGCGGCTGCTCCTCCTGTGTACCGGTGCGGATCGCCGTCGACCGTTTCAGCCATACCCGCTCGACCCGGCGGATCCGCAACACCAATCGCGACCTTTCCGGCCGGCTGCTGGCCGCGCATGCCACGCCAGAACAATTCCGGCTGTTCTCGGCCTATCAGCGTTCCCGCCATAACGACAGCGACATGGCCTCGATGAGCTATGGCGATTATCGCGGAATGGTCGAAGACACGCCGGTGCGGACGGCGATCGTTGAGTCTCGCGATACTTCCGGAGAGCTCCTCGCTGCATCGCTGATCGATCTGCTGGATGACGGGGTCTCCGCGGTCTACAACTTTTACGATCCGCAGCAGCCGAGACGCAGCTTGGGCACCTGGAGCATCCTGTGGCTCGTCGAGCAATGCCGGCGCCACGGGCAGCCCTACGTCTATCTCGGCTATTGGATCGCCGACAGTCCGAAAATGGCCTACAAGGCTCGTTTCCCGGCACTTGAGCGTTTGGCCGGGGGCGCCTGGACCGAATTCACCTCTGACGCCGCAGGCCCCCTTCCATTTCCTCCTCCGCAAGCCGGAGAGGGTTAGGGGAGGGGAGGGGAGGGGCGATGGCGATCAGCGCTCTCGACTCCGCCATCTTCGGCGACATGTTCTGCACCGCGCCGATGCGCGAGGTGTTCGGCGACGAGGCCTTCCTTGCGCGATGCGTCGAAGTCGAGGCAGCTCTCGCGCGCGTCCAGGGACGGCTCGGGATCATTCCGGCCAAGGCGGCCGACGCGATAACGCAGGCGGCCAATGCGTTGGCCAGCGGCCGCGAGGCGCTGGACCTCGCGCGCTTGAAGAACCAGACCGAGACGGTCGGCTATCCAATCCTGCCGCTCGTCCGCCAGATGGCTGAGTTGGCAGGTGAATCGGGCCGCTATCTGCATTGGGGCGCCACGACCCAGGACATCATGGACACCGCTGCGGTGCTGCAGATCCGCGCCGGGCTTGCCGTGATCGAGGAGGATTTGATGGCGGCGCGCGGCCACCTCGCCGAGCTCGCGCGCAAGTACCGCGACACGCCGATGGCCGGGCGCACCCACCTGCAGCACGCGCTGCCGGTGACCTTCGGCTACAAGGCGGCGGTCTGGCTTTACGCTTTCGACCGCCATGCCGATCGGCTGCGCGAACTGCGCCCGCGTGTGCTGCTGGTGCAGTTCGGCGGCGCCGCCGGTACCCTGGCCTCGCTCGGCAATGGCGCGCGCAGCCTCGCGGCGCGCGCCGAGCTGGCTCGCGAGCTGGGCCTCCGCGACCCACCCATCACCTGGCACGTCGTCCGCGACGGCATTGCCGAGACTGTCCAGGTCCTGGCGCTGCTGGCCGGCAGTCTCGGCAAAATTGCTTTCGACGTGATGCTGATGTCGGCGACCGAGTTCGGCGAGGCGGCCGAACCCTTCATTGAGGGCCGCGGCTCGAGCTCGACGATGCCGCAGAAACGCAACCCGATCTCGTGCGAGCTGATCCTGGCCGCTGCGAAGGTGCTGCGCCAGCAGGCCGGACTGGCGCTCGATGCCGTCGTCACCGATTTCGAGCGCGCCACCGGCCCCTGGCATGTCGAATGGGTGGCGCTGCCCGAAGCTTTCGGCTTTGCCGCCGGCGCCGTGCACCAGGCGCGCTTCATGCTCGGCGGACTGATAGTCGCTCCCGCCCGCATGGCTAAGAATCTGGCGATGACGCACGGGCTGATCGTCGCAGAGGCGGTGATGATGGGCCTGGCGCCCTACACCGGCCGGAACGAGGCGCACGATCTGGTCTATGACGCCTGCCGTGTTGCGATCGAGACGGACCGGTCTCTGTTCGATGTACTGCTAGAGACCCCCGACGTCGCTGACCCGCTCGGCCAGGAGAACCTGCGTGCATTGACCGATCCCGCGAATTATCTCGGTGCCGCCCCGGCAATGGTCGACCATATGCTGGCCCGGCGCGCGGACGGCAAGAACGCCTGACGGAGCCGAGGAAGCCCTATCTTCCGTGTGCCCTTTTGCCGCAACAGCTCGTCAGACTGCTCTTGCCACATCGCGGCGAACCGCCTATCCGCTCGCTGGTGGCCGATATTGCGCCTGCCGAAAGAACGGAGCGGACCGGTGCGCCGGTGGAACGTGCGCTCCCCGCCGAGCGGCGGCTGCGCGACAGCGAGTTGTTCCTGCTCGCGCTCGCGTTGGCGGCCGGCGTCGCGGCCGGCCTCGGGGTGGTGTTGATCGATCTGCTGCTCGATGTTCTGCGTTGGGTCGCTTTCGCAGTCGGGTCTGACGAACATCTGGTCGATATCGATCTCGGTCCTGCACGGGTCTTGGCGATGCCGGTCCTCGGTGGGCTGCTCGTCGGGGTCACTCTGATGCTGTTGCGGCGCTGGCGGCCGCGCGAGATGGTCGATGCGATCGAGGCGAATGCTCTGCTGGGCGGCCGGATGTCAGTTTCCGACAGCCTCGGCTTGGTTGCCGCGACCCTGCTGTCCGGCGGGTTCGGCGCGTCGGTCGGGATGGAGGCGGCCTACACCCAGCTGGGCGCGGCTCTCGCATCCCGGCTCGGCAGAGCCGCCCAACTGCGTCGTGACGACGTCCGCACGCTTGTCGGGTGCGGTGCGGCCGGCGCGATCGCCGCCGCGTTCAATGCCCCGCTGACCGGCGCGTTCTACGCCTTCGAGCTGATCATCGGCAGCTATACGCTGCAGACGTTGGCGCCGGTCGGCATCGCAGCACTGACCGGCGCGCTGGTCGTCCGCGGCCTCGTCGGCTCGACCCCAATCTTTGTCGTCTGGCACGAAATCGACATTTCCGCCTCCGATTACCCGGCGTTTTTTTTCCTCGGCCTGGCTTCCGCCGGGCTCGGCATCTTGGTGATGAAGGGCGTGACCTCGACCGAAGCGCTATTTCGCTCACTGGCGGTGCCGCGCTGGGCGCGGCCGGCAATCGGCGGCGTCCTGATCGGGGCCATTGCCCTGGCCTTTCCGCAAATTCTCGGCAGCGGGCATGGCGGGATCATGCGGGTATTGCATTCCGGCTTCTTACTTCCCTATCTCGCCGGGCTGATCATCGCCAAGATCGTCGCCTCGGCCGTATCGATCGGCTCCGGATTTCGCGGCGGCTTATTCAGCACCTCGCTCTTCCTCGGAAGCCTCTTCGGCAGCTTTTTCGGCGCCGTATTGGTCCGGTTCGCCCCGCAGCTTGGCGCCGACCCGTTGGTCTATGCGATGGTCGGCATGGGCGCAGTCGCGGCTGCGATCGTCGGCGCCCCGGTCACGATGATCATGATCGTGCTCGAAACGACCGGCGATTTTTCCGCGATGATCGGCGTCATGGTCGGAGTCGTTACCGCGGCGATCGCGGTGCGTCATTGGTTCGGCTATTCCTTTGCGACCTGGCGCTTCCACTTGCGCGGTTTGAGCATACGCAGCCCCGAGGACGTAGGCTGGATCGACGAGCTGCTGGTCGGGCCGATGATGCGGCGCGATCCGGCAGTCATCTCCGCCGAGCTGCCAATCGAGGGGCTCCGCAAACGGTTTCCAGCCGGCAGCATCAGGCAGGTTTTCGTTGTGGACGGCCGCGGCGGGTTCTGCGGCATCATCGATCCTGGCGATGCAAACGTCGTGAACAGCGCAGAAGAGAACAAGACTGTGGGTGAGCTGGTCTCGCAGCCGGCGCCCTTCCTGCTGCCCAGCGACAATCTGCGCACGGCGCTCGATCGGTTCAGTCAAGCGGCGCAGGAAACCCTGCCTGTTGTCGATAACACAAAGGATCGCCGGATCATCGGCTACATGAGCGAAGCCTATTCACTACGCCGCTATGCTCAGGAACTCGAGCGCCATCGCGGCGGCCGCCAGGATGACGCGGGTATCTTCAGCCCAGCTCCTGGAGACACGGCGACCGGACCCAAACAACCATAAAAAGGTGACGAAATTTCCAATAGCTGCGTTAGAATGCGCACAAAGCTATTTAGCCGGGCAGGGGTCAGCTGTCTGCTCGGGTAGAGTGAGGAGAGCGCGGAACAGGCGTACGATGTATCTCGGCCCATACCACAACGGCTTAGACCGCAATATTCCGGGGTGCGACCATGCTGCCCCATTGCGTCCTTGGCGGCGAACCGGTTAACAAAGCGGCGAATTCTAAGCGAAACAGGTGACGACGGCAGCGCCCGGCCCGGCGTCGGAGAAGGAGTAGAGGGATGGCGGACGTCGTAGCCCGTGATCTTCGCGTTCCCGCGCGAAGTGGACAACTGACGCTCCACAAGTTCGCGCGCCGCAAATCGACGATCGCGTTCTTGATGGCGTTGCCGCTGATAACGATTGTCCTATGTTTGGTCGTCTACCCGGCATTGTATTCCATCCACCTTGCGACTTTGAACAAGTCGATGCAGCACTTCGTCGGCTTCGGCAATTTCGAGTTTCTGTTCCGTCGCAACACATTTTGGATGGTGGTCGAACAGTCGCTGTTGTTCGCCATTACCGCCGTCATCTTCAAGGCCGTCGTCGGCTTTATCGTTGCCCATTTCGTTCACAACCTGCCGGCGAAGGGGCAGCGCAAATGGCGCGGCATGTTGCTGATCCCCTGGGTCATTCCCCCGGCGATGAGCACGCTCGCCTGGCTGTGGCTGTTCGATCCCTCCTACAGCGCGTTCAACTGGATTTTCGCCCATCTCGGCATCCCACAGGTGGCGTGGCTGGGCAATCCGTATTGGGCACGCTTTTGCGTCATTCTCGTCAATATCTGGGTCGGCTCGCCTTTCTTTATGATCATGTATCTCGCCGCTCTCAAATCGGTCCCGGAGCAGTTGCACGAGGCCGCGGCGATCGACGGAGCCAATTGGCTGCAAAAAATCTGGTACATAAACTTGCCGATGATGCGTAACATAATCCAGATCACGGCGCTGTTCTCGCTGATCGTGACCTTCGCTAATTTTGATATCGTCAAGATTTTGACTAATGGCGGACCTGTCGATCAGACCCATGTCTTTGCTACCTGGGCGTTCACCTTGGCGATCTGGGGAAACGACATTCCGCTCGGCGCGTCGGTCTCCCTGTTCATGGCCCCGATCCTGGCGGTAGCGGCATTCTTCATCTTGCGCAATGTGCGCCGCCGCGGAAACGAGGCATGACAATGACGGCGGCAACGGCGGAAGCGACGGCCGGCCAAGCCGGCCGAGCCCGCTACGGCAGCATATCGCGGGGCCGGCGCAGAGCACTTTTCTGGTCCTATCTCTTCCTGATTTTGTTCGTGATTTTCTTTCTAACCCCTCCGGTCTACATGTTCATCACCTCGCTCAAATCGAGCGCGGAGATCTCGGCGGCGACCAATCCGTGGTGGGTCTATCACCCCACACTATCGAACTATATCGACCTACTTACTCAGAACCAGTTTCTGATATTCTTCCGCAACTCGGCAATCGTATCGGTCTGTGTGGTGTCGATCACGATGGTGGTCAGCATTTTCGCCGCGTTTGCCTTGGCGCGAATGCGGTTCTGGGGTTCGGCGACTTTGGCGACCGGCGTGTTCTTGACTTACCTGATACCGGAATCGCTACTGTTCATCCCGTTGTTCAAAACATTCGCCTACATCCATGACAAGACTGGGATAGAGCTGATCAATCACTGGTGGGTGCTGATCATTCTCTATCCGACCTTGACCGTTCCCTTCGCGACATGGCTCATGATCGGCTACTTCTCCAGCATTCCGAAGGAGCTGGACGAGGCGGCGCTGATCGACGGCGCCAGCTATATGCAGATGCTGACCCGTATCTTCATTCCGGTGGCGATCCCCGGGATCATCGCGGCAATGATCTTTACCTTTACAGTCTCGTGGGCGAACTTCTTGTATCCCCTCGCCTTCACGACGTCGGCCGACCAGCTCGTCCTGCCGGTCGGGATTGTGACTACGTTGGTCCGCGGCGATGTCTACGCTTGGGGGCAGATCATGACTGGCGCATTGCTCGGGGCGGCGCCGCCGCTGATCATCTATGCGTTTCTGATGGACTACTACATCTCCGGCCTCACCGCCGGCGCCACGAAAGGGTAGAAGATGGCGCAAGTCGCGCTTCGTAACATCGTAAAGACCTTCGACCGCACCCCCGCCGTCCAGGGGATCGACCTCGACATCTCCGACCGGGAGTTCATCGTGCTGGTCGGGCCATCCGGCTGCGGCAAGAGCACGACCTTGCGCATGATCGCGGGGCTCGAGGAAGCAACCTCGGGCGAGATTTATATCGGCGATCAGCTGGTCAATGATGTGCCGCCCAAGGACCGGGACATCGCGATGGTGTTCCAAAACTATGCGCTCTACCCGCATATGACGGTATTCGAGAACATGTCCTTTGGCCTTCGGCTCAAGAAATTCCCGAAGCCGGAAATAAGAGAGCGCGTGCAGGCCGCCGCCCGTATTCTGGATATAACCGACCTTCTCGACCGCCGTCCAAAGCAGCTTTCCGGCGGCCAGCGTCAACGCGTCGCGATGGGGCGCGCGATTGTCCGCAACCCCAAGGTCTTCCTGTTCGACGAGCCGCTATCGAATCTCGATGCCAAATTGCGCGTCCAGATGCGCACCGAGATCAAGAAAATCCATCAGACGGTCACGACCACGACGGTTTACGTCACGCACGACCAGGTCGAGGCGATGACCCTGGCCGACCGGGTCGTCATTATGAATGCGGGACGGATCGACCAGATTGGCACGCCGCACGAGGTTTATCATAAGCCGAGAACGCAATTCGTCGCGGGCTTTATCGGCTCGCCGACGATGAATTTCCTACCGTGCCGGCTCGTCGAGAACGGCGCCGGGCTGAGTGTAAGGCTCTCCGACTGGCTCGCGCTCCCGGTGCCGGCTTCCCGCGAGTCGCGGTATCGCCCGCGCGTCGGGCACGAACTGATCTTCGGGCTCCGGCCCGAGCATATCAGGGAGGGACGCGGCGACATACCGCCCGGCATGGCCGCGTTCGAGGCGCGGCTCGACGTGGTGGAGCCGATGGGCATGGAGACGATGGTGTATTTCCTCGTCGACGGGGTCGAGGTTTGCGGCAGGGTCGACCCTGCAGCCGCGGGAACGACGGGCGAGCCGATGCGACTGGTCGCCGATGTCAACCAGATGCATCTGATCGATCCGCGCACCGAATTAGTGGTCTAACCAATCGAAAACGTCGCGTGAGAGTTCTGCCCGGCGGCGGGGTTCGATGCCTCTACCCGGAACGCGGCCATCATAATCCTGATCGCCCGGCTTTTGGGCACCGATGCCCCCTTTGCCAGCAGGGTCGCAGGGTCGGCCCCAGCGGTGTGCCCGAATATCCGTCAGCGCCAGAGCTGGCGGGTGGCGATCGCCGCGCCCTGGGCGAGCGCCTCGAGCTTGGCCCATGCGATATCGGAGTGGACGCGGCCGCCGAGACCGCAATCGGTCGAGGCGATGACCCGCTCCCGGCCGACTAGGTTCGCAAAGCGAAGGATGCGTTCGGCGACGACCTCGGGGTGCTCGACGACATTAGTGGCATGGCTGACCACGCCAGGCAGGATCACCTTGTCGTCGGGCAATTTGACGTCCTGCCAGACCTTCCATTCGTGCTCGTGGCGGACATTGCCGGCTTCGAACGAATAGGCATGCGCGTTGACCGCCAGCATGACATCGACGATATCGCGCATCGCGATGTCGGTTATGTGCGGCCCGTGCCAGCTGCCCCAGCATAAATGGAAGCGGATGCGGTCCTCAGGCAGGCCGCGGATCGCGTGGTTGAGCGCCTCGACCCGGACCATCGAGAACTTCTTGTACTCCTCGACTGTCGGCTCCGGATTGATCATGTCCCAGTTCTCGGCGATCGCCGGGTCGTCGAGTTGGAGGATCAGGCCGGCGTCGAGGATCGCCTTGTATTCCTCGCGCATCGCATCGGCGCAGGCATAGAGGAGCTCCTCCTCCGTCTTGTAATATGAATTGCCGATCCGCGCGGCGCTACCCGGCGCGACGGCGGTCATAAAGCCCTCCGCGACCCCGGCACCCCGTAACCCCGCCTTGAAATTGGCGATGTCTTTCTGGATCGCGCCGTGCCCGGCATAGTTGATCGGAGCGACACAGATCGGTGCGGGCGGTCTGGGCCCGGTGGTAATACCGGATTCGGGATCGCTATACGCCTCGGCAAACCGGGTGCGGTCGCGGCGATCGCCAAAGCTCGTCAGCACGACTTGACCGGGCGAAGAACGCCTCGGCTCCATCTCGTACAAGCTGGGGCCGTGTGGGTCGAGACCACCCAGCCGGTTCCACGAGTATCTCCACCATGAACCGTAATTGACCCGTTGCGCCATCGGCTTGCCGAACTCGCCGTCACCGGGCACTTCGATGCCGGCCTTATTCTGCCGGCGCACGACATCTGCCACGGACGCCGTGAGCTTTTCGGCAAGTGCCCGTTCATCAGCCGCTTGCCATGCCTCGATCAGGTCATCGGGGCGCGGAAGGCTGCCCGCATGGCTGGTCAGGATGTAATCGGAACTCGTCCTCATGCTCTCACCCTCGACCCCAAAGCCGGCGAGTGGCGAGCGCGGCGCCCTCGACCAGCGCTTCGAGCTTTGCCCAGACGAGCTGCGGATGGACGCGCCCGCCGAGACCGCAATCGGTCGAGGCGACGACCCGCTCCTGGCCGACCAGGTTAGCAAAACGAAGGATGCGTTCGGCGATAAGCTCAGGGTGCTCGACGACATTGGTGGCATGGCTGACCACGCCAGGCAGGATCACTTTGTCGTCGGGCAACTTGACATCCTGCCAGACCTTCCATTCATGCCCGTGTCGAACATTGCCGGCCTCGAACGAATAGGCACCCGCATTGACGGCCAGCATCACACCAACGATGTCGCGCATCGGGATGTCGGTGGTGTGCGGCCCGTGCCAGCTGCCCCAGCACAGATGGAAGCGAATCCTGTCCTGTGGCAAGCCGCGGAGCGCGTGATTGAGCGCCTCGACCCGGACAATCGTAAACTTTTTGTAATCCTCCAACGCCGGCTCGGGATCGATCATGTCCCATGCCGTGGCGGTGGCGGGGTCGTCGAGCTGCAGGATCAGCCCGGCGTCTATAATTGCCTTGTATTCCTCGCGCATGGCTTCGGCGCAGGCTGACAGAAACTCTTCGTCGGATTTGTAATATCTATTCGGTATCCGATAAGCGCTGCCTGGGGCGACAGCGGTCATAAACCCCTCCTCGACGCCGGCAGCTTTGAGGGCGACCTTGAAATTCGCAATGTCGGCGGCGATCGCGGCGTGGCCCGTATAGGTTAGCGGGCTTGTGCAGACTG
>Ga0210403_10004781_pt1 | contig 11607 bp, 9 predicted proteins | sample IncBWC19MmetaG_FD_150863 | JGI IMG/M metagenome (GOLD analysis project Ga0210403, IMG submission 150863) | Forest soil microbial communities from Barre Woods Harvard Forest LTER site, Petersham, Massachusetts, United States - Inc-BW-C-19-M | ecosystem: Environmental > Terrestrial > Soil >... | reverse complement strand
TGATGCAGGCCATCGACGGTGGCGGCCAGCATGGAACCGCGCAAGTACACCTGGGGCGCCTCCACATCGACGGTCCCTGCGCTGGCGCCCTGGGTGTAGCCGGCGTAGTAGGATTGACCACTGCCCTTGTTGCTGACGCCCCAGGTAGGGTCTGTGTAGGAATAGCTGTTGGCAATACCCACGTAGTCAACATTGCTCGGCGCGGTGCTGATGTTGTAAATCTTGCCGTTCGCCGCGACCAGGTTGGTCGTGCTGGGGCCATACCCGCCCTGGAAAGCAACGCTGCCCCCGGACACGTTCAATGTGGATCCCGCGCGGGTGATCAACGTCCCCGTGGAATGCAGGTTGATGGCGCCCGCCGCGGTCAGCATTTGATCGATATTCGAGCCGATGTTCTGGGCATACGGCGTGACGTTGAACAACGACGGCGGATTGGTCACGTCCACCGTGACGGTGGTGCCGTGCAAAAATCCATTGCGCAGCAGGGGATCGTTCTGCAGGTCGTTGGTCTCGAGCGTCACTTTGACCAGGTTTTCCGCCACCGGTACGGCAACGGCCTTAAGGCCCGACACGTCGATGCTGCTGCCCGAATCCATGTAAAAACTGGCGTCGTCGACAACGGGTTGACCGCCTTTGGGGGGCAGTACGGCCGGATTGGCGGTCGCATAGACGTTGACCTGCCCGCCCGGCGCGTGAATCGAAGCGCTCCCCTGCAGTTCGACCACTCGCCCCGCAAGCTCCACTTGCGAGGGGACGAACCCCACCTGTTGCGGCACGGTCAATGTCGCCGTGTCCGTCGGATCCGGCAAAACCTCGGTCACGCTGCCGGGTGCGAGCAGCAGCGTGCCGCCGTTATTGGGCAGCAGCCCGCCGAACGCCGTTTGCTTGCTATTGGGATCGGTCGGGTTCGGATTGGAAAAATTGCCGCTGCCGGAGGTGTCGCCTGCGACCAGGTAAATCGATCCATTGGCGCTCACCGAGGTCGTGGCCGAGACCAAGCCTTCTTGATTGACGATGAGTCCGGCCAATGTAACGTTGCCGCGCGGCGCACTGATCTGTCCGCCGTTGACCACGGTTCCCGTGACGCCGCCGCCGTCGACTTCAATGAGCAGGCCACGCATGTCCGCGTTTGTACTCGCCACGAGGTATACAGCCTTGGTGGCGGCACCCAAAATAGTCTGCCCGTCAGGCGTCGAAATTGATCCGTTGTTGGTGACCGCCGAACCCAACAGCATGATTCGCCCGCCATCGACTGCAGTCAGCGACGCGCCGCTGTTGACTGTGACCGCACCCGCCGCACCGTTCGGTGGCGCCACGAACACGGCGCTCGGCTGCCCGGCCGAACTCTCCGAGAGAATGCCGTTTTCAAATAGCGCATCCGGATCCAGAGAATTTTTGACGGGCGCAAAAGCCAGCGTGGAGGCCGTCAGGCTGCCGACGTTGATCTGCGCGCCTTTGTCGAAGACGATTCCGTTCTGGTTATAAAGATAGACTTGCCCGTTTGCAGTGAGGCGCCCGGCGATGACGCTCGGATCCGCGCTCCAGATATTATTCAGCACGGCAGACGTGGCACCCGGCTGAATGAAATTAACCGTGAAGCCGCCGGCGATGTTGAAATCCGCCCAGTTCAATATGGCTTTGCTGGTCGTTTGCGTGACGGTGAGCGTGTTGCCGTTAGCCACGGCACCGGCCGCGCCATATTGAACAAAGGACTGCGCCGCGGGTCCGCAGGTGCCGGTGACAATACAGGGGGTGGGCAGCGGCGGATGACCTGCCACGACCGATCCGGTCCAACTGACCGACAGAGCTACGAGTCCAGATGCCGTTGCGACTCTTAGGTCACGTGCCCGCCGCATAGTCGCCCTTCCATCTTACTCGCACGCGAATAATCCAATGCCAACAAAAGGCGGGCCCTGTGTTTCCACAAGGCCCGCCATCAACTTCCCTAAGGAGCGAAGTCGTTATCCAGCTAACCTATCAGATAGGATCGCTGCCCAGCGTGATATTGCCAGGGATCGTCTTGAACGGGGTCAACAGACTGTCCGAATTGCCGTTTCGGCTGCTCACCGAAACGCAAGTCACGCCAACAAGTGTGGTGGCATTGGCCAGGTCCGTGATAACCCCCGGTAGATTGCCCGGGAACTTCTTGCCTGGACTGCCGCTGCAACCCGGCAAGGATGCCGACTTCAACTGAGTCAAGAAGGCAGAGGCGAAATCCGCCCCAGGTGTGCCCGAGGTCAAGAACGTCGGACTCTTGGTGTTGAAATGCGCCTGGTAGAAATCTGTGTAGTTACCCTTGATGGCATTGACATAGGAAGTCGCCCCCGCGCTATTTTCGTCATCACCCGCAGTGCCCGTGTCCACCGCAGTGCCGTTCAATGCCACGAAGTCATATGCATTGGTGCCGGCGACATTTTGATTGGCCGCAATTGCGGGCGGGTTGTCCATGCTGACAATTCCAATCGCGCGCAAACCGCAGCCCGCGGCGGCCAACAGCTTCAGATCAGCCACGCTCCCGGCGGCGGAGGTTTCCTGAACGTCCTGGTAACCCGCGGCGCAAACAACCGGTGCGGTCCCGAGCCCATCCGTACCGCCCGCGTATCCGTTGACGGCGCTGGTCGGTTGGGTCGACAAAGGCCCCAATTGAGGATATCCCAAGAATTCGGCCGAGCTCGAGGTCTTGTGACCCGAACCGACGTTGCGGTCAAGCAGGATGACATCGCCCGCGGGCAACGCCGCGCCTACGAATCCCGGTTGATCGCCATACAGTTGGTTCCAATTCGTGATCGTGCCCGCGAGAATGCCGTTGATTTCCGCATAGGTGAAATTGTGCTTCTGCGCGTACAGTTGGGAGGTCACTGCCATGCCGAACACCAGATCATAGATGCCGGCGGTTGCGCCCGGCAAAGCCAGGGGAGCGGGTGAGAGCGGATTGTTGATCCCGCTGAATGCCGGGACCTCGAGATCCGTCAAACCGAAATCAGGCTGTCTGTTCGATGTTTCGATGCTGAAGGCGCCTGATTGGAAGGTCGGCGTGCCGTTTCCGGGCGTGCAATACGTGCCCGCCCCGGTTCCGGTTGCAACGGCACCTGCCGTGACGCTGGCGACCGTGGGATACGGCAGCCCCGTGGAGGCCGACGACTGCGGAATGCCGCCATTCGGATAGCTGCCGCCATTGAACTTGTACATGACCATCACATTCTTGCTGGCCGGCACGCTACCGTGAGCGACCAATGTGGTGCCGTACAGAATGTAGTACTTGCCGTCGGCCTTGCCGCCCGCGGTGCTGGTGTACAGGTCGACATTGCTCATCAGCCGGCAGGCTGCCGCACCGACTGCCTGAGGCTCGGCCGAGCCGCCGCCGTAGTAGAACACGAAGTCAGGAGCGACTCCGGGACCCACGGCAAAGGCCGCGTTTGACCCGAGCGCCGCTGCGATCGAGCACGCAAGATAACTTGCTTTGGTAGACAATTTCATAAACATTCTCTCCGTAAAATTGAGCGAAATAGTTGAGTGCGTTGACAGCGCGGACCTTAGGCCTCAATTTTCCGGCGACGCGACACCACGCCCATCAGCCCAAGGCCGGAGGCGAGCAGCAGCAACGGGGTCGGGAGCGGTACCGCGCTGACGACAGAGCCGCTGTAGCTCAAGACGTCCTTCGTCCCGCCTTGCAACGTCGTGTTGAGATCCCACGTTCCGGGCAGAGTTGTCACGTTGAGTCCCGTGATTTCGTACATGGTCAGTGCAGTGCCGAGCGCAGTCGCGTCGCTAAAGGGAACGGCGGCATTCGCGAACAAACGAAATGAGACAGGGCCTTCCGTCAGACCCGAACCCCACCAACGGGTGGTCGGAAGCACCACGGACGTCGTCGATGTGCTGGCCTGTGCATTGGCGGCAACCAGGAATTGAGAGATCGGAGCCTGCGCTTGATTGTTGTTCGAGTTCGAGACAATGACCGGAGCAGTGACCCCAGTGATGTCGAACGATGAAATGGAAGTGGGGCCTGAACCTGTCTTGGTGGCCGAAACCACCGAGTAGCTGAACGAGTCGCTGGTGTTCAAGAAGCTCGACAACGCGCTGGTGATGTCGAAGCTCTGCGAGCTATTGGCGTTGGCTCGGAAGGTCGCCTGGGATATGCCGGTATCGAATAGAAAGGACGTGCTGGTGGTCGTGTCGATGACGTTCAGGAACACATCGCCCGTGGTCGTGGCGTTGAGACTGGTATTAGCCATCGACGTTCCGGCAAGCGCCATCGCAACGGCGCCGGCCACTGCAGAGATTCGGATATTAAGAGACATTTAAATACTCCCATTAGAAAGGCGAAGATTGCGTCGGAGCGCCCGGAACCGTCGTTACGACAGCCCTTGAGGCAACCTCAACGCGCCAAAAAAGTTTCTACGGGGCCCATGCTGGCAGCGAAGAACGTCCGGACAATGTCGCTTCTGTGAACAAGAGATAACATCCGGCCGAAACTTGGAGATCTACGCTATGGAAAAAAATCCGCGGGCGTGATAGGTCTCATAACATGTATCTCAAATGTCATACATTTCGCGCACATTTACGGGGCTTGCTTGTTCAATATAAGCACCGTTTTGGCTTGGCAAACCCAATCGATCTGGCTCAGAGTCATCGTCTGGCCGTCGCTCGCAACCATCGCGCGCGTAAGCTCGACCAATACGCCGTTTTGCGAGCGGTTGAATTGCAGGATATTGGGCTGCAATCGATTGAGCGCAATCGTCGCTCCGGGCAAGTAGCCATTCAACGGATAATCGTGCGTATCGAGCTTGCCCTCGGCGCTGCGCCCGTCGCTGCCGGCTAAAGTAAAGGCTGCGTAAAAATCCGGACCGGGGGCGACATCCAGATCTCTCTCGGCGTCCTTCCGCTGCATGGCGAGCGTGACGGTCAGTCCGCTCGAGGACAAACGAGTCAACTTTTCGGGGCGCCAAGTTCCTGACACCGAGTGGGCGCCGGCTCGCGCGTCGCCCTCGCGCACATATTCCAGCGCTCCGGTCACCGGCTTGGCGGCGCGGTCGTCCTCGAAATCAAGTCTCATTGCGCGTCCATTCGCGGACACCGTGTACATGCCCTTCCAGGCGAGCTTATCGGCGCTTTTTTCCACGACCTCGACGCGCTTCGGATCGAGCACACGCACGGATATCGTATCGAACAGCGCCTGTCCTCTTACGCCATGAGCGGCACCATCCGCAGGCACATCGATCGGCTCCGTTCTGCAGTCGGTGCGACGAAACACACCCCGCTCGAGGCTCAAAATCGGGGACCGCATGCCGAATGTGGTGAGTTCAGGCTGGATGACCCACGAGCCGTCAAATGGACGGTCAGCCCATGTCCAAGTGCCTCCCGCCGGACCGTCGGCCCAGGCCATCAGCGGCAGCAGCATCGCGAACGACGCCAAAGACTTAACCTTCAACCTCATGTTGCAGACACCTCTGTTTGAATTGGCGCCAACGCAAGCGCGTGGCGCATCGCGGCTAAGGCTTTATTTGCTGACTCGCAAACTTCAGCCGGTATTCCTGCACGACATTTTCGACATCGACTTCTTTCAAGCCCAGCACCGGATCCTTCTGCGACAGCGAGGCCCACACGCCCTTTTTGCGATAGGCCTGCAAGAGATCTTGCGAGTAGCTGTACAGCTTGAGATTCTTGGCCTCGCAGCTCGAGGTCTCTGTCTTGCTCTTCTCCAACCCCAGCTTGACCTGAGCCAGCTCGGCGTCGCGCGCACTCAGCTGCCTGGCTGCTTCATTGAGCTGCGCACTGGTTGCCCTCTGGCGCTCATTGGCGTCGCTCAATTTGTGCGCGAGATCGTCCTGCGCCGCCTTGGTCGTTTGCAATTGTCCGCGCAGCGCGGTCTCTGCCTTGGAGACGCCCCGGGCGGCGGCTAGTTGCTGGGTTGAGGCCTGCAGCTTTTGCTCGGCGTCGGTCTTGGCGCGCATGAGTTCAGCGTTCTCCGATTGAGCCTGACGCAGCGCCTCCTGAGTTCGGTGCAGCATCTCGCGAACCCGCGCCGTCGTATCTTCGTCGGCGGCCATCGCGCGCAGCGGCGACGCGCAGACCAGTATCGACAATAGTGCGATTCCTCTTGCTTTGGGATGCATCTTGTTGCCCTTGGAATTTTGCTTAAAAGGACGACATCACGTCGAGCTGCGAGACGTTGATTGCAATCGGCAGCCCGCTCAAAAAGCTGTCGGCGCCGGCCAGCTGCACGCCGGAGATTTGCTTGGCGCTGAACCAGCGCAGGTTGACAAAGGTATTCTTCGCAAATGAATAGCGAGCACCTGCGTAATACCCTTCCGCGTCGGTGCCGCCCAAGTGAAAGTCCTGATCCGTGAATGCATCGACCGTGGCATCGCGCTGTACCCATCGATAGCCGACGTAGGCCTGCCAGGCATACTTTTGCTGCATGGTGGGATAGCCCACCGTGAAGCGCGTCTGCCACCCCCTGATTTGCCGATTGACTGCAGATCCGGTCCGCTGAATGATTTCATTCTCGTTGAAACCCAGATTCTTCACCCAATCGCCGTCGAATATGAAATGGGTGGGACCGACGAAACCCAAATCAAGCTGCGCCGATATGTTGAGTTCGTTGAATTTTGAAGCCAGGCCATAGAGGAAGTTCTGAGTGCCGGCCTGAGTGTTGAGCAACCCGTTGATGTCGAACACGGTGTTGCCCGTCTGGCGAAAAGGTGCGGCCGTATTGCTGTATGCCGTGGAGAAGATCGTCGGATTCGGAATGCCCTGGATATTGCGGTAATCGTAGAGCGCCGCGGCAATCGTGAGGGCCGCGGCATCGTCGAATTTCACATTGAATCCACTCTGATACGCATACAGCCACTTGCTGGAGGAGCTGTTGAGCGGCGACGGGTCAACCTGCAGGATCGGCATTGCTCCGGCCGTCGTGAAGAATTTCAGACTATCGGTAAGCTGCGGGTGAAATTGGATGACCAGGCCACCGAGAGTTACATCGTCCGCCCAGATCAAAGTGGTCGGCCGAAAGTACGGATTGCCGACCAGGCCGCCAGAGATGTCGAGCCACTTAAGCGGGTGATAGGACAGATAGGCGCGATCCAAGCCCACGCTGGCGCGTGACTCGTAAGTGCCCAGTGTCTGGTTTTCAGTACCGATGTTGCTGCCCAGGCCGACCCCGCCGGTGGCAAGTCTCAGGTTCACGGAAACCGCATCGCTCACCGTGGCCTCGAATCCGAATCGCGCCCTGATTCGAAAGCGATAGTCGGCCTCGGTCGAGTTGGCGATGTTTACGCCAAAAGCCTGCAAAACCGGGACCGGAGCATTGCCGGCCGGAAAAGTGTCCCCTTCTTCACGAATCCGCAGGTCTCCATACCAATTGAATCTGTGCAGCCAGTCTGGAAATGCGCCCGGTTCTCCCCAGCGTTCAGTCTTGGCCTGCGCCAGGACATCTTTTTTGACTTGCTCGGTGATTTCCTGCCTGACGACCTCAGGAACGTAGGGCACACGCACGGTTCCCGGCGCCAAGTCCGGCGCGGGAGGCACAGTGGCTGCGGGCGCCACAGTGGATGCTGAATTCGCGGGCGCGGGCGTGGCCGTGGTGGCTGCCTTGGCGCCGGCCTGACGCGCCTGAGCGATGATGGCATCGGCCTTCTCTCGGGTCAGCACGCCCTGCTCGACCAAGGCATTGACGAGACTGATGGTCGTATCGCGCAGCTGGCGCAATTCTTCGGCCTCGTCGGCGAAGCCGGGGCCGGCGGCTGCCGCTAAGAGCAGTGCCAAGAGGGCATAGGGCCGTATTCTCATGCTGGGCGGGTCCTGTAACGAAAGGGATCTAATTGATTCGCAAGCCGATCGGCATGGGCATCTCCGCGATCGGAGCCTCTTCGACCCGACTCAGGTCCGCGAGCGCCAGACGCACCGATCGTTCGGTGTCTTGATCGCCGCCCTGCACGGAGTAGCGTTGAATGGATCCGTCCGGAAGGAGCCAGATGAACAGCTTGACGTTGCTTGCGCGAACCTTGTGACGCGTGAGTTCCAGCTGAATACGCTGCTCGACGCGGCCGACGTAGGCGGCGTAGCGAGAGCCGTTGCCGATGTCACCGCCGATGTAATCCTGCTTGACCTCTCCGGCCGCGAAGGCGCTGGGGCCTTCGCCGGCCTGCCCCTCCATTTTCAATTGCTGGGGCTCTGGCGGCATTGCCTGCTTGGGCACTTCGACCTGCTGCTTGGGCTGTTCTTGTTTTGGCGGCCTCTTCTCTTCGGGAGGAGGCGGGGGAGGCGGAGGCGCGTCCGGCAATACCATGATGCGCGCGACCTGGCGCTTGGGCGCACCGGCCGAATGGCCCAAATTCATGCCCCCCCAGACCACGGCGCCGACGAAGCTGAGCATGCCGACGGCAATGACGGAGCGGCGCAACCAGCGGTTGCCGCGCGGCGTGCGATAGTCAGTGCGGTCGCCACGCCCGGTTCGATTGTCAGTGCGGTCGCTCATCATCATGTGCCGATCCTCGCGGTAACCAATCCCATGTTCACACCGAGCGCGTTGCACAGGTCGATGACCGTGATGACCTTGGCGTACTGCGTACGTGCGTCACCCTTGATCGCGACGGTCATCTTTGGGTCGCGCGCTTTTGCCGCTTTGAGCTGTGCTTCGAGCTCCTTAGGACTTACCCCGATGCCATTGATCAGCACCGCGCCGGCCGCCGTCACCTGCACCAGCTTGAGTTCGTGTTGCTCGGTGGTCGGTTTGTTCGAGGGCTTGGGCATCGAAATGTTCAAGCCCTGGATGGATGCCGTGGTCATCAAAATGAATACCACCAACAGCACGTAAGCCAGGTCCAGCATCGGCGTGACATTGATCGTGTCGTAGGGCTTTGCGTCGTTGTGCACTTGCATCAGGAGGCCACCCGCTTCGTCACCAGGCCGATTTCCGTAATGTCCAGGCTCTTGGCCAGTTCCAGCACGTCCATGATGGTTTGGTACTGGGTGTCGGCATCGCCCTTCAGGACCACGGGCAGGTTGGGATTGGCAGCCTTGTATTGGGCAAGCGTGGAACGCAGCTGATCCATGGTTACCGGATAGGCATCGAGAAAAATAGAGCCGTCAGCCGTCACGGTGATCGCCCGTGTCTGCGGTCTGCCCAGATTGTTTGCGGCTTCAGTGAGCGGCGAATGCACGCGCACGCCCTGCACCGCGGCCGTGGTCAGGATGATGAAGGTCACGAGCAGCACATACGCCAGATCCAGCATCGGCGTGATGTTGATATCGTCGTACAGCTGATTCTGTTCTTTGGGACCTTCCGACATCAGGGCGCCCCATAGGTTTCGGCAACGCGGGTCACGAACTCATCGACGAATATCTGCATATCAGAGGAGATCGTCTTGATCCGCGAGGCAAGATAGTTGTAGCCGAACAGCGAAGGGATGGCGACGCCGAGGCCCGCCACGGTCGCCAGCAGTGCGGCGGCGATACCCGGCGCAATCGCATTGACGTTGACATCGCCCGCCGCTGCGATCGAGGCAAATGTGATCATGACTCCGACCACCGTGCCCAGCAACCCGAGAAAGGGGCCGCCTGCGATGGCGATGGTCAGCAGCACCATTTGAGAATTGAGCGCATAGCCCTCGCGCACGGAATCCGCATCGATTGAGGCCTTGACGGCATCAAGCGATGGTCCGGACAGCGGCGCTCTGTCGCGGTGCCCCACGTTGCGCTTGACCAGTTCCCGCAAGCCCGCCAAGTAAAGCCGGTACAGCGAGGAGTTGCCGAAATCCTCGGACCCCTTCTCGCCGCCGATCTTCAGCACGTCCTCCGCGTCGCGAAATTGGCGCATGAAATGCCGATTTGCGCCGTCGGTGCGAATCACATAAAACGATTTGCTGATCATCACCGCGATGGCGATCAGAAACATGACTCCCAGGATGCCGATGATGACCCACGCGTCGGGCGTCAAGCTCTTGAAGAGAATCCCGAAGTAGCTGCCGTTGCCGCTGCTTTCAGTAGCGGAGGTCTCGGTCTTGGTTGCAATCAGCTTCGCGTCGGCGCCCTGCGCTGCATAATGGAATTTGATCAATTCGGCGCTTCGCGCGACGTTTGCGAACTCGAGTTCGTCGAGCAGCCCGGTATAGCCTTCGCCGATGCGAATTTCCCCGCCGATCGCCGCGGAAGGCCGGGGCAATGGCTGGCTGGCCTCCACTCCGTTGACATATACGCCAAGCTTGCCGGGATCAATGCTGACCACGACTTGCGACCATGTCGCCGGCGCGACCTCGCCTCCGCTCACGCTGACGGCGCCCATTTTTGCGGTCAACTTGCCGGCGATGAGCGCCAGCTGCAAAGGCCCTTCCGCGAACAGCGTGCCCGTGGCGGTATCCGGCCGTATCCACATCGAGATCGTGAGGCCCGAGTCGGAGGCGAACTTGATCTTGTCGTTTGCCGGCAGAACAATCGGTGTACCGGCAAGCCGCGCGCTCTGACCGATGAACCCGTTCGCTTCCAGGGCAGTCGCGGCGGCCGCCTTGATCAGACCGGTCTGATCGGCCGCGATGCCGTCCTTCTCAGAGAAATGAAACGCGGCGATGGTGGCCGCATCCCCGATCGACGACGCCGTGCCCGGCGCATTGGCATCGGCTGCCGCTTTGTCGTTTCCCGCGTAGACATAGATCGTGTTCTTGTCGGTGCCGGGTACGACCGTGGGAGTCTGTACCCACACGACGGCGAGTTCGTTGACGCTGTCGAAACGCTCTATCCAGAATTTGAGCGGCGTCTTGTCGTCCCCCGCCATGACACGCAGATCCGAGCCGTCGGGCCTCGCGTTGACGAAATCGAAATTGCCCGAATGCAGCCGGACGGGAATCGCAACTCCGCTCAACGCACCCTGAATGGCGACGCCCGCGCTCGACGTGTTCAGTGTCACCGTCGTTCGCTGACTCCAATCCTTGCTCCACCAAGCGAGCGCCATCGTGGGCAAAAGAATCAACGCTACCGTCAAAGATCTCGCAATTTTCATAAGTGAACGGCAAACCTTTTGAAGTGAGCTACCAGGTGTAATTGACTTTGAACTGGGCGCTGTAGCTGCCCGCCCGGGTAACATACCCGGCGGTCGCGGCGCGCGCGCCGTCCACGTCGGCGATGAGGCCGCGGTACTTGAAGCGGAATCCAATCCCCTGACTGTTGAGGTGGTAGCCTGTGAACTGCCCGGGCAGCGGATCGAGGATGCGAATTTTCGCGCTGTCCGCAAAAAGATAGAGATACGAATTGGTAAAGTGGGGACGCCCGGCGAGCAGTTGCGGCGTGCGAAGTTCCAGCGATGCCCGCCCACCGTTGTCCCCGAGCCGCTCGGCCTCGGTGTAGCCACGGACGCTGTCCACGCCCCCCGCGGCATACTGTTCGTTGCTGATGAGCGGGCCGCTTGCCAGCTGTGCATTGATATCGCCGACCAGCGTCCAATTCCACGGCAGAAGTTGCTGCCGCTGCAAGTCGGGATGAAAAATAAAGAACGATGAACTGGCACCGAAGCGCTTGCGATCAAATTGTCCGGGGTCGCCGAAGCCCAGCGCGGTCACCGTGAAATCGAACCCAACGGTGAACGTGGTATTGCTGCGGGTTCCGCTGATCGCGGCC
>Ga0210403_10004780_pt1 | contig 11608 bp, 13 predicted proteins | sample IncBWC19MmetaG_FD_150863 | JGI IMG/M metagenome (GOLD analysis project Ga0210403, IMG submission 150863) | Forest soil microbial communities from Barre Woods Harvard Forest LTER site, Petersham, Massachusetts, United States - Inc-BW-C-19-M | ecosystem: Environmental > Terrestrial > Soil >... | reverse complement strand
ATGACCTTCTTCAATGGCCAGCGAGTTCTCAATCTCGGCAGCTTCGCTCCTGGCAACGTCAGCGCCGTTGATCTTGGCAAGGACTTCGATGGCCTGATCCCGCCGGCCCATTTTCATCAGCCACCGGGGACTTTCGACCGCAGGCAAAATCATCAGTCCGAACAGAATCGCTGGTACGACACCGGCGAGAAACATCCAGCGCCAGCCTGTGGAGATATTCCAGGCTTCATCGCCCATGCGTTGAATGAGCATGTTAACGAAGACAGCTGCGAGAATGCCGACCACGATGCCAAGCTGGTAAAGAGTCACGCAGCGGCCGCGAACCCGGGTGGGAGCAATCTCCGCGATGTAGTTCGGAGAAATCACCGACGCGGCGCCGATCCCCACTCCGCCGATCAGCCGCCAGAGAACGAACTGATGGAGATCGGCGGCAAAAATCATGCCAACCGACGAAAGAGCGAAACAAAGGGCACACAACGCGAGACCCTTTTTCTTGCCGAGATAGTCGGCAACGGTTCCTGCCGCGACGCAGCCGGCGATGCATCCGATCAACGCGCATCCCGCGGCCCAGCCGATGCCCGCTGCGTCCAGGTGAAACAGCTGGCTCAGGAATCCAATTGCGCCGCTGATGACAATGTTGTCGTATCCAAACAGAAAACCGCCAAGCGTGGCGACGCTGGCTGCGATAACTAGAGGAGCCCGAGAATGCGATGGACTGGATACGGAGTTCAGGTTACGCGCCTCTCATTAACGGTGCGGGTTAGTTCCGCGCCCTGGGAAGACTCGACGACCGCTTTTGCCGCCAGCATAAAGCCGAGAGTGTGCGCCATTCCAGCATGCCAGGGCGCTGAGCAGGTCATTTGCGGAGTGTGGTCGGGAATGAGCACACCATCGAAGTGATTGCGGTGCAGAATTGCAAGGATGCGAATCATGTCCACATCGCCCTCGTCGATGAAGGTCTCGCGATAGTGCGGTACCTTTCCCACAACATTGCGGAGATGAATATAAGCGATCTTGCCTTGCCTGCTGTATTGGTCCACCGCATCGTAAATATTGCCTTCGGTCATTTCGGCTAGAGTTCCCACGCAAAGCTCGAGCGCGTTGCTTCGGCTTGGGGCCAGATCAATCAGCGTTTGGTACATGTGAGGCTGGTAGACAAGGCGCGGCTGCTGTCGCATGGTTGGCATGGGAGGATCGTCAGGATGGGCGGCGAGCCTGACCCCCGACTGCTCGGCCACGGGGATCACTTCTTCCAGAAATCTTTGCAGGCGCCGCCACAGTTCTCCATGCGAGATCGACCGCAGAGTGCCGGGTGGTGCGTTGCGGTTGTAAACCATGTTCCAGACCGTGCCATTGGGAATGGGCACGTCCTCGGCGGGACCGTCCATGCCCAGAGTGATTGCATGGCCGCGTCCCAGCGGAGCAGTTGTGCGGCCGCATACGCCAGCAAGACTGAAGTTGTACCCAAGTACTGGAATAGCAGCTTCGCCGAGGCGGCGAATCATGGTCTTCACGTTTTCGATCTGTTGCGGGCGCTGCGGACCGTCGAGCAGAATATCGTGCCAATGTGCGGGATCAAGGTTCTCGATTGCGGCTAAGACCAGGCCAGAGTTTTCAATCTCGCCGCGCAGGGTCTTTAGTTCTTTGGCAGACCAAAGTTGATTGGGATCACCGGCGACACCCCACGGTTCGTATTTTGCGCCTGTGGGTTGGTTGTTACGCGGATTTGAAGGGCCTTGATTGAAGTAATCGACCAGATGCGCCACGACGTGGGTGCAGCCTGCCTGGCGCGCGAAGTCGTAATATTCGCGGGTCAGCATATGACGGTAGAGGCCGAGGCCAATTTTCATAGCCGATTTCCGATGCCTCCGCCATAGTCGGGGCTGAGGATTTGTCCGTTGATCTCGCTGGCCAGCGGTGAGCAAAGGAAAACAAATGCGTCAGCAACCGACTCTGGGCTGTTCCTTCTGCCCAGCGAAACTCGCAGCACAAATTCCCGGTATGCGGGATCTTCCTCGAAAACCTTCAGCGAGCTGCCGGCCGCGACATTTCCTGGCGAAACGACATTCACCCGGATGCCGGTCAGCGCATATTCGAGAGCCAAGCTGCGCGCCAAGTTTTCCAGCGCCGCTTTGGCCGAGGCATAGGAAGAGATTTGCGAGTGCGGCATTCGAGCTACGTAGGAGGACGTAAAGATCAGATGGCCGGCAATGTTGCGCTGGGTCCATTGCGCGAGCGCCGACCGCGCAAGGTAAGTTTGTGCAAAATAGTTGAAGCGAAAGATGCGCTCGTATTCAGCTTCCGAGGTGCTGGCGAACGGATGCAATCCACAGCCGCCGGCATGGCCGATAACCGTATCCATGCCCGGAAACTTTTCAAACGCGGCGCTCACTACGAGGTCAACCTTGCCGGAGTCGGTAATGTCGGCGGCAAGATATAAATAAGACGAGGGCGGAATTTGCCAATTTTCGAGCGTACGCCGTGCCTCGTGTTCCGGCTTTATGTCGGTGAGCACCAGCGTGGCGCCGCTTTGAGCCAGCTTGCGCACCATGTGCTCGGCAATCGCACCCAATGCCCCCGTAATCAGAATCGTTTTCCCAGAGAGATCAATGCTGATCACCGCTGCTCGCTCCCCTCAAATCTCGAAAGCACTTCGTGACCTGATTCGGTTACCAGAACGTTGTCCTCAATGCGCGCGCCACAACCACGTTCGGGAACGTACACTCCCGGCTCGATCGTAATCACCATGCCGGGTTCAAGCTTGGCGGATTCTCCGGGAAGGATCAAAAATCCGGGATCGTGATAGCGGAAGCCAACATGATGACCCGTGTGGTGGGTGAAGAAGGATGAGAGTCCTTGCGCTGCGATCTTATCCCTCGCCAATGAGTCAATGTGGCCGGCGGTGACACCGGGACGTATGCCATCGACTGCGGCCTGCTGCGCATCGGTAGCAATGGCGAGAATTCGTTCGACTTCAGGGTTGAGAGAACCTACCGCGGCAGTGCGCGTAAGGTCGCTCCAATAGCCGTTGACGCAGGTTGCCAATTCGATCAGGGCTAGATCGCCGTCCTCTAAGCGCCGTCCGGTTGAACGATTAAATCGCCCTGCATCGGCGCTGTTGGGGCCGGATTGAGCCATGGCCCACCCTCGGGAATGAAATATGCCATCGCGGCCAATTTGGCGATAAATCGCTGACTCTACTTCGGCAGCAACCTCCGCCTCCGCGATGCCTGGTCGCAGATTCTCGAAGAAAGTCTGCAGGCCAACATTCGCAACCCGGTTCGCCTGACGGATTCCAGCGATTTCTCCCGGAGTTTTTCTTAAGTAAAGATCCGCGAAAGCTGCCTGAGATTTACGGTCTAGTTTTGTCGTGAGGGCAGATAGCTGTCCTGAGAAATCTTCCGAGATAGGAATTTGTTCGGCGGCTTGAATCGGGAGAGAAATTCTCGAGGAGCTGAGATTCATTCCAACTTGTTCGCTTTTTACTTTTGCTTTGACTAGTTCACTGCCAACCGCCGCCACCAGAACTACATACGGGTCGCCGCACTTGAGATCGCCCCAGGGATATTCTTGAACCCGCAACCCAGCGGGAATATGGTCCCGTGGCTCAAGCAGCGGAACGAAAAGGATGGGCTCCGCGTCCGCGAAGCAAATTAGCAACGAAGCGCCCCAGTATGGAAAATACCCCGACAGCATGAGGAGTTCGTCGGGCCTCCACGCGATCCAGGCGCGCAAATCATGTTGCTGGAGAAAGGTGCGTATCTGTTGTGCACGAGGGATCGTGTTTGCAATCACGAGGTTTGTACTCACGATCGGTTCCCCATTTTCCCTTACATGATTCCATACTTCTCGAACGCTTCGACCGCACTGCTTCCTTCTTCGATGGCTTTTCTCACCAGCTTTTCGCCTCGAGCCTTTTCGAGAGCCCGCGCGAAAACCTCAGCTTCGGCTTCAGCGGGAACGACCAGGACGCCATCAATGTCCCCGAAAAGAATATCTCCGGGACGAACACGCACCGATCCGATCTCCACCGGAATGCGGAAGTCGACCACTTTGTAACGCGGGGCTGCGTCTTGTCCATAGGAGCCGAAACCGAAAGTAGGGAAGCTCATATTCAGAATGGCCTTGGTATCTCTCGCGTAGCCGTTCAACACCGCCCCCCGGCTACCCAGCTTGCGGGCTCGTGTGCTCATGAGTTCTCCCCAGAGCGCGTTTCGCGGCGACGACCCAGTGTTCACGTAAACTTCGTTACTGCGAAGGTCGTCGAGCGCTTCCAGCATGAGGCCGAACGATTTCTCCATTAACTTGTTGGCGCTGCCGGAGATTTTTTCGGCAAACACGTCGACCGAAAGAACCGGCAGCGCGCGGCCGATCACGACCATATCCGGCCGAAGAGGCTGAATCTGAGGTGGAAGAAACTGATGCTGAAGATCGAGCTTGTCCATCACATCGCCCACGAGGCAGGTGGAAAGTTCGCGCTGCACGATAGCGAAGAGTTCGTCGTCGGATTTCCATAAACTGATTTTGCTCATTGGACAGTTCTAAGGCTGAAGCGAACGGTGCGAAGTACTATACGGTTTTAGCATAACCCGCCACTGCGATGGGTTACACACGCTATTCAAAAAACGGTTCTCCCTTGCGCGCATAGCGCCGGGCTACCTTCTCGTTCAATTTGATCCCTAGGCCGGGTTTCTCCGGGATGGCAATAAATCCATTCTGAATAATCGGATTGGGCGAACCTTCGACCAATTCATCCCAGAAAGGAACCTCAGAGGCATGAAACTCAAGCGCAAGAAAGTTCGGGATCGCCGCACAGAAGTGGGCCGCAGCTAAAGTGCCGACCGGACTGCTGATGTTGTGCGGAGCAACCGGCATGGTATGCACATCGGCATACTGTGCAATACTTTGGGCGACGGACAAGCCTCCCACTTTCTGAAGGTCGGGAGTAACAATGCTTAGCGCGTGTTGCGCGATGATTTCCTGAAATCCTTCAAAGAGAAAAAGATTTTCCCCGGTCGCAATTGGCACCCGCACTTTCGAGCTCACTTCCTTTAGCGCAGTAGTGTTATTGGGAGGGACCGGATCTTCAAGCCACAATAGCCGGAATGGCTCCAGTTCGCGCGCCACTTTCACAACGTCGCTGGCGTTATAGCGCCAATGGCAATCGACCGCGATATCAGTATCCTTACCAACCGCGTCGTGAACCGCGCCGATCAAGCTCACCATGTGGTCGATCGCGCGATTGCTGAGCACTCGATTGTGAGGATCGGAGCCCTCCGTGCCCGGCACATCCAGGTCGAACTTGAGGGCGGTGAAGCCTTCTGCTCTCTTTGCCAGCGCTTGGCGGCGATAGTCGTCGGGCGAAGCAGGAGAATCTTCGCCCGCCTCGCCGAAATAATCTCTCGCAGGGTGCGCTGGGCTTTTCGACTCCCAGGACGCTGGGCGGGAACGCAACACCTGGTCCAGGCTCTCGAGCGCTTCTCCCCCGTGACAATCTGCATATATGCGAACTCGGTCGCGAAACTTTCCTCCCAACAAGCGATAGATCGGCACATCGAGCCACTGGCCAAGCAAGTCCCAAAGCGCCGCTTCGATGCCGCTGATCGCGTTGTACACGATCCCAGCCACTGAACCCGCGCCCGAAGTCGCGAGTTGCAGTTTGCGGAACAGACGATGAATATCGCGCGGGTCTTCTCCCAGCAGGAGCGGCTCGAGCGAGCGCAGAATCGAAGTGAGGCCAGGAGCAAAAAAGCACTCACCGAGGCCAGTGACGGTTTCGTCGGTCTCGATGCGGACAAAGGTCCAATCGAAATTTCCTTCCACGACCGCAGTCTTGAGCCGAATGATTTTCAACGGCGATCTCTATCTCTTACCTGCCGCAACCACGCCGGATCTCCACCACCCGCGGCAGGATTTCCTTCTTGATTCAAAAAGCGCGCCCAGTATACACGCCATCTGGCGTGCTTCGCCGCGCCGTAGGCTTTTCTGCTTCCAAATTCTTCACGGTAATTCGCAGTGGCGCTCGGCCACCTCCTATCCGCGAGCCAACCAGCATCTTTTCCCGGCAACTTTTTTCCTGTGATTGCGTTTGGCACACAGGGAGGTCTCCATGACAAGAATGAGGCGGAACCACTCCAACGCACAAGCAACCCTGCTGGCAACAGGCAGGCGTCTCGCAGTCAGCGATGCAACAGCGTAAACAAATTGAAGAGAACACGCACAGCCAGATTGAGGCCGTGTGCAGCGACTCTTCCCTGACGCCACAGGAGAAACAACAGAAAATCCAGCAACTCCACCAGGAGGCGCAGAAGCAGGTAGGAGGTCTGATTACGCCCCAGCAAGAGGCTACGATCAAGTCATGCCGGGAGAGCCGCGGCGAAGGGCCGCATACGGGTGGCGCGCACAGTGGGGGCCCTTGCGGTGAGGTGACATCAGCCGGTAGCAAGCCGCAATAGCGAAAGCGAACGCTGGAACCGACTGTAGTGACTCGGCCCATCGCGGCTCATTCGCCTCGCGACTGAGGGTATCGTCTAGTTGAGGTCGAGGCTCAAACGCGCCTTAGGAGCCTTGTCGAAAATCCGCCGCAAACGATCCCACTGCATCGGACACACTTCGATTCGGCCGACGTGGCGATGCAACCGGCGGGCGTTGTTCCAAGGTCCCGAGCAGCGGAGTATCCACTAAGCCATTCGGTTCCAGCACGGACACAAATCCGTGGCGAGCGCACATAGCCTCGATACGTCTTTGTTGTCCCGGGCTGAGTACCTTCACGGGCAAAGTTTCAAAGTTGCGGAAAATCCACAGCAAGTAGAGGCGCTGGGCGAATGAAGGATTGAGATACCGCGGTCCCAGCGGTGTGAGTACGCGCAATACCCCTTGGGCGAGCTTTTCCATCCACATAACCGGATCACCTGACATTTGCAATCTTTAATCTCGACATCTTGGACCAGAGCAATCCAAGGGCCAGAATTATTGCACCAAATGTCATGCAAAGGGAAGTGGATTCCTAAATTTTTGATAATTTTTTAACAGGCCGCTGTCGGAGCCACCAATCCGTCGGCTCTCAGTGCAAGCGCGGTTCGCCAGCTAGAGCTTAGGTCAGCCCGGAATTTCCGGCAAGCTCGCGATACTCCGGATACTGGCCGCTATGCCGAAACGGCCCTCTTCTCCTCCAGGTTCCACGCGGACCACCGACGCTTGACAACATACCCAACGCTTTTCTCCATCGGTGAGCTGGGCTGGGAGCATCAACACCATCTCCAATTCACTTCCCACGAGAATCTCGGAATCCGCGTAGAGGAAGATCCCGCTCGTACTCAGGTCACGGGTATATCCCGTGGCCGGTTGGCCCTGCTGGGATCGGATCGAGACACCCAGACGCATGGGTACTCGTTTGCGAGAGCGACGGTCGGAGGTAGGGTCGGACATGGAAGGCCGAGGTTATCACACGCCGGCACTGGGGGAGAAATCAGCCAGTGCAGCGTTGAAAAATCAGCACGTCGTTGCGCCCTGCTGCACGATGTGCCGCAAACCTCAGCTTGCGAATTACGAAAGCAACCAGTCTTCCGGCGGCCTATTAGTGCCCAATCAGCTGCCACGTGTCTCGGAAAAGAGTGTTGTCGCCAATCCCGCCGAAGACCAGGAACTGGCTGCTGGCTGCGTCATAGGCCATCCCCATGGATTCACGTGCAGCGGGGAACTTCGGAGTGGTCAGTTGAGTCCAGTCCGTTCCCGTCCACGCCCAAGTCTGATTCTGATCCACTCCGCCAACCCCGCCACCGAAGATGACTACCATGTGCAATTTCGGATCGAAGGCGCTGCCTGCCCCATAACGAGTCGGTGGTTGGACGGAGGGAGATTGCTGGGTCCAGTCGGTGCCGTCCCACGTCCATGTATTGTCGGTCCTCACGTCGCCTAGTCCGCCAAAGAGGACAACATTCTTTCTCGCGCTGTCGAGCGCAGCCACGGCGATCGAGCGTGCTCCGGGCGTGTTTGTCGGATGCAACTGTACCCAGGTACTGCCATTCCAGCGCCACGTTGTAAGTTGGTAGAACTTGCCATCGTAACCGCCAAACTGGTCGGCATGACCGTTTTTCGGATCCGTGAACAGCATGGGACCAGTCACGGCCGTGGGCGACGACTTGGGATGCGCTTGTGTCCAACTGGACGTGGCGCCATCCCAAAGCCAAGTGTCGCCAAGGTAGTGCGTGCCGTCGAATCCCCCAAACAACACCAGCTTGCGAGTGACCCGGTCAAATGCCATCGAAGCGCCAGCGCGCCCGGAAGGCGCAACCCTCGTCTTCTGCTTGCTCCATGTAGTTCCATCGAACGTCCACGTCTCTTGCGGATAGGTATTTGCATCGAATCCGCTAAAGAGCACTATTTTCTTGCTGGCCGGGTCATAGGCCATCGCCGAAGCGGCTCGGGCGGACGGGGAGTTTTTTGGAGAAAGCTTCTTCCATGTCACCGATTGTGCCGCGGCAGCGGGTGCAAAAGTAAAGAACGCAGTCACAAGTGCGAGTAGGGCCACAGCAGCGAGCAGACGGGAGATTGCTCCAACGCGATAGAACATGGATTCGATTTCCTTTCTGGAGAAATGCAATTTTCGAACTGCAGGACAAGCAGAAAACTTATCAGATGACGCGCGATACTGCATAGAGCCCGAAGTTAGTCGCCGTCGTGAGAAGAAAATCTCGGGCACAAAACATGGGCGTTCTGTAATGGTTGATTCTTTCACCTCGCGGCTGCGACGGAATCGGCGGTCATCACTTAGCGTGAAACGTGGTTTAGCATGAAGTTGTGACCCCCACGGAATCATCCCCGCGAATCGGTCTGGCCCGAGCGCTTTCCAAGCGCGGTTATTGCTCGCGTTCGAAAGCGTTTGATCTCATCCGTGCGGGGCATGTGACCTTGAACGACGGAATCTGTCGTGATCCGGAAGCTCCCGTCCACTCTGACCGCGATCGGATCAAAGTAGACGGCGACGTGCTCACAGCCCAGGCCAAGCTTTACCTGATGCTCAATAAGCCTCGTGGCCTGGTGACGACCGCTTCTGACGAAAAGGGACGCCAGACCGTGTACGCCTGCATGGACGAACACTTACCGTGGGTTGCCCCCGTGGGACGTTTGGATAAAGCTAGCGAAGGACTGCTACTTCTAACCAACGATTCCGAGTGGGCAGCTCGTGTGCTCGCCCCGGAGACGCACCTCGACAAGACCTATCATGTACAAATCGGCGCGGTCGCGGACGCCGCGCTGATCGAATCCATCACAAAAGGAGTCAGAACCGACGGTGGCAGTTTACTACGCGCAAAGAGTGTGCAAATTCTGCGTGGTGGGGCAAAAAATACCTGGCTCGAAATCGTGCTCGATGAAGGCAAGAATCGCCAGATCCGCCGGATGCTGTCGCACCTTGGGATTAACGTGCTACGACTGGTTCGCGTCGCCATCGGACCGGTCGTGCTGGGCAATCTCCGGAAAGGCGATTCCCGACCACTAACGAATCCGGAGAGACTGGCTCTGCATCGAGCCATGCGAGAGGCGTCCGCGGGCCGAGGCAGAAGATTGCGATGAGGACGACGAAAACGTGTAGGTGGACCCTGCAGGACTCTCTACTTTACAAACGGAAGCGTGGATAAGACTTTCGCGGCGAGCTCCAGTTGCTGCAGGTCTTCTTGCGAGAAATCCGGTCCTGCAGTTGCCGTGTCGAATCCCTTACGGCAAACTTGCACCACGCCGAGAACCTTGCGGTTGGGATCAAGAATTGGCGCGGACATCAGCTTTTGAATCGCGTTTTGGCCCGATCGGTCCTCATCCTCAGATGCACTGTTCAGCTTTACGCTCTCAAAAATGCTGGCGTGTTTCACTTTCACGAACGCATTAAAAAGCTCTGTTTTCCTGGTGGACGCCGTGTGGGCAGCGACCGCGGAAGAACTGGAAACCGGAATCGATCCTGCGGTTTTCAGTTGTTCCGGGTAAACGAAATTCAGCAGGCCTCTCTCCAGGCGCATGAGCGCAACTTCGGTAGGCCGTACTCCGAAAAGTTTGGCCAGCGCCGCACAGAATTGTTGTGGTGTCGTAGCCTGGCTTAGCACGTGCTCCACTGAGGCATTCGAAGCCCGCGCCGGAGCTGCGGCTGTACCACCTTTTTCGGAATTTGATTTGCTCTGCATATCGCCTTGGACTAATGACGCGTCGCCGTCTGCATCAAGCGTAACCATGGTGACGTATTGCAGTGGCTCCATCAAGTTACGGAAGTACTTTCAGCCAGGCGAAATGTTTCCGTACGCTACGCTCAACCCTTGATCAGAGCAAAACCTTTTTCGTGCCAGCCCCGAATGCCTCCGTCCATTGAGAGCACCTGGGTATAGCCCATTTTTTGCAGGTTATCGGCGGCAAGGGCGGAGCGAAAGCCGCCCCCACAATACAGCACCATGGGTGTGTCTTGGTCGGGCACACGAGCCTCGACATCGCGCTCGATGATTCCTTTGCCCAGGTGCACCGCGCCCGGTAAGTGATCGGCCGCGTACTCACTTTCTTCGCGCACATCAATGAGCAGAAACTTCTCCTTCCGGTCGAGCTTCGCTTTAACCTCATCGATGGTTACTTCGCGAATGCGCTTCCGGGTATCTTCGACGATCTTCAGAAAACGAGGGGAATGCTGATGAGCCATAGTTCCTCCATCTGTTCGATCTATTTTAGCGGAGGAACGCTCGGGTGGACTTCAACTACTGATTCGCATCGGTGGGGAGTTCGGTGCTCTCCGCTGGAGCGGAGACAATCGCTGCAGCCGAGGAATCCAACAGTCGCTGCAAGTCGACTTGCAAATTGCAGCGGTCTTCGTCTTCCAGGCCGGTGAATTCGAAGGGCTGAAGATAGCCTTGCGTCGCCCACATCGGAAACAGCATGCGTGCCTTGCTGCGCACCGTGCTTTCGCCCACGTGGAAGATCACTTCGACCTTGATCCCCTCATCCAAAGGCGTCTCGAGATGCAGCAGTCCGCCCGTGATCGAGAGTTGGTGCAACCTTCCTCGAGTTTGCCGCCCGTTTTCTAAACGGACCAGCGACAGGACGGTGCCTGCGAGTTTCACCCGTGGCGCCCGGGGCGTGACGTTTACCGAAGAAGCTTTGACCATACGCTACGCTCGACTATTTCATTTCCACTACTCCCGACGGGAGATTACGAAAGACCAGGCGCTTATTTCTTACTCTGCAAGAAATCGGCCATGTCGCGTGTCACGGCAAGTCCCGTCAGGCGCCCGTTTCCTGCGAACGATACCCAATTTGTGGCGATTGAGTCTCTGGGACCAGATTTCCAGCTTCAGGCCGCCGCGAAAGCGCGCCCGGTTGAAATGTCGAGCCTACAACCTCAAACGTCTTGACGTAAGGCGCCGCGTCCATGAGCTTTTCCAGAATCTTCAACACTTGCGGATAACCGCTTGCGTCGTAAGCCTGCGCATTGCATTGGTGATCCCAGAAGCTGATAGTCGCGACCTCTAAGCCGTCGGGCGCAGCCAGCGTGATCAAATCCAGAAAACCTTCTTGCTCTCGCAGCCAGGGGAGAATATGGCATTCGATAAGATTCGTGAATTCCGTAATTGAGTTCGGT
>Ga0210403_10004779_pt1 | contig 11608 bp, 4 predicted proteins | sample IncBWC19MmetaG_FD_150863 | JGI IMG/M metagenome (GOLD analysis project Ga0210403, IMG submission 150863) | Forest soil microbial communities from Barre Woods Harvard Forest LTER site, Petersham, Massachusetts, United States - Inc-BW-C-19-M | ecosystem: Environmental > Terrestrial > Soil >... | reverse complement strand
TCCTGCGTGCACCAGGCAGCCGACGGCCAGGCCCTGGTAGGCTCGGATCAACCAATAGAGACCTTCATCCTCGAAGCGGGGAGTCTTCTGGAGCTGCTTTGCGGCCGCGATGGTGGTGTGGAGGTCGCCGGTCAAGAAGGAGCACGCGGCCAGGATGGAGAGCTTGTCCGGAGATGCGGAGGAGACTGCCGGACCGAGAGCGGTGACGCAGCGGCGATACTCGCCGCGCCGGTAATACTCCATCACCTTGGGAAAGGTCACGGCTGCTCCGGCTGCATGATGTTGCGAGGCAGGCTCGATCGCTGCCGTGCTGCTGCTTCCGTGAAGCGAGGAGCGAATGGCGGCGACGTCGTCGGCAGTCAGATCCGGCGGCGGCGCTTGGGTAAGAGCACGATCCAGAGTCGCAAGCCGTTCCGGAGCGAGGCCCGTCGCTAACACCGAAACGGAGGACCTCACGAAGCCGGGATCGAGACGCCACAGAGCCGCGAGAGAGGAGAGTGCGGCATCGGTCTCCCCTTTTTCGAGATGGAGCTGAATCAGTCCAAGATTCGCCAGCAGGCAGCCGCCCGACCTCTGGTCCTGCTGCAACTGCGATTCAGCCTCCGGGAGCTGTCCCTGCCGGAGCAGGATCAGGCCGAGTGAGGATCGAATACAGGGCGGCTGGTGGGGAGCCGTAAGCAGTGCGCGATAGGTCTTCGCTGCCTCGTCCAGGTGGCCCTGGCTGCCGAGGGACTCGGCCTCGAGCGCCTGAAAGAACGGAGACTGGTGGTGGAGCCGGACGAGGCTTCCAGAGTCGGTCTCGGAGATTTCGAGATAGGCGATGCCGAGGCGATACCATGCTTCGCTGTTCTTCTGGTTCAACTCGGTGGCGCGCACATAGGCGAGGGATGCGGCGTCGAATTGCTTGAGCCCGAAGTATGCCTGGCCGAGAGACATGGGGATGTTGGGGTCGTTTGGCTGCAGCTGTCGAGCCATGAGCAGATAGCGGACGGCGTCGGCGCGGTCTCCCAACTCGAGATTGTCCAGGCCGAGGAAGAGAATGGGGACGAATAGCTTCGGTTGGAGTTGATGCGCGGTGGTGAAGCTGGTTAGGGCGCCGGAGTAGTCCTTCGCCTGGTGCTGCATCAGGCCGAGGTTCGCCCATACCTCGGGCACGTCGCGCTGAATCGCCAGCGCGCTCTGGTAGGCGGCGATGGCGGCTTTGAGGTCGCCGGCGGACTGCGCGCCGACTGCCTCCTCCAGGTGCGACTCGAAGTCGTTCTGCCGTGCCCGTTGCCCACCGGCCCTCTGCGCCGCTGCAAGGCATAGCACGGCAAAGAGCAGGATCACGCACCGTCTGATGCAGCGATCGCGCCAAACCTGTCTGCGCAGGGCGGGCGGCTGCAGAGGGGAGGCGGGCCGAAGGCGAGTCATTGCACTCCTACTGGGTCCATTGCATGTGAAGGTCGGCTCCGTGGCCGTCATCGGGCATGGTAAATGCTGCGACATGATGTGTGGCTTCGAACTCCGGTTGCAGGGGTTCAGTCTTGCCGGTGAGCACGACAGTTTGCGGCGAAGCCGGAGCGCCATAGACCTCGACCCGGATGTTATTCCACCAGGCCGTATAGCTGCCCTGGTGGGGGCTGATATGAAGCGTCAGCCCATGTTCCTCCTCTTCGCAGCGAAAGTCCATACGCAGGAACTCGCCATGCTGGTAGGAGAAGGAGTGGCCGTCATCCAGGTAGATGGAGCCTTTGCAGTCCTTGCCGGGATAGACGCGGAGCGTCAGCGGGCCTTGCGGCCTCTCGTTGGTGCTTTGGACGAGCGGCTGAACGGGGATGATTGCGCCTTCGCGAACGAATACGGGAAGGATCTCCAAGCTTGGCTTGATCGTAACCTGATTGGGCACAGAACCTTGTTCGCCGGGGGTTGACGGCGGGTCTTGGGGCGCCGGCTTTCGGGTGATCTTCTCTCCGGTCCAGTAGTTGTACCAATTCACTGAAGGAAGCTGGACCTCGTAGGCATCGAGCTTGTCGGGGTAGGGAGCCGGTGCGACCAGAAGATCGCGGCCGAAGAGAAATTCGTTCCCGGCATCGATGTCCAGCGGGTGCAGGTCAGCGGTTGCCTTGGGGAACTCGAGAAAGAGCGGTCGCACCACGGGCAGGCCGGTGCGGGAGAACTCTTCCGCCGTTGTGTAGAGATACGACATCAACTTATAGCGTTCTTCGATGTAGCGGCGACGGATGGCCTCCTGTTCCGGGCCGTGGACCCACACCTCCTTATCGGATGAGGTGTCGTTGGAGTGATCGCGATCGATGGGTTGGAAGGCGGCCAACTCAATCCAGCGGGTCAGCAGGTCAGGCTCGGGGGTGCCGATGAATCCGCCTACATCGGCTCCACTGATTCCGAAGCCGCTGAGACTGAGGTTGAGCAGCATCGGCGTGGAGAGCCGCAGGTGGTTCCAGGTGCTGCTGTTGTCGCCGGTCCAGGTGGCGGCGTAGCGCTGCCCGCCGGCATAGCTGGCGCGAGTGAGCACGAAGGGACGCACGTCGGGAGCGAGCTTCAGCAGACCTTCGTAGGTAGCGCGCGAGTTCTCCATGCCGTAGACATTGTGGAGCTCCAGATGGCTGGTCGAGCGCTTTTGAAAGCCGGGCTCGTCGATACGGTGCTGCACCGTGTCGGGCATGGTCTTGTTGGCGCTGTCGAAGATGGAAGGCTCGTTCATGTCGTTCCAGAATCCCGCGACTCCGCTGCTGACGAAGGAAGCGTAGAGCGATCCCCACCAGGCTCGGGTGCCCTGGCGCGTGAAGTCTGGAAATACCGAAGGCCCCGGCCAGACCTTGCCTACATAGGGAGTTCCGTCAGGATTCTTCACGAAGTGATCGCCCGCGATGCCACTGTCGTAGGGAGCGTACCCGGAGTTGGGATGCCGGGCGATGTGCAGGTCGGTGATCGCGACGATATGGAAGTCCTGCTTCTTGAGGTCCTCAATCATCTGGGCAAAGTGGGGGAAGCGTTCCGTGTCGATGGTGAACGGACGGTAGTGGTCCTGATAGTCAATGTCGAGGTAGATGGCGTCGGCGGGAATCTTGTCTGCGCGGAGGCGATTGGCAATCTCCCGTACCTTCGACTCGGGATAGTAGCTGAAGCGAGACTGCTGGAAGCCGAGCGACCAGAGCGGCGGCAACGGCGTCGGACCCGTAAGCCAGGCGAAGGTGGAGAGTACCTGCTTCGCATCGGGCCCATGAAAGACGTAGTAGTCCAGCGGACCACCCTCGGAGCCAAAGGAGTAGGCGCCAGCAGACTCCTTGCCGAAGTCGAAGCTGGAGCGCCAGGTGTTGTCGAGGAAGATTCCTGTGGCTCTGCCCTGACGAAGACTCAAGAAGAAGGGAATGCTCTTATAGATTGGGTCGGTGGACTCCTGGAAGCTGAATGCGTCTGTGTTCCAGAGCGAGAAGGCGTTGTCTCTTCTGTCCAACGGACCGGGCTTATCGCCCAGACCGAAGTAGTGCTCATTGTCGGGCATGGTCTTGTAGACGCGGAAGGCAGAGCCGTGGAACTCGATGGGCCGATCCGCGGCATCTTCCTGGACGACCACCCCGCTGAGGTCGGTGATGCAGAGGCGCATGGTGGAGCGCTCGACGCGAACCCGCAGCATCCTGGTGCGAAAACCGAGGCTGTCGGCGTCGGCATCCTGCGCTACCGGAACGCTCTGCGTGCGGGACGCGGGGAGGACGGCCCAGGAGGCATCCTCGGGCAGCTGTCCGTGAGCACCGACGCGTACACGAAGCACATCATCCCGCAGTGCGGTGATGCGCATGACGGCGTCGCCACTTTTGATTTCGATCCCGTTCTCCAGCGGGCTGCTGCCGGTCACGCCGCCGAGGACAACGAACTCAGGTCTGGCCTTCGGCGGGGCTGCTGCAGGTTCGGCCTTCGCGACGCAACTGGCGGTAACGGCATAGACGGATAGAGCGAGAGGGGCAAGCGTCAAAAAACTCCAATGTCGGTTCATCGTGTGGTGGCGAATCCTGTGCGTCCTTTCCGGATGGGATGAAGCGATTGCTCCCGTTACGCGATCCATCGCCGTACCCCGCTGTCGCGCGGTTGAGACGCGAAGGAGCCTGGCGGGAAGAGACACAGGCGGAGTGAGCGGCGCGACAAACGCACGAAGCTAGCGGGCTCTGCCGTGCGCAGTTCCACATTGTGATGGAGGGTCGTGTCGATGAAATTCAGCATGAGCAGGGGCTGTTAGCAAGGGAATCGTAACAGCGGCCTACCGAGGAAAGCGCAGGGCTCTCCCGAGGTTTTGACGATGTTTGCCTGATGGCGCGGAGGAGAGGACTTGAGAGCGGCGCAAGGTGTCTGCGGGGGCACCTTAAATAAGGGTAGGCGCAAGCTGAGGGCTGGGCGCTATAATCCTCCTCTCCATGAAATGATGCTTAATCCGTCAGGCTGCGGCAACAGCACGATGGCAGGTGGCGGGATGAAGGGAGCCAGCGTGCGGGGAGATTTCCGTATCAATGATTGGTTGATTCAACCTCAAATCAACACCGTAGAAAGAAACGGCCGGACCTGGCATCTGGAACCGAAGGTGATGCAGGTGCTGCTGCATCTTGCTTCGCATCCAGACGAGGTGCTCTCCAAGGAACGGTTGATCGAAGCAATCTGGCGTGACACGTTTGTCGGAGATGATGTACTGATTCGCTGTATCTCAGAGATCCGGTACGTCTTCGGAGATGACCCACGCTCTTCGCATGTCATCCAGACGATTCCTAAGGCGGGGTATCGCCTCATTGCCGCAGTGACGACTGACTTGGGCCCCGCAGCCAGCCTGCCGGGAGCAAAAGAACATGCCAGCAAGACGTCGGGGACGCCGGGAAGGCAGGAGCTCGAGACAGGTGGAGGTCATACTGCGGTTGCTTTGAGTGCGGAGGCGAACGAGCCGGATAAGAAGAGCGCGGCTGTGCTCTCTGAGAGCTCGGAGCCGGGGGCGGTGCGCTCCGCGCTGGCGGAGCCCAAGAACGAACGCTTGACGGAGCCGGAGACGGTAATCGGGTCGCCCGCCTCAGCGGAGAACACCGCAAGTGCTGCGCGCCGGCAATCTCGCCGAGCCTGGCTGGTCGCGATGGGCGGGGCCGCTCTGCTGCTGTGCGCTGGGGCGGTGTTTCTTTGGAGGTCCGCCCATCCTTCCGCCTTTGAGGTGTTCTGGGGACCGATCGTGAACACTGCCGATCCCGCGCTTTACTGTATCGCCGACCAGAATCAATACAACTTCATCACCCTGCGAGACGCCTCCGATCCGAGCCATCAGGTTGTCCTGAAGGACAATCTATCGGCCATTGTGATCGACGATCTGGACACCATCGTAAAGATTGCCAGCGTGCTGCGAGCGAATGGGAAACGGTACAACCTGAAGGGCGAGGAGGCGACAAGTCTGACCGACCTGCGCAATGGCCCCTCTATATTTGTGGGCGCGTTCGATAACGCCTGGACGCTGCGCCTGACCAAATCGCTACGCTTTCATTTCGGTAACAATCCCGAGATGACGCAGTTTCGCATCATCGACAGCGCCAATCCGTCCCAGGCGCGTTGGTCGATCGACCGGTCGCAGCAGCTCGCCACCAACAACTACCAGGACTACGCGATCGTCGCCCGTTTTACCGACAACGTCACGGGGAAGCCGGCGGTGATTGTGGCCGGGATTGGACGGGGCGGGACCATCGCTGCCGGCGAGTTTCTGACCGATCCGGACGATCTTGCGCAGCTTCTCCATGCCGACCGGGTGGCCGGAGGAAAGCAGAATATGGAGATCGTTTTGAGCACCCAGATCATTAACGGGCAGCCGGGAACGCCGAAGATGGAAGCCTCCTACTTCTGGTAGTGCGGGATGGAGCCGTGCGCTCTCTCGCTATTTTTCCGCTCCTTCCCACGTCCACCCTGCTCATCGAAGGGCCTCTTGCGGCTTCATGAACGCTCGGTTACTTGGTTGGGTACGGTTCGGCTTCCCTTTGGAGCCGATATAAATGGTTGAAAAACAAGGCCTTGCTGCATCGGCAAAACCTCGGGCGGAACAATCGCTCAAACATCGGCAAAGTTTCGGTAATTATCCGGGACACTCTTAGCAACCGCCCTCTAGGGTAGTCGACGCTTTCCGGCCAACTAGGAATTGAGATCTGAAGGCACGGTCCCTGCGGAGCAGTGTGACCGTTTTGGAGAGGCGAGCGAATGCAACCTATCGATCGGCAGTCTATCAATCACACCAGACCGCGAGTTATCGCGGCTGTCTTGGCACTGGTCTTTCTGGTGCTGGGCAACGTCCCACTGAACGCTCAGACCCAGGCCTTTACAGCCACGTTGAGCGGCACCGTTACCGATTCTTCCGGCGCCGTCGTTCCCAAGGCGACGGTCAAACTCACCAGTGCGGAGCGCGGCATCGTCCGCACCTTTACCACGGGCGAGACCGGCAGCTATACCTTCCAGCTGCTTCCCCCCGCAGATTACGACCTCAAGGTCGAGGTGACTGGATTCCAGGCCTATGTGCAGCGCGGAATTAGTCTCGCCGCCGGCGCCAGCGCGCAGCAGGACATCTCGCTGTCGGTGGGCAAAGCGGCGGAGAGCGTCGTGGTGTCCAGCGAGGCGCCGCTGATCAACGCCGATAACGCCAACATCTCCGCCGACATCTCGCAGAAGCAGGTGGTCGAGCTTCCCCTCAACCTACGCAACGTCTTTGGCCTTGCCTCGCTCAATTCTTCGGTCAACAACTCGACCCAGGCACAACTGGTGAACGGGAACGGCATCTCGGGCAGCGCGGATCAGGACATCTCCTTTCTGAACTTCGGCGGCACGCACTTCGGTACTGCGGCCTATCTGCTCGACGGAACCTGGAACACTGCGCAGGACTGGGGCGGCGTGGTCTACGTGCCCTCGGTCGAAGACGTGCAGGAGTTCAAGATCCAGACCAACGCCTTCACCGCGCAGTATGGTTGGAGCAGCGGCAACGTGGTCAACGTGGTCTCGAAGTCCGGAACCAACCGGTTTCACGGAGACCTGTTCGAGTTCTATCGGAACAGCGCTCTCGATGGGAACAATTACTTCAACAATCACAGTGGGACGCCGCGGCCGGACTTCAATCGCAACCAGTTCGGCGGTTCGGCGGGCGGCCCGCTCTACATTCCCGGTCTCTACAAGCAGACGAACAAGACCTACATCTTTGGCGTCTACGAGAGACTGAGGCAGTCTACCCCGGCCACCCTCAATAATGTGACCGTTCCCACTCCGACCTTCATCGGCGGAGATTTCAGCGCGCTTCTCACGACCACGGTGCTCGGTCAGGATGCGCTTGGGCGCAACATCTATCAGGGCGCGATCTATGATCCGTACAGCGTGCGTCACATCACCCAGGGGCAGGTCGACCCGAGCACTGGCCTGGTCGCCGCCCAGACCGGATACATCCGGGATGCGATCGCGGGCAACAAGCTGAGCAACTCCATCAAGGGGATCGACCCGGTTGCGGCGAAGATCGCCGCCGGCAAATACTGGCCAACCCCCACCAACAGCGCGCTTATCAACAACTTCACCGCCTCCGTTCCCGCCAGCGCGCAGTCCGACGAGTTTTCGATTCGCGTCGACCACAACATCAGTGATCTGACCCGTATCTTTACCCGCTACTCGCACAAGTCGGAGCAGAAGACCAACTCGCCGGCCTTCTTTGGCGGCTCCGATCCCGGCGGCCCTGGAGTCACCAACCCCAATAATCGCTGGAGCTTCGATTTTGGGGGAACCCATATCTTCAGCCAATCGCTGATCCTCAGCGCGAACGTGGGCATGAACCGCTGGATCGAGCAGTCGGCCACCCAGGGCGACGGATTCAAGCCATCGACTCTCGGCCTACCCGGCATTATGGACACATTCGCAGGACAGTTCCCCCAGATTACGATCGATAACACCGCCGGACTTGGGCCGGGTGCGATCAACGGTCAGGACTCCTACGCTGTTCCACGCAACTACATCACCTACTCGGCCGACCTCACCAAGAGCTTCAGTAAGCACACGGTGGCCGTCGGCTACATGGGCGTGGTCAACCAGATCCTGGGTGGTCACGTCTTTGGGACCAAGCTCAACTTTCCGACCGCTTCGTCGGCCGGACCGGATCCAGCCAACCCAACCGCGCAAACCGGTTATGGCTTTGCCTCCTATCTGCTTGGCGTTCCCGACCTCGCTAACGCCAAGAGCCTTAGTAACGGCGCCAACAGTGGAGCCACCGGCATCAACGCGCAGCTCGCAACCCAGAAGAACTATCTCGGATGGTATGTGCAGGATGACTGGAAGGTCACTCCCCAGCTTACCGTCAACCTCGGCATCCGCTATGAGATCCAGACACCTCTGACGGAGCGGCACAACAAGCAGCAGTACTTCGATTTCACCGCAACCAACCCCGTCGGAGCCGGAACCGGCCTCAGCACTCCGGGCGAGTTGGTGTTCAATGGTGGCTCCAATCGCAGGGGCCTCTACAACACTGCCTACACCAACTTCGGGCCACGTCTCGGACTCAGCTATCGGGTCACGCCCAAAATTGTAGCTCGTGGCGGCTATGGACTGTTCTTCATTCCGTCGTATACCGGCAACGCACCGGCGGATGGATTCACCCAAACCACGCCGATACAAGGCACTCTGAACTATGTACCCTACAACACACTCAGCAACCCGGTGCCGAATGGAATCCTCCTTCCGCAGGGCAGCGCACTGGGCGCGATGCAGGATGTGGGCCAGAGTGTGTCGGCTGTGCGGAGCGCCCGCGCCTCCACCTATCTCCAGCAGTGGATGGTTGGGTTCCAGTACTCCATTCGCACCAACGACCTGCTCGACATCTCCTACGTTGGCAACCGCGGTATCAAGCTGTCTGCGGGCGCGTATGAGAGAAATATGCTCGATCCGAAGTACTTCGCTTTGGGAAGCAATGCACTCACCGCGCAGGTTACCAATCCCTTCTATGGGAAGATCACGTCCAGCGGCTGCGGTCTGGATCAGCCCACCGTCCAGTACCAGAAGCTTCTCCGTCCCTTCCCGCAGTACTGCAGCGTCGCCGAGCAGGGGGCGCCGGTCGGTGATTCCTACTACGACGCCCTGCAGTTGACCTATACTCACCGCTTCAGCTCCGGCTTCTCCGTGCTTGCCTCCTATACGTTCTCGAAGTTCATCGACAACGTCGAAGGCAACAACGGCTGGGCCAACACCGGTCCCACCAGCATTCGGAACTACTACAACCTTGCCGCCGAGAAGTCGGTCGACGGTAACGACATCCCTCACAGTCTTGTTGTGAGCTACATCTACGAGCTTCCCATCGGAAAGCACAAGGCCTTCGGCAGCACTCTCAGCACACCGGTTAACGCTGTGGTCGGCGGCTGGCAGGTCTCGGGAATCTCAACCTTCAAAGAGGGATTCCCTCTCTCCATCATTCCCGCGAATAATACCCTCGGTACATACGGCGGTAATCGGCGTCCGGACATCGTTGCCGATGTACATGTCGCTCATCCCACCATCAACCAGTGGTTCAACACGGCGGCCTTCAAGGATCCGGCGAATCAATTTTCCTTCGGAGACTCGGCACGCTACCTGTCCTACCTTCGTGCACCGGGCTACCAGAACTGGGACCTGGCTGTGCAGAAGTACTGGAACTTCGGCGAGCTGGCTCGTCTGCAGTTTCGGGCAGAGATGTACAACGCCTTCAACCATGCCAACTTCTACGCGCCGAACCAGTCTTCGGGTTCGGGGGCCTTTGGCACGATCGGCGGTGTATTCCCGGCCAGAGATGTGCAAATCGGAGGCAAGCTCTACTGGTAATTCCTGCATGAATCTATACGAATCGATCTCTCGGTGGCTCTTGTGTATACAGCAAGAGCTACCGGGAGATTGTTCGTTTCGGCCTCATATTTCTCCCGCTATGTAAAAAAGGGGCAACGTTCCCCGTTGATGGACCTCGGTCGCATCGCCCGGAACCAGGGTGTGCACTGGATTGCCTCTGGGTAGCATGTTCTGCTCAAGTTATGCTCAGCCGCCGAAGCTTTGTCGCTGTTACGGCACTCGCTCTGCCGCGTTTTCTCGATGCCATGCCGATGAGCTTGCACGCGCTGCCTGGGGCTCTCGCACAGCTTGAGCAGACCAACGGCGGCCGCCTCGGGGTGGCCGTACTGGATACCGCTACGGGCGCACGTTCAGGTTATCAGGCGGAGGAGCGCTTCCCCATGTGTAGTACGTTCAAGTTTCTGCTTGCCTCCGCCGTCTTGCAGCGCGTGGATCGGCAACAGGAAGCGCTTGACCGCGCCCCGGCAATTCCTCCGAAGCCGCTCTTGTTCAACTCTCCGTTAACGGAGCCGCACGCCGGCGGTACGATGACGATCGCCGCTCTTTGTCACGCCGCTCTGACTCGAAGCGACAACACGGCTGCCAATCTTCTGCTCGAAGGTATCGGTGGCCCGTCAGGCATCACGCGTTTCTGCCGCTCGATCGGCGACACCGTTACGCGTCTCGACCGGATGGAGACGGCACTCAATGAGTCCCTTGCAAACGATCCACGGGACACGACATCGCCCGCTGCGATGGTCGACGATTTGAACTCTGTGCTGCTCGGGAACATCCTTTCGTCAGCCTCTCGCAATCAACTTACGCAGTGGATGGAAGCGAGTCTCACCGGCCTCGAACGCCTTCGGGCGAACCTGCCGAAGAGATGGCGTGCAGTCGACAAGACAGGCTCGAACGGCGAGCACACGAGCAACGACATCGCCGTGCTCTGGCCTGTTGGTAAGCCTCCCATCGTCATCGCCGCTTACATCACGCAATGTGCCGGCCCTGAGAGCAAGCGTTCGGCGATGCTTGCGGAGATAGGCCGACTGGTGAGGAAGTCACTTGCCTAGATACCGAGTCATCTTTCCGGGCCTAGGGAAGCTCTGCGCAGGTGGCTGATTTGCGGGCTGCAAGAAGGTGTGTTGGTTGAGCTGGGTATTTTTCAGCGAGAGATCGCCGAAGACGGCGATTTTGCTGCTTGATTTGGCGCCCTGCGAGGCCGTTTTCCGGCCTCCGGGCACACTACGCCCCGAGCGGGGCCAGCCGTTTGCGATGGAGGTATAAGTTGACCAGCGCGAAGCAGGCGCAGAGCCGGTTATGGTTCTTGGCGATGCCTCTGTACCTCACCTTGTCGAAGCCGAACACGCGCTTCAGAATGCGGAACGGATGCTCGACCTTGGCCCGTACACTTGACTTACTGCGGTTCTTCTTTTTTTGTACTTCGTCGACATAGTCCTTGAACTTCGTGCGCTTACAGGTCATGTCCTGGGCCTTCGGAGCGGCCTCTTTGATCGCGTCTGTCTGGCCTTGATAGCCGCCGTCACCCCACACCTTGCGCTCCTCACCGTGCAGTAGCTCGGGCAGCATGTGGCAGTCCGCAACGCTGGCCGCGCTCGTCGCCACCGAGTGGACGTGGCCCTGCTTCGCATCCACGCCGATGTGCGCCTTCAACCCGAAGAACCACTGCTTGCCCTTCCTGGTCTGATGCATCTCCGGGTCGCGCTCGCCGCTCGCGTTCTTGGTCGACGAAGGCGCATGGAGGATGGTCGCGTCCACGATCGTGCCC
>Ga0210403_10004778_pt1 | contig 11609 bp, 9 predicted proteins | sample IncBWC19MmetaG_FD_150863 | JGI IMG/M metagenome (GOLD analysis project Ga0210403, IMG submission 150863) | Forest soil microbial communities from Barre Woods Harvard Forest LTER site, Petersham, Massachusetts, United States - Inc-BW-C-19-M | ecosystem: Environmental > Terrestrial > Soil >... | reverse complement strand
AGTTCAACTCGCCGACTTCATTGCCGGGAGTGTTGCCGTAGACGCACGGCGTGGTCACGCCGTCGCAGCCTGGGTTGAGGGGGTTCGCCGCGACAACGTGATCACCTTCCTCAGCGGTGATTATGAAGAGGGTGTTCGCCGGGGTGATCCCGTCGTTGGCAAGCCGTGTGAAGAACTTATTGAACGCGTCGTCGTATTGCTGCAACTGCACAACGTAGTGCGCCTCACCCGGACCATAATCGTTCGTGTCGCCGGCGACGCCATAGCCGTACGGGTTGACCGGGAGCGGACGGTGCGGGGTGATGATGTAGGAGTAGACCACAGGGACGCCAGCCTCCAGCATATCGGCGGTATAGCCCAGCGAGTACTGAGGAGGCAGGCTGAAGCCCGGAAAGCCCGGCGTCAGAGAGCCTGCGAAGTCATCGACGATGGTATTGCCATTGATGTCTTTCAGGTTTCCATTGGCGTCCAGTATCTGGTTGCCCAGCCCAAGAGTCCGGAAAGCCTGGGTGACATATTTGTGCCCGAACAGGCCGTTATATCCTTCGTAAGCCGTTGAGGTGCCAGTGGCCAGATCGGTCGTTGCCGCCGAGCCATCGGCATTCGGCTCCCATGGCAATTTGTCGGGGAAGCCGCCGTTGGCGGTCGAGCAGAGTGTGCTGGCCGCCGCGCAGTGGATGGCCACACCTTCATAGTTCGCGAACGCGTTGGGATCGGTGGTCTGCGGTGAGCCAACTCCGAATACGGTTTTCAAGTCAACCCCGGTGTTTTCGATCTCCAGGTCCGCGGCACCAATGGCAGCCACATCGCAGCCGGCGCGGGTGAAGGGCACCCAGGGCGCAGGCGCATTGACCCCGTTCGGATGACCGGCATCCACGGCGCCGCTGAGCAGGTTAAAGGTGTTATCCCCGCTCAAGTCAGTCCAGTAAGTGAAGCCGGACTGGGATAGGGTTGTGCCATCCGCCTTGTATTCCAGATAGCTGTTGGCGGCGGTGGCCACACCGTGGCGGCTGGGATAGACCCCGGTGAGGATGGTGATGATGTCATCCGAGGTGTGCGAGATCAGCTGCGTGTGATGGTTGGAAAGCAACACGCCATTGTTGTTGATGAAGTTCAGCAGGTGGGGCATCTGCTCCAGGTCGGAGGGGACTAGCGTCGAGCCATCGCGTGCCGGGTCGCGCTGAAAGTGCGTGTTGTCGAAGATGATGGTGACTACGTGTTTGATGTTCCCCTTCGGCGAGCTGAGCTGGCAGCTTCCGCCGGCAGGACTGGCGGCTGCGGCCGGCTGCTTTGCGGGCGCTGGCTGCGCTTGGGCGGCCGTGGGGAATGCCGCGGGCACGACAGGCGCTATCAGAAAAGCGAACGAAATAAGGAGTGACGTGCAACGACGCGCGGTGTCGTGCACAAACGCACTCAGGCGATGCAAGTTCCTGTTTCTCGAACTGGAGCGGACGTTCATAACTGATCTCTACCTCCATGGAGAGGATGCACTGCAGAATTTTGCAGACTAGTTCTAACCTTCGAGGCTGGAAAGAGGGTTACTGGGCGAGTAATTTATTGTGAATGGAAAGAAACATAAAGAGAAAAATTTTGGCCAGGCCCATTAGGTATAAGACCTGGGGCGGCTCGCGTTGCACTGGTCCGCACTCGCATCCCGACCTTAGACCTTGCTGGGGTTGCGGAAATGCCTTGGGTCGGGAACAATCTATAGGAAAGACCAATCCGAAAGTTTCTGAGCGAAGAATGAAGCAAAAAATTGCGAGTAACCTCGACACTGCAATCGCGGATATACCCGATGGTGCGCGCATCATGTTCGGCGGATTTGGCGGCGCCGGCTTTCCCAATAATCTGATTCAGGCGTTATCGAAGAAGGGCGTCAAGAATATCACCGCCATCAGCAATAATTGCGGCACGCGCGAAGGCGAACTTGGCGTGATGTTCAAGCACGGCCAGGTGAGGCACGTCATCTGCTCCTTCCCCGGTCCGCACGCGAATTATTTTCAGGAGCGCTTTGCCAAAGGAGAAGTTACCTGCGAACTTGTGCCGCAGGGAATTTTGTGTGAACGCATGCGAACGGCGGCGGCGGGCCTTCTGGGTTTTTACACCACGGTCGGCGTCGGCACGGAAGTGGCCCTGGGCAAGGAAGAACGCGTGCTTGACGGCAGACGCTGCATACTGGAATTGCCGATTCACGCCGACTACGCATTGATCAAGGCGCAGAAGGCCGACGAACTCGGTAACCTCACCTATCGCCTGGCGGCGCGCAATTTCAATCCCATCATGGCCAAGGCCGCGAAATTTACCATCGTCGAAGTTGAAGAAATTGTTGCTGTGGGCGCAATTCCGCCGGAGGATGTCATCACTCCCGCGATTTTTGTGCACAGGATCGTGCAGGCGAAAGGAATGCGCTTCGCGGGATAAATGTGGCACAGCCATTCCAGGCTGTGCACGCGAGCCAGGTAGAAAAAAGGCGCACAGGCAGGAATGCCTGTGCCACCAACGGCGCTTCACTCTTGAATTAAGGTGGAAAATCGAATGACCGAAAAAACAAGATTGACCCGCGAACAGATTGCCGAGCGTGCCGCGCGGGAATTGCACGACGGCGCTTACGTGAATCTCGGATGGGGCATTCCGAATCTGATCGCCGATTATCTGCCCAAAGGAATCATGGTTTATTTTCACAGCGAAAATGGAATCCTGGGCATGGGCCGCCGCGCTAAACCCGGCGAAGAAGATTTCGATCTGGTTGACGCGATGAAAGTTCCCGTGACACTGATTCCCGGCGCTTCGATTTTTCACCAGGCTGATGCGCACCTGATGACCCGCGGCGGGCATCTGGACATCGCCGTGCTCGGTGGCTTTCAGGTTTCCGAAAAAGGCGATCTCGCCAACTGGAAAATCCCCGGCTCCAAGGGCAGCGGTGGCATTGGCGGCGCGATGGACATCGCCTCCGGCTCGAAGAAATTAATCGTCTGCATGGAGCACAACACTAAAGAAGGTGCGCCGAAAATTGTGAAGACCTGCAACTATCCGCTGACCGGCCTTGAATGCGTGGACACGATCGTCACTGACCTCGCTGTAATCGATGTGACGCCCGAAGGACTGGCCCTCCGCGAAACCGCGCCCGGATGGACCGCCGAGGAAGTGCAGGTTCGCACCGAAGCCAAGCTCATTGCCCGCAACGCAGTCCCTCAAATGAAATTGGGATAAAGCCTGTAGCTCACCCCTTCAGGCGTGAGGCTTTTCACAGCACCGGCGCGATTGCCTCCATGTAATAAAAACCCTCAGGCCTGAAGGCCTGAGCTACATTCGCGCGGCGCCGCGGGCTACGAGGTGGTGATCCTGGGTGTACATCATCAACACCAGGTTGTCGGTCAACGGCACGCCTTCGCTGGGCAGGTCGAATTCCACCAGCCATTCAAAACGTTTCGGCAGTTCCTGCTCCAGGCCGTGCGAATACCACGGCACCGCGCGCACTTCGCCGCCGCTCTCCACGATCCCCTTGACCGGGCGGAGATCCAGCGCGCGCTTCCAGAAAAAATGCAGCCGCAGGCTATGGATCATCTCGTCGGTCAGGTACACGCGTGAATTGGTCTGCTTCATGCGGGGATCGCAGGGCGTGTCGGCGATAGAAAGGCTCAGGTGCAGGGTCTTAGGGAATTCCTTCACGATATCGTTGCCGCGGCGATAGAGCGTGCCGGAGTCGGTATCTTCGCGCCTCAGGTTTGCAAAAAAATCATCGGAGGTCACACGGCCTTTCACGCGGAAACAAGCGCCGCTGGGAAGACCTCCGTCTGTGTCCATGAAAATACCGCCGTCATAACTCCAGGTGTTTTTGCCGCGATTGTGCGGATTGGGCTGGGCTGCGGCCGGGAGAAACGCGGTGGCAAACGTCAGCAGCCATGCGGCAAGGTGGCGAGTTTGCGGCCAGCTGTGCATTGACACCCTCTTTTGCCGTTATTTTACCCCTCAGGGGGTCGCGTGGAGAAGAAAACTGAATTTGTCCACGGCGCACAACTTTTTGCCGGAGCCGCCCGGCTTGCAGGTGGCCTTGCCGGCCTGCAGATCCGCAAACGCTTGCACCAGTGCGGGAAGAACTTCGGGCTGTGCGACGGGAATATTGTGCGCGCCCAGAACTGTTTTTACCTCGGGGGCCAGGGCCGCAAGCCGCGCGATGGATTTTTCATAAGCGGCGAGATCGGTCTCCGGACGATAGAGCCAGATGGGTGCGGGATAAAAGGTGTCGCCGGTGAAGAGCAATCCGTTCTCGCGATCGAAGAGCGCGATCGCATCGGGCGTGTGCCCGGGAGTGGCAATCACTTCCACGGTGCGGCCGCCGAGCTTGATCTTGAATCCGTCGCGGATAAAAAAGGAAACGTGCCAGGGTTTGGTCCGGTAGGCCTTGGGGTCAAAGCCTTTCGGCAGGTCACTGCAAATTTCTCCTGGGGCAATTTCCGCCTGGGCATCGGCCGTCGAACCCTTCGCATTTTCGCGTGTGAACGAGGTGTCCATCCCGAAGATGGAATTAAATTCCCAGTTGCCGCCGACGTGGTCGTCGTGCGTGTGCGAGTTGAGCACGACAACGGGCAGCGACGTCAGCCGGGAGGCAATTCTCTTGATATTGCCGATGCCCATGCCGGTATCGAACAGCAGCGCCTGCTTTGTACCGACAATCAGGTAAGAGATGGTTTCTTCCGACTGGTGCGGTTCGTAGATCGCAAACGTCCCGGGGGCCACTTTGTAGACTTCGAACCACGGATCATCCGGCAGCAGGCGTTTAAGCTGCGCATATTCCGGCCGTGGCAGTGGCTTGCACCATTCAGGCTTTTCCGTTTGCGTTTGAGCCGAAGTCGAGCAAGCTGAGATAGAACAAAGAAAGATCAGAAAACAGAGAGCAGATCGGGGCGACGATCGCGCTTTTTTCATTTAGGTGATCCCACAACGAAGATGGATTTGGGCAGCATCATGTGCACGCCTTTGTTGCCGTCGACGAGTTCGGTGATGTGCAGGTCGGCGGCGACGCTTAGGAGCATATAGGCGTCGTCGCGCGAAAGATGCTTTTCCGTCACCAGGAAATCGATCATCTCGCGCACCGCCATCGTAGCGCAAGCGTTCAGGTCGTCGTTCAGGCCCATGGTGACGTAGTGCGTGGGCGTTTCCGCGCGGGGCCACTTCAAATGTAGGTCTTTGCGGACGATGAATTGAAGTGTGCCGATCAGCGAAGTTTCTAGCGCGGTGATGTCCACTTCGCCGTCGCCCTGGCCGGCGTGGCCGTCGCCCACTTCAAAAAGCGCGCCGGGCGCATGCACGGGAATGTAGAGCGTGGTGCCGGCGACGAGGTCTTTATTATCCAGATTGCCAGCCATAATCCACGGCGGCGCACTGTTGAAGCGGCCTGCGCTTTCCGGCGGCGCGTCGCCCATGCTACCGAAAAAAGGATGCAGCGGAATCTCGATGCCCGGCGCGAATTTCGCCACCATGCGCTTTTCATCCAGCGGAATGATTTTTATTTTTGAGTAAGGATAATCGTCGGGCAGATAGCCGCGCCCCGCGCCGAAAGCGTTGTAGGCGTAGGGAATCGCCAGCTTGATGGCCAGGATTTTCACTTCCAGCACGTCGCCAGGTTCCGCGCCTTCGATGTAAACCGGCCCGGTGAGAATGTGCCCGCCCGGCCCCTTGTCTTTCACCTGGTCGGTAATGTCGCGCAGCGATTGTTCCACCTGATCCGGCGGCACGCCAGCATCTTCCAGCCGCTTCGGACTGTTCGTAATCAGCGTCTGAATCTCCACCGTGTCGCCCGACTTGACGCGCAAAACCGGCGTCGCCTTCGCGTCGTAATACCCCCAGGCCACAGTTTTCGGCGTCGCCTTCAGCGTATGCGTTGCCTGGGCCACAATCTGCATTGACAACGGAAAAGCCGCGAGTAGCCCCGCGAGCAGAATCCGCCTTTTCATCTAGCCTCCTTGGTTCCTCTAAGTGCTTAGTGTAGCTAAATCCATCAGGTGTCCCCGACAAGATCGCCATTGGAGCGCTTTAAAGGTTTTTGCACCCATCCGACTTTTCCTTTTGCCATTGGCTGGAAGAGAAGGACTTAACGCAGAGTCCGCAGAGATCGGAGCGCAGAGGGCGCGGAGAATTTCGAGACCAAGCAGTGAGTGAAGTACCTTCATTGCGGTTCTTCTAACGAAGATGTAAGGATTGAAGAGGGCTGGATCTTCCTGCTTTCCTGTTTTTGATAATAGCGCCGAACTAGCACATACGAGCCCAATAGTGGCAGGGCAAAGAGAAGTATCAAGTCTATAGCGGGGTCCACGAGATTCCATGGCCAACGAGAGCCCGCGAGTGGAAAGTAGGATAAGGACCGCAACCAACAATATAACCATCCCTGGAATTGTGAAAAAGACGAAAAGATAGGCCCAACGTCCCCAAGCCCCGGAGCCGAACAACATCGATAAAGCCCCTGCCAACGCCAGCGGAGGTGACAAGTACGGGTGGAGGTAGGTACAAGTTTGTATGACTAGCAATAATCCGCCTAAACCAAATACTACAAACCTGATGGCGATCCAAAGCTTTTGCCGAAATTGTATTTGCGGTTGAATGGAATGGCCCATGGCTATGAAAGCTACGGGTGGGTCATGTCTTCGGGTTTGACGAGGGCGTCGAATTCTTCGGCGGAGAGAAAGCCGAGCTTTACGGTGGCTTCGCGGAGGCTGGACTTTTCATGGTGCGCGGTTTTGGCGACTTTGGCGGCGTTGTCGTATCCGATCTTGGGCGCCAGCGCGGTGACGAGCATCAGCGAATTGTGGACGTAGCTGTCGATCGTCTCGCGGTTGAGTTCGATGCCCACCACGCAGTGATCCACGAAGCTGTTCATCGCGTCGGTCAGCAGTTCCACCGAATGTAGATAGTTGAAAATCATTACCGGTTTGAAGACGTTCAACTCGAAATTTCCCTGCGTGCCGGCGAAGCCGATCGCCGCGTCGTTGCCCAGCACCTGCACGGCAACCATGGTTACGGCTTCCGACTGCGTGGGATTCACCTTGCCCGGCATGATCGAAGAGCCCGGCTCGTTTTCCGGAATCGTCAACTCACCGAGGCCGCAGCGCGGGCCGGAAGCCAGCCAGCGAACATCGTTGGCAATTTTCATCAGCGAAGCCGCCAGCGTTTTCAGCGCGCCGCTGGCAAACACGATTTCATCGTGTGCGGAAAGGCTGGCAAATTTATTGGGGTGTGAACGGAACGGCAACCCGGTCAGCTCCGCGATTTTCTTCGCTGCGCGTTCCGCAAATTCAGGGTGAGCATTCAGTCCGGTGCCGACCGCCGTGCCGCCAATCGCGAGATCCAGCAATCCATCCATCGCCATGGCAATGCGCGCGCCGTCGCGGTCCAGCAGGCTGACCCATCCGGAAAATTCCTGCCCCACGGTCAGAGGCGTTGCGTCCTGCAAATGCGTGCGACCGATTTTTACTACATCCTTGAATTCTTTTGCTTTGGCATCAATCGTATCGCGCAAACGCTTCACGGCAGGAAGCAGCCGCCGCGAAGTTTCCGCCGCGGCGGCAATGTGCATGGCCGCGGGAAACGTGTCGTTCGACGACTGCGACATATTTACGTCGTCATTCGGGTGAATCGGCTTCTTGGTGCCCATTTCGCCTTGCGTAATCTGAATCGCGCGGTTGGAAATCACTTCGTTCACGTTCATGTTGGTCTGCGTGCCGCTGCCGGTCTGCCAGATGCGAAGAGGGAAGTGCTCGTTCAATTTTCCGGAAATTACTTCGTCGGCAGCCTGGGTAATCAGGTTGGCTTTTTCTTCGGAAAGTTTACCGAGGTCGCGGTTCACCAGCGCGGCCGCTTTTTTCAGGATGCCAAATGCGCGGATCAACTCGGGCGGCATGGTGTCTTTGCCGATCGCGAAGTGAATCAGCGAACGGGCCGTCTGCGCGCCATAGTAGCGGTCCATCGGCACATCAATGCTGCCCATGCTGTCGGATTCAGAGCGTGTGGGAACAGACTTGGCGAACTGCGTGGCTTCACTCATGGCGACCTCCTTGAGTGCGATGAAAGATAGTGTAGCAGGAAGAAGGTACGTGGTGACCCTTTCGCGGTCTGGAGGAAGCAAAAATGTCGGCGCGCCGACAGTTAAAGTATTACTTGAAGGTTAAATAAGAGTTATCGTACATTGCTCTGCCGCGCAATGCTCTGCGGCGCAATGATGCCGGGCATGTCCGGGTTCGAGCTCACGGAAGGCATTCATCAGGTCCGCGCCGATATTCCCGTGCTGCTCACCTCCGGCTATTTGCAGGCCGAGGATACAGCAGAAAGCGGAGAACCTGGGCATCGGCGAGACAATCCAGAAGCCCGCAACCGCCGGTAAACTTGCCGGTGCGCTGGAGAAGATTCTCTCAGAACAGTCCAATCGGGTGCACAGCGCACGGCGATAACTTGAGTTCCTGACGACGAGTCGGGCGAGTCCTGGTACCCGCGCACTCAAAATAAAAACGGAAGAAAATTAAACAGGGCGCGACTTTTCCGGAAACCCTGGGTTGTGAGGCGCAAGGCTGAGGGGACATCCTTGTGTGCACGGATTGCTGCCCGGGGTGTCCCTGCGGTTGACCACGGTCCTCTCGCCAGGCCGTTTCGGAAATCCACAACTTGGAGGAAGTCATGAAACGTCTCATCGTTTCTTTGGTGAGCGCTGTAACGCTACTGGTGTTGGCAAACGGGGTCCATGCACAGGACCTGCTGGTGCCCGCCGGGACGCTGTTGCAGTGCACTATGAGTGAACCGAACTTCTCGTCGGCGACGGCGTCGGTGGGGGATCCGGTGTTGTGCCATCTGAAGAGCTTTCAGGAGTTCGGGCGCACTGTGTTTCCGCGGGGAAGCATGCTGGCCGGGCACCTGGAAGAAGAAAAGGATCCGGGCCACTTTGTGGGCAAGGGTTACCTGAAAATTACGTTCGATCGCGTGATTGTGCCGACAGGGGATGTCCCATTGCCGGCAAAAGTGATCGCGGCGAAAGGGTACAAGGTGGACAAGCAGGGAGATATCAAGGGCAAAGGGCATGCCAAGCGAGACGTCGTCGAATGGATGATTCCGCCGCTGTGGCCGTGGAAGGTGGTGTCGCTGCCGGCGCGCGGGCCGCGGCCGACGCTGAAAGGCGAAGAGCCGATGCAACTGCGCTTGATGGACGACATCGTGGTGCCGCGGAATCTCTCGGCATCGAGCGCGGTGCCGCGAAACTTATCAGGGTATATCACGGCGCCGGGGAACATGCCCGTGTCCCTCGCGGCACCGAACAACGTGTCGGCTGCGGCCAGCCATCCGGACAGGCCGCCTTACGCCTCCTCCAACATTCCCAAGCCGGGGGCCTATACCGCCACGCCTGAGCCCGGGACAACGCAGCAATCCGGCATAAAGGAAGAGCCCGCAGTGGGCGTTGCGAACGAGAACATCATTCCCGTCGCGATGGCCATGAACGCAGCAGCGCCAGCGTCTTCGCCGGTGGCGGAGCTGCCCGCGGCGCGCGTAACCACGCTGGTGCTGAAGTCGAATCAGGTGCTGGAAGTGACCAAGTACCGGATCGATGGCGGCCAGTTGAACTACTACGACGTGAACGGCGGCGGGGGCTCGGTAAGCACGGAGCTGATTGACTGGCGGCGCACCACGCAAATGACCGCGGAAGTGCGTTCCATGGATTTGCCCGTGGTGGCCCGGCAGACGAATTAGGCGGAACAATCTAAAGAAGTAATGACCGGATGCGGACAAACGCCGCGCGACCGTGGACGTGTGTGTGCAAACAGCCGCGAAAAACCTGGCGATTTACGGCTTCTGATCTTTACACGTAAAAAGTTCGATACTTCGCTGACCACGCACGGTTATTAGCCAGTTCAACACACCTTCTTCTCTGGAATCTTGCGGACCTGCCCGAGGCAACAGCAAACTACGCATACAGGTTTAGTACTCCTATACCTAACGGAGACTCGGTTCTAATTTTGTCCCTGGGTTGGCGGGGTGGATCCCAGGCGATGGGTCGGAACAAGAGCGCGAATCGAGAGCCCGAGCGGGAGTAGCGACCTGGCAGGACAGAAGATCAAGGTGGGGAACGCGCACCCTGACCAACCACAGAAGAAGAGGTTGAAAACGATGGCTAGGAAAAATTTGGCACTGTCTATGCTCGGGATTGCAGTGCTCCTCATCAGCGGATGCAGCGGCATTAAAGGCGGTAACACCACGGGCGGTGGCGGCACCGGCGGGGGCACGGGGACGGGGGGCGGGACCGGCGGCGGAACGGGCGGCGGCTCGACTGGGCCGTTTACAATTGGCGGCAATGTCGTAGGTCTAACCGGAACAGGCTTGGTTCTCCTGGACAATGGGGGGGACAACCTGACCATCAAGCCAGGAAGCGCGTCCATTCCGTTTACCTTTGCCACGGCCCAGAACGGAATCTACGCTGTCACTATCTTAACGCAGCCTTCCTCCCCCTCTCAGACTTGCAGTGTCACCAATGGCTCTGGCACCGCCACCGCAAACGTGACAACTGTTCAAGTAAACTGCGCCGCTACCTATACCGTTGGCGGGACAGTTACAGGGTTGGCCGGGTCGGGTATGGTCTTGCAGGATAACGGCGGGGACAATCTCAAGATCAGTGGGACCGGAACAGTTAACTTCACCTTTGCGGCGCCTCTTCTCACCGGTGCCGCATACGCCGTAACGATACAGACCCAACCAACGAACCCTGGTCAGACTTGCACGCTCTCTAATGCAACCGGCACCGTTATCGGGAGTGTGACCAACGTTCAAATTTCTTGCCCGCAGCCGAAGTTCCCGATTGGCGGCACCGTCGTCGGGCTTGTCGTTGGGCCGGGAGACACCGTGGAATTGCAGGACAACGCCGGTGACAACCTGTTTGTCACGGGGGATATTGTCTTTACCTTTCCGACGCAATTCACCTTTGGCACAACCTACAGCGTGAACTTGTTCCTGCCTCCCACGAGCCAAGGACAAGGTTGCACCGTATTCAATGCCACGTCTGTGGTCAAGGGAATCGTCTCCAATGTGCTTGTTGATTGCCAGCACAACGATTGGGCTTGGATGTTTCCCGGGACGGCGACTCCCCAGATCAATACCTACGGAGCCGCCGCGCTGCCTACTTGGACGGGTGGAACTCCGATTGCATCGCCACCATTCGCCTCTCCCAACACGAATACACCGGGTGGCAGGGACTTCGCCATGGCCTGGACGGACAAGACTGGAAGCCGCTGGCTGTTTGGCGGTTTGGGCTTTGAAGTGACCCATTCCAGTACAAATGGCATACCTGGTTATTTGAACGACATGTGGGTCTGGCCGACGATTCCAAACTCAGGACTGGATGATGGCTGGTGGTCCCCAGGCGGATGGATCCCTGCCAATCTACCGATCATCCATAATGCTGTTAGCAATACCAACACAGCCGACACCACTCCACTTCAACTACAGGGATACCGGACTCATTACGGCACGCAAGGTGTCGGCGTATCATGCGTCTCTGCCACCCTCCTCGCGCCCTGTACTATGCCTGGACCTCGCTGGGGCGGCATTACCTGGACGGATGGCGCGGGCAACCTCTGGAT
>Ga0210403_10004777_pt1 | contig 11611 bp, 11 predicted proteins | sample IncBWC19MmetaG_FD_150863 | JGI IMG/M metagenome (GOLD analysis project Ga0210403, IMG submission 150863) | Forest soil microbial communities from Barre Woods Harvard Forest LTER site, Petersham, Massachusetts, United States - Inc-BW-C-19-M | ecosystem: Environmental > Terrestrial > Soil >... | reverse complement strand
TTGATGATATCCATGGTCGCCATGGCAAGGCCCGCGCCGTTGACCATGCAGCCGATGGTGCCGTCGAGCGTGACATAGTTGAGATCGTATTTCGCGGCCTCGATTTCCTTGGCGTCTTCCTCGGTCTCGTCGCGCAGCGCCGCCACATCGGCATGGCGGAACATGGCGTTGTCGTCGAACGACACTTTCGCATCGAGCACGCGGAGCTGGCCCTGCTTGGTAACGACCAGCGGGTTGATTTCCAGCATCGCCATGTCCTTGGCGACGAACGCGTTGTAGAGCTGCGTCGTCAATTTCTCGGCCTGCTTGGCGAGATCACCGGAAAGATTGAGCGCTTTCGCGACCGCGCGACCGTGATGGCTCATGATGCCGGTGGCGGGATCGACCGAGAAGCTGATGATCTTCTCGGGCGTCTTGTGCGCGACGTCCTCGATGTTGACGCCGCCTTCCGTCGACACCACGAAGGAGACTTCCGAGGTTTCGCGGTTGACCAGGAGCGAGAGGTAAAACTCCTTGTCGATATCGGAGCCGTCCTCGATGTAGAGGCGGTTGACCTGCTTGCCGTGCGCCCCGGTCTGCACCGTGACCAGCGTCGCGCCCAGCATCTGCTTGGCGTATTCTACGACCTCGGCGGTCGACTTGGCGATACGGACGCCGCCCTTGTCGCCGGCTTGAGCCTCCTTGAACTTGCCCTTGCCGCGGCCGCCGGCATGGATCTGGCTCTTCACCACCCAGATCGGGCCGGGCAGTTGCTTGGCCGCCGCCTCAGCGTCGGCCGCCTTCAGAACCGGGACGCCCTTGGAAATCGGCACGCCGAACTCCGAGAGCACGGCTTTGGCCTGATATTCATGGATATTCATCTAGGACGCTCCCCAAACCCTTTTGGCGATGAATTCCTTGAATTCATGCCGATTTTCCGTCTGGCATACCATATACCAACAATAACGCAAGGGCCGAGGACGACTGGATCGATCCCCGGCCCAGGCCGCAATCAGCGGCCGAGCAGGTCGGGCGCGATCTTTTTGCAGGCGTCGACCAGGCCCTGGACGGAGGCAACCGACTTGTCGAAGGCTTCGCGGTCCTTGCCGGAAAGCTCGATCTCGACGATGCGCTCGACACCCTTGCCGCCGATCACGACGGGCACGCCGACATACATGTCTTTCACGCTGTATTCGCCGTTGAGGTACGCCGCGCAGGGCATCACACGCTTCTTGTCCTTGAGATAGCTCTCGGCCATCGCGATCGCGGAGGCGGCCGGCGCGTAGAAGGCCGAGCCGGTCTTGAGCAGGTTGACGATCTCGGCGCCGCCATTGCGGGTGCGGTCGACGATCTCGTCGATGCGCGCCTGAGAGGTCCAGCCCATCTTGACCAGATCCGGCAGCGGAATGCCCGCGACGGTGGAGTAGCGAACCAGCGGCACCATGGTGTCGCCATGGCCGCCGAGCACGAAGGCGGTGACGTCTTCCACGGAGACGTTGAACTCGTCGGCCAGGAAATAGCGGAAGCGCGAGGAATCCAGCACGCCGGCCATGCCCACCACCTTCTTGTGCGGCAGGCCTGAAGCCTTCTGCAGCGCCCAGACCATGGCGTCGAGCGGATTGGTGATGCAGATGACGAAGGAGTCGGGCGCATATTTCTTGATACCGGCGCCGACCTGTTCCATGACCTTCAGGTTGATCGAGAGCAGATCGTCGCGGCTCATGCCGGGCTTGCGCGGCACGCCGGCGGTGACGATGCAGACATTGGCGTTGTCGAGCGCCTCGTAGGAATTGGCGCCGGTGAGCTGCGAGTCAAATCCGTCGACCGGCGAGGACTGCGCGATATCCAGCGATTTGCCCTGCGGTACGCCCTCGGCGATGTCGAACATCACGACGTCGCCCAATTCCTTCAACCCGATGAGGTGAGCCAGCGTTCCGCCGATCTGACCGGAGCCAATCAAAGCAATCTTGTCGCGCGCCATGGGAAATCTGTCCTTTGAACCCGAACGGGGAGAGGTGGGAAAGCCGACAGGCTGGTTATCGCTTTAGACCGGACCGTTCAAGTCGGGGCATGCCCATTTGGCGGCCCTGCCCTGATTTCGGTCAGGTCTCGACCAGCCCCGTGGTCGAGCCGCTGGCGGCGGAATCCTTGTGCCCGTGAGGCAGCGCCAGATAGGATTCCGAGCTCATTTCAATCAACCGAGAGGATGTTCGCTTGAACTCATTGGCCTCGTTGCCGTCGGTCGCCAGATACAGCGACAACGGATCGGCCGCGGCCGAGGCCATCAGCTTCACAGCGTTGTCATAAAGGGTGTCGATCAGGGTGATGAAGCGCTTGGCGGCATTGCGCTCGGGGTAGTCCATGACCGGCACATGATCGACCAGGATGGTGTGATAGTCGCGGGCCAGGCGGAGGTAGTCGGACGCCGCGAGCGGCTGCTCGCAGAGGTCGGCGAAGGTGAAGCGCGCCACGCCGTGCGAGGAGCATGGCACGTGCAGGATGCGGCCCTTGATCGAAATATCGCGCGGCTTGCACGGCGCGTTGCCGGTCATCTTGGTCCAGGCCTTGTTGAGCGCGGCGGATGCGTCATCATCATCCGGCACCAGCCACATCTTGACGCCCGTGAGCTTCTCCAGCCGGAAGTCGGTACGGGCATCGAGCCGCATCACGTCCATATGCTCCGAGATCTGCGCGATGAACGGCAAAAACAGCGCGCGGTTCAACCCGCCCTTGTAGAGGTCGTCAGGCGCGACGTTGGAAGTCGCGACCACGACGGTGCCGAGTTCGAACAGCTTTGCGAACAGGCGGCCGAGGATCATCGCGTCCGCGATGTCAGTGACATGGAACTCGTCGAAGCAGAGCAGCCAGGCCTCGTCGAAGATCGCCTGCGCCGTCAGCGCGATCACATCGCCATTGACAAGCTGCCCGCGCGAAATCTCCTGCCGGTAGCCGTAGATGCGCTCATGCACATCGGCCATGAACTCATGGAAATGCGCGCGGCGCTTGTGGGTGACCGGGCTCGCCTGGAAGAACAGGTCCATCAGCATGGTCTTGCCGCGGCCGACCTCGCCGTGGACGTAAAGTCCGCGCGGCGGGCCGCCATTCTTGTCGGCGAACAGGCGGCCCAGCAGGCCGTTTTTGCGCGGCGGTTTATAGTTCGCAAGCCGCTGCTCCAGCGTGGCAAAGGCCTCCGCGACTTCCGCTTGCGCCGCATCGGGCTCGATCGCGCCGGAGGAAATCAGGGCCTGATAATGGCTGAGGAAGGAACTTGGCGGGGTGGAGAGCATGCCCTCCTTTCCGCCCCAAGCGAGCGGAAATTGCAAGCCGTGAATTGGTGCAGGCGGGTATGCGGATGCTAAGCTGTCGCCCCAACAACACTTATCATGCCCCGCGAAAGCGGGGCATCCAGTACGCCGAGACCCCTCGATTCAAGCCGCAGCGCCTCTGGAATACTGGGTCGCCCGGTCAAGCCGGGCGACGACAGCGAGAACGCCTCACGCACTCAGCGCGTAGGAATCCTCGACCACGTAGGGGCCGCCGCCGGTGGAAGCGCGTGCGGAGAACAGCACGAAGCGCTCGGCGGTGAACACCCGGCTCGGGAAATAGCCGCGGACCGAGAGATAGTCCGCCACGTCCTGGCTCGACGCATCGTGCAGCCGCGCCAGCGTGACATGGGGCGTGAATTTGCGCCCTTCGGGATCGAGCCCGATCCGCTGCATCATCCGTTCGAGCTCGGCCTGCAGCTCGATCAACGGCTTGCTCGGCTCGATGGCGGCGACCACCGCGCGTGGCTTGCGGCCGCCGAAGCTGGTGAGGCCCTGCAGCCTCACCTCGAACGGCTTCCGATTCACCCGAAACAGCATCGACGCGATCTCGTTGGCGGAGATGCCGTCGATGTCGCCGATGAAGCGCAAGGTGACGTGATAATTTTCGGGATCGATCCAGCGGGCGCCGGGAAGGCCGCCTCGCAAACTAGAAAGCGTCTGGCCGATATCGGCCGGGATTTCCAGTCCAGTAAACAAACGCGGCATCGTTGGGACTCCCGATGCTTGGGTCTGACCTGATCAAGTCTAGACCAAACCCCTTAAACAAATCCCGGTGACGAATCACCGACGGCTAATTTCTACCTGACTTATGTGACTCTGCGAAGCACGTGGCGTTAACGGGTCGGAAACCTCCTGTAGTAAACCCTAACGGGAAACTTTATCGATGCCTGTTTTTCAGGGTTGTTGCCCTCTGAGCGGGCCGAGGAATGCCTCTACCGTGGGCATCATGTTTCTCACAATGATGTCGACGCCCTGCGGGGTCGGGTGGATACCGTCGGCCTGGTTGAGCTTGGCATCCGCAGCGACGCCGTCAAGAAAAAACGGGTAGAGCGGCACGCCGAAGGATTTTGCCAGATCCGGATAGATGCTGTTGAAGCGCGCCGCATAATCGCGGCCATAATTCGGCGGCGCCATCATCCCGCACAGCATGACGGCAATGTTACGCGCTTTTAGCCGCGTCAAAATGTCTGACAGCGCCGTGCGGGTAACTGCCGGATCGAGGCCGCGCAGCGCGTCGTTGGCGCCGAGCTCGACGATGACGGCCTGGGTTCCCTCGGGCACCGACCAGCCGAGCCGTTCGAGGCCGCTCGAAGAGGTATCGCCGGACACCCCAGCATTGGTCATCTCGACATTTATCCCTTTGTCTTTCAAGGATTTTTCCAGTTTGGCCGGAAACGCATCGGAAGCCGACAAGCCGAGGCCGGCGGAGAGCGAATCGCCGAGCACCACCATCTTGATTGGTTTTGTATTCATCTTGGCCTGATTGCCGTCGGGGCTGCCTGCCAGCGCCGAACCTGCCGCCGTCAAGGCCATCGTCAACACAAGGATGTGCGCGAACACACTTCGCCGCCTCTCGACCAGGCGAGCCGAAGTGCCATATGACCAAGCCATGGACAGCCTCATCGAATCTCCTTCGCTCGCCGCCGCTACGGCCGACACCATTGCCATCTCCGACATCAATCTCTCGCTCGGCAGCGGTGCCGCGCGCGTTCATATCCTGAAAGACATCAGCCTGCGCGTCGGATCCGGTGAAGCAATCGGCCTGATCGGCCCCTCGGGTTCGGGAAAATCCACGCTGCTGATGGTGATGGCGGGCCTTGAACGTCCTGACAGCGGAGAGGTGGTGGTCAACGGCACGCCTTTCAATGCCCTCGACGAGGACGCGCTGGCGCGCTTCCGCGGCCGCCAGGTCGGCATCGTCTTCCAGTCGTTTCATCTGATCCCGACCATGACGGCGCTGGAGAATGTCGCCGTGCCGCTCGAGCTTGCAGGCAATCCCGATGCGGCGAAACGCGCGGCGCAGGAATTGACGTCGGTTGGTCTCGGTGACCGGCTGCATCATTATCCGACCCAGCTTTCCGGCGGCGAGCAGCAGCGCGTGGCGCTGGCCCGCGCGCTGGCGCCCGATCCGGCGATCCTCGTCGCCGACGAGCCGACCGGCAACCTCGATGAAGCAACGGGAAAACAGATCGTCGATCTCCTGTTCTCCAAACATGCCGAGCGCGGCATGACGCTGGTGCTGGTGACGCACGATACCTCGCTGGCGCAGCGCTGCGACCGGGTGGTGCGGCTGCGTTCGGGCCGCATCGATACGAGCACCGATAGTCGCGTGGCCGCTTCATGAGCCTTGCGTCGGAAAGCCTGGGGCGCCTCGCTGCCGAGCCCGAGCGCAGCAACCATGCGCTATGGCTCAGCCTACGCTACGCGTTGCGCGAACTGCGCGGCGGCCTGCGCGGCTTTTATGTTTTCATCGCCTGCATCGCGCTCGGCGTGATGGCGATTGCCGGCGTCGGTTCGGTCGCAGCCAGCCTCGGCGACGGCATGGCGCGCGAGGGCCGCAATCTGCTTGGCGGTGACGTCGCTTTCCTCCTGTTTCAGCGCGAAGCCACGCCCGACGAACTCGCTTTCCTGCGCTCGCGTGGGCAAGTCTCGGCGATCGCAACGCTGCGCGGCATGGCCCGCGCGGCCGACGGCCGGCTGGCGCTGGTCGAAATGAAGGCGGTCGACAACACCTATCCGTCGATCGGCGAGGTCACGCTCAATCCATCGCTGCCGCTGAACGAGGTACTGAGCGAGCGCGACGGTGTGTTCGGCGCCGCCGCCGATCCGACGCTGCTGGCACGGCTTGACCTCAAGATCGGCGACACCGCGACGATCGGCGATGCGCGCTTCCAGATCCGCAGCGCCGTGGAATCCGAGCCGGACAAGCTCGGCATCGGCATCGGCTTCGGGCCCCGCTTCCTGACCAGCCAGGACGCGCTGCGCGCCACCGGATTGATCCAGCCCGGCAGCCTGGTGCGCTGGAACTATCGGGTGAAGCTGCCGGACAATGCATCTGATGATCGCGCGGTAGGCGCGCTGATGGACGACGCGAAGACGGCTGCTCCCGAAGCCGGCTGGGAAGTGCGCAGCCGCGCCAATGCCTCGCCGCAGCTCGAACGCAATATCGACCGCTTCACGCAGTTCCTGACCCTGGTCGGCCTCGCCGCGCTCCTGGTGGGCGGCGTCGGTGTGGCCAACGCCGTGAAGAGCCATATCGATCGCCGCCTCGACGTGATCGCGGCGTTCAAGGCGCTCGGCGCCACCGGCCGCGACGTGTTCGCGATCTACCTCACTCAGGTAGTCGTGATCGCGAGCCTCGGTTCGGTGATCGGACTTGTGGCCGGCGCCGCGCTGCCCTTTGTCATCGTCGGCCTGTTCGGAAAATTGCTGCCGCTGCCGGTGGCGCCGGCGATCCATCCGACCGAACTCGCGCTCTCGCTGGTCTATGGCCTTTTGACCGCGCTCGCCTTCGGCCTTTGGCCGCTCGGCCGCGTCCATGACGTGCCGGTGGCGGCGCTGTTCCGGGAGGCGGTCAGCGCCGAATGGCATCGGCCGCGCTGGCGCTATCTCGCACTGATGCTGGTCGTGATTGCGCTGTTGATCGCGGTCGTGATCGGGCTCGCCTATGACAAGCGCGTTGCCGCCGTGTTCGTCGTCTCCGCGATGATCGTGTTCGCGCTGCTGCGCGGCATCGCGGAAGTGGTGATGGCGGTGGCGCGGCGGCTGCCGCGCTCACGCTTCACCATGCTGCGGCTTGCGATCACCAATATCTACCGGCCCGGCGCGCTGACGCCGTCTGTCGTGCTGTCGCTCGGTCTCGGCCTCGCCGTGCTCGTCACCATCACCCAGATCGACGGCAATCTGCGCCGGCAGTTCCTGGCCGCGCTGCCCGAGCATGCGCCGTCGTTCTATTTCATCGACATCCCCTCCTCCGAAGCTGACCGCTTTGGTGATTTCCTGCGCAAGACCGAGCCGGACGCGACGGTGGAGGACGTGCCGATGCTGCGCGGGCGCATCGTCGCCGCGCGCGGCGTCCGCGCCGAGGAATTGAATCCTTCCAGCGATTCCGAATGGGTGCTGCACAGCGACCGCGGCCTGACCTACACCGGCGAAATCCCGAAGGGCTCCAAGATCGTCGAGGGCGAATGGTGGGGCGCGGACTACAATGGCCCGCCGCTGGTCTCGATCGAGAAGAAGATCGCGGATGGCCTCAAGCTCAAGCTCGGCGACGAGATCGTGGTCAATGTGCTCGGCCGCGACATCCCGGCCAGGATCGGCAACATGCGCAATATCGACTGGCAGGGGCTCGGCATCAATTTCGTGCTGGTGTTCTCGCCCAATGCCTTCAAGGGCGCGCCGCACAGCCATATTGCGACTCTGACCGAAACTCATCCGAATGCGCCGGATGATGCGCGCATCATCAAGCAGGTCGCGGACAGCTTCCCGATGGTGACGAGCGTGCAGGTGCGCGAGGTGATGGAGACCATCGGCTCGGTCGTCACCAACCTTGCGCTTGCGATCCGCGGCGCCAGCGCGGTCACCCTGATCTCGGCGATCCTGGTGCTGGGCGGCGCGCTCGCCGCCGGCCATCGCCACCGCGTCTATGACGCCGTCATCCTCAAGACGCTCGGCGCCACGCGCGCGCGGCTGCTCGGCGCCTATGTGCTCGAATATCTGCTGATCGGTTTTGCTACCGCGGTGTTCGGCGTGATCGCAGGTTCCGTCGCGGCCTATCTGATCGTGACCCGGCTGATGACGCTGAGTTTTGTCTGGCAGGCCGGCAGTGCCGCAGGCGTCGTGGTGGCGGCCCTCATCGTCACCGTGGGGCTCGGGCTTGTCGGCACCCTGCTCGCGCTCAACCAGAAGCCCGCCTCGGTGCTGCGCAACCTATGACAAATTGAAGCAGCGCTATCTAAAGTTAACGCCGAAAGCCCGCGTCTTTATGCCATTTATATTGTTTATGGAATTTCGCGCCTACGAAGCGGGAACACTGTGAAAGAGCGACATTCAGCCGCGCATGGCGAAGCCCGTCGGCTATGGTAGTTTTGGTTGAAAGAACCACATAACCGTGTGTCGGATGGCGCGGTTTGATGACGCAAAATTAATGTCCGCAAACCTAACCATCTGAGATAGATTTCGAGCAGCCGGCGACGCGAAGCTTACACGAAGCTTACAACGCGCATCGTCGGGTAACAACGGGACATTCGACCATGTCGGACCTAGACCGCAACTATACATCCCCCTTCGGCCGGGTTGCCGGGCGCGCTGATGCCGCGACCGTCGACGCCGGTCTGCGCGCCTACATGCTGCGCATCTACAACTACATGAGCATTGGCCTCGCCATCACCGGCTTGGCCGCGCTTGGCATTTACATGGCGGCGGTGACCAACGATCCATCCGGCGCCGCGGCCAAGATCGGCAACGCGTTCCTGACGCCGTTCGGCTACGCGATGTTCGTGAGCCCGCTGAAGTGGCTGTTCATCCTGGCGCCGCTCGCCATGGTGTTCGTGATTTCAGCCGGGATCAACCGTCTCGCACCTTCGACGGCCCAGATCCTGTTCTGGGTGTTCTCGGCGCTGATGGGCATCTCGCTGTCGTCGATCTTCCTGGTGTATACCCACACCTCGATCGTGCAGGTGTTCTTCATCACCGCGGCGACCTTCGGTGCGCTCAGCCTCTACGGCTACACCACGCGCCGTGACATGAGCGGAATGGGATCGTTCCTGTTCATGGGCCTGATCGGCATCATCATCGCGAGCCTGGTGAACCTGTTCCTGGCCAGCTCCATGCTGCAGTTCATCGTGTCGGTCGTCGGCGTCATGGTGTTCGCGGGCCTCACCGCCTGGGATACGCAGCGCCTGAAGAACGAGTACATCTACGGCTACGCCTCGGCCGGCGGTGACGTGGCAGAACGTGCGGCGATCACCGGCGCGCTGTCGCTCTACCTGAACTTCATCAACCTGTTCACGCTGCTGCTGCAGCTGCTCGGACAGCGCGACTGATCGGCTAAGAACTTCCCAAAGAACAAGCCCCGGCCGTCTGGCCGGGGCTTTTGTTTTGGGGGCATCCACCGTCATTGCGAGGAGCGAAGCGACGAAGCAAACCAGAGTCTTTCCGCGGGGGCATTCTGGATTGCTTCGCGGAGCCTTTCATCGGGCCGCGCTTCGCGCGGACCCGTTGGCCCGCAATGACGACGTAGGAACGAGCCATTGCCCCTTTCGGCCGCAGCACGAAGCCTCTAATCTTCCTCCCATGTCCGCGCCCGAAATCAGGTCCGCCACCGCGGCCGATCTTCCCTTCATCACCGAAATCTATGAGCACGCGGTGCGCCATGGCACCGCGACCTTCGAGCTCACCCCGCCCGACCTTGCCGAGATGACGCGGCGCTTCCGCGCGCTGATCGACGGCGGCTTTCCCTATTTCGTCGCCGTGGTCGACGGCGAGGTGATCGGCTACGCCTATGCCGGGCCCTACCGCCCGCGTCCGGCCTATCGCTTCACGGTGGAGAATTCGATCTACCTGAAACCCGCCATCCACCGCCGCGGTATCGGCCTGCTGTTGATGCAGCGGCTGCTTGGCGAGTGCGAGGCGCGCGGCCACCGGCAGATGATCGCGGTCATCGGCGACTCCGCCAATGCCGGATCAATCAGCCTGCACAGGCGATGCGGATTTGAGATGATCGGGACGCATCCGAATGTCGGCCTCAAATTCGGCCGCTGGCTCGACACCGTGATGATGCAACTCGCGCTTGGCGAAGGCGCAACCACGGTGCCGCCAGACGATGCATGACGTCGCTGGCGCCTGACGGTGCCCTGTGATACCCGACCAACCAACGGATGACCTCCTGCCGGGAGACGGTGCATGCGTATTCTGGTGATCGGCGCCGGCGCGCTGGGCGGCTATTTTGGCGCCTGCCTCGTCCGTGCCGGCCGTGACGTCACCTTCATGGTGCGCCCCGGCCGCGCTGCACAGCTCGCGCGAACCGGACTGCAGGTTACAAGCCCGCACGGCGATTTCACGGTGCCGGCCAAAACCATCTCGCCGGAAGCTGTTCGCGATTCCTTCGATCTCATCCTGCTCGGCGTGAAATCCTACTCGCTCGACGAGGCAATGGATCAATTCGCGCCGGCGGTCGGGCCTGCCACGGCGATCCTGCCCGTTCTGAACGGCCTGGGCCATATCGACCGGCTGAGCGCCAAATTCGGCGCAAAGCACGTGCTGGGCGGAATGGCCAATATCAGCGCCGGCCTCGATCCCGAGGGCCGCGTGACTCACTTCCATCCGATCCATGACCTCGTTTTTGGCGACGTCGCGGGCGATTCGACGGAGCGCATCCGCGCAATCGAAGCCGCGATCGGCGTTGCAGGGATCGACGCGCGTGTTAGCGACGCCGTCATGCACGACATGTGGGAGAAATTCGTCCAGCTCGGTCTCGGCGCCGGCATCACTTGCCTGATGCGCGCCAGCATCGGCGATATCCTTGCGGCGCCCGGCGGGCGCGAGGCGATGTTCGCCCTGTTCGACGAAGTGCTGCACCGTCGCCGCTGCCGCCGGCTTTCCGCCGCGGCCCGCTTTCATCGAGTTCGACCACAAACTGATCACGACGGTCGGCTCGCCGATCAAATGGTCGATGCTGCGCGATATCGAACGCGGGTCGACCACGGAAGGCGAGCACATCCTGGGTGACATGGTGGGTCGCGCGCGCACGCTCGGCGTGGCGTCGCCGATCCTCGATCTCGCACGCACGCATGTCGCGGCCTACGAGATCGCCCGCGCCCGTGCCGCCCAACCGGCCGCGGGTTAGGTCAGACCACCGCCAGCTTGCGGTCGATCACCAGCAGCACGCGGTCGAGTTCATGGCCGCGGCGCAGGATCAGTCCGGTCGCCGAGATCACGCTGTACATGCCCTGCTTGCGTGAAAGGCGCGGGTCCTTCTCGATCCGGTAAATGGGAACCTCGGACGCGCGGCGGAACACCGAGAACACCGCCTTATCCTTCAGGAAATCGATGGCATAGTCGCGCCATTCGCCGTCGGCGACCATGCGGCCGTAGAGATTCAAGATTCGATTGAGCTCAAGACGATTGAATGTCACCCGGTTCGGCATCGGACCCGCAGCGGCGACGCGCGCCGCTGCGTGACTTCCGCTTGGTTCGGCATCCTCCGAAATCAGACTCATGGAGCGCCTCCTGTCATGTCCTTGACATGATCGCGCCAACGGCGGCGCCCCGCAAGGGGCGGTTTGCGAATCAACGCGGAACCGGCG
>Ga0210403_10004775_pt1 | contig 11613 bp, 5 predicted proteins | sample IncBWC19MmetaG_FD_150863 | JGI IMG/M metagenome (GOLD analysis project Ga0210403, IMG submission 150863) | Forest soil microbial communities from Barre Woods Harvard Forest LTER site, Petersham, Massachusetts, United States - Inc-BW-C-19-M | ecosystem: Environmental > Terrestrial > Soil >... | reverse complement strand
GCATCCGGCCACGATCGTCCGCTCCAGCCCGGGTTGCGCCACGCATACTCGCGCGGATCCACGATTTCGCTGGCGCCGTGAACACCCTGAGGATTGCTGCGCGAGGCAGGATCGGGCACGGTGAGCGCCTGCGCGTCGCCGGTCTGCACGATGAACTGGTAGCGCCAGCCGGCTTGCGCATCGGCGACGTCAATCTCGTGCCACCCATCTTGCCCGGTGTGCATCGCGAGCCGCAGCGGGGCGCCGTCGTTCTGTGCTTGCAGGTGTAGCGTCACGCGCGGGCTGGAAGGCGCCCACAGGCGAAAGCGGGCGCCGCCTGCCGGCAGGAGCGAGGCGCCAAAAGGCATCGCGTGCAAAAACTGACCGGTCAGCTGTCCTCATCCTTGCGATGCTGCGGCCACCAGCGCTGCAACAGCGCAGCCGCCCAGTCTTTCCCGCCAAGTCCGAACGCCAGGGCCAGCGCGAGCATGAGACCGCCCAGGATGATGAGAAAGGTCCTTTGTACGATGTCGCCGCCGACCTCGACCTGGCTCAAGGCAATCATCACGACGAAAGTCATGATCACGTACCGAACCATCCGGCCCAGCATGTCGGCGTCGGGGATCTGCGCATCGACGCAGTAGCTTTGCACTGCGGTGCCGACGAAGCGCGCGCAGTACGAGCCGAACACGACGATCAGCATCGTGATGAGCAGTTTTGGGGTGAACAGTACGACGCGGCCCAACAGATCCGTGATGTAGGTGAGGCCCAAGCCGTTGAAGGCGATGATGAGGGTCGCCAAAATCACCAGCCAAAAAGCCACTATGCCGAACAGCGTGGTGGTATCGCCACGCATGCCTGCCTGCCTCAAAAAATTGTCCGTGCCGGCGCGCTCGGTCAACACATTGAAATTCACCGCGCGCAGGGCGCGTTCCACGGCGAAGCGCACGGCCTTGGCGAATAACCAACCGACAACCACGACCAACAGCGCCAGTAATAGTCTGGGCAAGAACGCAGCGATTTGGTGCAAAAACTCTCGGGTCGCATCCACCACCATATCAATGCTTTGCATGAGGGCCCTCCATTATCCACCGCTCCAGTCGAGAATTCCCTGTAACGGAATTCCAACCCAACTCGGCCGGTTGCCGAGTTCATAACGCAATTCGTACAGCGCCTTCTCGAGTTCGAACAGTCCCAGCATCCCGTGTCCTGGCTGCAACGATTCGTACAGGGCCGCGTCGCGAGCGGCCGCATCGTAGGCCGACAGAAATGCCGCACGCACTTCGAGTTCCCACACCCGCGCAAGCGGAGCCAGTCTCGCGGCTTCGGCCTCGTTGTGCGCAACGCTGCGCAATGCGCTCTGTTGCACATATCCGAAGGAGCGCATCATCCCGGCGACATCGCGCAGCGGCGAATGCTTGGCGCGCCGCTGCTCCAGGCTGTTGCCGGGCTCGCCTTCGAAATCGATGATGACGAAATCATTGCGCGTCACCAGCACCTGGCCGAGATGATAGTCACCGTGGATGCGTATTTTCACGCCCTGCGGCAGCGCTTTCGCACAGGCCTCGATGCGCGTCTTGATTTGATCGCGCAGCGCGAGCACGGCGTTGGCGCGCTCGCGATCCGCCGCCGGCACTGTTTCCATGTTTGCTGCCAGGAGATCGAGCGCCTGGCGCACCTCCTCCAAGGCACGCTGGCGATAGGCGTCGATGTCCGCGCGGCTGAGCACCTGGGGAGCAAATGCCGCGTTGGAGGTGGGCTGGGCGAGTGCGCGATGCAATTCGGCCGTTCGCAGGGCCAACACCCGGATCAAAGTCAAATAGGCTTCGTGCGCATTGGCGGGAAGCGCGTCCCCGGCCGGCGTGGTTCGGTACTGTTCGAGGTGTCGCCGCACATATTCGAGCGAATAGGTCCAGCCATCTCCTTGATTCGGCACAAAAGCCTGCAGCATCGCCAACAAGCGGGTCTGGCCATCGCTGGCGATGTATTCGAGCACTCCCGCCAGCGGCGCGCAGTTCGCATAGTGAACGACCTCGGTGAGGTAGAGTCCCATTTCGAGTTCCGGGTTCATGCCGACGCGCAGCCGCCGATACCCCTTGAGCATGAGCCGCTCGCGCATGTTGACCACGGTATTCGAGCTCGAACCACGGGGCCGCTCGACCGGCAATGTGGCAAAATCCGATCCGGCGATTTCCGCGAATGCCGCTGTGCGCCTGAATTGCAGCTTGCCCTGCGTCATCGGTATTTCACGCCCCGCAGCCATGGCCGCCACGACCGCGCGGCAAAACACTTCGTCGGCAAAAGCATCGCCCATCACCCCGACATTGGCCTGCTGGCGGATCTTTGCGACAGCCGCTGTCGACAGATTCCGCACTCGATCCTCGTCCCGTTCCTCCCAGGCCAATGCCAACGGCAGGAAGTAGTTCGGGCGCTCCTCTGCTCCATCGAGTTCGACCAGCGCCACCAGCCAGGACACCTTTCCTTCCTGCCACAGCACGTGCTCGCTGATGTGAACGCGATCGATCGGGGTGCCCTTGGCCGCATACCAACGCTGCGTCTCGACGTAGCGCGGCAGCGTGTCGGTCTCGAATTGCGCGCGGGTTTTCTCGGCCATGCCGATGCGCCACGGCACCACACGCTCGCGAAACAAACTGAGCCAGCCGTCGAACAGTACCAGCACCGGGCGCTCATCGACAGACACGACCTGCTCGTGCCAGGACGGCACCGCTGCATCGGTAGCCAGTCTGAACCAGTAAAAGCCGTAGGCCGCGATGGTGAGCAGGTAGGGCAATTCGCCTATGGGCGGGAACGCCGTGCGCCCGAGCACTTCCACCGGCACGCGGCCCTTGAACTCGGCGAGATTCAATTCGACCGGTTGCGCCGAGCGTGAGAGATTTGCGACGCACAGCATGGCGTCGTCGCCGAACTCGCGTAAATAAGCCAATATCTTGCGATTGCCCGGCCTTAGGAACCGGCGTGCGCCGCGCCCAAACGCGCGGCTGGTCTTGCGCACGGCGAGCATGCGCTTGGTCCAACTCAGGAGCGAACTGGGATCGCGCGATTGGGCTTCGACATTGGTCGACTGGTATCCGTACACCGCGTCCATGATGGGCGGCAGATAAAGGCGTTGCGGATCGGCGCGCGAAAACCCGGCGTTGCGATCCGGACTCCATTGCATCGGCGTACGCACACCGTTGCGGTCACCGATGAAGAAATTGTCTCCCATGCCGATTTCATCGCCGTAGTAAAGAATGGGAGAGCCCGGCATGGACAACAGCAGGCTGTTCATCAGCTTGATGCGGTCCAGGTCATTCTCCATCAACGGAGCCAGCCGCCGTCGTATCCCTAAATTGATTCGCGCCTGCAGGTCCGACGCGTACGTCGTGTACATGTAATCGCGTTCCTTGCTGGTCACCATCTCCAGGGTCAGCTCATCGTGATTGCGCAGAAAAATAGCCCACTGGCAGGATTCTGGGATATCCGGCGTTTGCTGCATGATTTCGATGATGGGGTAGCGCTCTTCCTGAGCGATCGCCATGTAGATGCGCGGCATCAAGGGAAAATGATAGGCCATGTGGCATTCGTCGCCGTCGCCGAAATATTCCCGGACATCCTCGGGCCACTGATTCGCCTCCGCCAACAGAAAGCGGTTCTTGTAGGACGCGTCGATGGCCGCACGCAGTTCCTTGATGACGGCGTGGGTTTCAGGGAGGTTTTCGTTGTTGGTGCCTTCGCGCTCCACCAGATACGGGATGGCATCGAGGCGAAAGCCGTCGACGCCCATGTCCAGCCAGAAATGCATGATCTGCAGCACGGCTTTCATGACCTGCGGATTGTCGAAATTCAGATCCGGCTGATGGCTGAAAAAGCGATGCCAGTAATAAGCCTTCGCCACAGGATCCCAGGTCCAGTTCGAAGTCTCGGTGTCGGTGAATATGATGCGCGTACCCAGGTACTTCTGATCCGTGTCGCTCCACACATAAAAGTCGCGCTGCGGCGAGCCGGGAGGCGCATTTCGGGACTCTTGAAACCAGGGATGTTGATCCGAGGTGTGATTGATGATCAATTCGGTGACCACTTTGAGTCCGAGCCGGTGCGCCTCATGCAACATGGTGCGAAAATCATCGAGCGAGCCGAATTGCGGATGCACGTTTTTGTAATCGGCAATGTCGTAGCCGTCGTCCTTGAGCGGCGAGGGGTAGAAGGGCATCAGCCAAAGGGTATTGACACCCAAGTCCCGGATGTATTCGAGCTTCGACGTCAAACCTTTGAAATCGCCGATGCCATCGTCGTTGGAGTCGAAGAACGACTTGACGTTGACTTGATAAATGACGGCATCTTTGTACCAAAGCGCATCGTCGGCATCGATGCCGGTCGGCGGTGCGGTGTCCAGAGCAGGGACTTGAACGTCATTCATCTATGCTGCTTCAGAGGTAGTAGTCGAAGTCCTGTTCGCTGCGCACGCGTCGACGCAATCTAAAGACATGCGCCGGCACGCGCTGCGGATCCAGCAACACATAGTTGTAGCGGCCCCGCCAGATGTAGCGCTGATCGCTGAGCAAGTCGTGCACTTGATAGGGCTGCTCCGGTTCGAACTTCAGGGCACCTACGTCGAGATCGATCCAACCCGACTGCGCCTGGTGCGGATCGAGGTTGACGACGGTAAGAATGACATTGCTGCTGCCTAAGTCGATTTTAAGGTAAGCAATCAGCTGATCGTTGTCGATCTTACAGAAATGCAGCCCGGAGTCCGATTGCAGCGCAGCGTTTTCCCGGCGAATCCGGTTCATGCGCGCGATCAAAGACCACAGGCTGTCGGGCTGCTGCAAGCTCCAGTGGCGTAACTGGTACTTCTCCGAGTCGCGATACTCCTCGCTGCCCGGTTCACGCGGCGTACTCTCCATGAGTTCGTACGTCGGACCGTAAATCCCGTAGTTGGCCGAGAGAGTCGCGGCGAGAATCAGTCTCGACGCGTACATCGGCCGCAATCCCGACTGCAGCGTCTCGGGCAGGATGTCGGGCGTATTGGGCCAGATGTTGGGTCGGTAGTACTCACGGCCCGGTCCTGAGGCAAGCTCGGTGAAATAGTCGGTCAGCTCTTGCTTGGTGTTGCGCCACGTAAAATAGGTGTACGACTGCGAGAATCCGAGTTTCGCCAGTCGGTGCATGACCTTGGGCCGGGTAAAAGCCTCGGCCAGATAGATGACATCCGGGTGGTCGCGCTGGGTCGCGCCGATCAGCCACTCCCAAAAGCCGAATGCCTTGGTATGCGGGTTATCGACTCGAAAAATTCTGACGCCGTGCCCTATCCAAAAATCGACGATGCTTTTCAGTTCGTTCCACAAGCCGCGCCAGTCGCCGGTTTCAAAATCGAACGGATAGATATCCTGGTACTTTTTGGGAGGATTTTCGGCGTATTGCACACTGCCGTCGGGTCGATGCTTGAACCATTGCGGATGCTGCTTCACGTAGGGATGATCGGGAGCGCACTGAAAGGCAATGTCCATGGCGATTTCGAGACCCAGCGCGCGTGCCGCGTTCAATAACCGGTCGAAGTCATCGAATGTACCCAGCTGCGGCAAAATGTCCTTGTGTCCGCCTTCAGCCGATCCGATTGCCCAGGGGCTGCCGACATCACCGGGCTTGGCGCGCAGAGTGTTGTTCGTGCCTTTGCGATTGATGCGCCCGATCGGATGGATGGGTGGAAAATATAGAACATCGAAACCCATTTCCGCCAGGTAAGGCAGCCGGGCTTCCACGTCCTTGAAGGTTCCGTGAGATCCTTGCTCCGGGGCAGCCGATCTGGGAAATAATTCATACCAGCTGCTGAACGCTGCACGCTTGCGATCGACGGTGAGCTCGAGCGTCGTCTGGGCGGCCGAACCTCGAACCGAATAGCGGGCAATGATGGCCGCCCGGGCCGGGTCCAGCGCCAAGGCCTTCTGCGCAGCGATATCTGCCGTGGAGTCCTGGAGGCTTTCCAGCAGCTGTCCCGACCATTCCTCGAGAATGGCAGCATCGCTGCCGGCGGCTCGCGCGGCCGCCTCATCGATGAGCGCGGCGCCGGCCTGCAACGCCACGAGGATGTCGTTCTTCTCCACGCGCCGCTCAAATTCGCGCCGCCACGATTCGAAGTGATCCACCCACGCCATCACCGTGTACTGGTATCGGCCCGGTAGCGATGGCGTAAACTGCGCCACCCAGACATCGTTGGTTTGCGCCCGCATGTCGATTTCATAGTCCGCGTTGGACCCCAGCATCTTCCAGCGCAGCACCACCCGAATCCGGTCGTGGCCATCCGTGAAGCAGTGCGCTTCAACGGCGATCGGTTCGCCCGCAATGCGCTTGGCGGGAAAACGCCCGCCATCGACGATCGGTAGAACGGCATCGATGACGGCGCGCACCCTGCCCTCGGCGACAGCTGCGGTGGCGTCCGGTCGGGGCGCCGGGGCCGTGTTTTTTTTGGCCGGCGCGTTGCGCTTGGCGCGAGGAGGCGCGCTCCTAGCCACGAGGTTCCCAGCGCAGGATCATGGTCGAAAGAGGCGGCAGACTGAGATTGATCGACTCGGTGCGGCCGTGGGCACTCACGGGCGCGGATTCGACGCCGCCCAAGTTGCCCCAGCCGGAGCCGCCGTATTCCCGCGCATCCGTATTGATGATTTCGCGCCAAATGCCGCGCGCAGGCACGCCGACCAGAAAATTGGCGCGCGGCACCGGCGTGAAGTTGCACACCACGAGCAATGGCGCGCCATTCCCGGCCGACTTTCTCAGGAATGCGAGGACGCTCATTTCCGCATTACCGACATCCACCCATTCGAATCCCTCAGGCGAAAAATCGATCTGGTGCAATGCCGGTTCGCGACGATATACGCGATTCAAATCCCCGATGAGACGCTTCACGCCGCCATGCCCGGGCAACTCCGACACCCACCACTCGAGTTCGCCTTCGTGCGTCCATTCGCGGCGCTGTGCAAATTCGCCTCCCATGAAGAGCAATTTCTTGCCCGGGTGCGCCCACATGTAGCCAAAAAGCGTGCGCAAGTTGGCGAACATCTGCCAATCATCGCCCGGCATCTTGCCGATGAGGGAACCCTTGCCGTAGACGACTTCATCGTGCGACAGCGGAAGTACGAAGTTTTCGTTGAAGGCGTAGATCAGCGAGAATGTCAGTCCGCCGTGATGGTATTTGCGGTGGATCGGATCCTGCTTGAAGTACGCCAGCGTGTCGTGCATCCAGCCCATGTTCCATTTCAAGCCAAAACCGAGGCCGCCCATGTCGGGGGGCCTCGATACCATGGGCCACGCGGTGGATTCCTCCGCAATCATGGTGACGCCCGGGTAATCCCGATACACGGACTGATTCAAGATGCGCAGAAAGTCGATGGCCTCGAGATTTTCCCTGCCGCCAAACCGATTGGGAATCCACTCGCCCTCGTTTCGGGCATAGTCCAAATACAGCATGGAAGCCACCGCATCGACGCGCAGTCCGTCGATATGGTATTTCTCGAACCAGAACAGCGCCGAAGAGATCAGGAAGCTGCGAACTTCGTTGCGCCCAAAATTGAAAATCGAGGAATTCCATTCGGGGTGAAAGCCCTGGCGCGGATCGGAGTGCTCATAAAGGTGCGTGCCGTCGAAGTAGGACAATCCGTGTTGGTCCGCGGGAAAGTGCGACGGCACCCAGTCGAGAATGACGCCGATGCCACGCTGGTGCAGATGATCGACGAAATACATCAAGTCCTGGGGAGTGCCGTAGCGCGCCGTCGGCGCGAAATAGCCGGTCGTTTGATATCCCCAGGAGCCGTAGAAAGGATGCTCGGTGATGGGCATGAGTTCGACATGCGTGAAGCCAAGCTCGTCGAGATAGTCCGCCAGCGCATGCGCCAGTTCGCGATAGTTGAGAAAGTGGCCATCCTTGCGGCGCCACGACCCTGCGTGCAGCTCGTAAGTCGACATTGGCGCATCCAAGCCATTGCGCGAGGCCCGCGAACTCATCCACGCGGCATCGTTCCATGTGTAGTCCAGCGTCCATACCCGCGAGGCAGTGGCCGGCGGCAGTTCGCAGAACAGGCTGAAGGGGTCGGCCTTCTCGACCGAGTAGCCGCCGACACGTGAGGTGATCCGGTATTTGTATGGCTGTCCGTGCCGCACCCCTGGGACGACGCCTTCCCAGATGCCGGATTCATCGGACCGCGGGACCAGCCGGTCGGCTGCCGCATTCCATCCATTCCAGTCGCCGATCACCGAGACTTCGGCCGCATTGGGCGCCCAAACCGCAAAGTACACGCCGCTGCCATCTGCGCTCAAGCGCGATCCGAACTGGTCGAACAGCCGCCCGTGCGTCCCTTCGCGAAACAGATAAATGTCTTGATCGGTCAGCACGTCCGATCCACACTAGGCTCCCGCTGTTATCAATACTGTCATCGCCGGACGGCACAGCATGTAGGACTTTGCTGGCCCGGGTGCGGCGCTTCTTCTTGCTCAGTCTAGCCGCAATTCGCGCGGAGCGGGAATCAGCGGGCGTTCTGGACCAGCCGATACCCCACTGCCGTTTCGGTCAGGATGTGCCTGGGCTGCGCCGGATCGTCCTCGAGTTTTTGTCGCAAGTGGCCCATGTAAACGCGCACATAGTGTCCGTCTTCGGAATGCGCAGGACCCCATACTTCGCGCAAGATTTGCCGATGCGTGAGCACTTTGCCCACATTCGCGATCAAGAGACTGAGCAGTCGGTACTCGATGGGCGTCAGGTGAATTGCGGTGCTGCCTTTGTGCGCCGTGCGCTGGCCCAGATCGATTCTGACGTCCCCGAATGCAAACACCGCGTCCGGGTCGCCGGCGCCTTCCAGACGCCGACGCGATGTGGCGCGAACTCGCGCGAGTAGTTCCCCGACACCGAAGGGTTTGGTCAGGTAGTCGTCCGCTCCCGCGTCCAGCGCCTCGATTTTGTCCTGTTCGCTGACCCTCGCCGACAGCACGATGACAGGCACCTTTGACCAACCGCGAAGGTCGCGCAGGAACTTCACGCCGTCTCCGTCCGGCAAACCCAGGTCAAGAATGATGAGGTCGGGCCTGCGCGTTCCGGCATCCGTCAGTCCCTGGCGCATCGTCTCCGCCTCGTGGATGCTCCAACCCTCCGCCTCCAGTGCGGTGCGAACGAAGCGCCGGATTTGACGTTCATCCTCGATGAGAATCGCAACCGGCAGTGGCTCAGCCATCGGCAATCCGCGGGGGAAACCCCAAGGGCAGTGTAAAAGTGAAAATGGCGCCGCCACCATGGCGCTGAGCGGCCGTGATCGTGCCCTGATGCGCTTCGATGATGGCACGGCAAATGGCGAGTCCCAATCCCACGCCGGGAGTCGCCGACTCACGCTCGCCGCGGGTGAACTTTTGGAATACTGCCTCCTCTCTGCCCGCGGGCAGTCCCGGGCCGTTGTCGGCGACAGCCACGCTGAGCTGATCGCCGATGATCTGCGCCGACAGTGTCGCCGTGCTGCCCGGCGGCGTGTACTTCGATATATTCTCCAGCAGGTTGACCAGAACCCGCTCGATCAAGACGGCGTCCAACTTGACCAAGGGCAACTCGCGGGGAAGCTGGACCACGACGCTATGCCGCTGCAGCATGGCGCGTGCTGCCTCGAGCGCCGCGCCCACTACTTCTTCCAATGGCTGCCATTGCAAGTTCAGAGTGACTTCGCCGCTCTCGATGCGGGCCATATCCAAGAGATTGCTCACCAACGTGCTCATGCGGCGCGCCTCATCCTGGATTGCCTGCGCGGTTTCCAGTTGCACGCTCGACAATTTGGGCGCGGTGAGCGCCAAGGATTCCGCCAAACCGACCAGCACGGTCAACGGTGTGCGCAAATCGTGCGACAGCGCCGCGAGCAGCGAATTGCGCAGGCGCTCGGATTCCATCTTGAGGAGCGCGTCCTGGGCGACGCCGACGTAGTGCACCCGCTCGAGGGCAATCGCAATCAGTGCAGCGAAAGTGTCGAGCAGTTGCCGTTGCTCCGGGATGCGCAGCATGCGCCTATTGTGCGCCTTGACGGCCAGGACCCCGCGAGCCTGGGTGGGCGCACGCAGGGGAATGTAGAGCACTTCGCTGCCCGGCAAGGTATCCGTGCCGAAACCCGCCGGCTGACCTCGATCGAACGCCCACTGCGCAGTGCCGATCTCGACCGGCAACGCCGCATCGGCGCGCCTTGCATCGGCAGCGGGCGTGCACATCAGTCTTCCGCTGGGATCAGGCAGCAACAACGCTGCGCTCGCACGAAATGTGCGCTGGATGGACTCATCGCTGATTTTGACCACTTGTTCGACTTGAACGGCTCCCGACAGATCGCGTGCGATTTCATAAAGCGAGCCTGCACGTTCCTCGCGATGCGATGCGACGCGCGCTTGAAAGCGCAGGCCGGCGGTCAACTGGCCGGCAATCAAGCCCACTGCCAGCATGATGAAAAACGTCAGCAGGTATTGCACGTCGCTCACGGCAAACGAAAAACGCGGCGGCACGAAAAAAAAATCGAAGGCGCAAACGCTCAGTACCGCAGCCAGCGCGGCCGGCCCTCTTCCGAGACGCACCCCGACCAGCACGACGCTCAAGATGAATATCGCCACAATATTGGAGCGATCGAAGTGGGCCGCCAACGGCATCGATAGCAGCGTCACGCCCACGCAGGCGATGGCGGCCCACAGATAGCGCAGCCGTTTCGCGTTGCGCCGCGCGCTCGACTCCACATCGGGCAGCACCGGCGTCTGCGCGTTCTCGCGGCCGCTTTCCTTGTCGGGGATCGCGGCACGACCGATTTCGATCAGGTCGATATCGGGCGCCAGCATGGCCAGCTTCTGCCCGCTGGACCGTTGCCAGGGCCACAAGCGCCTGACGGGGTCGCGGCCAATGACCAGTTTTGACAAATTATTCTTTCGTGCATACGCAATGACGCTCTCGGCAATCTGCGGATGCGCGATGACCGCCGTGGTTGCGCCCAAGCCCTGCGCCAGATTCAAGTTCGCGAGAATTTTTTCGCGCTTTGCGGCAGCCAGGCGCTGAAGGGTCGGGGTTTCCACATAGATCGCATGCCACTCGGTATTGAGCTGGCCTGCCAGGCGTGCTGCGGCCCGGACCACCCGTTCGGCGGCCGCATCCGGACCCACGCAGGTCAAAAGCGCGGTAGCGGTCTTCCAAACGGATTCGATGGATTGATCGACGCGATAGGCCTGAACGTCACCCTCGACCCGGTCCGCGGTGCGTCGCAGGGCAAGTTCACGCAACGCCATGAGGTTGCCCTTGCGGAAAAAATGCTGGGCCGCACGCTCCGCTTGGTGCGCCACGTACACTTTTCCTGCCTTGAGTCTCGCCAACAGCTCATCCGCTGGGATATCGACCAGCACGACTTCGTCGGCCGCATCGAACACCTTGTCGGGGATGGTCTCCCAGACACGCACATTGGTTATTCCGCCCACCACGTCGTTGAGACTTTCCAGGTGCTGCACGTTGAGCGTGCTGAATACGTCGATGCCCGCCGCGAGCAGCTCATCCACATCCTGCCAGCGCTTGGGGTGGCGCATGCCCGACACATTGGAATGCGCCAGCTCGTCAATCAGAATCAGCTGCGGATGCCGCACGAGCGCTGCGTC
>Ga0210403_10004774_pt1 | contig 11613 bp, 11 predicted proteins | sample IncBWC19MmetaG_FD_150863 | JGI IMG/M metagenome (GOLD analysis project Ga0210403, IMG submission 150863) | Forest soil microbial communities from Barre Woods Harvard Forest LTER site, Petersham, Massachusetts, United States - Inc-BW-C-19-M | ecosystem: Environmental > Terrestrial > Soil >... | reverse complement strand
ACGCGACCACCCCACCAATCCATAACCACCGATTCGCGAGCAGCTTCCGTTGGTTCGTGAGCAGTAGTCCGAGGACAATCCCAGCGCCGAAGATCATCATCGAGTACTTGTTCTCGAGTCCGATGCCCGCGACCACGCCGAACCAAATCCACAGCCTCTCATTTCCGGTTTTGATGATGCGAATCACCAGATACGCGCAGGTCATCCAGAACAGTGGCTCGAACGCATTCATCGTGAACAGGCTGTCCGACCCGAGAATGCCGGGCGCAGTGAGCGTGGCAATCGCCGCAAGTACCTGCGCGAAGCGCCCCCCACCGAGTTCGCGCGCAATCAGCGCGGTTAGCACAACCTCCACCGCCCCCGCGAGCGCCGGCAGAAATCGGATCGCGAGCAGCGACTGACCCAGCGTATGTCGCACCACCCAGGCAATCATCGCGATCAGCGGTGGCTGATCGACATAGCCCCAAGCGAGATGACGGCTGCAGGCCAGGAAGTACAACTCGTCACCCAAGTACCCATACCTGTGTCCGGCGTACAAATGCACCACCAGCTTGCACGCGGCAATCAAGAGTACAATCGCGGTCGCGCCCAGCATCGGACAAAGGTGCCTTTCGTCATGGCTCTCTACCGTGCCCCCCGCCATTTGCGACTGCGACTCCGCCATCATCCTCGCTTGCTCCAAATTGCCAGGGTTGCAATTATAGGACCGAGCACAAGCATTTTCAGTGGTGGTATAACTGGGCGGCCCGTAGTCGGTTAGAGCCGATGAAGAAAGTTGCCGGCCCGTTGAAACGGCGATTCGAGAACATCATTACCTACCTAACCCATCCGATTACCAACGCCACCAGCGAATCCATCAACGCCAAAATTCAGTGGGTGAAATATACCGCTCGAGGATTTCGCGACAAACAGAACTTCATCAACGCGGTGGGGGTCTGGACCTGGATCCTGGGACCCACTGAGAACCCGGTTGGGCGAAAAAACATCTCTTCTGCAACTTTAATTGAAAGAACTCGTCTGAAGTAAAGAAGCTCAAGGAGACGAGCGAATGCGCGGAGACAATAACCAACAAGAAGCAATGTTCAGTTACGTTTCTCCAGAGAAGCGAGTACCAGCCGATCATCCGTTGCGGCCGATCCGCAAGATGGTGGATGAGATTCTGAAGAAGATGTCGCCGCAGTTTGCGAAGTTGTATTCCGATGTGGGGCGGCCATCGATAGCGCCGGAGCGGCTGCTAACCCCCTTTCTGTTGGTTTTGTAAGTCCTAATCCGGGGTTTGCGAGTTTTTCCGCCGCAGTACCTACGATTTGTCACTCGCCTTTCACGCCGCCGTAATACGTTCCCGATAGCCTCCCCCCGCCACCCCGTCAACCCTGCATCCAGAAAGAGGAGGATTTCGCATGTCCAACGGCAAGCCCCATAAAATTTCCGCCACCGCGCTGATCGGCGCGTTCCTTTTGCTTTGCTCCATCGCCACACCCAGTCTCCAGGCCGCACCGGGCCCAGTCGTCCAGCCGCCGTACACGCTGTCCGTTTTCGCCTCCAGCACCGCGGCCTACAGAGAGCCGGACTCCATTGTCCAATGGCACGACCGCATCTTCGTGGGCTTCTCCAACGGCGTCGCCAAAGACGGCACCGACGGCAAGTCCAGCACCGTTGTCGAGTACTCCCTCGACGGCACCGTCAAGCGCACCTTTAGCGTTCCCGGCCACAACGACGGCCTCCGCATCATCGGCGAAGACGATCTCTGGAGCCTGCAAAACGAGGACGCCAACCCCAACCTCGTGGTGATCGAGCTGCCCTCTGGCAGTCAGAAAAAATACACTTTTGCCCCCACGGCCCACGGCGGCGGCTTCGATGATATGCGCGTGATCGACGGCAAAGTCATCATGACCGCCTCGAATCCCGCTCTCAATGGGGCCGGCTTCAACGTATTCCCGTCGCTGGTGATCGCCAAGCTCCACGGCAACATGGTGGAAGTCACGCCCATTCTCGGCGGGCAGCCCAACGCCATCAATATTGCGACCGGCACTGCAACGATACTCAACTTGACTGACCCGGACTCCCTGACCATCGATCCCCGTGGCAACGTACTTCTGGACGACCAAGGCGACGGAGTACTTCTTTTCATCCGCCATCCCTTCTCTAGTCATCCGGACCTCGGCTACCTGAACGTAACTCTCGGCGGCAAAATGACCACCGTCGATGACACCGCCTTTGTGCCGAGCGCGCGCTCTTTCATGCTGGTCACGGACCTCGGGGACGGAACGCTCGCAAATCCCGGGACGATCTACCGCATCGATAGCCTGCCCTTCGGTTTCGAGCCCGGCACCGCCTATTCCGCCTCGGACACCAACGGCGTCGTGGGCACTCTCAACCTCGACAACGGCGTGCTCACCCCCATCGTCACCGGCTTGTTCAGCGGCAGAGGTGTTCTCTTCGTCGCCCCTGACGGCGACCACGACGGCGACGACCAGTAGCGCCGCCGAATGCGCCCACTCGCGGGGCGCGCGGCTTTATCCTGGAACGCAAGCACGGGAACGCTGCGCCCCGAAACGCCTAGCCGCAATCGCGAAGCCTTTCGCGACCCCCTCTTCCACCCGCCACCGTCAGGCGGATCTGTGTGGGCGCTGGGCTTCAGTTTATCCTGAGGAACGAAGGGCCCGGCGAGTCACTCCCTGCGGACCGGAACTCCAGGCCCGACAGCCCGCCCGTCAACACGCACATCGTTTTTCCTCCCCGCTCAGAAACGATGCACATCTTTCCACAGTTCTACCGCTACTCGTCTTGCCTCCTGCTTTGTACAATAGCGGTGCTTGGCCTCTCCAGGAGGAACCTATGCTGTTTGCCATCGTCTCCCGCGGCAAAAAAACTGGAACCCGCTTGCTCCCGCATCGCTTCAAAGACCAGCGCTATCACGTCCGGCTGGGCAAGCAGGGTCCCTACATTCCGGTTGCCGACTCCCGCGACATCCCTTCCTACTTAGCCAACGGCTATTCCCTGGAGATGAGCAACAGCGCCGAGAACCACAACCCCAGCCTGATCCGACCCGAATCCATCCGTGGTTGGAACTAAGAGTTTCTAACCGTCCGCCTCGTTGATCGGACCTTCGCTCCCATCACCTGTTAAGATGGACACACCCGCCCTCTCCGGGCCGCTACAACTCCCCGGCCGCTGTGGTGTTATATCCAGTGACCATGTATTTGAGCTCAGGAGCCGTTATCCTGAGGAGGATATCGCTCATGCGTAGATCGGCAGTTGTTCTGTTCGCGTTCGCTTTAACGACTCTCGTTGCTCTTGCGGCTGCTCCCGCGCCCGCCTACTCGCAGGATCAAGATCAGCCTGCTCCGAGCCAAGATCAGGGCCAACCTCCTGGAAATCAGGACCAAGGCCAGAACTCCTCTTATCAACCGTTCTCGGAGGAGCAACTGGACAATCTTCTAGCGCCGATCGCTTTGTATCCCGATCCGCTGCTCGCCCAAACCCTCGTCGCCGCTACCTTCCCCGACCAGGTCGAAGAAGCGGCCCGCTGGGTTCGCGGCAACGGTCAGCGCGGCATTGATGACCAGAACTGGGATGTCAGCGTCAAAGCCATCGCTCACTATCCTTCGGTCGTCGGCATGATGGCCGACAAAATCGATTGGACCACCTCTGTCGGCCAGGCTTACGTCAATCAGGGCAGTGACGTTTCCGCGGCGGTGCAGCGCCTTCGCCACCTCGCGCATAAGGTCGGCAACCTGGAGACCACTCCGCAGCAGGAAGTCATCGAAAACGGCGAGTACATCGCCATCGATCCCATTCAGCCGCAATACATTTACGTACCGGTCTACGATCCGGCGATTTGCTACTACCGGCGTCCCTATTGGGGACCCGCCATCGTTTTCGGCGCGGGCTTTCCCATCGGCGCCTGGCTCAACGTGGACTTCCGCTGGGGCTTCGGCGGCGGTTTTGGCGGGGTCTTTTATACCGGCTGGCGCCCGTGGGGCGGCTGGAACGACCACTGGATCTCGCGCGGCCGCCCGTTCATTCACGACGACCGCTTCTATGTGAACGATCGCTTCCGCAACATCAACGTGAATCGCACCGTGATCAACCGCACCGTGAACGTCACCAACATCAACAACTACAACTACATCCATAAAAACGTGACCTACAACAACGTGCAGGTTAACAACAACCGCGTCAATCGCGTGAACAACGTCCGCGTCAACAACGTCCAGCAGAATCACATCAACGTGAACAATAAGCAGCTCAACCGCAACATCGACACCAACAACTCGCGCGCCAACGAATTCCGCGGCCGGGACAATGCCGTCAACAACAACCGCCCGCCTCAGGCGCAGCTACAGCAGCAGCGCCAGGGACTCCAGAACCGTCCGGATTTCCAGCGGCCAAACAACACCCTGGCGCGCCCGCAGAATCAACCCCAGGTGCATACTTTTGGCCGCTCCGAAGGCAATTTCAACGCGCAAGCCTCCAGCCAGCGCGGTCAGGCCAGCCGCACCCAAATGGCGCAGCCGCCGAAGACTTATAATCCGCCCTCGCATTCTGGAGGTGGCGGAGGCGGAGGGCGTCCCGCTGGCGGTGGGGGTGGCGGCCATCCTGCAGGTGGCGGGGGCCATCCAGGCGGCGGGAGGAAACCATGAACTCGCCAGTAGCAATGATTTCAATCGTGGAGGCTAATTCGCCGATGAACGCACTCCGCCGCAAATGCTCTTCGCTCCTGGTTTTCGGGGTTTTTGCCGCCGTAGGTCTTCTCTCAGTCCCGACACGAGCTCACGCGCAAACGTCTGGGCAATCCACATTCAGCTCCCCCGACGAAGCGCTGCAAGCTCTCGTCTCCGCCGCGACCGCCAAGGATCGCTCCGCCCTCGGAAAGGTCTTCGGGTCCGACTACGACAAGCTGCTGTCCGGCGATCAGGTCGAAGACGACAAAGATCTGAATGATTTCTCGACGGCCGTCCAGGAATCCGCCAAGCTCCAGAAAAACAGCGATTCCAAGTACACCGTCCTGGTCGGCAAAGACAGTTGGCCCACGCCTATTCCGGTGGTGCAGAAGGACGCTAAATGGCTCTTCGACACCAAGGCCGGACTCGACGAAGTGCTCAATCGCCGCATCGGCGAAAATGAGCTCTCCGCCATCGAAACCTGCCGCGCTTACGCGGTTGCCCAGTGGGAGTACTACACCGAAGGCGATTGGGATCACGATGGCGTCGCCGAATATGCCCAGCGTCTCATCAGTTCGCCTGGCAAACACGACGGCTTGTATTGGGAGACGGCCGAGGGCGATAAGCCCAGTCCTCTGGGTCAATTCGTCGCCGCTGCCCGTGCCGAAGGCTATGGTCCTAACGATCCGACGCCCGACGCCGCAGGGAAGGGCGGCTCCGAGAAAACGGCTCCTACGCTGGAGCGCGCCCCGTATCACGGCTACTATGTGAAGATTCTCACGCGCCAGGGCCTGCACGCCGCCGGCGGAAAATACGGCTACATCATCAACGGCAACATGATCGCCGGTTATGCGCTGGTCGCGTATCCCGAGAAGTGGGGCAATTCCGGCGTGATGACCTTCATCGTCAACCAGCAAGGCCGCGTCTACGAAAAGAACCTGGGCGCCAATACGGCGAAAATCGCCGCGGCCATCACCGAGTACGACCCCGACCCCACCTGGAAGCGGGTCGAAACCACGCCATAACAGTCGAGGCGCAAGCGGGCGACACCTGATCGGGTCTAGAATGGTTCCAGCGGTGAACGGAACATGGACACCACTGGAACACAGCAAATTTTGGACACACCGCTCGCCGAATTTCATCGCCGTGCCGGAGCCAAGCTCGGTTTGTGGTTTGGCTGCAGCCTGCCCGATGATTTCGGCGATTGGACCTCCGAGTATCGGTTTGCCCAAAAGACCGTCGCGCTGATCGACAAAAATTATCGCGCCTATCTGTCCTTCACGGGTCCAGATCGCGTGCGCTACCTGAACGCGATTCTGACCAACAACATCAAGGATCTGCAGCCTTCTCGCGGGATTGTGTCGCTGCTGCTGAATCCGCAGGGCCACATCCTGGCGGAGATCGAAACCTACAACCTCGCCGAGAGCTTGTTCTGCGTGTCGTACGGGTCGATCCGCGAGCGGCTGATCGAAACGCTGGACAAGTTCATCATCATGGACGACGTCACGTTGGCTGACGAAACGCAGGGCTACGCGGCGCTGGGATTGGAAGGACCCGATGCCGCGAAGCTGGTCTCGCGACTCACCGGGATCGATGTGAGTGGGCTCGCGGCGCTGGAACGAAGGGAAGCGCAGGCGGATTCCATTCCCTGCGTCGTCGTTCGCAGAGCACCTGAGAAAACCATTGATGCGGAGTTCCTCGTGGAGAGGCAACATGCGGCAGCACTGTGGTCGCTGCTGGAGGCGAAGACGCGCGCGGTGGGCGGCGGGCCGATGGGCTATTCGGCGTTGAGCGCGTTGCGGCTGGAGCAAGGCGTGCCGTGGTTTGGGTATGACTTCGGCGAGAAACAGATTCCCCACGAAGCGGGGTTGCAGGACAGCCACATCAGCTACACCAAGGGTTGTTACACCGGCCAGGAAATTGTCGAGCGCGTACGTTCGCGCGGGCAAGTGAATCGCCGGCGCGTCGGCTTGGATTTCGCAGGCACGGCGATACCCGAAGCGGGCGATGTGCTGACGTCCGGTGGGAAAGAAGTTGGCTTCGTTACTCGCGCGGCGTTTTCGCCTTCGCGCTCGCATCCGATCGGCATGGGCTATGTGCGGAAAGATAACCAAGCGCTGGGAAGCGAATTGGAATGGCGCGGCGGATCAGCGAGAGTTTCCGCGTAAAAACGGAATGCTATACTTCCCCCATGGCTGACGCGATTCCCACACTCGACCCCGCCAAAGAAAGATTCATCCACATCACCATCCCAGTCGGGATGCTGCAGTGCAATTGCTCGATCGTCGGAGATCCGGTCACCGGCGAAGCGCTGGTGGTCGATCCTGGCGACGAAATCGAGCGCATCCTGGAGCTTCTCGGCCGGCATAAACTCACCGTGAAAGCCATCGTCAGCACCCACGCGCACATCGACCACGTCGGCGGCCTCAGCAAGCTGCATCAGTACACCGGCGCACCCGTCATGATGCATCGCGACGACGTGCCTTTGTACCAGGGCATGGACGTGCAGGCGGCGTTTCTCGGCGTTCCTACGCCGGAGATCGGCGAGTTGGATCAACTGCTGACGGAAGGCGACAAGTTGCAGTGGGGCTCGTTGATCGCCCACGTGATGCACACGCCGGGTCATAGCCCAGGCAGCATCTCTCTGTACTTGCCGCCGGATGCCGGTCGGATTGCGCTCGCACCGCCGCAACTTTTCGCGGGTGACACACTCTTTGCGGGCAGCATCGGGCGTACGGACCTTTGGGGCGGCTCGATGGAAACCATTATGGATTCGCTGCGCGGTAAGTTGTTGCAGCTTCCCGACGACACTGTAGTGCATCCGGGACATGGTCCGCGAACGACGATAGGCCACGAGCGCCAGTCGAATCCGTATTTGATCGAGCGGTAGGCGCCTTCGGATCGATTGGGCGAACGCGCGGAGCGGGCACGGCAATGCCGTGCCCCTACTAAAGCAGGGCGCGCGTGCTCGAGGCGAATCAGCGTTCCTTCGCCAGGCGCAATTCTTCCATTACCGACTGCAAGAGCTCCTTGGCGTGCGCCAGCTCCTGTACGACCATGCGCAGGTCCATCGCCGGAACCATCGGATTGCGCTGGCTGGTGCAATACACGCCATGCTGGCCGACCAAGACCAAGGCATTGGTCAAGCGGTCGAGAGACACAGCCAGTCGCCCGCGCTCGCGGCCGAACATCTGTTCGTAGTGCTCCAACTCGTCCTTGTGTTCTTCAAAAGCTGACATTCTTTGTGGTCCTCGAGGAAGGTCTTCTTGTGTTCGCGAAAGGCGCGGCGCAAAACATGTGCCGCAGGCGGTTGCACATCGGGCACAGCATATACTCAGGCAACTTTACCTCACGCGGTACGCATTACATAATTCGGATTGGCCGGCGGAGCGTGCCTCGCACCGTTGGTCCCGCAACACAAGCGCAGCGCGCTGGCGAGCACAGTCCCTAGGGTCTTGGGGAAGGGATTGGGCTGGAGCAATCAGAACATGCGACGTTCGGACCTGGTGCAACACAAAGAGAAAGAAAAAGGCGCGACCACGCGTACCTCACAGATCGTGTTTGGGGAGCGGCAGCACCTGCTGCGCGTACTGGATTCGCTGGAAGGCACGGATTTACCCATCGCGCGAATGCAGCAGGAACGCCGAAGCCTGGAAGAATTGATCCACGCCCGCACCCGGGAGCTGAATCAGATCAACACGGCGTGGGACGAAAAGATTGGGCTGGTCTTGAGCGCGGACGCCAAGCCGGAAATGCTGGAGAAGCTGGTCAAGCAAGCTCCGGCAGAAGATTTTTATTTGCTGCGCCTCATTAGCGAACACCCGCGCGCCAATGCAAAAACTTTGAACAAGCTGGCCAAGCATCCTTACGGAGCGATCCGCGAAAACGTGGCCCGCCACCCCAACGCCGATCCGACCACTTTGACCTGGCTGAGCCGGGATCGCAGCCAGCCGCTGTGGTACCTGGTGGCGTTCAACCCCAATACGCCCACGCCCTTGCAGCGGAAGCTGCGCGACCGTCTGAAGCGCCTGGGCGAAAGCCAAGTCTCGAGATAACTACCTCGGTTCTTAGCGTTTGCCACAGGTCCCAACTCCCTACACAGAACGCCCGGGAATCCGTCCTCATCTCGGCCATCAGGATCTTGTCGGCGCAATCTCCAGACCGGCCTTGCGGAGGCCATTGATCAAGTGCTCGACGAGTTGCGGATCCCACCACTTGGCGAGTTCTTCGCGTGCGACCACCGCGAAATCCGGTTTCACAGCCAGCAAATCGCGCACGGCGCTACTCGCGGCCTCTCGTTCGCCGAGCTGTCCATAGGCTGTCGCGAGCGCAAGGCTGGTACGCCAGAAGCCGGGCATGTTGATCTTGAGGGCGAAGTCCAGAGCGCCGCGGTAGTCATGCTTGCGGTACGCGTCGAAGAAGGACGCGAACCAATACCATCCGGGATGATGGGGATTGAGCTGCCTGGCGCGCACCACCAGAGCGCAGCCGCGCTCCCAGTCGCCAGCGTAGGCGATCAGGAAACCCAAGTAAGCGGCGGTGAATCCGTCCATGGGGTTGAGCCCGATGGCCCGTTCGGCAGAGTTCCGGAAGGCCTGGAACTCACGCCGGAAGAATTGGGCCGACGCCAGCGCGTGATAGGCGAGGTGATTCGATGGCGCGGCCTCGACGGCGTGCCGCGCAGTCGCGAGCGCGCGTCCGACGGGATCAGGCCGGACGTTGAATCCGTGGGTGTACTCTTCCCTGATGAGCATCGACAGCATGGCCCAACCATCGGCGTAACCCGGCGCCTGCTGAACGGCGCGTTCCAAGCCGGCCCTGGATGCGGCGTGCTCTTCCGCAGAGAGGCGCGGGAAGTGCGCGAAGCTGCGGAGTACGGCCTCGTACGGCGTCAACTGCTCGGGAGCCCGGTTGCGCAGAACTTCACTCATGTTGTGCGGCAGAACGCCATAGGTGTCGGCGACAGTGGAGACGATGCGCGGGACCAAGTCATCTTGCAGCGCGAAGATCTCTTCCGGGCGAAGCGGACGATCATAAGCCTCGGCCCAGAGGTGGACACCGGAGTTCGCGTCCACGAGTTGCGCCGCGATCCGCAGCGTCGACCCTGCTTGGCGAAGGCTCCCCTGCATCAGATAGCGCGCGCCGAGTTCCTTGCCGACGGCGCGGACATCGACGGCCTCCTGGGCGTATTGCAACGTGGAACTGCGGGCGATTACCTTGAGATAGGAGAAACGCGACAGGCCGGTCACGATATCCTCGCTCAGCCCTTCGGCGAGTGCCGTGAGGTCGGCATTGACGCCGCCGTAGTGGAAGGGCAGCACGGCGACCCAGAATCCCTCGTCGGCACGGGCAGCGCCCGAGTCGGGCACCTTTGAGGCGGCCGCGCCGCGAAGGGCGTCGCAGATCTCCCGCGCGGACGGGAAACGGTCGGCGGCGCACTTCTGCAGACACCTTTGGATCACACGCTCGAGCGCCACGGGTAGGTCGGCGCGCAGCTCCGTGATCGGACGAGGCGTATCGCGCAGTATCGCGGAGGCCAGCTCCGCCGAGGAGCGTCCTTGGAAGGGGCGCTGGCCGCTCGCCAACTGGTACAGCACAGTGCCCAGCGAGAAGATGTCGGTGCGCTGGTCGATCGCGCGGCCCATGATTTGCTCGGGTGACATGTAGGAGGGCGTTCCCATGACGACATCTACCTCGGTGAGCCCCGCCGAGGTTATCGTGGCATCGCTGGAGTTGGCTGCATAGATCTCCTTCGCGATGCCGAAGTCCAGTACTTTGACGCGACCGTCACCGGTCACCATGACGTTGGCGGGCTTCAGGTCGCGATGGACGATACCCTTCTCGTGAGCGGCGGCTAGCGCCTCCGCGATCGCGTTGGCGATCTCGAGGATTCGATCGACGGGGAGACCGTCCTTCGGAATGAGCCGATCGAGCGAGCGGCCCTCGACCAGCTCCATGGTGATGAAATGGACGCCATCGACTTCCTCGACCGAGTGCAGCGTGACGATATGCGGATGATTGAGGGCGGCGACGGAGCGCGCTTCGCGCTGGAAGCGCGCCAGGCGCTCGGGATTTCGGGCCATGTCTGGCGGCAGAACCTTCAGCGCTACAGCGCGCCCGAGTTTGGTGTCGTCGGCGCGATAGACGTCGCCCATGCCGCCCGCGCCGATGGCCGCGGTGATTTTATAGTGAGCGAGTACGCGGCCGATCAAATCGAGCCTTCCGCGAGCCGGGCGCTTGTCAGCTTGCGGCTCTGTTTTCCGGGCAAATACTGGTCGATTCTACACCCCCAGAGAACGGAAAGGCGGAGTTGAAGAAGTTAATCTCACGGATTGAATGAGGAATTCGAACAGAAGGCCCGACGTGGGTTTTCTTGGGTGAGTCGAAACGGCTACCTTGCGGCGGCTTTGGCTTTGCCGAGCTCAGGAACCAGGGCGAGGCGCCCAGATTTTGGTATTTGCTACGACCGCGCCGTAGATGTCCCGCAGGGTGATCTCTGCTGTTGGTCGTGCAACAGGGTCCTAATCCAAGAGCGAAAGGTCACGTAGCCGAAAATGCGACTATTCGGCCAAGCGACGAGAAGCCCGTTCTAACTAAGCCCCCCGCCGCCAGCCTTAGCTGTATCTCGCGCATGACGATCATCAAAACTTCAACTTCTTATTTCGCTTTCGTTAGCCCCGCAATAACTGCGGCAACTTTTTCGAAGGTCTCATTCCAGCCCTCGAGTTGTCCGCTGTTCTTTGCGTCTTCCATGGGTTCATTTCCAATCATGGTGAGTTTCGTCTGGCCGTTTCCAAAGTCCTCAAAAATAACCACGTCGCGAGCATCTTCTACGGCCTCGTGTTCGATTCCATACTGCGCAGGATCAACCTTGTTTCCCTGCGCGTCGGCAAAATACAGGGAGTAAACGATCTTTTCGTGAGGAACAATCTCGTGGTATTCCCCG
>Ga0210403_10004773_pt1 | contig 11613 bp, 6 predicted proteins | sample IncBWC19MmetaG_FD_150863 | JGI IMG/M metagenome (GOLD analysis project Ga0210403, IMG submission 150863) | Forest soil microbial communities from Barre Woods Harvard Forest LTER site, Petersham, Massachusetts, United States - Inc-BW-C-19-M | ecosystem: Environmental > Terrestrial > Soil >... | reverse complement strand
ACCATCGTTTCCGGCATTCTCTATCTGCTTCTCCGCTGTGCGGCGACGAAGGGCAGCCAAGGCAGTGAGACGTCGCAAAATCAGGCTCGTGTTAAGTCGATACTCACGACTCATGTCATCCGAAGAGACTGGTGCGACTTCGTGTAACAGCGCACGAAACGCCGGCTTGGCCAGCTCTGATTAGGACATTTGCACTGTCGTCAGTGGTGGAGTCTAAATTGCGTGAGCCGAATGTCATCAAAACTGATGATCGAGAGGTCGGTGGGTATCTGATGGACAACTTACACAATAATCTTAGATGGGGATGTCGGTAATGTGGCGGTCTTGAACGTCCTGGACTCTTCCTTTCCAGCCTCCGCCACTGCCATTCCAGTACTTGATCGCCGAATGCAGGGTCGCGCCTAGATAAAACAGAGCTGCAAGCGGCAGGGTGAATGCCCATGCGGGGTTCAATCGATAGTAGCGCACCATAGCCGAGTACGTGATCGTCATCGCGGCCCAGGCTGCGGCACCCATAATAATCGCCAGACTGCTGCGTGTGAGCAACAACAGTGGAGGTGCCAGATAGGTGATCACCATGCCTGCAAATGTGCAAACTAGCAGGAGCGAAGAGTGCTTCAACTGGTTGAAGGCCGTGCGCGAGACCATGAGCTCGACGTCTGAGAAGGTCTCGTATCGTCGCAAGCTTTGGCTCTGATCTGTTAATCCTATCCATAATCTTCCGCCGTGCTGTTTCAGGAGCCGGGCCAGTGAGCAATCATCGATAACGGCGCCGCGAATGGATTTCAGTCTTCCAGCGCGTTCCAGAGTTTCTGCCCTCACAAGCATGCAGCCCCCCGCTGCGCCTGCGGTAGAGCGACGGGTAGCGCGAATCCAGGCTGGCGGGTAGAGCATGAAAAAGAAATACACAAAAGCGGGAATGAGCAGTTTTTCCGCGAAGCTCTCGCAATGCAGCTTCACCATAAACGAGACCAGATCGTAATGACCATGCGAGGCAATGAGACCCAGATTCGCTACGGTCTCCGGACCGTGGACTACGTCAGCGTCCGCCAACATGAGCCATGCGGGATTTAACGTGCGTGCGCGCTCAATGCCCTGGTGCAACGCCCACAATTTCCCGGTCCACCCTGCCGGCAAGGGTTTGCTCTGAATCACAATAAGAGCATCGGCCTTGCCTGCTTTCTCTGAAGCGCGGCGTGCCACATCCGCCGTACCGTCTGTACTCTCATCATCCACGAGAACGACGGGCATCGCCACGGACTGATTCAATAACGATGTGACGACGGGTCCGATCAGTTCTGCCTCATTGCGGGCCGGAACTATAGCAATGATGCCGCCGGAGAATCGCGTGTCATTGGCGTCGGTCTTTGAGCTTTTAACACGCCAGAAGGCGCCCCTGGCCAGGACGAGGTAAGACCAGGTCAGAGCTGTAAGCGTAGCGACGCTCGTGGCAAGCATCGACATCGGGGTGGGCCCGAGGGTACAACTTAAGGAGTTGTCAGATCAAGGCACATACAGACGATCACCCTCTGGCGTTCTTAGTCTGCCGGCGCCCCGTGGGAATGACTCCGTGAAGTTCATGCGGATTCCGTGCTCCGGCCGCAAGATCACCATCGGGCGTGCTTCGATGGTCTGGCCCGGAACCAGACGAAAATCGTATTTTCTGAGTAGAACACTCAGAATCATGAGGATCTGCAGTACAGCGTAGTTGCCGCCGATACAGCCCCGCGGCCCAGCCCCGAAGGGCAAATGAGCGAAAGGCGTGTGACGCTTCTCATTCACTTTTGCAAACCGCTCGTGGTCGAAACTCTCCGGGTTCTCCCAGTACTGCGGCGAGTGGTGTGCACCATAGATGAACACAACGACCGTCGATCCCCGTGGTATTTCTAGATCGCCTGCGCGATCATCTGCGAGAGCCATTCGGTCGACCATCCAAAATGGCGGATAAAGGCGCAGCGCCTCCAATATGACTTGAGTTGTGAACTCGAACTTGGGAACGTCCGAAAAACTCAGAGGCTTGTCGCCCAGCACAGAATCGAACTCCTGCCGTACCCTGTCAACACAATCCGGACGCGAGCTCAGCAAGTACAGAAGCCACGATAAGGCATTTGACGAGGTTTCATGCCCCGCGACCAGCAGTTGCATGCTTTCGCTAAGGATCAACTCATCGCTCATGCCTTCGCCGTCGCTGTAACGAGCATCCATCAAGATCTGCAGCAGATCGTTACCGGGGGCTTCTTTGCGCCGCCGCCGAATGTAATCGCGCAGAACGCCGAAGGCGCGGGCTCGCATTTCCTCGTGTCTGCGCAACTCACCGGAGACCGCAAACCAGGGGTTCAGATAGGGCTGAATGGTTTGGCGAACCATGAATTCCTGGACCGTCGAGATGGCCAGGCTGATGAGTTCGATGTCTTCCTCTTTCAATCGGGCGCCAAACAGAGATCTGCCCACCATTGCGAAAGTAATCTTCATCATGTGAGGGTAAATATCGACAGGGCCGATACGCGATTGTCTGTCGAATTCCCTTAGCGACTCGGCGAGGGAATCCTGCATGATGGAAGACAGGATTTCGAGCTGCTTTCGTTCAAAACCCGTCTGGATGAGTCGCCGCTGCGTACGCCAGGCCTCTCCCTCCGTCGTGAGAAGGCCCTTGCCCAGGAAATGGCCCATCCGCTTCACTTGAATCTCGGACTTGTGGTAATTCTCCGAATTCGTCTTCAGCACGTGCTGAATGACGACGGGATTGATGGTGACAATCGCCTCCTTAACGCCACCAAAATAGAACCGGAAGGTGTCGCCGTGAAGTCCTATGTACTTCGACAGCACCTGGACAGGATTGTGCGCCATGGCGCGCGAATCGAGGAAGGAGCGAAATCGGGAGACGGCGGGGACACTTTGCGCCAAGGTCACGCCTCGCTATCCAGATGCGTATCAATCACAGCCGGAAATCCCGCGTGCAATGCCTGAATGGATTGTCTGGTCATCGGTAAATTTAGGTGCTCGATAATTGATCTTCGCTTCCCAATTGCTTCAAAAGTAGCAGATGATGTTTGATCGCCCGCCTCATTGTGGGATGTTGCCGATAGGGAACTCCATACTCCTCGGCGGTCTCCTTCACGATCCTGGTCAGCGAAGCATAGTGAGTGTGGCAAACAAAAGGGCACAAATGATGGACGATATGGTGATTGAGCCCGCCTGCAAGCCAACCAACGAGCGGCTTCGTCGTTGCGTAGTCGGCCGTTGTCGCGAATATGTGATAGATTCCGTTGTCAAACTCGCTGCGGCTCAAAGGAAAGTAGGTACTGTCGACACAGTGCGTGGTTTGGAATACGAGGGCTACGCTCAAGCCGATGATCAAATGGGCCAGCACGAAGGCCAAAGCGACTAGCAAAGGGGATTTCCCCAACAATACCACCGGCAAGACCAACATGTAGGTGAGGTAGAATCCTTTGCCTGCAAACAGGATGACATATTCTCGCACCGGATGCCTGGTCTGTTTCAGATAGTCGTGGGAAGGGAAGAAAAAGCACTCAAAGTCGCGCAGGAACACATAATCGAGTGAAAATAGCGCGTAGAGGAACAGCGCATAGATGTGCTGGAACCGCTGCAGCGGCACCCTGGGTTCGTGAGGCGTAAATCGTAAGACGCGGCGTCCTGTAAGTGCGTCGTCTTCCCCGTGGAGGTTGATGCAGGAGTGGTGGCCTCGATGGTGGAGGATCCGCCACATATACGAACTGATTCCACAGACATCGAAAACATAGTTCAAGGCTTTGTTTACAGACCGCACCGATGAGATGGCGTTGTGATTGCTATCGTGCGCGATGTTCAGTAAAAGGAACGTCTGTGCGATGGCGTTCAGAAGGTATAGACCGACGAACCTCCATGAATCCGGCTTGAGTGTGTAGAGGGCAATCCAGCTGCCCGCCAGCACTGCCAGCCCCACCGCGATTTTCACCCACATAGCAGGGTCGGCTTTGGGAGAAATCTTCCCGTCGGAAAAGAAATCGTCTAGCCTGCGGCGCAAGACTTTCGGGAACGAAGACACACTCGCTGGGTCGAAAACGGAGTGCTGCAGCGCAGCCTCACTTGGAACAAGATCATCAATCTCCGGGTTCAGACTAATAACCGCCTCGTCTCGGACGTACTCATGCAATGATGTCAGGTTAGTCGCATGCATTCCGGCCGAGGTCGCTTAGTGTCGACCAAGCCGGTGGCGGATCTCTTGTTGCGCAGCCACCGCCATCTGGCGCAGGCATTAGAATCCGATGTTAGTCCTAAAACTTAAGCGAGATCAAGGGAATTTCGGATCACGTGGAGCCGAGGTAACGGCTCATGTTCTTTGTATGAGAAGGGGTGTCGTACTCCTTCACAGCTTTCCAAATCTCTGTTAACATCACACATCTCTGATAAACATCACCGCTCTGTGGGGTATGGAACCAAGAAGCTTTGAGTCGGACGATCCGACGCGGGGCGGGGGTTCGTTCACTGGACCGAGACATGCACGGTCTTGGGAATGGCTGTGCCTTTGTTCTCGAAGTCGGTCTGCCCTTGCGCACGGGGAGCAGCTAGACTTTTGTTCTCTTAATAACGGAATCTTCTCATTCAACGTAGGAGGTTAACGAATGGCGGTGCACCGCCATGAGACCGATCCGAATCTATGATAGCTTCGATTTTAGGCAAGCTGGATAGTCTAGGGGATCAGCACCCACACAGAGTTCTCTATTCCTACATTGATGTGAACGGCGATCCGATAGGAGGCTACTCCTACGAGTCGTTTCTCCACCGAACCAAGGTGATCGCCGGACATTTGCGCAAGCAGCACGGTTTCTCATCGCAGGACCGTCTCCTGCTCGCCTACCCGCCGGGGCTCGAGATGATTTGCGCGTTCTTTGGCTGCGTGCGCGCCGGGTTAATCCCTGTGCCCGTCTATCCCCCGAACTCTCGGGGTTTCCAGAGCGCCCTGTACAAAATGGTGCACATCGCAAAGGACTGCCAGGCGGCGGGCATTCTGACCAGCAAAGACTACCTCGGATCCCTGAGGACAAATCTTGCCAGAAGCGGAGTCTCGGCATCGGGAGTCGACGTCGACTACATTTCCAGTCTTCGTTGGGTTGTGACGGAAGACTTCGTCGATAAGGTTTCGGACGAAACATTCAATGGTGCTTCAAAGATTCTGTTCCTCCAATACACGTCGGGGTCGACTCGAGATCCTAAAGGCGTGATGGTCACGCACGAGAACATATTGCATAACTGCCCGCTGGTGATCGACCATCCCGATCCGGTAGTCGTTTCCTGGCTGCCGCAGTATCACGATATGGGGTTGATTGGGTGCTACCTTTATCCCGCGCTCACGGGCGGCACGACCTACGGCTTCGCTCCAAACGATTTCATTCAACGCCCCACCCTGTGGTTCGACGCGATCAAGACTTATGAGGCCAGCGCCTCGGCGGCGCCAAACTTCGCCTACGATTATTGCTTGCGTGCCGGGAGGGTTTCGAAGGAGAGCCTGGAGGGTTGCGATTTGAGCTCGCTCAGGTTGCTGATGGTGGCGGCGGAACCCGTCAAACCGGACACGTATACACGGTTCCTTGAGGCTTTTCAGCCTCATGGACTGAAGTCGGAAAGCTTTTTTGTCGCGTACGGGCTGGCGGAAAATACCCTCGCGGTGTCGCTTGGTGGCCGCAATATTATCTCGGTCAACAAGAACGCAGTTGCACGGGGGAAGGCCCGCATGACTACCGAGGTTTCCGAAATCGGCGGGGCAACTCAGATTGTCAGCTGCGGAACTCCACTCCCGGGACTCACGGTAAAGATCGTGGATCCGGAGAAGCACGTCGCTCTGGAGCCGGGTCGAATTGGCGAGATTTGGATCGCTGGGGGCAGTAAATGCCCGGGATTCTGGAACAATCCGGAACTGACGCTGAAGCTGTTTCATGCCCGGCTGGTGGATGACAGTCCCTACGACGACGGCTACCTTCGCACCGGCGATATGGGTTTCTTACACGGCGGCGAACTCTTCGTTTGCGGCCGTATCAAGGACATGATTATTATCCGCGGGCAAAACTACTACCCGCAGGATATCGAAGCAGTGGTGGAGAAAGCGTCCGGCTTGATCCGGACGAATTGCGTTGCCGCGTTTCAGATTAATGAAGACAGCGAGCCGGCGCTGGCAATCGTCGCCGAGGTGAAAAATCCAAAAGCGCTTCCCGATGCGTTGAAGATTGCAGCTGCCGTCCGGAATTATCTCAACGTGGAAGTGGCTCTGATTTCTTTTATCGCGCCCCGTGCCATACCCAGAACCAGTTCGGGCAAGATCATGCGCCACAAAACAAAGCACATGTGGTTGCAAGGTCAATTTACCGTTCTGTCGGAGTTTTCACGGGAGAAGGACGTTGAACTGGCAACCTCCGGTTCCGCAGGCCAGTCGCCTTTCGACGTATTGAAAGCCCGTTACAACTTGACCGGCACGGAATCGTACAACCTCGTCGAAGCCGGGCTGGATTCCATGGATCTTGTTGTGTTCATGCACGAGATCAAGGAACTCTTAAAAAATAAAGACGCCGATATGCTGGCCAGACAGATGGATATCGGTCTCATTCAGCGTGTGAGCGTAGCCGAATTGTTTCGACTTGCCGAACAGTTGGAGCATGCTCCCGAAGAAGCGCTGGTTCCGCTGCGGCAGTCCTTGGCGGCATTTCGCGAAGAGCAGCGCGTGGCGGAGCAACTGATGATGAGCAACGACAGGAAGCTTATCTTCGAACCGCCGGCGCCTGCGTTATTGCCCGAAACTCCGGCTCTGAGAAACGTTCTGCTCACCGGTGGTACCGGCTTCATTGGACCGTTCCTCGTGAAAAGCCTGCTGGAACAAACGCATGCCAAGGTCCACGTTCTCGTCAGGGCGTCCGAGGAGCGTCAGGGTAGGCAAAGATTGAGGGCGGCGATGGAATCGATGGGATCGTGCCCGGCGAAACTGATGGAGATGTTCGAGGCCCGCGTGGTTCCGGTTTGCGGAGATCTCGGCCAGAAGAGGCTGGCGTTGGCGCGCGAGGACTGGGATTTTCTGGCGAATGAAATTGACACGGTGTTCCACAACGGCGCAACCGTAAATTACCTGCTCAATTATGACCGGATGCGTGACGCGAACGTGCAGGGGACGAATGAAGTCTTGAGACTGGCGTTCGAAGGGCGGCCCAAGAGCTTCAATTACGTCTCGACTACGTTCATATTTGGCTGGGCTGTTAAGAAAGTCCTATATGAGACCGACTTCAACGAGAATATGGAGCTTCTCGATTTTGGATATAGCCAGTCCAAATGGGTATCGGAGCAAGTGGTTATGGACGCGCGCCGCCGAGGGCTTACTACTCGGATTTTTCGGCCCGCACTCGTGAGTCCCTCCATTACCGGCGGAGGCAACAACTTCGACATCGCTGTTCGTTTAGTGGCGTTCATGGTGAATCACGGCATTGGAGTCGATGCCCTGAACCAGGTGAGTTTCGTTCCCGCAGACATCACGGCGAACAATATTGTTGCGATTTCCGCAACTCCCGGCACGGAGAACAAGACGTATCACGTCGTGAGGGACGATTACGCGAACATGCTGGATATTACTAGTCTCATTACAAAGGCGACCGGCCGGCAATTTGAAGTGTTTAGTCTTCCCGACTTCGTTCCCGAGCTGATCCGGAGGTGCAGGAAAGAAGATCTCCTCTTTCCGCTGCTGGATTTCTTGGTGAACTCGGTGGACAACATCTCGTCGATGGAATTCAAGCGCTACGACAGTTCCTGCTATCAGGCAGCTCGAGATGCCTCCGCATGGGGTAAGCCGGATCCGTCTCTCGAAGAGACGGTCAATGGCATCTTGCGATTCATGCATCGAAAGGGAATCATCTCGATTGCGCCTCGTGAGTTCAACGCTGTGAGTAACTGCCGTGAGGCGTTCACTGGCGCGGACGCATCGAGCGTGGCACCGTGACGTTAATGTTTCCGAAATACCATCGTCTCTTTTAGGCGCTGTCCTGTTTCCAACGTGCCAGTCGTAGTCAACGTCATCTCGGCTCCATCGGCGGAGACCACCCACCGATCCGTTTGAGTGACTTGGTCACCTCGCCGGTAAATCGAATCGACCGTGTGAGCGTCCACAAGTTGAAGGGTCACGGTATCGTTGATGGAGTTTTTCAGATCATATTCCTTACCGTCAAAACGGGCGCTGTAGCTGAAGTCACCCGAGAAGTGGACCCCATCCTTTCCAGACCCCTCAATTTTGAGCGCCATCCCTTGCCGCAACCGAGTCTTACTCGGATCCTGGGTCCACTCACCAGCAAATGGGTCATTAGCAGACTTCTTCCCCCCGGTTCGCGTCCACACGGTGATCCGGTCGGCGCGGCCGCTCTGTGAAGTCCTGCTCGTTAATTCATTACCGTCATTCGACAGCTTGTCGTGAATCGTCACCACTACGACTCCATCCTTTTTCTCTTTGATTTCGACTTGATGCTTGTCGATCTTCCGTAGCTCGATTTGATTGAATGACGGAATGCCTTGTACGGACGCTTCACGGCCGTCCAACTTGGCAGCAAAATCGAGGTGGGTGTCGCCTGACATCACGACGTGGACTGTTCCGTGTAGAGATGTGATGGACAGTTTGTTGGGGGGATCGAGGGAAGACTGGGCAGAGAAAAGCGTCCAGGAGCCAATGCGGGGGTCTGCGGCACCAAGTTGAAGGGCGGCAAGCAACCCGAGCAACGCGAGTTTGTGCAATAGTCCTCCTGGAGGCTGTACAACAATAATACGAACCCGTTCGAAATGGGAACCCCGTCCGCACCGGTTAGTCGGAAACACAGCTTTCAAATGAAGATCAACCGGGAGTCCGATCTGGGCCTCTGCGCGGGATGTGAATCTCTTTAGTAACGATTGTGAGTGATTGGGATTAGCCCACTCCCCGATTTCGCGTCACACTATGAATCTCATGCATGTGCGTCGTTTCTGGCTGTCCGGGGTCGTCCTTGTCGCGGTCCTCGTGCTAGTTCCATTTTCCTTTCACGCAGAGCGCCATCTAGAGACTGCAACTCGCATCGAAGGTAGCGAAGCAGGAAGAGTCCCGCAGGAGTTGGCCACTCGCTTTCGTTCGCCATTCGTTGACCGCGTGGTCCTGGTGATTCAGGGACTCCCTCCTGCAGACTCTGAGGAGGGCGAGCAAGCGTTAGCAACCATCGAAAAGGCGCTGCAAGAGGAACCTGGCGTGTCGGGAGTTGTTTCCCACCTTGATTTTCCCGATCCGATTTTCCTGGGCAAGGGAGGAGGCACTTTTGTTCTGGTGGGGCTCGCCTCAACCGAGGGTCCCGTAGAGTCGCTCGTCCCTAAGCTTCATGAGTTGGAGCACTCTCTTCAAAACCAACTGCTGGGCCGCTATCCGGCGGCGAAGCTCGAACTGACGGGAGAAACACCACTTAATTTCGACATTCGAAAAGCTAGCGCCGACGACGTACAACACGCTGAGAGTCTCGTGATTCCTGGCACTCTGGCGCTTCTGTTGCTGGCTTTCGGAAGCTTGGTTGCGGCCTTGATTCCAGTAGCCGTTGGTCAGCTTGCTATCGCCAGCGCTCTGGCGATCGCAGGCTTCATGGCTCTGCGCTGGCACTTGTCCATCCTGGTTCAGAATCTGTCCACGATGCTTGGGCTAGGCTTGGGAATCGACTACGCGCTTCTGATGGTGAGCCGCTTCCGGGAAGCCATTGCCACCGACCAAAACGGAGTCAAGGCCTGGGCCATCGCGGCACGTCAGGCAGGCCGTACTCTCCTGATTTCGGCCGCGACCGTGGCCATCGGATTCCTGGCACTTTTGACGGTCCCCATCAGCGAAGTCCGTTCCATCGGTGTTGCTGGATTCCTGGTTGCAGGAATGAGTGTGTTGCTGGCGAAGACCCTCGTTCCGGCAGTGCTGGCGGCTCTCGGTCCGCGAATCAATGCGGGGCGGATACCCTTTATTGCAAGTTGGGACGAACATCGCGCAGCCCGCACGGAAAACCGTTGGAGGCGATGGGGGAAAGTGATCGTTGCACATCCCTGGCTCGCCATCATTTTGGCAGGGGTCCCTTTGCTTCTGCTCGCCTCGCAGGCCACCCGGTTCGATACCAACGTCCCCAAAGGGGATTGGCTACCGTCACAGGCAGAATCGGTTCGCGCGCTTCACACCCTTGAACGAATGGATCGGGTTGGCATGGTTTACTCGTTGCGCGTGATACTCGAACTTCCAACCGATTCCATTGCGCAAACGGACGCTGGCTGGAACGCACTTGATCGTTTCAGCAAGCGGCTCGCGAGCGACCCTCGTTCCGACCGCGTGATCTCCCTCACATCGATTGCGCAGAGTGACCGCTCTGGCCTCGGCAACCTCTCGCGCGAGACTCGTCGATCGTTCCTTAGTCGCGATGGACGGGCGGCGTTGATTGAAGTGTTACCCGCGACTTCGGTCTCAGTGAACGATCAGGTCGACTGGGTGCGGGAGTTGCGGAACACTGGTGCGCCAGTTCTCACGGGAGTACCCGGCGCCACGCTGCGCGTTGGGGGCATCCCTGCGCTGACTGCCGACTATCAGACTATTGTCCGGGAGCGGTTCCTATCGGTAATCGCGCTGGTGGTGGGAGGAACGCTAATTGCGCTTCTTGGCGGGTTCCGATCGCTTTTCGCCGCAGTGAAGGCCATCGCTCTGAACCTGCTCTCGGTTGCAGCCGCCTTCGGAGCATTGGTTCTGGTGTTTCAGGACGGGCACGGCATCCGCTTTTTCGGAGTTCCTGAGGGAACGGGCAGCATATTTCCTATCGTGCCCATCGTCGCTTTTGCCATCGTTTTCGGACTGAGCATGGATTACGAAGTGTTTCTGGTCGCGCGAGTCCTCGAAGCGAGGAGGGGCGGTCTGAGTGAATTGGAGGCAATCCCCGAGGGCCTGGCCAAAACCGCAGGACTGATTACCAGCGCCGCCGCGATCATGATTGTGGTATTCGCAGCATTCACCTTCGGAAACTTCCTGGTGGTGAAGATGCTCGGATTTACGCTGGCGATTGCGGTGTTGATTGACGCAACTATCGTTCGCATTGTGATTGGACCTGCACTTCTTCGTGTTGCCGGCGATTGGAACTGGTGGCCTGGAGGCCTCACCGGCGCACGCAATGCACCCGGGGTCGCCAACGACGAATAATGCAAAACGATATGCGCAGTTCAACCCATTCGGAACCTGTCCGTTTTGAGCCGGCGCTAATTTGCAGCCCGGCGAAGGGTCGCTCTGAGGGGTGGAATTGACACCTGGGCGGATTACCCTCGTAACGACAGATACTGAACGGAGCTTGTTCAATCGAAGTGCGGGCTGCAACCTATTGCCAGAGGCATTTCTGAAGGGATATGGCGCTGGCAGACTCGTCTTCGTTCAAAGCGAAACTTGTGGGTAAGCGGGTGGTCGTGAAAGTTTCTCTTTTCAGCCGGGCCTTCCCCGGCACAATCGCCGCGACGGATGAAACCGGATTCTGTTTTCAGAGCGATGAAATGGTGCAGGCTTTACGCGAGAGTACTGGGAGCATAATGGCCAATATTGATGCACCCAGCCTCTATCTGCCTTTCTCAAGT
>Ga0210403_10004770_pt1 | contig 11620 bp, 5 predicted proteins | sample IncBWC19MmetaG_FD_150863 | JGI IMG/M metagenome (GOLD analysis project Ga0210403, IMG submission 150863) | Forest soil microbial communities from Barre Woods Harvard Forest LTER site, Petersham, Massachusetts, United States - Inc-BW-C-19-M | ecosystem: Environmental > Terrestrial > Soil >... | reverse complement strand
ATATGCCGGAGTGGGCGCGCATCAGCCAGATTGATGCTTCCGCGCACGATGCCGGGACGGCGTATGTGGCCGTCGATCGCCACCAGTTCGACGATCTGCGTCCTTATATTTACAAGACCAGCGACTACGGCAAGACGTGGACGAAACTGGGGCATGGAATTCCGGACACGGCGTTTGTGCGCGTGGTGCGGGAAGATCCGAAGAAACGCGGGCTGCTGTATGCGGGAACGGAAGCGGGGATGTTCGTGTCGTTCGATGACGGCGCGAAGTGGCGTCCGCTGCAGCTGAATCTGCCGACGACGCCCGTGCACGATCTGGTGATCAAAGATAACGATCTGGTGGTGGCCACGCATGGACGCGCGTTCTGGATTCTCGACGACCTGTCTCCGCTGCGGCAGTACAGCGATGATGTCGCGCAGAAAGAAGCGTTCCTGTATGCGCCGGCGATGGCTTATCGCATTCAAGCAGGAGCGGGCGGAGAGCGGCATCCCTCGAAACGCACCGGGCAAAATCCGCCGGCGGGCGCGGTGATCTATTACTTCCTGAAGGATGCGCCGAAGGCCGGCACCGAAGCCAAGGTTGAGATCCTCGATGCTTCAGGAAAAGTTATCCGCAAATATTCAAGTATGGAATACAACACGCTGGAGGAGCCGCTCGATCCCGACGACAAGAAGCCGGAGAAGCAGCTGAAGCCGGAGGCGGGCTTGAATCGTTTTGTTTGGGACTTGCGTTATGAAGAGGCGCATCATGTACCGGGCTACTATCTCTGGGAGTACGGGAGCGGAGCGCGGGGGCCGGTGGCGATTCCGGGGCACTACCAGGTTCGACTCACGGTAGGGTCGCAGAGCCAGACGGCGGCGTTTGATTTGAAGCTGGATCCGCGAGTGCAGGTCAGCCCGGCTGATCTGGAGGCGCAATTGAATCTGCTGCTGCAGACGCGCGACGAGTTGAGTCGGGTTTACGATGCGGTGAATCAGATTCAGGACGTGCGTTCGCAGGTGGCCGGGCTGAAGCGGCGGCTGCCGGAAAACGCCAGCACGAAAACGATTGCGAACGCGGCCGACGATTTGGAGAAGAAACTGGTGGCGGTGCGCGAGGAAATCATCAACCTGACCATCAGCGCGAACGAAGACTCACTGGCGTATCCTCCGCAACTGGATGCGCGGCTGGCGTATCTGGCGATGGATGCGGCTACCGCCGACTCGGCGCCGACCGAAGCCGAGCAAAAGGAATTCGAGAAGCTGAAGCGGCAGAGCGGGGAACTGATTGGGCGCTGGGAAGACCTGCAGCGGCGGGACTTGGCCGCGTTTCAGAAACTGACGGTTGAGGGCAGCCTGTCGACGGTAGTGGTGCCACCGGCGGGGCGGGCCACGGAGGAGGCGGTTCCGGCGCATTGAAGGTTATGTAGCTTTGACGTCGCTCTACTGCGCGCCGTCGAAAATCCCCCCTGCGACTCCGCACAGGACAGGCTTTCTCGCGCAAAGATCGCGCGAGACATGGGCAACCCTCCCGCCCGAGGGCGAGGCGCCCTCGGGACAGCCGCCGGAGGCACTGGCGCTACTGTTGACTCCTCCTATTACTCCTATTACTTCCGTGCCACTTCGATGGCACTGTTGTGCCTTGTTCGGACGCGGGCGGATTGCTATTGTGCCGATAGAGCTTAATGTTGGTTCCTCCCCTGAGGGTCAACGCGGTTGCGGACGATCCTGGATTTGGGGGGTGTATATGCGAAAGATAAATTTGTTCTATGCGGCGATTGGCTTTGCGGTGGCCCGCTGGATTTTTAAGCGGCAAGCAGTAGTCGATCCGGTAACGCGGTTCCGGACGCAGGGCTTGCTGTAGAGGTTTTTTCCGGGCTTGGGCGTGCGCCCCGTTGCGCCTCCATTTCGTCAGCGCGCGCCCATTGCTTTCATCCTTCCTGCGGTAACTATTACCAAAGTTCGCCTGGTCACCGGGCTCCCATTTTCAGCACTACTGTATTCCTCTCGTCGCCGGCAATGATGCGGTAAAACTTCTTCAACTCGTCTGCGCGCGCCACCGGCACGCTCAGTTCTTTCACTTCGAGGGTGCGGCTGTAGTGGATGTGGTTGTCTTTCACTTCAGTCTTCGCGTGATAGCTGGCGAAGCTGTAGTCGGCGTCGACCGGAGGAGGCAGGTCGTCCACGACATAGCCAGCCGGGATTGCGATCTCGAAGGTATCGGTGTCGCGCGACGGGCCCTCGAACTCGATGGCGAACTTGCGCGGATCTTTGGTTTCCAAAATCCCGCTGCTCTGCACACCCAGCACGCGGGGACGGACCAGCAGCAGGCCTCCGGCGTTTTTGGCATAATTCCGGGCTTCGAAGGTGTAATGAAAACCGAAGGGCTTGTCGGCGAGATTGAGATTGTCAATGCTGGCTTTGCTGATGGTAAAAAGCGACAAGGATCCGGCCAGAAGATCTTCGATGGGCTTGATCTGATCCGCAGATTTGTTGACGCTCCGCAGGCGCTCCCGCTCCCACCGTCCGGGATCTCCCACCCGGGTTTCGCTGACCTCGCCTGACAATGTGCCCATGGGGTCGAGCGTCATGGTTCCGGTACGCTGGGTGCCGTTCATGGTCGCAGGCTGCCTGGGCAGTTCGACGAGTTCGCCGCCGTCCGGTGTAACCAGCAGGCCGAAGTTCGCCTGCAGGTACCCTCCGATTTCTCCGAGAGGGGTTATTTCGTTGGTGGGATCAAAGAACAACAACCTGCCCAACTTGGGGTGCTGCATCGTAGAAATCAGGCGCGGACTGTTGACGTTCTCAGGAAGTTTGATGGCCAGAACGACGTGATCGAATCCGAGGTGTACGGGCATTTCAGGCTGGACTGCGTCCCTCTGGTGATTGATCACGACATAGTAGGACTGCACCCCGATCTCCTGCAGCATCGACGACATCAGCGTGGCTTTGTCTTTGCAATCGCCGTATCGGTGCGCGAACACCTCTGGCGCAGAGTGCGGCTGGACGCCACCGATTCCCAAGCTGATTTCGACATAGCGGATCTCACTTTGCATGAATTGAGCCACAGCCTTCATTTTGTCCAGCGGGGTGGGCGCCGAGGCTGTAAGGATGCCGACTTCCTTAGTGATCTCGGGAGAAGCCTGGCGGCGTCCCGTCGTCAATGCCGTATACCACTGCCCCATTTCTTTCCAGCTCGCAACTGAATGTGTCCCGGCACCGCCGGGTGGAAGCAGATACACGATCATCTGTCCGACTACTCCCTTCATGGGAGGCATCTGCCACTCCGAACGGATTCCCTTTACATCGCTGAGCGTCCACTGCCAGCGGCCGTTGTCCCCTTGCGTCGGTTTCACTTCTGGATAGTTCAGCCAGGCGGCCTGATACTCCCAGCCGGCCGGAAGCTGTAATGAATAGTGTTCCTCCCGCGCCGGACTCTCGCTCTGAACGGTCCATATGTTTTGCAGAAACAGCGGCCTTTCTTCAACCTCGTACTCGTAGCCGACAACGTTGCCGGGGTCCGCGGCCGGGATCTGCAGCACCTTATCCTTTACGTCGGAGTACAGTTCACCGTCTGCGATTTCCAACAGGGAAGTCTCAACCGCTTCCTTTTCCTTGACCTCGTAATCCTTGCCCTGAGCGGGGATGCACCAACCATGCAAGCTGGTGATCTTCATCAGGGGATTGAAGGAAACGGCGACGCGGCCGTAAATCCGGCCACCGGGGCGGAGAATCTTGTAGACCTTGCGCACCCGAGTCTTGATCTTGTCCGCGGATACGACAGTGACGTTTGTTTCCTCGTCGAGCAGGATGGCGTCGGTCTTGTCGTCGTGGGCGGGCAGAGGCGCGGAGGCTACGGCGTGCATCCATTGCGGAGCTTCGCTGGCCTGAGCGCGGGGTGCGATAGCGAGAGCGCAGAGAATAGAGAACGCGCAGGTTCGCGTGATGAACCGGGGTACTATGAACCCGCGCGTGACGAACCAGCGTACGATGAACCTGGAACTAACGGCTCGCACTGGTGCCTCCGGGTTGCAGGATGACTTGCTGTTCATCATCGGTCCTCACCACTTGAAAGAAGTTGCGCAAGGTCGAGTAGAACTTCTGGTCGAGGATCATGAGATCCAAATCCAGGGTGCGGCTCAAGTGTAATGCGCCCTTGTTATTCTCGGCTTGCACGGTGTAAATGGCGGCTTTAGCGTCGAGCGTTTGTGGAGTGGGCAGGGTGGAAATCTGCCAGCCCAAAGGCAGTTCGATGTTGATGTCGTCCGCGCGGGCGAAGGGGAATTCAAAATAAATGGGATGTACGCGGTCGGAGTGATCGAACAAGTGTTTCTCCGGAGCTCCGAAAAGCCCAACCGGAAGCAGTACCCGGCGCCCCGCCGCGGAAACCCATCCCGGCACTTTCAGGGTGTATTCGGCGACCAGCGGCGGGGTGGAATTTTTCCAGTCCGGTTGACTGGTGAGTTCCACTTCGCACGCAACCGGGATCGAACCTTTGACCTCGTCTTCCAGGAATTTCTTGCGCTCCGCGGCATCGGTGAGGCGTTCTTCCACGCGGCGTTGCGAGGCTTCCAATCCGGTGTAGGTCACCGTCAGTTTACCTTCGAGGTCGCCGGTGTCGGTGAGTTTCAGGTCTCCCTGACGCTTGATTCCGGACTCGGCGCTGGCCGGAAGAGTGGTTTGGAGCCATGTGCCGCCGTCTTTATCGAGCTTCAGTCCGGGCACTCCGGTCTCATACCAGGGCAACATGCAGAACGGCGTGAAAGCTGCTCCAGGATCGCAAAAAACATCTTTTCCGTTCAACTTTACGACCACAACATTGGAGTCAAGGCGGCGGCCGTCCATGGTCTGGGGAAAAAAGAAATAGTTCATCCGCTCTGAAACCCACACCCCGGAGGCTTCAAATCCTGCCGCGCGGGCCAGGGCAAGAAACAGCCAGGTCAGGTTTGTGCCGTTGGTGTATTGCTTCTTCCAAACCACTTCAACATTTTCCGGCTCTTTCTCTTCTTTGCTGCGCTTTTTTTCCTGCTCGGTTTTTTCCGCCTCGTAGGATGTATTGCGCAGTTGCTGTACCCGGGCATAGATTTTTTGCAGTTTCACTTCTGGGGAGTCGCCAGCGGCAACGATCTCACCTACGGCTTGTTCCATCGCTTTGCGCTTGCCAATGAAGCTTTCCAGGCGATCGTTGAGTCGTTTACCGCGCTTCTTCCAGTAGGTGGCCGGATCGCTCTCGAAGCGGTCTTCGCTGTAGATGAAATCCACACGAGACTTGAGCTCGTTTTCCGGCGGCATGTAGTCTTCGGTATGAAAGGCTGGCACATCACTCACTCCCAAGGTGATGACGTGGTCGACGCCTTCCACGGGTTGCCCTGTGCCGGTTGGCAGGTTGTGCCAGGTCCATCGCATGTACAGCGGGTAATCGTCGTTGGCGTATGGCTTTAACGAGAACTTCGCGCTCCTGGTGAACAATTCGTCGTTGAGAATCCAGTTTGAGTTGAAGACGAGCTTTTCGCTCAGGTCGATGGTGTAGTAATACTCGAGGATGGCGCCGGGCTGAACATCGGTCATGGTAAATGTCTTGGCGAGATACTTTACGCCGCGCGCCTTGATGATCGACTTATCGAACGCCTTACCGCTGAAGTTTATGATGGTGCCGTCCGGCTTGATAGTGCGGGCGTGAATATTGACGACATCGCCCTGGTCTCTCCAGAAGGGGATCTCGACGTCGGCATACTTGCGGCCTTCTTCGGTAAGGATCTTGATACGGAAGTACACATCTTCGTGAGCAGTCTGGCCGCGGTCATCGCGGTCGACCTGGCGGTAGAGAATGATGGCGGGAGCCCCGGGAGCCTTGGGTTCGCTCGTCATCTTCAATTCGTCCGGGGAAACGGGCTGAAAGCCGACTGCCCACGCGGGAGAGGCAAGGAAACTGGCGGTTGCTACGAGAACGACAGCGCGAACGAAGGTGCTTCCGACGAGGCGTCGAAAACAAAGACCAAGAGTCGACATGGGGCATTTCACCTGTGGGATTCTTTAAGCCGCCGAAACCGCCAGCCTGAAGGGGGAAGCCAGAGGCCGAGCCGGTTACCGCGGTGCCGAGCTATACCGAATTGTGGAGCACGCACTGGTTGGTCGAGACAATACAACCACCGCTTTCGCCTGTCAAGAACATCCATGTATCTATAGAAGGGTAATGGAACCACGGGAGTAGCTGGTTCGCGTGCTAGACTAACCACAACTTACTGCAACTGACTGTAACTGAGGGGTTCATGAAATTCGGGGTCATCATCTTTCCGGGTTCGAACTGCGATCACGATGCCTTCTGGACGATTCAGCAAGTTGCCCGGCAGCCGGTTACGTTCCTGTGGCATGAATCGCACGACCTGGAAAACTGTGACGCGGTGATCGTACCGGGCGGCTTCGCCTTCGGGGATTACCTGCGAACCGGGGCGATTGCGAAGTTTTCCCCAGTCATGGAATCGGTGCGCAAGTTCGCCGACGGCGGCGGGTTGGTGCTGGGCATCTGCAACGGGTTCCAGATCCTTTGCGAATCCGGCCTGCTGCCGGGAGCGCTGATGCGCAATGTTGGCCTGAAGTACGTTTGCAAGCCAGTGCAGGTGCGGGTGGAGAACGTCGAGACTCCGTTCACCAGCGCGTGTTCCGGCGGGGAGGTCTTGACTATCCCAATCGGCCACATGGAGGGGAACTACTTTTGTGATGCCGCGACGCTCGACGAGCTACACCGCGACAATCGTATCGTATTCCGCTATTGCTCGCCGGGCGGAGAAATCTCAAGTTCCGCCAATCCAAATGGATCATTGGATAACATCGCCGGAATCTGCAGCCCCGGAGGCAACGTGGTTGGCATGATGCCTCATCCCGAGCGTGCGGCAGAGCCGGAACTGGGCGGCACGGACGGAATGAAAATATTCCACTCGATGGTCGGCGCAATGGCGGGCCCATAGTCAAACCTAATCGAAGCGATGTGGTTTGAACGTGCTTCATGGCGGCAGTCCTGTTAGTCAGGCTCTGTCAGACCCTCTCTAAGCCCAACTTTGTTAAAGCTCCGTTAAAACCAGCCCGTCTCAGCCAAACCGCAATTTTTTTCTTGGTTATCAACAGGCTCTCGGTATATCGTCGGTGCGTCTTCCCCAGTAGTACAGGTCCAAAAACCTGGTTGTGTTTTTCAAAACACACGCGGGGAGGCGTGTCTCTGATGACACCGAAGCAGATTTTAGATTCCTTTTCAGAAACTTTAATGCGGGATGAACGGATTCTCAGCCCGCAAGAACGAGCACTGGTCGCTACGCTGCTGCAGCACGCCAAGACGGCTGCCGCGGAGAAGCCGGAGACGCAGGAGGCCGTCCGGGCGGTGATTGCGTCGGCGATCGGCGAAACTGTAGCGCAGCGCGCTTTCGCGGTGCTGGGCGGCAGCATAGTGGAACGCATCCTGGAGGGCAGCACACTGCCGCAGGGTGATGCGGCGAATGGGCAGACCGCGGACACCTATTCTGGGCCGCATGCCCCCTACCAGCCGCAATCGCCAGGGGATAAGCTGCCAACGGTCGAGGACCGACATCCGCGTCCGCCCTACAACCCGGAACCTCCGGGGGATAGGCTGCGAACCGCAACTGAACCACATCCGCCCTTGGGGCCACAACCTCCGAGCGACATGGTGCAAACCGCCGGGGGCTCGCACAGATCGCCGCTGCGGATGATGGGAGAGCCGGACCCGCCGACCGGGCAGCCGCATCCACCGGGGCCGGGGGTGAAGGCGCCGCATAAAGCTCCACAGCCTCCGGGTTCACCGATGCGCGGTGAGCCGGACCCGCCGACCGGGCAGCCGCATCCTCCCGGACCAGGAGTGCGAGCGCCTCGCACCGAGCCAGATCCACCCACCGGGACTCGCACTACGGTGGTTACAGGGTCCGTGGCAGCAGTGGCGGAACGGCCGCCGGTGCTGCCGGCGCGGTGCGTGGTGCTCGATGAATTCCTGGCACCTCAGGAACTCGTGGAACTCACCCGCTTCGCGCTGGAGCACGAATCCGACTTCAGCGCCAGCGAAGTGGTTTCTCCCGACGCGGACAGTGGTGTGATCAACTATGAACACCGCCGTTCGCGCGTTCTGATGGACCTGGCGCAATACGAGGACCTGATCCTGGAGCGGATCAAAGCTGCGTTGCCGCAGGTTCTGGATAAGCTCGGCATGGAGGAGTTTTCCATCTCCGGAGTGGAGGCCCAGGTCACCGCCAGCAACGACGGAGACTTCTTTCATTTCCACAGCGACAACGGCAGCGAGCGGGTGGCCTCGCGCAACTTGACGTTTGTCTACTTCTTCCATCGTGAGCCCCGGCAGTTCGAAGGCGGGGAACTGCGGATTCACGACGCGCGTCTGGAGGAAGGAACTTACGTCAGCGAAGGCAGCTACCAGGCGATCGTTCCACAGCAGAATCAAATCGTGTTCTTCCCGTGCGAGATGATGCACGAGATTACAGCGGTGAATTGCGCTTCGCAGGCGTTCGCCGACAGCCGCTTTACGTTGAATGGATGGCTTCGTCGGTGATCAATGATGAATGATCGATGATCGCCACGGATTTACGCGGATGCACGCGGATAGACCGGAAACTTGCAAGAGCCCCTTCTTGGTGTATCCGTGGAAATCCGCGAAATCCGTGGCGGGTGTTTATTGAATCGACACGGCACGGTAATGACAATGATCAACACGGCAAACAACCCGGCGTGGCTCGAGTGGATGACCACCGTGATGAGTCGGCGTCCGGCTTCCGCACTCCGGCTTCCGGAAGCCGAGAGCCGGAGGCCGAGAGGCGAGCCGTCACAGGAAGGAGTGTCGCGGCATACTTATGCCGCGACACTTCCCCCGGATCGCTTCTATTGCCTGCTCGATGAACTGCCGCTGCATTTGGTTCCGCGGCGGGTAATTAACTCATTGCGACTGCAAGAAGACGGTAATCAGCCGCTTTACCTGAATCCGCAATGCGTCTTGTGCCCGACTGGACGATTGCCGGACGAACTTTCATCGTGCCCGGAAGTTCAGGCGGGGTTTGCCTTGCAGGGAACCATCGCATGGGTGCGAAGCTCGGCGACCGGAAACCTGCTTCCTTTCTGGCTGGGGCCGCAACTTGAAGGCGTAGTGCGAAGCCTGCGCCCCAACGAACCGGCGCCAGCTTCAATGCCAGAAGGCGCGCGGAGACTGCTGTGGGCCGCGGATATCCTGCTCTCGGAGGATCGTACGAGCCGACTTCTCCGCCAGCGCGAAGAGATGATCCAGAAGGCGTCTCCGCGATTTCGCGATAAGGGCTACGCGCCGCTGGGGGACTTGATCCATCCGTTTCATGTCGCCGCCTTGCGCCGTTATTATCGGTACCTGATCCGGACGGGAGCAATTCGCCTCGGGGATGGTCAGAGCCCGCGCCGTTACGTCGCCTACAACGAGCCCGTGGCGCGCTTCTTCCATCGCGACATTGCAGCGACTCTGAGCGCGGTGGCGGGGGAGCCGCTGAAGCCGTCGTACGTTTACATGGCCTCGTACCTGAGTGGAGCAGTGCTGAAGAAGCATACTGACCGGGCGCAATGTGAGTTCAGCGTGACGCTCTGTCTGGACTTTTCTCCTGAGCCTGTGCTCGAAACTCCGTGGCCGATTCGTCTGGATACGCCCACCAGCACGGTTAACGTCTATCAGGCTCTGGGCGACGGCCTGGCCTACCGAGGTACTCGATTGCCGCATTACCGCAGCGCGCTGCCTGAAGGGCAAACCTCAACGTCGATTTTCTTCCACTATGTAGCGGAAGATTTCGCGGGCTCTTTAGATTGACGAGATCGACGACCGGATTGATGCGCACAGGTTCGCGGGAGGCTACTGCAAGCCGGAAATCAGATAAAGAACGGACAAGCTCTGATTGTAGCTGTAGGCGAATCGTCTCCCGTCGCGGCTGATGACTACAGGCTTCACAGTCACCACTCCTGCCGGAGCTCCAGGCCGCAGCTCCTGCACGATGGTCTGTTTGCCCGTGGAAATCTTCACCTGATAGATTTTGCTGGGAAGTTCGCCGGCGTGATAACCATACAGCGCCGAACCGTCGCTGGACCATTGCGCCGGAATGAAGCCGGCTGGCAGTCCCGCGATCGGTCGTGGTGCACCTTCTTCGATGGGATAGATAGCGACGGCGGAATTTGCTCCCTGTCCGATTACGAATCGACCATCGGGCGACGACGGACCGCACGCACTTCCCTCCGGGGTGACGGCTTTAGGCGTTCCGCCGGCCAGAAGTAATACGTAGCAGCGGGTCCCGTGCCCGTGCTCATTCCCGTTGACGGTGATCCTCTGCCCATCCGGGAGGAAACGTCCCCATCCACTTTGTATGGACTCAAGTCCGCTGCTTTCGACGGGGCGAGGCTGGCCGGGTCCAGTGGGCAGCAGCGTTATCTGAGTGGGCTGGCCGGTGAAGGCGATCGCCCACTTCCCATCCGGGGATAGTCCGCCCGCGCTGCCATCCCCCAGACGCATGGGGAGAGAGCCGTCCAATTTCCGAAGCGCTACGGCGTAGCCCGGTTCCTGCTCGCTGGAATCTTCAAACAGCACGGACTGGCCGTCCGGCGAAATATCCTTGGCGACATTCCAATCGTGCCAGGAGAGTTCCAGGTCTCCTTTGGCGCCCAAAGTGCTGAACGACATCGCCAGACGCTTGGAGTTCAAACCCACCAGCACTCGGCCGTCGGGGGCGATGTCCTGCAAAGTGATTCCCATCGGCAAGTCGAGGACAGTGCGGACTTTGCCGGACAGCGTGACCGCCATCAGGTTCAGGTTGGTGCCTTTCTCGATTGCGGTGAACCAGATTTCCTTCCCATCCGGGCGCCACGCCACGCCTCCCTCCGATTCCCATGATCTGGTCAGAGTGCGGACGTGCCCTGACAGATCAACCACGCTGACCACACCCTTGTTGTCCCAGACCGCGGGATGATCCATGAATGCGATCTGGTCGCCTTGGGGAGAGAAACGAATGTTGCTGATCCAGCCGCTGCTGCTTTGATAGAGCACTTTGCCGATGGGATATTCCAGACGGCTGTGGCCGTCGACGGCATGCACCACCGCCAGACCGCCGTGGTCGTCCCAGTCCGCCCAGCGCACATCGGCCTGCAACTCCTTCGGAGATCCTCCGGCCAGGGGCGCACGAGCCAGCATGCCATCGATAGTTTCGAGTTGGCCGCTGCGCGTGCCGCCCAGCACGACCGCTAGTTCGTTGCCGGGGGAAACCGCCAGCAGATTGGCATCGCTCAGATTCAGCGGCTGGGTCAGAAGGGAATCTCCAACCGTGGTAAAGAGTTGCACCGGCTTGTCGTTCCATGCCGCGCCGTACACAATGGATTTCCCATCGGGTTCGAAGCGCGCCGCATATACCGTACCGGCTTCGAACGTCAGACGCTTGTAACTCGGAGACACGGTGGGAGCATGAAAGAACTGCACAACCGTTAAAAGCACAGCTACGGCTGCCAGCAATGCAACCAGCGCCCAGGGAAGAAGGGAGCGGGTTTGAGTCTGCGAGTTGGGCGGGAGCACTCTGGCCGCCGATGTCCCGGCCAGAGTTCGTAACGCGAAAACCAAATCTTTGGCCGACTGAAAGCGA